>Ga0207652_10001353_pt1 | contig 21778 bp, 14 predicted proteins | sample KBSC63BmetaG_FD_184334 | JGI IMG/M metagenome (GOLD analysis project Ga0207652, IMG submission 184334) | Corn rhizosphere microbial communities from Kellogg Biological Station, Michigan, USA - KBS C6-3B metaG (SPAdes) (version 2) | ecosystem: Host-associated > Plants > Roots > Rhizosphere ... | reverse complement strand
CACGACGCTCTTCCGATCTGTTGTTGCGATACCAGGCCCAGGTGGACGAAAAGATCAGGCAGCATGAGCGCCATGAGCTGGTTGAGGCAGCGGTGAAGGAGTCGCTGGGCCTGCTGGATTCGAAGCCGATGCAGGCTTTGGAGGTGGTCGGCAAGGCCCTCGCTCTGGCGCCGGGAGACGACAGGCTGGTCGGGCTTGAGCGGAACATTCGGGACCGCATCGCGCGCCAGACCGAGCAGGAGAAGCGCGACGGCATTCTGTTGCAGGCACGCGAAGCCCTCACGGAGCGCCGATTCGCCGACGCCGTAAAGGTACTGGAACAGTGCCGCGGAGCGCTATGGACGAACGAGGTTGGGGACCTGCTGGAGTTTGCGCGTGAGCAGGCAGACCGCGAACAGCGAGAGGCTCTCGTCACGGCGTGTTACACGGAGGCACTCACGTTGCAGCGCGATGGCAAGGACGAGTCGCTTGTGCATCTGGTGCGGCCTGTGGTTGACCGGACCGGCGACGCAAATCTGCGCAAAATGCTGACGGAGGCGGAACAGCGCATCGAGGAGCGGCGTGCTGAGTTCGAAGCGGCGTTGAATACCCTTGCGGAGTTCGTCGAAGAAGGGTGTCATGAGCAGGCAATCGCCTTTGCGGAAGGGCTTCCCGAACGAGTTGCCGCGCGGACGGAGATACAGGAGCTGGTGGCCGCTTCGAAGCGGATCTGGGAACAGGAATGGACGCAGACGCAACGTCTCGGCGCCTGCTATGTGGGACTAAGTTTAGCCAACCCGCTCGGGCATGGCGATCTGGCGGAGAGACTGACCTGGAATGTCGATCCCGCTTCCGCGTCGAAGACCCTGATTGAGTTGACCAAAGCTTTTGAGGTAAGACGTACCGCGATGATCGATACCGCGTTGGAGGCGGAGATGGCCACACCGGCGGCTGTTTCCGTCGATCCACGTTTGCTGGATTTTGCGAGTCCTGCGATGCGCGAGCGGTGGGCCGCGACGCGACAGGGCGGCAGTGGGAAGTTTTTGTCGCGGCTTGGACGGCGGAAATAATTGCGATCGATGTCTTTGAACGGTTCTCCTGTCTTGTGGCGCCGGTAACGGACAACGCCATGAGCGCAACGGACGCAAAGGTGACGCCAGGGCACCCGTGGCGTCACCTTTGCGTCCGTTGCGTCCTCCGCGTTTCTTTTCGACCCGCGCGGGAGCGCCAGAATGCAACAGAAATAGGTTGGATTAAAGCTTGAGGCCGCCTTCGATTGCGGGCGGCCTCAATGCTGACGTGGATTGCGATTAACGGGATGAAGCTACTTTGTCCCCGACCTTGACGGTGCCGGCGCCGGAGAAGTTGCCGATGGCGGAGCCCGAGTCGACGCTGGTGATGTGGACGTTGCCGATGGAGGTGTCGATGGAGCGAAGCACCTTGCCGGTGGCAGGGTCTTTGATGACGCGGCCGGTGCGGGTGACGGCGAGTGTGTCACCGACGCGTACTCCCTGCGACGAGCCGACATTCAGCACCAGTTCTGCCCCGTTGACGTCAGCGACGAGGCCGGAGACGGGCTCCCGAGCTGCCGGGGCCGGGACGGGCATCGTGGAGGCGTCGGCGTCGAGCGCGGCGCCGAGAGTGGTTACGGCTTGCTTGACAGCTTCACCGATGATGGTCTGGCCGAAGTTGGAACTGCCCATGTCGAGTTTGCCGCCACCGCCACTCCACCAGTTGGAGCCGCTGCCTCCGACACTTGTTCCCGAGCGCTGCGATGAGCCAAGGCCCTGAGAGGATGCGAGGATCTCGCCGGTGTTGACGTCGATGATGCGGGCCGTGATGCCGACAGTCGCCTTAGACTTCTTGAGGCCGAGGCTACCCATGCCGTAACCATGCCATGATCCACCGCCGCCTGATCCGCCGTAATTCTTGTCATCGCGGCCGAACTGCGTGATGCTGCCGACGATGATGGCCTGTACGCCGAGAAGCTTGCCGATACGGGCGGCGGTGTTGGGATCGGCGCGGTTGGAGTTGGAGAAATTTTGCTCGGCGAGGATCTTGGCCATGGCCTGGCGATCGACCATGCGGTAGACGTGGTCGTTGACCAGCTTATCGATGAGCAGGTCGGTGATGCCTTTGCCTACATCCTGATCGGTGCCGAAGATGGCGGCGACATCGGTCTTGACGGTGGCGTAGTCGAAGTCGAGCACAGCCACGCGCATTTTTTCCTGTGCGGCGAGCGGGGCTGTGGCGAGAATTAAAGCAGCAACAACAGTAAACAATGTACGCATTGCGTTGGCTCCGTGGGTATGGGACTGACTTGCCTTGCTGGTTCTACATCGGTTGGCGGAAGCTTAGCGGCCTAAAAATTTCTCCAGCGTGCTGAGTTCGGCGTCGGCCTTGTCGAGGTCGCGGCCAGCGGCGGCCCCGTTGCCACGCTCAGCGTCGCTATTGGCCTGGCGCAGGTAGGCGTCAAGGCGGGACTCCGCAGCTTCAATGTCGCTGCGCATGCCAAGGCCTTGCGCCTCCTGCTGGCCGCGGATCTGGGCGATGGAACGGCGGGCGGCGGTGGCGCGGGCGTTTATCTGGATGAGGCGGTCCCGGGCTTCTTCGACCCCGGCGTCTGATGCGGCGGGTTGCGGGGCCGGGGCGCCGGTGTTGGGCTGTGGAGCGTAGGTTGGGTTCTGGCCGTTGCGGGGAGCCGGCGGGTATCCGTGGGAGGACGGCGCAGGCGATGGGTAAGCTGTGCGGCCGGCGGCGGGCGTGACGGTGGGTGGGTTGGAAGCTACTGTTGGCGGTGCGGGTGACGGATTTTCAGCGATCGTGTTTGTAGCTGCGGTATTCGTTGTTGGCGCGGGAGCTGGTGCAGGCGCGGTGACCGTCGCATCGGCGGGATGGGAGGCGTCGGAGGCGGCGTGGGTGTGCATCCAATACGGTACGCCGAGGCCGAGCGCCGCAAGGGCGACCACGGCGGCGATGGCGCCGGTGGTGATCCAGAGGGCCTTGTTACCGCTCTTGCGCTGCTGCGGCGGCGGAGCCATGTAGTTCTGGGGCACTGGAGCGTAGGCTGGCGGCGCTGGTGCGGACTGATAGGCCTGCTGCTGGGGTGATGGTGAGGCGGGAATGTTGGCGGCAGCGGGCGTGGCGTACAGCGGCTCGACGACTTCCTGCCCGCTGGGCGCGAGGCAGAAGCTCTTGAGCGCGGCGCGGAAGGCGTCGGCGTCCTGAAAGCGCGCGGCCGGGTCTTTCGCCAGTGCGGTGAGGATGATCTCGTTCATGCGCGGCGGCAGCGAGGGGTTGATCTCGATGGGTGGCTGCGGCAGAACGTTGAGTTGCTGGTTGAGAATACTGAACGTGGTGTCGGCTTCAAAGGGGCGGCGGCCGGCCAGGAGCTCATAGAGCACGATGCCCATGGAGTAGATGTCGGAGCGCGCGTCAACCGTGCCGCCGCGGACCTGCTCCGGTGACATGTAGTACAGGGAGCCGATTGTGGTGCCGGGCTTGGTGGTGTTGGTGGCGTTTTCGCCGCTGGATTTGGCGATCCCGAAGTCCATCAGCTTGAGGATGCCGTGGCTGGTGACCATGAGGTTGGCGGGCTTGATGTCGCGGTGCACGACGCCGTGGCTGTGAGCGTAGGCGAGCGCGGAAAGCGCCTGCGAAACGTAGCCGGCGACTTCAGGAACCTGCATGGTGCGCTGGCCGGCGATCTGCTCCAGCGTGTAGCCCTCCACCAGCTCCATCATCATGATGAGCTGGTTTTCGAACTGGAAGGCAGTATGGAGCTGCGCGATGTTGGGGTGGTCGAAGCTGGCGAGGGTGCGGATTTCGGCGATGAAGCGCTTGGCGAGATCGGGCTCCGCGGTAAGGTCGGGGAGCAGCACCTTCATGGCCTCGGTGCGGTTGGAGATGATGTTCCGGACGCGGTAAACGTGGCCCATGCCGCCAGCGCCAAGCAGTTGCACAATTTCGTAGTCGCCCACGTGCTGACCAATTTGAAAAGGCATAGTCGAGCCTCCGATAGTTTAACGTTCGGAATAGAAATCAGATTGCAAAAACACTTCTCGGCGCGGTGAGTATAGCACCGGAGTTATACCTGTCGCTCGTGCGAAGTGGGTGACGGTGGCGGTTCGGGCGTGGTTGGCGCGGCTTCGGCCGGGGCATCAAACAGGGCGTCAAGGGGATCGTCGGATGAGGATGCGGGCCGTGCCTCATCGGCGGCGGCAAGCAGTTCTTCAAACGAAACGCCGGTCTTGACCTTGGCTGGCACGTCAGTCTGGGTCTCGGTTGGCGCATTAGTTGGAACAACTTCCGGGTCGCTGGCATGAGCTTTGATCGGCGCATCCAGCTCGTCCAGGGGCTCGGCGGCCTGGGTAGTCTCGGTTGGCGCATCGGTTTGAGCTACTGCCGATCCGCCAGTATGAGATTCAGCCGGTGCATCGAGATCGGCGGTGATTTCGTCGGCTGTCGCCGCTGTTGGCGCATCCGTTGTAGCAACTTTCGGAGACCCGGTATGGGCTTGGATCGGCAGATCCAACTCGGCAGTGATCTCTTCGGCCGGGTCCACGGCGGGAGTATCGATTTCTGCCTCAGCCGGGGTGGCGAGCGCGGCAGCCGCCTGCGCGGGCGCCGCCTCGGCAGCAATTTGGGGTTCGGCCACGGTGGCAACCTCAAGAGGGGCCTCGGCCTGGACTTCGGGCTGGGCAGTAGCCGGTGCGTCGTAGCGCAGCAGGATGCAGGTGATGTTATCTGCGCCGCCGGCTGCTTTTGCCTTGTCGATAAGCTTCTGGCAGGAACCCTGAAGGTCGTTTGGGTTGACCAGCTCGGCGATACTGTTGCCCTCGACGTAGCGGGTGAGACCGTCGCTGGCGAGCAGGACGGCGTCTCCATGGTGGAGGTCGATGGCGAAGAAGTCGGGTTCTACGTCGTGGGCGGCGCCGATAGCGCGGGTGATGACGGAGGCAAACTGGTCCAGGTCGAGATTGGGGATGTCCTCGATCTTGATGGTGCCGGCGCGGACGAGCTCGTTGACGTAGGAATGGTCGATGGTGACCTGCATGCAGGCACCGTTCTGGAAGAGGTAACAGCGGCTGTCGCCTACATTGCCGATGAGGATCTTGCTGCCCTCCACGGCCGCGCAGACCAGGGTAGTGCCCATACCTTTGTGCTCAGCGCGCTGACCGGAGTGGACGACGGCGTCGTTGGCGGCGCGGATGGCGAGAGAAAGACGAAGCTGGATCGGGGTATCAACAGGTTGACTGGCAAAGGTGGTGATCACGGTGCTGCAGGCGATCGCGCTGGCAACTTCGCCGGCGGCCATGCCGCCCATGCCGTCGCAAACGACGTAGAGGTCGGCGACTGGGTCGTAGCCGAAGTTGTCCTCGTTGTTGGTGCGGACGCAACCAACATCGCTCAGGGCCGCTACTTGAATGTTAGAGGACAAACGGGTGCCTCCGTGCGTAGGAAAAAGGGGAAGTCGGCGAAGTAGGCAGGCCTGCTTCGCTGATAAGTTGTGTGTCGCTGGGTTCGATCCGCATTATTCGGCTACCTTTGTGTTGCAGCGAAGCTGGGTACGCATAAAGTTCGGATTGAGCAGAGGAGCGCCCGGACCACCCACATCGAAGGTGTAATCCAAAGGAACGCCTGACGGAGATCTGACTGGTTGGTTATTCATCTGGAAGATGAATTGCAGCTTATTGGGCCCGGGACTCTTGGCAGAATACGCGAAATGGAACACCGATAGGGGACCACTCGCCGGATTTGTTTGGCCGACGGCGTCGAGTTTGATCGTGCTGGTGGGGGACGACTTCCAGTTGAATTGCTTGGTCTGGTTGGCGGCGGTGATTTTGTTGCCGTCGATATCGAGCGTGGCCACGGGGAGGTTTGGCGAGGTCTCCTCGGTGAGGGTGAAGCTGAGCTGGGGCGGTCCCCCGCCGGCAGGGAAGAAGGCTGCGCTGACTTGCTGCGCGGCGTTGAGGTAGCGCAGGAAGGCGGGGTTGACGGCAACCGCGGAGCCCGGGATGGCCTGCCAGGTGTTCCCCTGGAGCGAGATCATCTTGTCGAGACTGCCGGCATACTTGGCGAGCAGGCCGGTGCCGGGCTTGAAGACGCTGGCGATCTCGTCCATGGACGCATCGGTCGCGCCGTTGGGGTTGAAGGGGAACTTGTTCATGACTGGGGCGATCTGTTCGCAGAACGCCTTGGCGCCTCCGCCGGCTGCTTTCTTGGCGGCTGCTTCAGGAGCGGACTTGGCGAGGGCCTCGACGGACTTGATGGGAGCTAGGAGCAACTCTTCGGATGTGGTGTCCATGTGGCCAATGGGGTCCGGTGGCGAGAACCCGCCACGGATTCCCCCGACCGCTGTTTCGGTCGCCGTAGCGGCAGCTACGACAGGAGCGGAGGCAGTGGGGTCGGTCTCGGCGCCTGGGACGAGCAGCATGGTGTTGATCGCGCCTTCGAGGTTTTGCAGACCCTGCATGTAGGGCGTGGCGACGGGGAGAACGGCGCTGTTAGGCGGAACCACGAACTGCGGCGCCTGGAAGGGCACGCTGAAGGCGGGGTCCTTGACGGCAGTGTTCTGGGAGATGACCTGGAAGAGCTGGAGCAACGCCGACGAGGGGCTGTCGAGCTGATGGAGCTTCTCCTTGGCCTCGGCAAACGTGCCGCCGGGGACGACGCGCGCCGTCTTCAGGTAGGTGCGCCAGGCGGTGAGGAAGTCGTTCTGGTAACGCGGCGACAGTTGGGCGGTGATGGTCGCCGGGTCAGGGATGGGACCGGTCTGCGGACCGAGCACCCACTCTTCGCCGCTGGTGTAGGGCTGGGGGTGGATGATGGCGTCCTTCATGAAGTCGTAGCCGCCCTTGGTGAAGGCGCCTTCCACTTCATAATTGTCGACGACGTAGCGGACCGAGCCGGGGAACTTGTCGTTGAAGCGGATGGAGGCGAACCGCTTGTCGGCGGCGGCCTTCATGCTGATGTAGACCTGCTCGATACCCTGGAAGTGTCCGAGGTACGCACGCGCCTGGAGTACGACCGGCATGCGGGGTGTGCCGCCGAGCGTGGCCATGCAGGAGCCGGGTTCGGGGAGGGTTTCGGCATAGGTCTTGAACTGGGCAAGCGAGAGGTCGGTCGCCGATGAGGGGATGGTGCGGGTGCCCACCCAGGCGTCTTGCAAAGCTTCGGCGAGGTCGGGCGTGGCCTTCTCGGGGTTGGAGGTGGTGATAAGGTAGGCGCGCAGCGGACGGTAGGTGGCGATGTACTCGTCGGTGGGAGCGGGGGCCGCGGGCAGGGCCGTCATGTGGGCGAGTATGTTGGTCTGCGTCGGCGTCAGCAGCAGCGTGCGGAAGTGGTTTCCGTAGGCGGCGCAGGCGGTCTTGTAGAGGCGTTCGTTATCGTACAGGCCCCAGCGGTAAGAGAGGGGCGCGCCGTTCTTGTGGTACTCGGCTATTTGCGCGAAGACCAGACGTAGCTGCTCGAGATTTTGCAGGTCGCTGAGAGAGGCGGGGTCACCCTTGGATACGGATTGGGTGGAGGCCAGAGCGGCGTTGTGGAGGCGGTTTTCGAGCGCCGAGTTGTTGAAGTACGAGAGGCTCAGCAGGATCAGGTAGACCAGGAAACACGCGGCGACCGAGCCGATGAGGATGCGCTTGACGACGTTGACCTTGGTGCTGGCGCGGCTGGTGTCGAGCGCCGTGCGGTCGGCCATGACGATGCGCGGGAACAGGTGCGGCAGGAAGACCCACTGCGGAACGCGGCGGCTGCCGGCGCGCTGGGCAACAGGGGCTGCGGGCGTCTGAGGGGCGCTGAAGGAAAAGATGCGAGTTGCCCCTGCATCGGCAGCAGGTGGAGGCGCGGCTGCGGCGACCTGAACCGGAGCGTCTTCGACGAGCTTGGCGCGCATGCCGGAGAAGTAGAAGCCGCGCAGGAACGGATTGACGCCGAGCTGGCTGGGGCGGCCGATTTCGATGAGGAGATCGACGATGGAGCCGCGCAGCTTGCGCAGTTCGCGGGGGAACTCGTAGGCCTTGGCGAGCTTGTCGGGCTGGCCGCCGCGGCTGAGGACTTCGAGGCGGAACTCGGAGAGCGAGAAGGCGAGCTCGTCGAAGCGTGCGCCGGTCTGCGTGGCAGCGCCTTCAACGTAGAGGCCCGAAGCAGCCTGGACACGGCCCAGCAGAGCGCCGAGCGGAAGCTTTACCTCTTCCTCGGTAAGGTTGCCGGCGTAGTCGGCGAAGGAGGGGATCGTATCGAGCTTGGTAAAGAGGACGTAGACCGGCAGAGAGATGCCGAGGGTCTGCGAGAGGACCCGGAGGCGCTCGTTGAGGGTCTGGCCGAGCAGGCGTACCGTCTCGACGCTTTGGCCGGTGATGCGCTCTATGCTGACGCAGAGGATGGCGGCGCGGGTAGGCTGCAGGCCGCTCTTGGAAACGGCAGCGCCGATCTTGTTGGGCTGGGTGAGGCGGACCAGGCGCTGCCAGAGTGCGGGCTCGCGGATGAGTGCGCCACCGGCTTCGACGATGACGGCCTGCCCGGCGGTGTACCAGATGTTGGCTAGCTGGGTGGGCGCGACCATATTGTCGCGATGGACTTGTCCTGCGAGCAGCTCGGGGTCGAGGCCGGATTGCAGGACGGTCTGAGTCTTGGCGGAGTTCTCGTCGCCGAGGACATAAACGAGCGGCAGCGCAGCCAGCGATTTCGCACCGCCAGGCGAGGCCTTCAGGCGGACGTTGGCGGCCTTCACCAACTCGTCGAGGCCGGCGGCTTCAGCGGCGTTGGCTTCAGGGATGGCGACGTCCATATGTTTGCTCTTGTAGATCAGAGCCGCGATCAGGGCGATGAGACCGACCACGCCCATGATGACGAGGAACAGGATGAAGCGCATGCCGGAGAGGTGCGCCAGATAGGCGATGCCGACGACCAGCGCGAAGAACAAAATGTAGATGAGAATGCCGATCCAGATGCTCTTTTTCATCGCGCGATACCTCCGACGATCATGGCGCTGATGGTGACGGGATGAAAGAGGGGTGTAAGCGAGGCTGTCTGCACCTGGACGGCGTTAAGGCCCGCGCCGAGGAGATACCAGTAGCCCGCGAACGCCAGCAGGCAGATGACGGCCATGGCAGCGGTGAGGAAGATAAGACGGCGCACCCACTTGTCGCCGGTTTTGACTTCTGCCAGAGCAGGAGGAGCGGCGACACGGCAGACGTACAAGGGCCCACGGATGGTTGCGATGCGCTCACGGATGCGGCGCAGGATGTTGGGAATTTCGCCGTTATCACCGAACGCGTATTTGCCACGGTAGCCGAGCAGAAGGCAGATGGCGTGGAGTTCGAGGATGTCGGCCAGCTCGGCGCTGTCGGGCTGCCGAAACAGGTCGTCGAGGTGGCGGAAGAAATATTCACCCGCAAAGCTACCGCCGAACATTTCTTCCTGCAACGGCCGCCGGGCCCAATCCGCGAAGGTGGGGTCCTGCGAGTTGAGAACGCTTTCGTCGAGGAAGCCGACGACGGCATAGAGCGCCATTTGCGCGGTCGCATCGCTGTATCCGATCCGGCGGACTTCCTGCGCGCCGGTGGCGATCATCTTGCGGATGCTCTCGCGGAAGGCATTGGCGTCGGCCACGCGCTGGGTGCGATAGCGCACTCGCAGAACGACAGTGATGACGTCTTGAAACGCCAGCGCGAGATTGTTGGTTCTCAAGGCTGTTACCGCTTCATTCGGGTTCATGCATTTGCCTCGACGATGATTGTGACTTCAAAGATAGCGTTTCCCAGCTCTGCGGGAAGATAAACCCCAACATTTTTGGTGACGAGGATGTGCTGCCAGCAGGGACCCGACATCGCAATACTGAAATAGTGCATGTCTGCCTGCGCAGCAAGGGCGGACGGTGGCACGGGAAGATGGACCAGCTCGAGGCCGGGCAAAGCGCGCTGTACAAGTTTTACGACGCCTTCTGCCGAACAGATTTTTACCAGATTCGGGGTGAGGCGCATAGTGGATGATTCCGAAATGTCGGAACGGATGCCGAAGATCCAGCGGGAGCGGCGGAAGCAGCGTTCGTCCAGCACCTGGGCGAAGTGCACATTCTGCTCGGAGCGCCGGAAGTCGAGAGTGACGGTGTTCGACGGGACGACGATCTCGAGGTGGCGCTGGATGTGGTCTTCAAGCTCAGAGAAAACCCGGTTCAGGTTGAGGTGGTCGTAGACCGGGATCGTTGCCGGGTTGGAGTCGAGCGAGAACGTGCAGAGCGAGCCGGAGACTTCGGCGAGGATGGAGTACAGCTCCTCGGGGTGGCCGTTGCGGGTGGCGAGCTGGTTGCGCAAGGCCGGAGTGACCGAGCAGAGGGCGTGCAGGAACCAGTAGTTCGCAACGTCGAGGGCGGAAGTCCCGGCTTCGAACTGGCCGACTTTTTTCTGCCCGCGCCGGGTGACGGTAATTTTTTCTTCGATCAGGTCGGCCAGGCGCTTGACGCGGTGGAGCAGATCTTCGACGACGCCGATGCGCAGCAGCGGCGGAAGAAATCCGGGGTCGGCGACAAAGCCTCCCTTGCCGTCGCGCAGGATGCGGGCGATGGGGAAAGAGATGTGGTCGGATTGAAGCTGGGCGGTGCTGCAAAGGATGAGATTTTTGCGACCCAGGGTGACGGGGTACTCGTCTTCGGAGATGGTCTCATCGCGGAGCACGCGCTCGAAGGTGCCGTAACGCGCGCCAAAACCCCCGTCGAGGTCGGTATCGAAACCCTGTCCGCGGCGTCCGGGGACGGCGAGGTGCAGCATGATCTCGCTGTCCGTGGGGGTAAAGAGGTCTTTGAGACTGAGCTGGGGCGGCGGCGGGTCGCTGTCCGGGACCTCGAAGACGAGACCGTCGGGGAAGACGCCGGAAGCATAACGCAGCACCGCGAGGCCGTTGCGCACGGCATCGTTATCGAGTGCAAGACTGAGCAGCCCCCAGGGATTGTTGCGCAGGCTTCCACTTAGGAACCAGAGCGAATCCTCAAAGTATCTACTCTGCATCTGGAAGTGTTGCGGGCTGAGATGCATGCCCTCCGACCAGACGACGCGAGACAAAAATTTCATAAGCACAACCTATGCCGTAGATACACCAACCACCATCGGTTGCGGGCTCCGAAGGGACAATGGAATCGCAAATGCTGGACGAGGCTTGCTCGTTTGTAACGTCTGTGGCAAACGCTCACCGAAAGCTCAAACACTTGAACTTTTCGTTTGACCGATAGCGGCTATGCTAGGAACAATACGAACTGCTGTCAAGCAATTGTGCGAATGGTTTACGAAGCTCGCGTGAGACAGATGTGAAGAAGGCAGGGGGGAGACAGCATATGGGGCAATTCGACGATTTCTTCAAAGACAAGCCAGGCGATGCAGGCGGCCAGTCAACGGGTGGTGCGACTGGCATCTTCGGGACGGTTGAGGAATCGCCTGCAACTCCGGCGCCAGCGCCGCCCGCTGTGGAACCGGCAAAGCCCCTGTTGCCCAGCGTGCACGAGGTGAAGTTTCACGCGCCCGGCAGTGGCGATCCCGGTGACACCGATCCTCTGCATCGCATTTTGAAGTCGATGCCGGCGGCTTCTTCCCCGCCGCCACCGCCCCCTGCGGCTGCACCGGCGGGAAGCTTTACGCAGTTGTTTCAAACGCTGAGTCCGCAAGCTCCCGCACCCCCGGCGGAACCTGTGTATACACCTCCCGCACTGGCGCCGACTTTTTCTGCGCCGAGCGTTCCTTCCGCGCCAGCTCCGCCACCGGCGAATGCGGGTGCAGGTGGGTTTACGCAGATGTTTGAAACGCTGAAGAAACCTGAACCGGCGGCACCTGTTGCCGCGACGCCGACTTTTTCCGCACCGGTTGTTCCTTCCGCCCCGGCCCCTCCGCCGGCGAATGCGGAGCCGGGCGGATTCACACAGATGTTTCAGGCGCTGAGCACCCCTGCGCCGAAAGCGCCCGCAGAGCCGGTCTATACGCCTCCTGCACCGGCGCCAGTTTTTTCAGCGCCACATGTCCCGGCTGCTCCGGCCCCGCCTCCGGCGAGCGCAGGTGCCGGTGGATTTACGCAGATGTTCGAAACGCTGAAGAAGCCTGAACCGGTGGTGGCTACACCAGTTCCGCCGTCTGAACCGCGACCGGCTGCTCCGGTTGCCGCCGCCGCCGCCGCCCCGGCGGGTTCGTTTACGCAGTTGTTCTCGACACTGGATCGTAAGCGCCCCACGCCCGAGTCGCTTAAGCCTCCCGCGCCGCCGCCACCGCCGGGATCGAGTTTCGAAACGCTGATAGGATCGAAGCCAGTCCCCCCTTCCGCACCGCCTGCCGCGTCATCGGGCCTGACGCAGTTGCTTCAGGCCATGGATGGCCCGACGACAAGCAGCGTAGCCAATCCGATAGGTCCTACCCCTCCAACACCGCCTGCGGCAGTGTTCAGCAGCTCGAACCCAAGCGTGCCGACGCCACCACCGGCGGCCAAACCGACAGAGCCGGGGTCGCTGACGTCGATGTTTGCGGCGAGCGAGCCCGCGGCCCGAGTACAGCCACCTGCGCCACCTCCTGCTCCGTCTCCTGCGCCGAGCGGCGGGGGCGAGTTTACGCAACTCTTTCAGTCTCTGGATCGCAGTGCGCCGGCGTCTCCGCGGCCTGAGCCTCCACGCCCGCCCGCGACGGGTGGTGCGCCGGGGAGTTTCACGCAGCTCTTTACGGGGCTCGACCAGCACAAGCGCAAGAGCGAAGAGAGCCAGGCGGATGCATTTCCTCCGGTGGCTCCGGGCGCGGCGAGCAACAGAGATTTGGGCGCTTCATCGCCGAGCTATAACAGCCCGAGTTATGGCGAGCCGACGCAGATCAAGCCCCCGTCGCCCCCGATGGCTGGCGGCGGTTTGACGCAGTTGTTGCGCACGCTGGAAAGTCCGTCGACCGCGCCGATCAGCACGCCGCCATCGCCTACTTCTGCTCCTGCTCCCCCTTCGATGGGCCAGGGGAGCAGTTCGCTGACGCAGATGTTGAATACTCTCCGCGACGAGCCGGCTGTCACACCTGCTGCTCCAGCGCCGCCACCCGCTGCGGCTGCACGACCCTACGCGCCTCCGCCGCCTTCGGGAGCGCCAGCGGGTGCGACCGTGGCGTTCCAGATTCCGGGGACAACCCCGGCCCCTGCTGCTCCAGCGGCGCCTTCAGGACCGGGAGAGTTTACGCGGATTATCAACGCTTCGGCGTTTCGCGAGAGAGGCGGTGCGGGGGCTGCACCACCGGCTGCCGCTGGGCCTCCCGCGATGCCTCCTCAGCCCGCGTGGGCGATGCCTCCTGTGCCAGGAATGCCGCCTATGCCGCCGCCACCAGCTATGCCGTCCATGGGCGGCGGTGGTGCTGGGTTTGCCATGCCTCAGGCTCCGCCGCCTCCACCACCGCCGGCGGCTGGAGGCTTCCAGATGCCCATGATGGTGCCGCCTCCGATGCCACAGCTACCGCCTGTACCCGCACCCGCGGCGCCCGCGGGGGGGAAGGTGTCCCCGTTGTTGTTGCTTTTGCTGATTGTGGTGATCGTGCTGCTGATCGGGGTGGTCGTGGTGCTGTTGATGAAAAAGTAGGCCGACCCATGCGGAATGCGAAGGGCCTGGGCTTCGGCCCAGGCCCTTCGTGATTCATGCCGGTCCTAAATGCTTTTTCCCCTACGCGTTACTTGGCGTTGGGCAGCATGATGATCAGTTCCATCTCAGGACGGAGGAAGTCCGCGGGGGCGTAGACCGCGAAGTTGCGGGCGCGCTGGATCGCTTCCCAGACCGCACCGCTCTGCTCGATGGCGAAGTAGTGATACCGCAGCTTGACCGCAATGGCGCGCGGCGGGCTTGGCACATACGTGAGCTTGAGCCCGGGAAGTGCCTGGCGGATAAGGTTTTCGATGTGGGTCGCCGAGCAGACCTTCATCAGCTTGGGGACGCGGTCGATGACGTCGGGGTCGCGCATGTCCGCCGTAACGGCGAGGTACAGGCGTGTGTTTTCGAGGTAGGAATCCTTGTCGATCGACGTGGCGTAAATGGTGTCGCGGACCTGCTTGAGGATGAGCGACACGAAATTGCTGGGTACGACCGTGTCGAGCATGATGCGAATCAGCTCGTCGAGCTTCTGGAAGGCCGGGCCGGGCTGCTCGTGGGAGTAGGAAGGCAGGTCTCGCGGGTCAATTTTCGGTGAGAAAGAGGTGAGCGAACCGGCGAGGTCTTCCATCGCACTGAACAGTTGCTGCGGGCCGACGTTGGCCGATTGCAGCATGTGGCGCATGCCCGGAAGCCGCGTGTTGATGGTGTACAGCAGCCAGAAGTTGGCGACGTCGGATGCGGTAAAGTCGGCCAGGGACTGGTTCTTCTGGCGGCGGGCTCCGGAGAGCTGAGTGCCGCGCGTGACCAGCAGTTCCACGAGGCTGCGCAGGGTGGTTTCGATCACCTCGCTGGCGTGGATGTTCATCAGCGGCGGGACGAAGGTGGTGTCGGCGAGGAAGGAGCCGGTGTCGGATTTGAGGATGCGGGCGCACGCCAGAAGGACGGAGCCTTCGAGATTTTCGGTCTCGGCAATGATCTGGAGATTTTTGTGCGCGACCTGGATGGGTTTTTCGCGGTTGCCGCCGCCGTTCTCGTCGCGGGTGAGTTGCAGGTGCGCGCTGAAGCGGGTGCTGACGCGGCCGCTGTTGATGGAAACGTTCATGCCGCCGTGACGATATTCGGGGATAGCGAGGTAGAAGGTGCAGGACTGCTGGCCGGGGGCGAAGCACTCTTCGAGCGAGCGTCCGCGGGGCGCGGGGTCGGAGGACGGGATATCGAACGGCAGGGCGTCGGGAAAGACGCCGCTGGCGAGCGAGATCGAAAGCATGCCGTCGGAGAGGGCCTTGGCGTCCAGTTGCAGATTGAGGAAACCCCAGGCGTTGGTGACGAGCGATTCGAGGTAGAAGCGCACGGAGTCTTCGACGAACCGCTCCTGCGCCTGCAGGTGCTGTGGGGAGAGAAAGGTTCCCTTGGACCAGATGACTGGTTGAAGCTGACGCATATTGGCTCCTGGTCTCGACTCAGGCGACCGGGTCGGACGCATCTTCCGACACGGATGGCTGTGGCTAAATCTAAATCATGTTGTGCTATTGTGGCTCGTATAGGAACCGTTACCGCCAAAGGTGCATCGCTCGTTGTGCAAAAAAAATGTGAGCCGGACAACATCCAGGAATTGAAAAGCAGCGTTCTAGGATAAGCGTCGGCAAAATTTATACATTTCCCTTTACATGGCGTGTTGCTTGTGGTCTCTTTGGTACCAGAAATTTTTCTTTCTGCAACGCCAATCGAAATGAAGTGAGCTGGGGGATATATGGGCAGGGAAAGTACACAACATAAACTGGATCGGGTGCGTTCACCGCGCGTCCACATCACTTACGACGTCGAAGTCGGGAACGCGATCGAGTTGAAGGAATTGCCGTTTGTCATGGGCATTCTGGGCGATTTGACCGGTCAACCCGAGAAACCGCTGGCAGCGCTGAAGGACCGCAAGTTTGTCGAGATCAACCCCGACAATTTCGACACGGTTCTGAAGGGCATGCAGCCTCACCTTGCCTTCTCGGTCGACAACAAATTGAGCGACGACCCCAACGCAGGACAGGTGAAGGTCGACCTGCACTTTGAGAGCATGGACGATTTTTCGCCGGACGCGGTTGCGCAGCAGGTGAAGCCTCTCAAGGAGCTGCTGGATCTTCGCACTCGTCTCTCCGATCTTCGTGGTACGCTCCAAGGCAACGACAAGCTGGATGCGATGCTTTTTGAAGCCGTATCGAGCACGGAAGCGCGCGAGAAGCTGAAGTCCGAACTCGACGCGGCGAAGGAGGGTGGAAATGAGTAGCTCAACGAGCCCGCTTGCAGCGGCAACAACTACGGAAGAAGCAACAACAACAGAATCAACGTCTCTACTGGACCAGATTGTTTCCTCGGGACGCTTCAACCGCGATGCGCAGTCCCTGGAGCGCGGCCGCGACCTGGTAAAGGAATTCGTTAATCAGGTGCTGGACGGTTCCATGACGCTGTCCAAGGATGCGGAAGTTACGATCACCGCACGTCTGGCGCAGATCGATCGCCTGATTTCGCTCCAACTGAACGAGGTCATGCATCATCCGTCGTTCCAGAAGCTGGAAAGCACCTGGCGCGGCATCAAGTACCTGATGGACCAGAGCGAGACCAACGACGGCCTGAAGCTGAAGGTCCTGAATGTCTCGAAGAAAGAACTGCTGAAGGACCTGCAGCGTGCTGCTGAGTTCGATCAGAGCGCTCTGTTCAAGAAGGCCTACGAAGAAGAGTTCGGTGTGTTCGGCGGCGCTCCATTTGCCGCGCTGGTCGGCGACTACGAATTCGGCCGCGGACCGGAAGACATGGAACTGCTGGAGCGCGTTGCGCAGGTGGCGTCGGCTGCCCACGCACCGTTCCTCTCGGCAGCTTCGCCGGAGTTGATGAACCTGGGCGACTACACACAACTCGGTGCGCCTCGGGACATGGGCAAGATCTTCGACAGCACGGAGTACGCGAAGTGGAAGAGCTTCCGGCAGTCGGACGATTCGCGCTATGTAGCGCTGACTCTTCCCCACGTGCTGATGCGTCAGCCGTATGGCCGGGACACGCAGGCAATCGAAGCCTTCGATTACGAAGAGGGTGTCGATGGCCGCGACCACAACAAATACCTGTGGGGCAATGCGGCCTATGCCCTGGCTGCGCGCATGACCAACTCGTACTCGAAGTACGGCTGGTGCGCGGCGATCCGTGGCGTGGAAGGTGGCGGTCTGGTCGAAGGCCTGACGGCGCATAACTTCAAGACGGACGAGGGTGACATCGCCCTCAAGTGCCCGACCGAAGTTTCGATCACCGACCGTCGTGAGAAAGAACTGGCCGATCAGGGCTTTGTTCCTCTCGTACATTGCAAGGGAACGGACTACGCGGCATTCTTCAGCGTACAGACCGTGAATAAGCCAAAGGTTTACGACCAGGACTCGGCGAATGCCAATGCACGGCTTTCGGCGCAACTGCCGTATATCATGGCGATGTCGCGCTTTGCGCACTACCTGAAGGCGATGATGCGTGACAAGCTTGGCAGCACGATGAGCCGCAGCCAGGCCACCCAGTTCCTGAACCAGTGGGTATCACAATACGTGGTTGCCAACGACAACGCTTCGCCAGCCGCAAAGGCGGAGAAGCCGTTGCGCGAGGCACGTATCGAAGTGATGGAAGTTCCGGGCAAGCCGGGCGCCTTGCGCGCAGTGGCTTTCCTGAAGCCTCACTTCCAGTTGGATGAGTTGACGGTCTCGCTGCGACTGGTAGCGGACCTTCCGCCGCCGGCGAAGTAGAGCAGGAAGAATTGCCGTAGGACTCGCTGGTACTGTGTCGCATTGCATTCAATTACGCGGTCGCTTTTTGACCGCCCTAACTCAGGGATTTCAATCAAAGGAGAACCACCATGTCAGTAGATTTCTTTCTAAAGGTTGACGGCGCCGACGGCGAGTCTACGCAAACGGGTCACACCAACGAGATCAAGATTCACTCCTTCAGCTGGGGCGCTGCGCAGCACACCTCGGTATCGGGTTCGGGCGGTTCGGGCGCCGGTAAGGCTTCGCTGTCGGACATCTCGATCATGAAGGATCTCGACAAGGCCAGCCCCGAGCTGTTCAAGATGTTGCTCACCGGCAAGCACATTGCCAGCGCTGTACTGACCGCGCAGAAGTCGACCGGCGATACAAGCGGCAAGCCGTTCCTCACGATCACGTTCAAGGAAGTCTTCGTCACCAGCCAGCAGATCAGCGGCTCCTCGGAAATTCCGTCGGAGAGCGTTTCGTTCTCCTATAACGAGATCAAGTTTGACTACAGCAAGCAGGGTGAAGACGGTACGCTTACCAGCACCGGCGCGGTCACCTACAACATCAAGACAGCTCTCCAGAGCTAAGGGGACAAATGACTCCACAGGAGCTGTATCGTGCTGGGGAGTTAGGGCAGGCAATCAAGGCGCTTGGCGAAGAGCTGCGGTCGAATCCGCTCGACGCCAAGCGCCGCACTTTCCTGTTCGAGCTTCTGTGTTTTGCCGGTGAATTCGACCGGGCCGAAAAACACCTGGATGTGTTGCAAGGCCAGGACCAGAAGGCGTCCATCGGAACGCTGCTGTATCGCAGCGCGCTGCACGCCGAGCGGACCAGGCAGGAGATGTTTCGCACCGGGCAGATGCCCGCTGGGGAAAGCACGTCCGCGCCGACTGGTGGCGGTACGTGGAACGGCACTCACTTCGACGAGTTGGCCGATGCAGACCCGCGCATTGGCGACCATATCGAGGTGTTTATTGCCGGAAGCTATACGTGGGTGCCGACGCAGTATATCGAGCGGCTGGAAATCCAGGCGCCCGAGAACCTGCGCGATTTGATTTGGGCTCGCGCCCGCATCGATTGCAGCCCCAAGTTCCGTCTTCAGGAACTCGGTGAGGTGCTGCTGCCGGTGATATCGCCGCTTTCGTATCTTTCGACCGACGATGCGGTTCGGTTGGGACGGGCAACTGTGTGGGAAGACCAGGAGGATGGTGGTGAGCATCCGCTGGGGCAAAAGATGTTGTTAGTGGATGGCGAGGAAATCCCTCTGCTCGAATTCCGCAGCATTGTTTGGGCCCCTGCCGAAGAGCCCGCCGGGGAGTCAGTCGATGCCACTCCGTGACGATCTACTTGAGCCCATAGAGGGAGAAAATCCCTCTGGGCCCAATCTTCAATATGACAAAGTTTTCGACCAGATTAAAGAAGCGCGACAGGAAGACGACGAGTCGATCCCATCGGGGACCTGGGAACGCGCGGCGAAAAAAGCTGACCGCCCTCTCGTAATCAAGGTTGCAGGCGAGACGCTGGCAAAGCGCTCCAAAGACCTTCGTCTGGCCGGCTGGTACATCGAATCGCTTGTTCGCAAGGAAGGTTTTAGCGTCCTTGTGCCCAGTCTCGAGCTGATATTGAAGCTGCAAGAGAATTTTTGGGACACAATCCATCCTGAACCGGACGAAGATGACAAAAGCCTGGATCTGCGCGTAGGTGCGGTCGAGGCGTTCGCTGTTCTGCTGGCGGCTTCGTTGAAGGTAACGGGGCTGACGCGAGACAAGATCGATTGGTTTACTTATACGGACGCCCGCGCCATCGGGTTTGAAGCCGACGCCAAGAATGACGCCAAGAAAGCGGCGCGTAAGGATGCCATCGACCGCGGCAAGCTTGTCGGCGAAGATCTGCAGAAGAGCGTCGATGCGACTCCCAAAGCGTTTTATGCGGAGACCGAGGCAATCCTCATCCGCAGCCTCGAAGTGGCCGATGACCTCGACCGGTTCCACGAAGAAAAATATGGCGACGACTATCCCAGCCTGACCAAACTGAAGTCCGGTCTGGAAGAACTCAAGATCATCGTCACGACCATCCTGAATGAGAAGCGCAAGACCGATCCCGACCCAGTGGAAGTGCCGGAAGAGGAAGTTGCTGAGGGAGCGGAAGGGGAAGGCGAGGCCGTTGAGGGTGAAGACGGGGAGCCCGTCGCCAAGGTTGCAAAGGCACGCCGGACGGCCCCCTCGGGCACACCGACCGACAAGGAAGATGCGTATCTCCAGGTGGCTGCGTGCGCGGAGGTGGTGCTTGCGGAGGACGCGAATTCCTGCGTGCCGTATCTGCTCTGCACGGCGTTGAGGTTTGGTGAAGCGCGGTCGGCGGACCTTACCAACACCGCGTTCGCGGTTGCACCCCCGGCCGAGACGCGAAAAGCGCTGCGTAAATTGGCAAGCGACAGCAACTGGAAGGAGTTGATGAAGCTTTGCATCAACACGATGCCGGAACCCTGCGGGCGTGTCTGGCTGGACCTGCACCGGTACATGTGGCTGGCTGCACAGGGCAGTGGAAACCCAGCCCTGGCCACGACCGTAGTCAGCACCGTGCGTTCGTTGCTGAACGATTTTCCCGCCTTGCGCAGAATGACGATGGACGACGACACATCGGTGGCGAATTCGGAGACGCTGCAATGGATCGAGACTGAAGTGCGTCCGCAGTAACAAACAAAACGGCTGGTGAGGGAGGGGAACATGGCGCGTCTGAAGTCGGAAACCCTGGTCACGCAGTCGCTGATCGATCGCCTGACAGATTTCGACGAAGTCCCCACGACGCGTGCTCAATCGATCACGATGTTCCGGAACGGCATCAAGCGGGATGTGGAGTGGTTGTTGAACTCCCGCAAGGCGTTTGTACCGGAGATTGAAAGCTACCCGCTGGCGGCGAACTCGGTTTTTACCTTCGGCCTTCCGGATGTAAACGAACTGCCGGGAGGAAACTCGGCGACCAATGTGCTGGCGGCGATCTCGCAAACCTTGCTTACCCATGAGCCGCGGATCCGCGATCCCCGGGTGTCTCTTGTGCGCAGCGACACTCTGGCCCGAAGCCTGCGGTTCCATGTCGAAGGCAAGCTTATTCTGGAAAACAGCGAAGAGGACATCAGCTTCGACACTCTTTTTGAAGTAACCAGCGGTGAGTATCAGGTGAAATAGCGGATGCGCGAAGAATTACTCGAATACTATGAGCGGGAACTTACCTATCTGCGTCAGATGGGCGGAGACTTTGCGCGCAAGTATCCGCGCGTAGCCGGGCGGCTACTGCTGGGTGAGGACAGTTGCGCCGACCCGCATGTGGAGCGTCTGTTGCAGGGTTTCGCGTTCCTGGCAGCGCGTGTGCATCGGCGCATCGATGACGATTTTCCGCAGTTGAGTGAAGGCTTGTTGAACCTGCTGTATCCGAGCTATCTACGGCCGATCCCGGCGATGACGATTGTGGAGTGCCTGCCCGATCCGGCGCAGGGCAAGAAAACTGCGGGGCTTCTGGTCCCTAAAGGGACGCAGTTGGTAAGCCGGTTGACGGTGGACAAGCTGGCCGTGCGTTTTCGCACGGCGTACGATGTGACGCTGTGGCCGTTTCGGATTTCCGAGGCGGAGTGGCGGCAGCCCGAGCGGCTGGCGCGGCAGCCACGCGCGTCCACGGGACAGCAGGCTGTGGCCGCGGCCCGGCTCCGCTTTACCTGTTTGCCGGACGTGACGTTCGCGGGGCTTCCAGTGAAGAAGCTGCGGATGTATCTGTCGGGCGATGCGGGTGTGGTGTATCCGCTGTATGAGTTGCTGGCGGCCAACCTGATCGAGATCCAGATCCACGAGTTGCTGGGTGAGAAGCGGGTCATCACGATCGGCCCGGAGAACCTGACGATGGTCGGGTTTGAGGCGGACGAAAATGTGCTGCCTTTCGACCGCCGGTCAATGGACGGGCATCGCCTGCTGCAGGAATACTTCACGCTGCCGGAAAAGTTTTTGTTCTTCGACATCGATGGGCTGGATGTGCTCGGGGAGTCGGACTTTGGGCGCGAAGTGGACATCGTGCTCCTGTTCTCACGGTTTGAGCGGCCGGAACGGCAGCAGGTGCTGGAACTGGGTGTAAATGAGCGCACCTTCCGCCTGAGCTGCACGCCTGCGGTGAACGTGTTTGCACAGACGGCGGAGCCGATCCAGTTGAAGCATACGCGGGCGACCTACACGGTGGTGCCGGACGCGCGGCAGGTCGAAATGATGGAGATTTACAGTATCGACGAGGTCGTCGCGACCAATCCGCAACTGCGTGAGACGACAACTCTGGACCCGATCCATTCGTACCGCCACGTGACGCGGAAGGACAACAAGATTGCCTATTGGAGCGCGACGCGCAAGGCCAACGAACTGGGTGAGCGGCAGCCTTCGCTGATGCACCTTTCGATCGTCGATTTGAA
>Ga0207652_10001352_pt1 | contig 21786 bp, 16 predicted proteins | sample KBSC63BmetaG_FD_184334 | JGI IMG/M metagenome (GOLD analysis project Ga0207652, IMG submission 184334) | Corn rhizosphere microbial communities from Kellogg Biological Station, Michigan, USA - KBS C6-3B metaG (SPAdes) (version 2) | ecosystem: Host-associated > Plants > Roots > Rhizosphere ... | reverse complement strand
TCCTGGATCAATCCCCGCCATTTTAATTCTTCAATTAAATTTTTCATATCAGTCAAAAGTAATTCACAAAAAAAAATTCCGCTTTAAAATCTTATAAGAATTGCAAGAATTTTAGAAAGGGAACCTTCAAAATAAATCTTTCAGCAGCCGGCATAAAACAATATTTTTAATACTTAAGAAACTAAACAAATGTGAGTATCTTTAAAAGGACTAAAGCAATTTTAATTGCCTGCAATCTTTAAAAGTTTGTTATGAAAAAAAATTTGTTGCCTTTCGTATTACTAACTCTATTTGTATTTACACAGAATGTTTCCTTAGCGCAAGAAAATGAAGAAACTGTTATAAAAAATTTAGAAGATACAGAGGGCCAGGCCTGGGTGAAAAAAGACAGCACAACTTTATTCAAATTATTTTCTCCTCAAATTGTGGTAAACACACCATTAAATAAAGTTGCTACACTCGACATTATTAAAAGACTCATGCGAGCCGGAAAAATCGATCTTTCTTCAAGTAAGAAAGTAATTGAAAAAATTACTTTCATCAATGACATGGCTGTTGTAATGGGACAAGATATAATTCAACCCCGGGGTGCAATGGAAAATGCGGGAAAAACTGTTACAAGACGCTACACTGATGTATGGATAAAAAAAGATTCCAGTTGGGTTTTGATCATAAGACAAGCAACAATTATTTCTATTATCTAACCATTCCGCATTATTGTTTCAGCTGGGTTTTCACAGCGTTGCCCAGGAGCTGAGCATGAAACCCCTACATTAAACGCATCTCTAACTTGACCAAGCTTGCTTCTGCTGGTAAAAAGAACAAATGATGTGAAGAAGATTTGAAACGTAGCTCGAACCGATAAACAGCAACTGTGGCAGTGCAAAACTACATAGCTACTATACTAACCTATACCTGTTACCGTTCTTAAAATGATCCACTGCGTTAGCATTGCGTGAAATTATCGAACTCGTAACGCAGTGGTGAAAAGTAATTAGCAAAAAAAACCTCTTTTAAATTTTACAGAAAGAATTACCCTGTTAAAGACTATGGTTATTGAAAATTTATGCCAGCGTTTCCATAACAATCTTACCTGAAACTGAAAAACCATAAAACCATTACGAATTTTATGCTCATTTAGACCTCTTTATTTACGTAAGTTTTACTTAATTTTAATTGATGTTAGGCTATATGAGATACAATATAACGGATTAATGTCCGTTTTAATTACCCGAAGAATCACTGAACCTGTCTAATAAAATTGATCATCTCCCTTTATGAGAATTTTAAGAATTGCCAAATTAATATGCTTATTGATGTTGCCCTGTCTGGGATTTTCGCAGTTTAGAAAATACTCTAATGAATTTTTAAATATTGGCGCAGGCGCCCGCGGATTGGGAATGGGAGCCGCACAATCTGCATCTGTATCTGATGGTACAGCCGGGTACTGGAACCCTGCAGCGCTTACTGCCGTTGAGGACAATCCTTCCATAAACCTGATGCATGCAAGTTATTTTGACAATATTGGCAAATATGATTTTGGAAGTGTTGCTATTCCTATAAGTGATAATAAAAGAACACTCGGACTTTCAATATTGCGATTTGCAGTAGATGATATTCCAAATACTTTATTTTTGGTAGAGCCTGACGGAAGCATTAACTATGGAAATATCACTACTTTTTCTTCGGCAGATTATGCTTTCTTATTTTCTTTTGCCCAAAAAATAAGAGATGAGGATGATTTAAAAATGAGCTTTGGCGCCAATGCCAAAATAATTTATCGTAAAGTAGGTCATTTTGCATCGGCGTGGGGTTTTGGTTTTGACGCAGGATTTAAAATGGAAAAAAACAACTGGACACTCGGTATTGTTGCCAAAGACATTACCACCACTTTCAATGCGTGGTCATTTAGTTTTACTGATAAAGAAAAACAGGTTTTATATCTTACTGATAATGACATCCCGGTAAAATCAACCGAACTTACCGCTCCAAGAATTACCGTTGGCAATTCCTATAATTTTAAACTCGGCTCTGCTGTAAATCTTTTAGCAGAAGCAGATCTCGATTTTACTTTTGATGGAAAAAGAAATACCGTAATAAGCGGTAAAACCATTAGCATTGATCCGCATCTCGGCCTTGAAGCGTCTATAAAAGATGTATTTTTTGTGAGAGCCGGCGTTTATAATTTTCAACAGGCATTAAAAGACGGCGATACTACTAATCAAAAAAAGGTTTGGATTTACCAGCCAAGCTTAGGTGCAGGCTTTAAAATAAAAAACGTAAGAATTGACTATGCTTTTTCTAATCTTGCAAACCAGTCGAACCCGCTATACACGCATATTTTCTCATTAAGATTTGACCTTGCTAATAAAGAAAATAATTAAGGCACTAACTAACTACAATGAAAAAATTATTATTTGTTTTTTTTATCTTAATTAATGTTTCGGCTTTTGCGCAAACCCTTTCCAATAGCTGGATTGACTATAATAAACCGTATTATAAATTCAAGGTTGGGCAAACCGGTTTATACAGAATTCCTCAATCGGCCCTTAATTCAATAGGGCTTGGAAGTACACCTGCGGAACAGTTTCAATTGTGGAGAAATGGAGAACAGGTAAGCTTATATACTTCAGCGGCTACCGGTCCGTTAGGCTCATCTGATTATATAGAATTTTGGGGATTGATGAATGATGGGAAAAAAGACACTAAATTATATCGTGACCCCGATTACCAGCTTTCTGACTATTACAGCCTGCAAACTGATACTGCTGCCTACTTTTTGACTGTAAATACCGCCGGCAATAATTTAAGATTTACCAATGCTGCCAATAACGTTGCCGGCAACACACTTTCTGCTGAACCGTATTTTATGAACACGAGATCGGTTTATTATAAGAATAGAATTAATGTAGGCTTAGGTATGCCTCTTGGAGAATATGTATATTCATCTTCTTATGATATTGGGGAAGGATGGACGTCAAATGATATTGCACCCGGCGCAGGGCTCTCTTATTATTTTGATTCGCTAAATATGTACACTGGCGGACCTGCAGCTTCTTTTTCTTTTGCAACGGCTGGTAATGCACTTAATACAAGAAACGTAAGAGTTAAATTTTATAATAATACCCTGGATGACGAGCCTATGTCGAATTTTACGTATTTGAAAAAGACAGTAAGCAATCTTCCTGCATCATATTTCCCAAGCGCCGATCATTTAGTGCTTACGATAGAATCAGTTTCTTCAATTGCTACGGACAGAATTGTAGTTTCTACTTTTTCATTAAAATATGCAAGCAAATTTAATTTCAACAACAAGCCTAATTTTTACTTTGAATTACCTGCTTCAGCGGTAGGAAACTACCTGGTTATTGATAATTTTAACTCAGGTAGCACAAGTCCGGTTTTGCTCGATCTTACTTCTAATAAAAGATATATTGGCGATATTACGTCAATACCCGGCAAAGTACAGTTTGTTCTTCCACCCTCTTCAGCCTCTCAAAGAAAGTTTCAGTTAGCAAGTGAGAATGCTTCGAATATAAATACCGTTACATCGCTTCAGCAGCAGAATTTTGTTAATTATAGTTTGGCTGCCAACCAGGGCGATTATCTTATCATCAGTAATTCCGCTTTATACAATAATGGCTCAGGAGTAAACAATGTGGATCTTTACAGGGCCTACCGTAGCTCATCAACAGGAGGAGGATTCAATGCTAAAATTTATGATATTGATCAGTTAGTTGATCAGTTTGCCTACGGCATTAAAAAGCATCCGCTGGCTATTAAAGATTTTATTCAATATGTAGCAAATACTTTTGCCGTAAAACCGCAGTATGTTTTTTTAATTGGTAAAGGCATTACCTACAATGATTATACAGTTAATCAAAGCGGACCTTATGCAGACAAATTAAATCTTGTGCCTACATTTGGGAATCCAGCTTCAGACATCTTATTGTCATCTCCTTATCAAAGTACAGTGCCAACCATTCCTATTGGAAGGCTTTCTGCAATTTCGGGGAGCGAAGTAGGCATTTATCTTCAAAAAGTAAAAGAATATGAATCTGCCGAAGCTTCAACCACACAAACCTTAAGCAATAAATTATGGATGAAAAATGTAGTGCACGTTGTAGGAGGTAAAGACAGTTCTGAAAGTGATTTATTTTCATTTTATATGAATCAATATAAAAATGTAATAATTGATACTTTGTATGGCGCGAAAGTTGAAACTTTTTCAAAGACTTCTAACTCCACGGTGCAGTTAATTTCCGGGCAGCGTATTGAACAATTATTTAATGAAGGCATTGGCATTTTATCGTACTTCGGCCACTCATCTTCCAATACATTAGAATTCAATTTAAGTGATCCCTCGGTTTATCATAACCAGGGCCGCTATCCCTTTTTTAGTGTAAGCGGATGTACTGCAGGTAACAATTATATTTACGATCCCCTGCGGGTTTCTCAAAATAATTTATCTATCTCGGAAAAATTTGTGTTAGCAAATGAAGGCGGAGCCATAGGCTTCTTTGCAAGTTCTCACCTTGGGGTGCCTCCATATCTTTATAGTTATGATATTGAATTCTACAATCAGCTTGGAGTAAAAAATTACGGCAACACAGTTGGCAATGATATAAAGAACGCGATTTCAAATTTAGGAGGCTCCAATAATTCGCTGGATTATTTAACCAGGATAAATATGGAGGAACTAAATTTAAACGGTGATCCTGCATTAAAAATAAATCCTCATTCCAAACCTGATTATATTATAGAAGACCCGCAAGTAATAGTAAACCCGGCATTTATTTCTGTTGCTCAAAACAGTTTCACTTTGCAGGCAAAGGCTTATAATATTGGAAAAGCAATTGGTGATTCAATCACTTTCCAGGTAAGAAGAACTTACCCAAATGGTACAACTGAAATTATTTTTAGGAAAAGAATACCCGGTATAAGATATGCAGATTCAATAAATATTGAGGTACCGATTATTTCCACAAGAGATAAAGGGGATAATAAAATAACAGTGACTATAGACGCAGATGATAATGTACCAGAACTTTCTGAAAATAACAACAGCATTACTAGAGACATTTTTATTTATGAAGATGAAGCCACACCATCTTATCCTTATAATTTTGGGATAGTTAACGTTGGCAATCAAAAACTCTATGCATCAACTGCAAACCCGCTTAGCGCCGCAAAAGATTATGTAATGGAGATTGATACCACGTTGTTATTCTCCTCTTCTTTAAAAGTACGCAAAACGGTAAACTCTACCGGCGGCGTTATAGAATTCGATCCGGGCTTTAGCTATGCCGACAGTACAGTTTATTATTGGCGTGTAGCGCAAACTCCTGCATCCGGCCTGGAGAAGGATTACCATTGGAACAATGCATCATTTATCTACATCGCTAACAGCTCGCCCGGTTTCAATCAATCACACTACTATCAACATTTATATTCCGACACGCAAACTATAAAACTCGATAGCACACGAAAATGGGAGTTCGGCGACCTTCGAAATTTTATATACGCTAATATGGGTGTTTATCCAACGGCAGCTACTGTTGGTTCCGAAACATCTGTAACCGTAAACGGAAGCAATGTGGCAGGAGCTTTTTGCGGCTATCCCGGAATTATTTTTTCAGTGCTCGATCCTGTTTCTTTAAAGCCATGGCTAAATAACGCCTCCGGCCCAGGCCGATATGGAAGCGAAGCAGTGTGCCAGGCAACACGGCTTGCTAATTTCCAGTTTAACAATCTTAAAAATATAACCAGAAGAAAACAGGTAATGGATTTTCTCGATTCTATTCCTGACAACTATATTGTAGTGGCACGTTATGCATCCGGAACAGACTCTGCAAGTAATTCTTATGCTTCTGACTGGGCTTCGGATTCAACAACTTTTGGAGCAAATAATTCAATGTATCAGAGATTAAAATCGCAGGGATTTGTTTTAATAGATTCATTTTACAGGCCACGGGTATTCATATTTATGTATCAAAAAAATAATCCTGCATTTAACCCCGAGTTTATTTTTTCAAAAGGAATATACGATAAAATTGAGATGCAAAAATTTTATACTACTCCTGATACGCTTGGTTATATTACTTCGCCAAAGTTTGGCCCGGCCCTTGCCTGGAAAGAAATGCACTGGCGCGGATATAGCCTTGAGCCAAATTCAGCAGACAACCCTAAAGTTCAGATTATTGGTATAGATAGCCTTGGCAACTCTGCCACTCTATTCAATGTAGATAAAAGCTCTCCTGACGTTGATATATCTTCTATAAGCGCATCTCACTATCCCTTTATTCAACTTAAAATGCGCAATTCTGACAGCATAACCTTTACGCCTTACCAGCTTTCTTACTGGAGATTAAATTATAAAGCTGCACCTGAAGGAGCACTTACACCCAACCTTTTCTTCTTAACAAAAGATACGCTTGACCAGGGTGATGTTTTACATTTCGGAATAGCATTTAAAAATATAAGCCCATCTGCATTTGACAGCATGAAAGTAAAAATTGCAGTAATAGATAATAATAATGTTACTCATTTACTTCCACTAATAAGGCAGAAGCCGCTTATAAGCGGAGATACCATTATGCTTAAATATGATATTGATACAAAACCGTATGCGGGTGCTAACACGCTTCTCGTCGATTTTAACCCAGATGGTGACCAGCCCGAGCAATATCATTTCAATAATTTCTTATATAGAAGTTTTTATGTAAAAGCAGATAAATTTAATCCATTGCTTGATGTTACTTTTGATGGCGTTCATATTTTGAACAGGGATATTGTTTCTGCAAGGCCGCAAATTGTTGTAAAGCTTAAAGATGAGAGCAAATTTCTCTCGCTGGCTGATACCTCGCTAATGAAAGTTCAGATACAATTTCCTGACGGTTCTTTGAGAACTTATAAGTTTGATAACGACACATTACGCTTTACTCCTGCTAACATATCTTCAGGTGAGAATACTGCAACTATTGCCTTTTCGCCTTCCTTAAGCGGTGAAAATGATGATTACGTGTTGATCATTTCAGGTAAGGATGTTGCCGGTAATACTGCGGGAAATTTAGATTATCATATTGACTTTAGGGTTATCAGCAAGCCAATGATTTCTAATTTGCTCAATTATCCAAATCCATTTACAAGATCCACCGCCTTTGTATTTACAGTAACAGGATCTGTGGTGCCGCAAAATATAAGGATACAAATACTAACAGTTACAGGTAAAATAATAAGAGAAATCACCAAAGATGAATTAGGCCCGTTGCATATTGGAAGAAACATTACTGACTTCAGATGGGATGGAACAGATATGTACGGACAGAAGGTGGCTAACGGCGTATATTTATACCGAGTGCTTACAAATCTTAATGGCAAATCGTTAGATAAGTTTGCGGATAATAATGATGATACCGACAAATACTTTACCAAGGGTTATGGTAAAATGTATTTTATGCGATAAGGATCAACGCAATAAATAAATAAATCTATCGGGTAATACTTTTCCAACTATAAGTATATTTCAATTGAAAGACTTATCTTAAAAAAAATAGTATTAAACTCAATTGGACAAGACGGTATTAACTGGTGAAAAAAGAAAATTATATTTTCCTCAATTAGATTCTATAAGGGGAATGTCCTTCATTGCCATATTTCTTTTTCATACGCTTGGCATCAATTATAGCAATAATGGCCTGGGAAATTTTTCGAGCTATGTATTTAATTGTTTACCCTTTGCAATAGATGTGTTTTTTATTTTATCCTCTTTTTTACTTACCTACCTTGCTTTAAATGAATATGAAAAAAGAGGCAATTTTTCTTTCAAAAATTATTTTACAAGAAGGATATTAAGGATATGGCCATTATATTATTTCATTCTTGTTTTGGCATTCGTGATATTTCCACTCGTTGCTAACTGGTTGCATTTTAAAATGAGTCTTCCTCCGTTTTTTTACTATCTATTTTTTATTGCAAACTTCTATGTAGCCGATCATGTATTTTTTTTAAGGTTGCTGTGGACTATTTCTGTTGAAGAACAATTCTACCTGCTATGGGGCATTTGCCTGCGTTTCTGGTATAAAAAATTACAGTCAATTATTTTCATTTTCTTTATAGTAAGTATCGCATTTTCTTTATACGCAATTTTTAATAGAGTAAGTTTTTATTTCAATACACTTACGTATTTATTTGATTTCGGAAGCGGTTCTTTAGCAGCTTTATTCATTTTTAAAAACAATAAGATTATTAAATTATTTGGTAATCTTTCTTTTGCAGGCACTTTATCTTTTTACTGGTATTTGCCATTCCATTTTCTTGTTTTCTATTTCCTGAATAAAAATTCTACCGGCGTTGCCAATGATATTATTGAATTGATAAACCGCTACCTGTTTATCATTTATATCTCTCTTTTTATAATTGAGCAAATGATAAATATTTCCCGGACAAGAATATTTGAAAGAGCCGGATTTTTAATCTTCACAGGAAAAATTTCCTATGGCCTTTATTGCTATCACGGTATAACCATATTGCTTATTAATTTATTGGCAACACATTTTAAAATTGACATAGCCAACTGGGCTATCGTTATCATTTATTTTTTATTTAATTATTTAGTTGCCACCATCAGTTATTATTACCTGGAATTTCCTTTTCTTAAATTAAAAAAGAAATGGAGGCGTATTTAATTCATTTCAGAAAAAATTACAGCTTTCTTTATTTCTATTGTTGAATGAACAAAAACTTATGTAATAACTTCGCTCAAATGAAAACTGAATTATACGATGTGATTATAATTGGCGGCGGCCCCATTGGCCTGGCTTGTGGATTGGAAGCAAAAAAACATTGCCTTAGCTATTGTATTCTTGAAAAGGGAACTTTGGTCAATTCGCTTTACAATTATCCAATGAATATGACCTTTTTTAGTACCAGTGAGCGGCTTGAAATTGGCGGAATACCTTTTGTAAGTAACAATCCCAAACCTACACGCAATGAAGCCCTGGAATATTACAGGCGGGTGGCAACATCTTCAAATCTTATCATTCATTTATTTGAAAAAGTGACAGAAGTAGAAAAAGTTAATGACACATTTTCCGTTCAAACTAATAAAGCCGAATATCATTCCCGAAATATTATAATTGCAACAGGCTTTTATGACATTCCCTATCTTTTAAATGTAAAAGGCGAAGGTTTTGATAAAGTAAAACATTATTATAAAGACCCGCATTTTTATGCATTCCAAAAAGTGCTGGTTGTAGGAGCTGCAAATTCGGCTGTAGATGCAGCTCTTGAAACATGGCGTAAAGGTGCTGAAGTAACTATGGTAATACGTGGGGATAAGATAAGTGACAGGGTAAAATATTGGGTAAAGCCAGATATTGATAATCGTATTGCTGAAGGCTCTATTAAAGCTTACTTCAATTCAACAGTTGCTGAAATAAGAGAGCATGAAGTGGATATAAATACTCCTAATGGCACGGTAACAATAAAGAATGACTGGGTACTTTCAATGACAGGATATCAGCCTAATCTTACATTCTTACATAAACTTGGAATTGAACTTTCAGCAGATGAAATTTGCAAGCCAACGTACAGTGAAGAAAATTTTGAAACGAATGTAAAAGGCATTTACCTGGCGGGAGTTATTTGCGGAGGAATGAATACACATCGTCTTTTTATAGAAAATTCAAGGGAGCATGCTGAAAAAATTATTGCCGACATAAGCAATAAAAAATCTCTGGCAGGCTGATTTATTCTTTATGTATTTCCTTTTCTTTTTGAATAATCTTTTTGTATCGCTTTTCGCTTAATGTGTAACTCAGGTGAGTTGAAAAAAAGCCTGCTAAAACTGATAGTGCGGCAAATAGGATAATTATAGAACGTCCGCCGGTTTCCCAAGCTGATGTAAAAAGCTTTGTAAGAAAAAAAATGACCAGGAAAGATACTATGGTCCACGCAAAGGAAAATTGCAAATAATATTTCCATTTGGGGCCGCTCTTTTGTTCGAGCCATTGATTTATAAAACGCCTTTCCGGTTTAGTTATCATGGTACTTACAATTCAATCTCTCCTTTCATAAAAAATACACAGTTGCCCGCCATAATTACCCTCTCTCCGTGTTGTTCGCAATGTAGCAGACCGCCTCGTTTTGAAAGCTGACGGGCTGTCATTTCTTGTTTATTAAGTTTATTACTCCAGAAAGGTATTAATTGAGAATGCGCTGAACCGGTGACCGGGTCTTCATTAACGCCTGCGGTGGGCGCAAAAAATCTTGATACGAAATCCACATCTTTCCCAGGTGCACTTATAATAATTTTATAGCCCGTGCTTTGTATTAAAGCGAAATCGGGCTTGCAATTTTTCACTGCATCTTCATCACTTAGTTCTGCTAAAAGATCACGATTATTATATAATCCAAGAATGTCTGCCCCCCCTAAAGCATTCTTAAGGTTGAGAGGCGGATTATTACATTCAACCGGAGGCCATGAAGGAAAATTCATGGCAATAAGCGAATCATTTTTACCGATTTTTAAAATACCGCTTTGCGAATTAAATTTTATTTCCGGTTTATCGAAATTTAAATAATTAAAAATTACATAAGCTGAAGCAAGGGTAGCATGTCCGCATAAATTTATTTCCACCTCGGGTGTAAACCACCTGATTTCAAAATCAGCTTCATTTGAATCTTTTACGGGAACAAAAAAAACAGTTTCTGAAAGATTATTTTCTGTGGCAATATTTTGCATTAACTTTTCGTCTATCCATTCGCGTAAGGGAATTACAGCGGCCGGATTTCCTCCAAAAAGTTTATCGGTAAATGCATCTATCTGATATAGGGTAAGTTTCATTTTTTATTTATGATAAGTTTTATTCGGCCATTATTTCTTTTGCAACTTTTATTACATCTTCCACATTCGGCTTGCTGAAATAATCACCATCGCTTCCATACGAAGGGCGGTGATCTTTCGCAGTAAGCGTACGTGGTGAAACATCAAGCCATTTGTAACCACCTTGTTCTTCCATTACTTTATTAAACATATATGCCGCAGCACCACCAGGAACATCTTCATCAATAAAAACGATACGGCTTGTTTTTTTTAATGATTCAACAATAGAATGATAAATGTCAAAAGGCAAAAGCGTTTGCACATCTATAACTTCACAACTTATTTTCATTTTATCTAATATCTGTGCTGCCTCCAGCACAATACGCAGTGTTGAACCATAAGATACCATTGTAATATCAGTACCTTCTTTTACTATTTCGGGTACGCCTAACGGTATGGCATATGCGATTAAATTTGATGGAAGCCTTTCTTTAAGCCGATAACCATTTAATGATTCAATCATCAAAGCGGGATCGTTTCCCTGTAGCAAAGTATTATACATTCCTGCCGCCTGCACCATATTTCTTGGAACACAGACATACATGCCCCGAAGTGCATTTATAATCATTCCCATTGGAGAACCGCTATGCCAAATACCTTCAAGACGATGGCCCCGTGTGCGCGCAATAAGAGGCACACTCTGCTGTCCCATGGTGCGGAAATAAGTAGTGCATACATCATCGCTTAATGGCTCAAGCGCATATAACAAATAATCGAGATATTGTATCTCTGCAATAGGACGCAAACCTCTTAGGGCGAGACCTATTCCTTTTCCTATGATACTTAACTCTCTTATGCCGGTATCGAAGATCCTGTTTTGGCCATATTTTGCCTGCAACCCGCTGAATCCCTGATTCACATCACCTATATGGCCCAAATCTTCACCAAATGCTATTACCTTATTATTAGTAGCGAAAAGCTCATCAAAATATTTGTTCAGTACTTCGTAGCCATTGATCATAGGTGCATTTTCTTTATAAATCGCTGGTACGGCATTTACTTTTAATGCAGATTTTGGCCCTTCATTATAAAGATTAGAATTGTATATCCGGCTATTCTCTTTTACAAGATTATCATAATATTTTTTGAGAGAATCAGAGGGTGATTCTGGTAAATTAAGAACTGTTGAAATAGTTCTCATCACGTCTCTTCTTAAGGGCTCCCGGTTTGAAGCAAGTTCTGCTGCTAATTTTTGTATTTCACTTTTATTTGTACGATTTTCAGCTTCATTCTGAAGCAATGTTACAGCCTCATTTACCTGATTTCTAAGAGGTGTAACATATTTTTCCCACGCATTTTGTTTGCTTTGTTTTACAAATTTTTTTGCGGCTACTTCAATTTCATGAAGCTCACTATCGTTGGCAAGCGCATTCTCTATAATCCATTCACGCATTTGTTTTCTGCATTCCCATTGGTTTTCCCAGGCAAGCCTTTCAGGCGTTTTGTAACGTTCCTGGCTACCAGAAGTTGAATGCCCTTGTGGCTGAGTTATCTCTTCAACGTGAAAAAGAGCAGGTGTGTGCGTTTCGCGAATATTTTTTATGGCTCCTTCCAGCACTTCGCACATTCCCGCATAATCCCATCCTTTCAGGTTATAAATATTCAGGCCATTGCTATCGTCATTTTTTTGCAAGCCACTCATTGCTTTTGAGATGGAAGATTTTGTAGTCTGATATTCTTTGGGAACCGATATGCCATATCCATCATCCCAAACAAATACGGCAAGCGGTACCTGCAGAACACCAGCAGCATTCATAATTTCCCAAAAATGCCCTTCAGAAGTTGATGCATCGCCAATAGTACAAAAGCATATTTCATCCCCATTTGTAGTTAATTCTGTCATTTCATTCAATCCCTTTTCTTCCCGAAAAAGTTTTGAGGCCAATGCAAGGCCCAAAGCCCTGGGCATTTGAGCTGCTGTTGGAGCAATATCCGAAGTCATATTTTTCAGCTGGGACAGTGGCAGCCAATTTCCATTTTCATCAACAAACTTTGTAGCAAAATGTGAATTCATTTGCCGACCGGCGCTGAAAGGATCGTTATTAATGTCAGGATCGGCATATAACTGGGAAAAAAACTGTTCTATAGTGGCCAAGCCGCTGGCAAACATAAAAGTTTGATCACGATAATAGCCCGCCCTAAAATCCCCGGGCATAAAAAATTTTGACATGGCTATTTGTGCTACTTCCTTGCCCGCGCCGAAAATTCCAAATTTTGCTTTGCCGGTGAGCACTTCCCTTCTCCCTAATATACTCGCTTCCCTACTCTCGCAAACCATACGGTAGTCTTTCAATACTTCTTCCTTAAAATTATCAAAAGATAGTTTTTGGAGAAGCGACTCATCGGTGAGATAGTTTGTATCCATGTTGACAAAAATATTAATTATGAAGCGATGATTGTTAAAAATCTGGTAACCTGTTCACAATTTGCAACCTTATCATGCGTTTTATTATCTTTGAGACTGTATTTAAATTAAACTAATGAAATTTAAGTTTACATTGTTTTGCGGCCTGGCTTTTACTTTGGCTGCAAATGCACAAACAAATGTTGCAAATGTTTCTAAAAATAATGTAAATAATTTGCAACAGGCAAAAGCTGTACCGACAGCAGCAATTCAGCAAACCAGTTTCCCGGCCGATGCCCTTGTTCTCAAAGAAGCAGAGTTTGATTTTGGCAAAATTCCCCAGGGCAAACCAGTTACTCACGTGTTTGAATTTACAAACACAAGCTCCGTTCCCTTTTCCTTGGACAATGTACAAGCCAGCTGCGGATGTACTACACCTGAATGGAATAAAGATGTAGTTGCTCCAGGCGCTACTTCAAAAATAACAGTTGGCTATAATGCCCAAAACGAAGGCCCCTTTGCAAAACCGGTTTCAATTACCTTTAATGGAAATCAAGTTAAGCAAATTATTATAAAAGGAGATGTTTGGAAAACCCCGGTTACTTCAGCTCCTGAAAATACTTCATTAAACTCTTTAAAAAACGAATAAAAAAATCAAGTAAAAAAAAGCTTTATGAAAAAATTACTATTAGCTATTGTTCTGTTCTCTTCAACTTCATTATTTGCGCAAAAGAAAGCAGATGATATTGCAAAAATCAACGTGGAAACTTATGATCTGGGAAAAGTAAAACAAAATGTGCCTGCGACTGCAACTTTTGTTGTTACCAATACAGGTAAGGATGATTTACTTATTGACCAGGCCAATCCTACATGCGGCTGCACTATTTCGGATTATACAAAATCGCCAATTGCGCCGGGAAAAACAGGTGTTATTCATGCAACTTATAATGCTGCTAACCTTGGCCATATTGATAAAACACTTACTGTAAAATTTGCAGGTGCTGATGATATTAAGTTCATCAAGCTTACTGGTGAAGTACTTTCTCCCGCTGATTATGATAAGGCGGTAGCTAATGGCACCATAAAGAAAACTGAGCAGGCTGCTGCTACCGCAAAAAAGAAATGAGTCTTATAAATATTAAAAAATTATAACCTCTGCTTTTGCAGGGGTTTTTTTATTTTTATGAACTTCCGTGTATTCGATTTAATTTAACGACCTCAACCTTATAAATAACAGTAATGGTTACACGAAAAAAATTTATTCAAACATCAGGGCTTATTAGCGCAGGAATTTTATTGAAACAATCAGGTGCATTTGCGTTTGCTCCCAAATCTTTTGAAAGTAAAAGGCCTCCTGCTGCTGAAAGAAAATTTACCAGTAGAGCAGTAGAAGAAAAAATTGCAGTAGTAAAAAAAACAATTGCTGATGCAGAACTAGCATGGCTTTTTGAAAATTGTTTTCCTAATACTTTAGATACTACTGTTGACTTTGAAATGATTGACGGCAAACCGGACACATACGTAATTACGGGCGATATTGATGCCATGTGGCTTCGCGATAGCACTGCGCAGGTATGGCCTTATTTATCATTAATAAAAAATGATGAACATCTGCAGCAATTAATAAAAGGCGTTATAAACAGGCAGGTAAAATGTATTCGTCTTGACAGGTATGCCAACGCATTTTATAAAGATGAAAATAAAATAAGTGAATGGAAAAGCGACCTGACGGAAATGAAACCAGGTGTTCATGAACGCAAATGGGAAATAGATTCTTTATGTTATCCGATTCGCCTTGCGCATCAATACTGGAAACTTACAGGCGATACAACACCATTTGATGAAAACTGGGAAGAAGCCATTTCATTAACTGTAAAAACTTTTAAAGAGCAGCAAAGAAAAAATGGCCATGGACCTTATTCATTCCAGAGAACAACTGCGTGGGCTACTGACGGTGTGCCTTTGGGCGGATATGGCTATCCGATAAAACCTGTTGGATTGATCTGTTCCATGTTTCGGCCCAGCGACGATGCTACCATCTTTCCTTTTTTAATTTCTTCTAATTTCTTTGCTGTTGAATCATTAAAAAATGCAACAGAAATGATTCAATCAATTAGAAAAAATAATAGTCTTGCGAATGAATGCCACCAGCTTTCTCAGGAAGTTGAAAGATCCTTACAAGAACATGCAATTATTAACCATGCAAATTTTGGAAAAATATATGCTTATGAAGTAAATGGCTTTGGAAGCTTTAATTTAATGGATGATGCAAATGTGCCAAGCCTCTTGTCACTGCCTTATTTAAATACGGTAAAAACTAATAATCCTGTTTATATGAATACAAGAAAATTTGTGCTCTCGCAGGATAATCCATTTTTCTTTAAAGGCAGTGCTGGTGAAGGCGTTGGAGGACCACATGCCGGAATGGATATGATATGGCCGCTTAGTATTATTATGCGTGGCCTTACTAGCACAGACAAAAATGAAATAAAAAAATGTCTGCTAATGCTAAAAAGTTCTAACTCCGGAACAGGATTTATGCATGAGTCATTTAATAAAAACGATGCATCTAAATTCACCCGTAAATGGTTTGCGTGGGCTAATACAATTTTTGGCGAGTTCATTCTTCAAACACATAATTTACATCCGGAATTACTGACTTAAATTTAGTGTCAAGAATAGAAAAAAAGGATTACACATTTTTCAATTCTGTGAGCAAGTTCTGTAATACTTTTTTAGCATCGCCAAAAAGCATAGAAGTCTTTGGCTGAAAGAAGAGTTGGTTTTCAATACCGGCATAACCAGGTTTCATGCTGCGTTTATTTACAATAACTGTTTTTGCAAGTTCTACTTCCAAAACAGGCATCCCATAAATTGGAGAGGAAGGATCATTTTTTGCAGCAGGATTTACAACATCGTTAGCGCCTAAAATTAATACTACATCGGTAGTTTTAAATTCTTCATTGGCATCTTCCATTTCCAATAATTTATCATAGCTCACGTCTGCTTCAGCAAGTAAAACATTCATGTGGCCCGGCATGCGGCCTGCAACGGGATGAATAGCATATTTTACTTCCACACCTTTTTCTTCTAAAGCCTTTTCCAATTCGTGGCAGGTATGCTGAGCCTGTGCTACAGCAAGACCATATCCCGGAACTATCATCACTTTTTTTGCATACGCCATTACTACCGCAGCATCGCTCAATGAAATCTCTTTATAACTTCCATGTTCACTTTGGCTTCCTTCAACTGCTGTTGCATTTCCTCCGAAAGAACCTATCAATACATTAGCAAGGCTTCTGTTCATTGCCTTGCACATTAATATAGTAAGCAAGGTGCCTGCAGCACCAACAAGGATTCCGCCTGTAAGCATTGCTTTGTTATCGTACAAGAAACCACCGCACGCTGCGGCTACACCAGTAAAAGAATTTAATACAGAAATAACAACAGGCATATCTGCACCGCCAATAGGTAACACAAAAAACACTCCATATAAAAGCGCCAAAGCAACCGTTATAAAGAAAGGAATATTAGCAAATTTTACGTCGCTAAAATAAGTAAAGACAGCAATTCCTATTACCAAAAAGAGAATAATAAGATTGATTAAATGCTGGCCTTTAAAAGCATAATCTTTTATTTTCCCGTTAAGTTTGCCCCATGCAATCATACTTCCGGCAAAAGAAACGCTTCCGATTATAGTTCCGGCAATGATTGCAAGATAGTGCCCACCTGAAACCACCTCTGAAAATGAGCTAGTATCTAACAACCTGTTTGCCCTGAATAAATAATCAAATTCTACAATTGAAATTAAAGAAGCACAGGCGCCACCCATACCATTGAAAAAGCTTACCAATTCCGGCATCGCCGTCATTTTTACCTTTTTAGCAGTAAGTGTCCCTATAATAATTCCTATTACAATGGCGCAAAAAATCCAGGAATAATTTCCTAATTTTTTTCCATCATCTTCATACAAAAAAATAGTTCCAATAATGGCAATGATCATGCCTCCCGCAGCAATAAGATTTCCTTTTCTTGCTGTCGCAGGCGTTGATAACATTTTTAGACCGATAATAAATGTTATAGAAGCGACAAGATAACAAATGGATAAAATACTAACGGGCATTTACTGGTTAATGGTTAATTGGTTAATTAGGCTATTCGTTTATTATTTATTCGTGTAATTCTCATTGCTTTTTCTTCCTGAACATTTCAAGCATTCTGTCAGTAACTACAAAGCCACCAACGACATTTAATGTACCCAGTACCACAGCAAGAAAACCTAAAATCAATGCCATGTAATTTCCACTTTCAGCCTTTCCCATCACGATGATGGCGCCAATTATTACAACCCCATGAATAGCATTAGCTCCACTCATTAGCGGTGTATGCAACACACTTGGCACCCTTCCAATAATTTCAATACCCAGGAATATCATGAGTATCACAATATAGATGTATTGAATATTTGTTTGTATAAAACTTATTATTGATTGCATAAAAAAAGATTCATAGGTCAATGTCCTTTTCCCTCGGAGAAGGACTGAGATGAGGCCGCTTTCACTCGTTCATTCACTATTTCGCCATCATGCACAATACAGGTACCTTTCACAAGATCATCATCAAAGTTTAAGTTTATTTTTCCTTCCTTATCTATTATCAATTGTAAAAAATTGATGATATTCTTTCCATATAACTTACTTGCATCATAAGGCATAGACGAAGAAAGCATTGAGTTACCGACAATGTTTACTCCGTTATAATTTATTGTTTGTTCGTTTTTTGTTGCGACAGTATTTCCACCGGTGGCTGCCGCCAAATCAATAATTACAGAACCATCCTTCATCGAGCTGAGCATTTCTTCTGTCACCAGAACAGGCGCTTTTTTGCCGGGTATCTGAGCTGTAGTAATTACAATATCAGACTTGGCAACGCTTTCCGCAATTTTCAGCTTTTGTTTTTTCAAAAATTCTTGTGTTTGCTCCACAGCGTAACCGCCGGCCTTACTCGCATCGGCAGCACCTTCCACTTCAATAAATTTGGCACCCAGGCTCATTACTTCTTCTTTTACCGCAGGCCTTGTATCAAATACCTCTACTACCGCACCAAGTCTTCTTGCTGTTGCAATTGCCTGCAGGCCTGCGACACCGGCTCCCAATATTAAAACTTTTGCAGGAGGAATACTTCCGGCAGCCGTCATAAACATGGGAAAATATTTTGGAAACATATTGGCGGCAAGCAACACTGCTTTATAGCCGGCAATATTGGCCTGGCTGCTAAGTACATCCATGCTTTGAGCTCTTGTAGTTCGCGGAATCATATCAATGCTAAAAACCGTAATCTTATTTTCAGCAAAGTTTTGCATGGTGGCGTAATTATATAAAGGCTGATAATTACCCAGCAGAATTTTAGATTGTAAATTTTTAATATCGCTTAAGTCAGGAATATTTATCGATAAAATAATTTCTGAACTCTGCAAAACTTCATCTTTTGAAACAATTCCTGCACCGGCTTCAATATATTTTTTATCTGAAGCAAATGCATTTTTCCCCGCATTATTTTCTAGTAATACATTTGTATTAAGTTTTTTTAAAATTGCCAAATGTTCAGGCAGGATGGAGACTCTGGTTTCGGGTATAGGTTCTTTTAAAACACCAATCGTCATAATATCAAATATAGTTCTAAGGTATATAAAATTCAAAACCTTATTGTAAAATGTTGTTTTACTTTAAAGTCAGTGCTGAAAAAAACAAGCCCTATAAAAAAAAGATCGACAGTTAATGTTACTGAATCATGTTGCTGTATTAGATTCCAGGCTTCTTCCATTTCTGAGCTCCAGTGTATATCGTCAAAAATAAAAATAGAATCATTGGTTGATTTTTTTAATAGTTCTGAAAAATAATGAAGTGTCGGTTCCTTGCGATGGTTACCATCAATAAAAGCAAGATTTATTTTTTCCAATTTATTTAAAGCAGGTAAGAATGTTTTATCAAAATTGCCCTTTATTAAATCTAAATTTTGAAGTCCGGCCTTATCAAAATTTTCCCTGGCTATTTTTTCAATTTCCTGTGAGCCCTCAAATGTATAAACTTTACTATTTCTATTTGCAGAGGCAAGATAGCAGGTAGTAATTCCAAATGAAGTCCCCAGTTCTAAAATTGTTTGCGGCTTATAATATTTGACAATTCGAAAAAGAAGCTGTGAAAATTTTTTATTCTTCAAGGAAGATTTTGCAATTGCATTTACTTTTCTTTTTTTAAAAGGAATTACTGCTGAGCCTGCTCCAAAATCTTCAACATCTATTGTATTCGTATTATGAAGCAGTTGCTGCCGCAAAGGCTCAATATTCTCATAACAGTTGTATTTTTTTTTATCGTTTAAAACGTGAATAACAAAATCAAAAACAAAGGGAGAATGGATGCCATGGCCTTTCGCATTTTTAGCGTGGATGTAGTAATTAAAATATTTTTTTGCAAGCTGAAATGAAGAGTACATTTTTTAATTAAGATTCAGTTTTAATTCTGTCCCATACTTCAAACGTATAAGCATAATTATTTTTTTCATCAGCAGGAAAGGATTGTTCGCTTGTAAGTTTCCATTTGGTGGTATCTATTTCAGGATAATATGTATCTCCTACTACATTTGCGTGTACCCGTGTCCGGTAGATCCTGTCAACAATACCAATTGTCTGTTTGAAAATTTCTCCGCCACCAATAATGAAAATTTCTTTCGCATCACTTTCTTTGGCTTTTGTAATAGCATCCGCAATCGTATTTTCAACACTTACGTTTTCCGGATACCAATCCGTTTTGCTGGTAACAACTATAGTAATTCTTCCTGGTAATTCTTTTTTCAAAGAATCATAAGTTTTCCTACCCATAATCACAGGAAGGCCCCATGTCTTATTTTTGAAATAAGCAAAATCTGAAGCTAACTTCCATGGCAATTCATTTTTAGAACCGATAATATTATTTTCTGAAGCGGCAACGATGTGGGAGAGCATATTTCTTAGTTAATTATGTTATATTTTATACCGCAACGGGCGCTTTAATTGAAGGATGGCTTTGATAATTCACTAATTCAAAATCCGAAAAATTGAAATGGAAAATATCTTTTACTTCAGGATTTATTTTCATTGTCGGAAGTGAAAAGGGTTTCCTGGTAAGCTGTAATTCCGCCTGCTCAAAATGATTTTTATACAAATGAACATCGCCGAAGGAATGAATAAATTCTCCCGGTTCCATATCACATACTTGCGCAATCATCATAGTAAGCAAAGCATACGATGCGATGTTAAATGGTACACCTAAAAAAACATCTGCAGACCGCTGATATAGCTGACAACTCAATTTTCGTGTATGCCCACCGCTAATTATTGAAGTATAAAACTGGAAAAGACAATGACAGGGCATCAGTTTCATTTCCGAAAGGTCTGCAACATTCCATGCACTTATGATCATTCGCCTGCTATCAGGAGTCGTTTTTAATTGATGAATCAGTTCAGAAACCTGGTCAATAACTTTCCTATCTGCACCTTCCCAACTGCGCCATTGCTTTCCATACACAGGGCCTAAATCTCCATTTTCATCTGCCCATTCATCCCATATCTTTACACCGTTTTCTTTAAGATATTTTATGTTGGTATCGCCTTTTAAAAACCAAAGCAATTCGTAAATAATACTTTTCAGATGCAGCTTTTTAGTGGTTACCAACGGAAATCCCTGTTGCAAATCAAAACGCATCTGATAGCCGAATAAACTTCGTGTACCTGTTCCTGTACGATCACCTTTATCAGCACCTTCTTTAATAATTTTTTGTAGTAGATGAAGATATTGTTCCATATGCGCAAGTTAATTAGTCTCTGGCAACTTTAAAAAGTTTTGAATTTCCAAATGTATTCAAACCTTATTGTTTGTTCTTAAGCTGAATAAAGAATTCATAAATGAATGGCTGCGGAATGGAAGCGGAAAGCACAGTGAAGATTTGCATTCTGGCACTGTGCCGGACTTAAAACGAACAATCCAGACTGTAGCTGATGCAATGACAGCGCCGGAATTTCTTATACACTTATGGAAATACTTCAAACCGTAAACTGCCTTATCTTTGCAGGTCAATTTGTACACATGAGTAAGAAAGGGAAAGTTTTAATGGCAATGAGCGGAGGTATTGACAGTACTGTTGCAGCTCTGATGTTGCATCATGAAGGATATGAAGTAATAGGCATTACTATGAAAACATGGGATTACGCTACAAGCAGCGGCAATAATAGCAAGGAAACTGGCTGCTGTAATTTGGACAGTTTTAATGATGCACGGGCTGCTGCAGTGCAACATGGCTTTCCGCATTTTATTTTAGATATAAGAGAGGAATTTGGCGATTTTGTGATTGATAACTTTGTAGATGAATATATTGCAGGCCGCACGCCAAATCCGTGCGTAATGTGTAATACACACATAAAATGGCGGGCTTTGTTGAAAAGAGCTAATGCCCTTGGATGCGATTATATTGCGACAGGCCATTACGCTCAGATACATCTACATAATAACGGCAGGTATTTTAT
>Ga0207652_10001342_pt1 | contig 21836 bp, 13 predicted proteins | sample KBSC63BmetaG_FD_184334 | JGI IMG/M metagenome (GOLD analysis project Ga0207652, IMG submission 184334) | Corn rhizosphere microbial communities from Kellogg Biological Station, Michigan, USA - KBS C6-3B metaG (SPAdes) (version 2) | ecosystem: Host-associated > Plants > Roots > Rhizosphere ... | reverse complement strand
CCCCTCACTAAATTTTCCAAAAAGTTCTTTGCGTGCCTTTTTTTCTTCTTTTGAAAGATCTGATTTTTTAAAATAATACATTCTTGCAAGGGGGCCTAAATAAGTGGGCAGGGTGGAAGCATCAAATTTATAGCCTCTGCTTTGTAACACTTTCAATAAATCTTTGCTCCAGCTAAATCCCGGGCCTCTGAACCCGGTAGGCCTGTGGCCGGTTGCATTCAAAATGGCTTCTTCAGCTTCCCTTATTTCTTTCTCTATTTTTTCATAACTATATGTTTGCAGCCATGATTCGTGATGATAAGAATGATTACCGATATCGTGCCCCCTGTCTGCAATCATCCGCAAATACTTTCTGTTGTCTTCGCTCTCAGTATCTTTTCCGACGATAAAAAAAGTAATTTTCAGATTCAATTCATCCAGTACATTCAATACATGCGGAACGAAAATATCAAAATAGGAAGGATATTTATCCCAGCCTTCGTCTCCATGAATTTTCATGTATGACCATTGATTATCCAAATCCAGCGAAATGCTCGCCAATGGCTTTTTCTTACTCATTTATTTAAAATTTCCTTCAGTTTAGTTTCAGCTACCTGTATCGTTTCATTTACATTCAATGTTCCATTTATAATCTGTGCCGAATTAATAATAAAATAATTTTGGATGGATGTTGCTATCCCCGGAACTTTTTTCGAATAATTAAGCGTGGGCAAAGCAAAAACAATTCTCGCTTTCGACACACCCCAGAAATGCAAATCTTTTTCTGAAATATTGGGATACATTTTATACAACGAACCCAAAAAAATTTCTTTCAATTCGTTATCATTTTTTGCAAACAGCTCATCATCGGGATTTACATATTTTGGAAGATAAACCAGATGATTTCCTTTCGTTTCTTTCTTATCTATCAACGCTGTCATTTCTATAATGCCGGTAAATGGTGGCCATGCATCGGTTATGTTGGTCACATAATAGGGAGAAATCTGTTTTGTCAGCAATACAGATGGACAAATTACTCCTAAATACTTTATTGATTCGTGCTGTTGCTTTTCGCTGTCTGAAAGTTGCGGAGCAATCCTGACGGATTCTTTTGAAGAGAGTGTGGAGATAACATTATCAAACTGATAGGTGTTGCCATCGGAAGTTGCCAAAATAAAATTTCCGTTTATTTCTTTGTTTACTGTTTCTATTTTTGAATCATACTTAAATTCAACACCAATATTTTTAAGATGTTTCGCAAATTCGTTGTTGATTCTTTCATAGCCCCCGTTCACGTATCCAAACATTTCTTTTTTCAAACCGCTTTTTCGCGCGGCATACATTCTTTGAATGGTAGCCCAAATAAATGCTGCAGAGGTATTTTTATAGTTCTCTCCAAGTTTCGCTTTCAGCAGAGGCAACCAGATTTTTTCAAACACCCTTTTTCCTGACCATTTGGTAAGCCAGTCTGCAACAAGAATGTTTTCAAGTTTATGCCAGTTTTTTATTTTGGAGGCAGCAAAAATGGTTAATCCTAATCTGAATTTATCAATAAGATTTATTGGCGGAAATTTAAAGAACTCCACAAGGTTCGACATAGAATACAATTTCCCATCAGAGTAAAATCCCGTTTTAGTTTCTATCCAATTGCAATCATTTTCCAGCCCAATTTCTTTCAATATTTTTCTCGTATTTAGATCAGACATCAGAATTACGTGGTAATATTTATCCCATACAACGCCATCCATTACCCACGAACTCGTAAGCCCGCCAGCCTTATCTGAAGCTTCAAAAATCGTAACCTTATCTCCCCGCTGAGCAAGCCTCAAGGCAAGTGTCATTCCCATCATCCCCCCGCCAACAATTCCCCATGTCTTTTTCTCACTCATGTCGTTTAGATATCATTTATTATCTGAATCATCTTTTCTGTTACGTTTTTGCCGAAAACGTCCTTTTGTGATTTAGGTTCCCTGAAAGAATCAATCCGGGAAGCAATATCATTGTCTGACGGATTGATGAGCAGGTTCCATTTTTCTGTTACAGTTTCTACCCACTCAGTTTCAGAACGAAGGGTAATACAAGGTTTTTTAAGAATATAGGCCTCTTTTTGAATGCCCCCTGAATCTGTAATGATTTTATTCGCAAAGTTTTCAAGAACTATAAAATCGACATACCCTTTAGGATTAGTAAGCAAAATATTGTCTGGTGGTGAGTAGTTTTGAGCCAGCATCTTGCGCGTGCGCGGATGTACCGGAAAAATTATTTTTTCATCCAGCTTACTCATTTCATTCAGCAAATGCCCCAACACTTTGGGATCGTCAACATTATAATTTCTATGTAATGTGAGAAGATTGAATTTGGTGTCTTCCAATTTCAGGTCTTTAAGCACCATTGATTTCTTCAGCGCAATTTTCAGATTGTTTTGCATGGTGTCTACCATAATGTCGCCGGTAAACGAAGTTTTTTCGCCTAAGCCTTCTTTACATAAAATATCTACTGCGGTTTGGGTGGGTGCAAACAAATATTGAGAAACGTGATCAGTCACAATCCTGTTAATTTCTTCAGGCATACTACGGTTATAGCTGCGCAAGCCCGCTTCTATGTGAATAATAGGGATATTCAATTTGGCGGCAATCATGGCGCCGGCAAAAGTGGAGTTTGTATCGCCGAAAACTATTATGAGGTCAGGCTTAAATTTTAGCATGGCCGATTCCAGCATCAGCATCATTTGCGTTATTTGCGCTGTTGGCCCATTACCGTTTATTTCCAAATGAATATCGGGCTCCCTGATTTCCAGGTCAATAAATATTTTTTCGGACATCGCATAATCATAATGCTGACCGGTATGAACAATAATTTCTTCATGACGCCCTACAAGAGCGGATGAAAGTGGGGCCAGCTTGATGAACTGCGGCCTGGCCCCTACTATAGAAAAAATTTTCACGCAGTTTGAAATTTAGCAGTAGAAAAACCTTTTTTTGCCAAAAGACAAGAGAACCCTTTATAGGTCGGGATTTTTTCTATGGGGTCGGCATCTGCAATTTCACAACCTGTGGAGCATGTTTTTGCCAGGCGCTGAACGTCTTCAAATTTCACTTTGTTATATTCATCAAATGCATAATTCTCATTATAAAAATTAATGAGTCCAACCAGTTCAATCGCCAATCCCTTTTCCATCGCACGGAAACTATCGTACACAAAATTTACAAACTCTTCAGAAGGCTCTTCAGTTCCTTTGCCAATACCGGCATATTTGCCTGGTTCGTTTTTGAATTGCTTCCGGGTAAATATATTAGAAGCATCCATAATCCCTTTCACATTAGTATGCGAATTAATCAGGTCAAAATGTTCAATATATTCTTTATGAGCAGAACAAATAAATACGTAATCTGCAAACTCCAAGGCCTTTATCAAATCGTGTGTCAAATGATCCTGTTGCTTAAAACGAAGGAGATTCTGATCGTCATTTTTCACATATGGATCATGCATAAGGTAGTCCACATTATTCTTTCTAAGATAATTTGCCAACACAAGCGTGGGCGAATTGCGGGTATCTTCTGAGTTAAACCGGTAGGCTACTCCGAGCAGTGCAATTTTTTTATCCTTCAAATTTCCAAACGATTTTTCGGCCTGCTTAAAAGTATAAACAGGTGAATCATCATTTATCAATCTCGACTGCAGGATGAGGCTTTTGGAATTGTCATTTCCTTTTTGATTATTTCTCCACCATAAAAGAATACCATCTTTCGGCAAACAATGTCCCCCTACTCCCAGCATCGGAATAAGCAATCCGCCACTTGGCACAGCGTTAGGATCAGAAGATGCTTTATCTGATTGAGAAAGCATTGCATTTACTTTATCCCTTACTTTATAAAAATCGATATCATGCTCATCACAATATCTTACAATTTCTGTCGAAAAAGCAATTCTTACATCGCGATAGGCATTCTCAAGTGTTTTTACAATTTCAGCGGTAAGGCTGTTGGTTTGAAAAACTTCCGCGTTTGTAACAATATGATTGTACAATTTTGCAATCAATTTTGGTGTTTCAGGATGCAGCCCGCCCGCCAGTTTATCTGCATCGCGGATTCTTTCTACCAAACGTCCAGGCATCACACGGTTTGGACTATTGCCCAACAAAATGTCCCTGCCTTCTTCCAAGCCATACTTTTTGAAATGTTCCCTGAAAAGTGTGTCCATTGTTGTGGGTGCCAGCGTAGATTCAAAAATCACCAGTGGGATTTTATTAGCCGGCTTTTTTTGCAAAGCCTCCGCTAACTTTTCCAGTCCGCCAAACATAGGTCCATAATCCGGTTCAAAACCTTCTTCATTTTTATCCGTTTGAATAGAAACCAAAATCACATCGGCGTCTGAAAGAATCGAAAAATCTGAACTGGCCGATAGGTTACCAGCTTGTACGGCGTCGCGTGTAATGTCATCCAATTCCGGCTCAATACCGCCAATAACAGATTTGCCACTATTAATTGCGTCTACCTTCCAACCGGAATTCACTGAATTCCTCTGGACTATGATAACTTTTGCGGGTTCATCAGTTCCGATTTTAATTTTGGCTTTAGCAAGCAAAGCAGCCATTGGCATTCCTACAATACCAGGCCCTATAACACCGATTTTTGAGATTTTCCAGTTATCTACACTGAGTGGTAATTTTTCGTTCACGAGTTTAAAAATTTAAATTGATTTGAGTTCGTTAGAAAAGTTTTTAGAATTCAAGTAAGCCATCTGAAATGAAATTTTCAGCTTACAGTAAACAAATAAATAATGGCAGATTTTATTTTTGCTTTATTGTAAATTTATTTAATTCTATTTGTCAATAAATTGGTTGTGCCACAATTCCAACGACAATAATCCCCACAATCCACGGCTAAAGGGTTGTTCGGCCAGGATCAGTTGCTCAACATAGTTGGTGTTTATCATGTTTCTTTCCTTGGATTTTTTCGATAACAGCACATCCATGATAAAATCTTTCGCCTTATTTTTTGACCAAATATGTAAAGGAACAGGAAATCCCATTTTATCTTTTCGCTTCATGATTTCCGGGGGCATAATATCTTTTATTGTTTTTTTCAAAAGATATTTCATTTCTCCGCCCTTAAATTTCATGCCTGCCGGCATTCTGGAAATCAGGTCTACTATCCGCCTGTCGAGCAAAGGCACTCTCGACTCAATCGAAACAGACATGCTCACTCTATCCTCAACCTGCAATAATCCGGGAAGACTTCCTAACATATCAAAGTGAGTCATTTTATTAAAATAGCTCTTGGTACCGGGGTTATTAAAATTGACCGAGAATTTTTTGAAAATGGCTTCGTGTCTGCAAGCAATTAAAAAATCAGGCTCAAAAAATTGAGCCGTTGAGCCCGTCCTGTCAATCAGACGAAAATATCGCCTATCCATCTCATCAAACGCGCCTTCTCTTAAAAAACTTTTCATCATGGGAACGTATTGCTTCAACGACGGAAGGTTGGGAAGAATAGATTCCAAAGAAACTATGTGCTCATCTTCTTCATTGGTTTCATAAATAGCTCCCTTTAACGCCTGCTCCAAGTAAGCCACAAGATATCTTGTATAACCGCCAAAAATTTCATCGCCACCCTGTCCGCCTAAAATTACCTTTACATGTTTGGATGCCAGTCTTGACACGATATATTGAGGAAAAAGTCCGGGCCCGGCAACGGGTTCATCCAGGTGATAAATTAGTTTTGGAAGCAAATCAATAAATTCCTGTTCTGTTGGGAAAACTTCAAAAAGTTCGGCATTCGCTTTTTCTGCTGCGAAATGTGCATATTGAAGTTCATTAAATTCAGGCCCTTCTTTGAAAGCGCCGCTAAATGATTTAATAGGACTATTTAGTAATTGCGCGGCCATAACGGTCACAAGTGAAGAATCAATGCCTCCACTTAAATAAGTGCCAATCGGCACATCGCTACGCAATTGCTGGTAAATTGTTTTTCTTAATATTTTGTCCAGCTCTACTATAAAATATTCTTCGGTATGATACTGATCGATGTTGAAGTTAGGTTCCCAATACTTATGTTCCTTTGTTTCCCAATTCCTTAAATTAATACAGGTGTAATGTCCTGGTAAAATTTTAAAGATGTTTTTAAACATTGTGCCCGGGCCCATAATGAATTGGAACGTCAGGTATTCATACAGATTATCAGGGTCGCTTTCGGCTTTTATAGACGGATGAGCCAGCAGCGCTTTTATCTCGCTTCCAAAAGCGATAATTTCATCGTCAGAATAATAATATAAAGGCTTTATTCCAAAGTGATCGCGGGCAATGAATATTTCATTTTCATTTCTATCATAAATGATAAAGGCAAACATTCCATTCAAAAGATTCACAAAACTTTTTCCATGCTCAGCATACATGTGAAGAATCACTTCTGTGTCTGAGGTTGTTTCGAACGAATGGCCTTTAATTTTTAATTCTTCTCTTAATTCAATGTAGTTATAAATTTCACCATTAAATACGATTGTACAGCCGTTAAAAGTCATTGGTTGGTGACCACTAACTATGTCGATGATGGAAAGCCTTTTATGAAAAAATCCAACCGGTCCATCACACATAATTCCATCTTCATCGGGCCCGCGATGATGAATGGTGGCAGCCATTTTTTCGAGCAACAATGGATTGGGAGTAGTTCCGTTCTTATTTATTATTCCTACAATTCCGCACATGATAAATTAATTCGCATCAATCAGTTTCAGACAGATAGTTGAGCTTTATGAACGTAATTCAACAAGGTTTATTTTAAAAAAATAAGTTAACAGGTCTTAGAAGATCGGGAAAGGTAGCAGGTTTAAAAAGGACTTTGGCAGGGGTAAAAGTACAAAAAATAATCAATATGCTTTTGAATCCCCCTTGAAAATATAATATACCGTAAGGAACAAAATTCTGATATCAAGCCATAACGTCCAGTTTTCGAGGTACCACAAATCCTTATTCACCCTCATCCTGATTTGTTCCGGATTAGAAATTTCGCCCCGGTAACCATTTATCTGGGCCCAGCCTGTAATGCCTGGCTTAATAAACTGGCGGACCATATAATCATTTACTACTTTAGAATAATCCGAAGTATGTTTGAGCATGTGTGGCCTCGGGCCTACCAGGCTCATTTCACCACGAAGCACATTAATAAATTGGGGAAATTCATCAAGGCTGCTTTTTCTTAAAAACCTGCCCAGAGCGGTAATTCGGTTATCATCTTTTGACGCCTGGCGTAAATCTGCGTCTTTATTTTTTCTCATACTCCTGAATTTCCAGCAGTAGAAAGGCTTTTTATCCCTGCCGGTTCGCAGTTGCTTAAAAAATATTGGCCGGCCAGATTCCAGTAAAATTAAAATTCCAATTAAGGGTATAAGCCATGAGAGGAGAAATACGGTAACGAATAAGCTTACCACTAAATCCAACGCTCTTTTTTTTATCCTATTTCCCACATCGTCTAACGGTTCCTTTCTTAAAGATAGTATGGGAAGCTCGCCATAATATTCAATATGCACTTCTCTTGTTACGAATACGGAAAGGTTAGGAACGATCCGGAACCTGATACATTCCTTCTCAGATTGGTACATTAAATCATAAATGTATTTATTCTGCTCAGGCGTAATTGTTGAAAAAATTTCCTGCACATTTCTTTCTTTAGCTACCCTAAGTGTTTCATCAACGTTTGCCAAAACAGGATAATGCGATAATTCCTGTACATTTTCTTCGTCTTCTACAAATCCAATTATTTCGGTATTTAATGCGTCCTGCTCGAAATGGGAGGCTAATTTTTTTGCAGTTTCGTTGTAGCCCAAAATCAAAATCCTTTTTACTAAAAACTGGCTGTTTTTAAAATACCTGAATATTCCTAAATAAATAAATTTATTAAGCAAAAGCCCCAAACCAAAGGCGGATGTTGAAGAAATAATGAAAAACCTGGAGACAGTTAGTTCTCTGGAAAAGAAAAGATAAAATAATACGAGAATTATCCAGACCAGAAAAACCTGGATTGTTCTTTTGGTGAAATCTTCAAAATTCAAAATGATATTAGGCGAGTAAGTCCTTAGAAAAAAGGCCAGGAAGAGCCATGCACCGTTGGCTACTAGAATGTATTTAAAATACGCGTCAGACGATTGAAAGTGAAACCTGTTGGTAAATAGTATTTGAAAAACAAAGAAAACAACATTTAGCGCTACAATGTCAAGCAATAAAAGTGTTATCTGGAGATATCGTTCAAACTGCCGGTTCAAGATTAAAAATAATTGAATTTAAACTAAAAAAAATTAAAGAAACAACTTAACAGAGTAACGAATAAACTCGTCTTTTCTTATAAATTGATTAAAATATTCGTTAGTAAACGAATTTTAAGTGAAAGATTTGTTTTTAAGGCCGGCTTTGGAATCCTTTTTTCTTTTAAACTTTTCTTTCAAAACGAGATAGAGAAACAAAGTATTTCCAAACAGATAGCGCTTCCACATTCTTTTGGGCTCTTGCAGGGTGCGGTAAAACCATTCAAGTCCATTGTTTTGCATCCATTTTGGCGCGCGTTTTACCAAACCTGCTACTACATCAAAACTTCCGCCCACTCCCATAATAAACGGTGTCTTTATTAAACCCTTATAAGTATTTAAGAATATTTCTTTTTTAGGTGAGCCCATTGCTACAAAAAGTATATCGGCGTGCGAATCTGCGATTTTTTTGGCAATCTTTTCTTCCTCTTCGGGTTTAAAATATCCATTATTATAGCCCGCGATAATTTCGTTTCCATATTTTTCAGTATAGGTTTGAATCACCTTCTGCAAAATTTCTTCTTTTGCTCCTAAAAAAAATATTCGGTATTTTTTTTGGGCTGCTGATTCCACCAAATTTTCCATTAAATCAATGCCCGCCACCCGTTCCGGAAGGGGTTTATTTAATAATTGAGAAGCCCAAATAATACCCTGGCCGTCCGCATTAATGATATCGCAACTGACAATAGAATCCATCAGCTTTGGATCCTTTTGCGCATTGACCACTTTGACTGCATTTATTACTACATGATGAATGGGCCTCTTTTCGCGGATGGCATTTTCAACCAATGCAAGAGTCTGCTGCATCGTTAGCACATCTACAGGTACATTACAAATATTAATCCTGTTTATTTGCATATTTGTCTGCTTTTAAATAGGTAGATAATGCATAAAACATCCATGATTGCGCCCACCGGATATACGGTATGCGTGATGTAAAAAACTTATTAATTTGAAAATAAAAATATCCTTTTGATGATTGCATATTATTGATCGTCCACTGCATCACTTTATCAGCCAGTTCTTTGTGTTGGTTAAACTGATTAAGCTTTACCAGTGTGATAATAAATTGTGCCGGCGAGTGAATGTCAATTGGATATATTGAATTGCTATAATATTTTGGGATTCCTTCTTTCGTAAAAAAAATATCGATATAATATTGAAACCCTTTATCCAGTTGTTTACAAAATTGATTATCGTTTGAATATTTTATATAATCAGAAATACATTCAAGATTGTAACCGGTATGAAAATTATCTATCCAATGATGATATGGAAGCGTTCCATACGCCCAGGAACCATCATTATGCTGGTATCCGCAACAAAAAGCAACAGATTTCCGCGCATTTTCGATTAAAATATTTTCCCGGGTAAAACTAAATACGCGTGCAAGCAGGCGGCTTCCTAAAAGTGAAGCATTGAAAACTACACTTGAATCTAATGGAGAATAAGAAAAAGAAAAATTTGTTTGTTTACTATAAGTTCTATTCAAATCATTTAAGATAAAATCGCAGGTACTTCTTGCAGTCTCTAAAAAACGGGCTTTTCCTGTTATTTCATAAGCATCCAATAACGCGCTTGCTACAAACACTGATGCCACAACGGTCGGCGTATTTTTCGGTTGAAAAAAGGCGCGCGCCTGCCAATCAAAATTATATCCCCAGCAAGCACCGGAGTAATTTTTATTTTGCAGAAGTAATAATTGATCTGAAAAGAAATTAATCTTTTCAAGATATTGCTCTTTCTGCTCAATTTGGTAAAGATTGCAATAGCCTGCTAAAAATAAGCCAAGCCCTTTGGGATTATATTCTTTTTTTACTCCTGTAATATTTCTAAAATTTACAGGAGATTTTTTAAAAAACTGTATCCAGGCAAGCCTTGAAAAACGGCCTTTTAAAAATTCCGGAAGCGATTGAAAAAAAGTACTGTTAAGGCCGTCATAGGGATCCCAACCTTTAAATTGATCTTTTTCACAAAAAGCCTCCAGTTCCGAAAGCGATTTTAAAACCAACTCATTCATTAATGTCTATTTCTTGTGGCAAACCCGTTTGGAGGCTATCTATTATTTTGAAGGTAGTAAGGGTAGTTAAATAAATTGACCGGAAGTCAATCGGAGAAGGTCTTCCTTCATTCAGAGAATTTAAAAAGGCATGAACTTCCTGTTGATGGCCTTTTCCCTGAAGTTTTAAATTTTTCGATTTGTTATTACTATAAAATGTTCCACTGCGGAAATCGTTAATCACTCCTGTTTTGCCAGCGCTGAAAACTTCAATATGTTCTTTTGGTAATCCTTTGTCTCCGTTGGCAACGTAAGTTAGATTACCAATCGATCCATCTTCAAACTTTACGATTATGCCAATATTGTCATCATTTTTCAAAACAGAATTTTGCGCTGAAATGCAATCTGCATATACTTTTATAGGATCTGATTCTGTAAAAAATTGCATTAGGTCGATAAAGTGGCATATTTCTCCTATAATTCTTCCGGCGCCGATTTCGGGTATCTGGGTCCAATGTTCTTTTGGAATAAATCCTGCATTCACCCTTATTTGAATAACGTAGGGTTCCCCCGTCTTTCCAAATAGTTTTTTTATTTCAGAGGAAACAGGAGCAAATCTTCTATTATAACCAACCATTAATGAGCTTGCGGATTCTTCCTTCAAATTTTTAATTTCCCGTAACTCTTCATATGAGATGGCTAATGGTTTTTCGACAAACACATTCTTTTTTTCATTTAGGGCTTTTATTACTAAAGAAGCATGTGAAGAATGGGGAGTTGCTATAAAAACTGTATTTATTTCACTATTCTGAATTACATCACTGATATCAGCCGAACAGTTATTGAAGCCAAATTTTTCACCAACATTCTTTGATGTAATGCCTTTCGACGTAACTACAGTATCAAGGGAAGCCCCAAACGATTTAACTGATGGTAAAAGATAGCTTTGGGCAAAACTGCCCGCGCCTATAAATCCTACATTTATATTCCTAACGGCGTGATTATCAATATTAATTGTGGTTAACTTCTTTTTGTCATTTGGATTATACCTGAGGAGGATTCCGATGTGTGGTTGAGGATTCTTTCCTAATACAATATCATAAGCCGCTTCGGCCTGCTCGATTTCGAACTTATGAGATATTAATGAATTAACGTTAATAAGCCCTTTGGCAATCATTCCAAGAAAAGCCTCCATATTTCTTTGTTCAGTCCATCTAACGTAAGCAGGAGGATAATCATTACCTAATTCTTCATATTGAGGATCATACCGGCCGGGCCCATAAGAACAGGAAATTTTCAATTCCAGTTCCTTTCTATAAAAATAAGGATCTCTTGGAATGTCCATTTTCACAGCGCCTACAACAATAATTTTACCCTTTTTTCTACATAATTCTGTTGCCAGAACAATAGGATCATTGGTTGGGGCTGCCGCTGTTATAATAACACTATCGAAACCCAGGCCATTAGTAAAATTTTCCGCATTACTTATAAGATTTGTATCATTTCTGTGAAATGCTTTGTGAACACTTATTTCATTGGCCAATTGTATCAGGCTTCCCGATAAATCAATTCCAAAGACGTCACATCCGTTTGCCTTTAGTATCTGACCGGTTAATTGGCCAAGCAATCCCAACCCAATTACACAAACTTTTTCTCCAACAAGCGGTGATGCTTGTCTTACTCCCTGAAGGGCTATAGCTCCGAGAGTTGTAAATGCAGCCTCTTCATGAGAAACATTATCTGGTATTTTAACACAAAGGTTTTGTGGGATAGCTACAATTTCCGAATGAGACGCATAATCCTGCCCGGCACACGCCACGCGATCTCCAGGCTGAAAATTGCCATTTGTATCCAGGGAAGCCAAAACAATTCCGGAAGTGCTGTATCCCAAAGCCTTTAAAGAATCCAGTTTGGTTTTTACTTTATTAATTGTGGCTGATATCCCTTCTTTCTTAATGTTTTGTAAAACCTGAGCTACGAGGTCGGGCCGTTGTTTGGCCTTGCCCAATAAATTAGCTTTAGCAACTTTAACCGTTCCCTTCTCTGTTCCAGAACTAATTAATGAATATAGATTTTCCACAAGTACCATCCCTTCCGAAATTGAAGGCAAAGGAACTTCATCAACATATAATTTTCCTGTCTTAAAATTTTGGATAAGTTGTTTCAATTTACGTGTATTAGTTTTTTTTAATTAGTCCAAATATTCTTTGCACCATAGTTCCAATGTTATCAGTTGGTAAATTTGATAAGCATTATCCTCCTGTCCCATTCTGTCCTTAATTATCAAATCCTTTACAAATGGGTAATTTAATAACCCTCTTTTTTTTACGTTTTCCTCACTTAAAAGATCATCTATCATTTCTTTCAAATCGGAAGAAATCCATGATCTGATAGGTGCGCTAAACGAGGCCTTACTTCTATAAATTATTTTGTTTGGTAAAAAGTTTTCTGCAGCTTTTTTTAGAATATATTTTGAAATTCCTTTTTTTATTTTCAAAGCTCCGGGTATCTGCATTGCCTCAGTTACTACGTTCTTATCAATAAAAGGAACTCTAATTTCAACTGAAGCAGCCATTGACGCCCGATCTGAATAAGTGAGATTTAACCCTACCATAAACATTTGTATATCGACGTTACAAATTTGATTAATTATATCACCGTTATATTTGGAATAAAATAAGGATTTATGTTCCTCCCTTAAAGATTGAATACCATTTAAGTGCTTATAATTAATCAAATTTTGTAACTGCTCCGGAGAATAGTAAGAATAGCTTCTCATATAGGCTTCTTCAATAGGCAGATTTGCGAAACTTAAAAATCTTTTGGCCCAACGGCCAAATTTTAAACCTCTGTTCCCTAGTTTTACCGGAATTTTTTTAACTACTGTATTTATCGTTTGTTTAATAAAAGTTGGCAATTTATTATATCTCATTGCCATCAGTGTTGCTTTTTGCCTTCTATATCCAAAAAAAATTTCATCAGCTCCCATTCCGGATAAAAGCACTTTCACTCCCTTTTTTCTAGCTTCTTTACAGATCAAATAGGTATTGATTGTTGCAGGGTCTCCTATAGGTTCGTCGAGAGCTGCAACCATTTTAGGAAGTTCACTTAAAATGTCTGGGGATATAACTATCACCTTGTGATCCAGATTATGTTCTTCAGCTAATATTCGGGCATACTTTTCATCATCCGGCATCTGTTCTACTTTCTTATCCTTTGATGAAGTTCCAATCGTATAGGCGGATAAGGATTCATTTTCCTTCTTTGCAAGAACTGCTATTAATGATGAATCTAAGCCACCACTTAAAAAGGCGCTTACAGGTACATCGGCTACCATATGCCTCTTTACCGAGGACTCAATAAGTTCAGCCAGATTTTCAGCAATTTTTCTTTCCGAATCAGTATTTTGACTTTTATCGTTAAGTTCCCAATATTTTTCAATTTTCATACTTCCATTTCCATTATAGAAAAGATAATGCGCTGGTGGAAGTTTATGAGAATTTTCAAACATTGAATCATTTCCAGAAACCCATAAATAATTCAGGCAACTTACTAATGATTTTGAATTGATTGTTTTATCAAAACCAGGGATTTGTATAAGAGTTTTTAATTCAGAACTGAAAGCAAAGCCATTATCAATTCTGGTGTAGAAAAGTGGCTTTATTCCAAAGTGATCACGGGCAATAAAAATCTCTTTGGTATCTGTATTGTAGATAGCGAATGTAAACATTCCTATCAGGGAATCAAGACTTTTGATGCCATAACAACGATACATTTCCAATACTACTTCGGTATCAGAAGCGCTTTGAAATACAACACCCTTTTCACTGATTAATTTGTTCTGAAGCTCCTTATAATTATAAATTTCACCATTAAATACCACAACGAGATTATGTTTAACGAAAGGTTGGTTTCCCCCTTCAGTTAGATCTATTATTGACAACCTTGTATGTGACAAGGCTATATTTTCATCGTTCCAGATTTGTTGATTGTCAGGTCCTCTATGCTTTTGTATTTCATTAGCCATTTTGGCAAGCCTGATATTATCTTTAAATCCAGTAAATCCCGCTATTCCACACATTCTTATTGAATCTTTATAAATTTTTTATTCCCATTTCACGATAAATAAAAGAAAATTCCTGGCCTATTTGTTCCTTTGAAAAATTCCTAAGAAAATCAATGTTATTCATTTTCATTTTTTCCCATAAAGATGAATTATTAATAAGCCAAATAATTCTTTCTGCTAAATCATTCGGATCGTTTTTTTCTACAAAAATTATATTATCCGGCTCCTTAAGATAGCTGACAGCAAATCTGTTCTTCGTAGTCACAACAGGTAACCCGTTTAACATTGCTTCAATCATAGACATTGGCATGCCCTCAGGAAAATGACTCGTGAAGACAAACATCTTTGATTGATCAAATATTTCTGATAACATATTATTTTTAATGTGCCCCAGCCAAACTATGTGTTGCTGAACACCTAACGTGATTGCTAATTTTTTGCAACTTTCCAAATTACTTCCTGTACCTGCCACGGCTACTAAAAAATTCGGAATGTTTGTGACTATTTTTGGTATTGACATTATAAGATCTTCCAAACCCTTCCCTTTCTCAATTCTTGACACAAAAAGCGCATCGTATTTTTTTATTGTCCCATGTAAAGATTCCGTTTTAAAATTTTGTCTTACGATATTTTTAACCACAACTAGTTTTTTATGGTTCCCAAATTGTTGGATAAATTCATTTTTTTCATACTCGGAAAGTACCCCGACTTTATTAGCTCCCCAAAAATAAATCCTAATCAGCAGCCGCATAATCTTACTATCAGTAAATAACAATTCATGATGGCTTCCATGAATCTTAAAGATCAACGATTTCCTGAGAAATTTACTGATGATTGAAAAGGGAACATCTCTGACTATCGATCTTTTATCAAAGGCTGAATTAATATGAATAATATCAGGCTTGTATGTTATAACGAGTTTAATAAATTGGGATAAAATGATTAAATTGTTTGAGATTTTTGAGATACCACTTTCATGGGCTGCATGGTTACGGCTCCCGTAATAAAATGTTTTAATATCAAAACTATTATCATCTGCAAAATACTGCACCAAATAAGGCAGGTGTGTGGGCGGACCTCCCTTTAATCCGGGGGCAGGCACGCCCATAAGAATTTTAATTTTTCGCTTATCCAATTTTTTCTTTTAAATTGAAAAGCATCCAAATAAAGTTTCCGAAATCTTTTTGTCCCCTCACATTTTTTTCAATTATTTGATCAACTGTCTTTTGATCTAAAATTGAATTCTTTTTTAAAGTTTGAAGTTTCTGATCAAACGAATTTCCTTTAAACCATTCTCTCAGCGGTACAGTAAATCCCTTTTTGGGCGCTGTCAATATTTCTTTAGGCAGCTCGCGGCCAATCGTATTTCTTAATACTGTCTTTCGTTCATACTTTTTCATTTTAATATCTTTATGAACTCCTGCCATATATTCTATCAGTCTGTAATCCAAAAAAGGCGTCCGGGTCTCGAGTGAATAAGCCATGCTCATCCGATCTACCTTAACGAGCATATCATCCGGGAGAGAAAGTTTAAAATTTAAATACATTAATTTGTAAAAATTATCTTTATAACTACAATCTTCCATTAAATCATAAAGAAAGTCTTGAACGGGATACACCTTGATATCTCCAATTAAACGCTTTATCAACTCCGAATCAGCCCATGAAATTTTGTTCAAATATCTTTCCAAAAAGTCCAGCCTTGAACTTGAAACAACATCGTACGCCCGATTCATTTTGTAGCGAATTGAGCCTTTGAATGGCTTGGAAGATTGAGAAAGGAAAAAAGGGATTAAGTCCGTGACCCACCGAGGTAGTTGTTGATATTGTGAGGCGAATTTTTCGCCCTGGTAGGTGGTATATCCGGATAATACCTCATCACCCCCATCACCGGTTAAAACCATTTTAACTTTAGACGCGGCAAACTTTGAAACATACCCGGTAGGTATTGCAGATGAATCTCCAAAAGGCTCATCATAATGATGAATAATTTTTTTTAAGGATTCATCAAAAGAATCAGGTTCAACAATAAACTCATGATGATTGGTTTTAAATTTTTTTGCTACAGCTTTAGCCAGGTGTCTTTCATCATATGCTTTTTCTTTAAAACCAATAGTGAATGTTTCTACCGGAAAAGAACTGATTTTTGACATAATTGAAACAACGGACGAAGAATCGAGTCCTCCGCTGAGAAATGCCCCGTAAGGAACATCGCTTCTCATTCTTATTTTCACGGAATCTGTAAGCAGGGTTGAAAAATTTTGGTATATGCTTTCTTTGTCACGAAGCATATTGTTTTCATCTATTTCCGGAAGGCTCCAATATTGAAGTTCCTTTATATTTGAATCCTGAATGATGAGGCAATAGCCTGGCTTTAGCTTATGAATGTCTTTAAAAAACGTATAAGGCGCGGGAATATAGCCCAATGTCAGGTATATATCCAATAGTTCGTAATTTGGAATTTCCTGCATCCCATAAGCAAGAATGCTTTTTATTTCTGATCCAAAAAGAAGTGTATTCTCAAAAACGGCAAAGTGCAAAGGTTTTTCACCAATTCTGTCCCGGGAAAGCAGCAATTGTTTTTTCATATTATCCCATAAAGCAAATGCCCACATGCCATTGAATTTATTCTGGCAGTCAATCCCCCAAATTTCGTAAGCTCTTATGATTACTTCAGAATCAGAAGTGGTCCGAAATCGACAACCGAGTTTTTGTAATTCCTCCCGTAGTTCAATATAATTATAAATCTCCCCATTGAAAATCAATGCTACAGATTTGTTATCATTAAACATTGGCTGATCGCCTGTATTCAAATCAATAATGGAAAGTCTTCTATGTCCTAAGCCCAAATTGTTATGTAAGAAATATCCTTCCCCATCAGGCCCACGATGAGCTAAAGCATCAGTCATTTTCTTCAACAAAATCTCATCTGCTTTTCTTTCCTTATCAAAATGTAATATTCCTGCTATGCCACACATATACTAATTGCAACTTTATGTATTTCTGTTTTCCAACTTATTTTTTTGGCTAATGCTTTTCTTTTCTGCGATTTGCCGGTATAGAATAGTGTAATTAGTGATCATTTGCTCTATAGTAAATGAATCCTGAATTTTTTTTTGAGCCAATTCTCCCATTTGTTTCCTCAGTATGCCATCACTCAGAAGAATTTGGATTTTTTCAGCCATTTCATTCGCGTCCGATGTTTTAACAAGAAACCCGGTTATGGCATTATCAATAATCTCTTTTGTCCCATCACAAAAGGAAGCAACTACAGGCTTTTGTTGCGCCATAAATTCTAAAACAGAATTTGAAATTCCTTCTGTAAAGGTTGCCAGAACACCGATATCAGTAATGTTTACAATAGATTCAATATCAGATTTTTTGCCTAATAACCGGAAATGGTTTTGAAAAAAACGATTATCTACCATTCTGATTGATTCGGCGCTACCAGTATTATCACCCACGGCTAAAAAAGTAACATCACTCCTTTTTTGTAAAACGAGGGAGGCTGCTTCATAGAAGGTTTTGTAATCTTTAAATTGCGAAAAACTGGCCACCATTGCAACAACATAATCTGTATTAATTTTGTACTCATTTCTGACTGCTTCTTTGCTCTTTAACTGGCAATTTCTTTTAAAATTGTATCCATTATAAACAACCTTGCTCTTTTGAGGCGGAGCTTTGTAGGCGTTTAGACCAGCCTTTGAATTTGCGACAATAACATCCGAAAATGGAAAAGTAATTTTGGAATAGAAGATGCTTTTACTATTGAACAGGGTTTTATTTATCGGCGCATCCGCTACCATTCCATTTATTAATCTGATATGCAGCAGCCTACAGGCAGGTACTGCGATTACCGCAGTCATATCATTCCAGCAATGCACTATATCCGGTTTATATTCTCTGCATATTTTATAAAACTTACGAAAAACAGTGAGATCTTTTTGTGTTTTTCTGATCAGGAAATGGATTTTTGTATTTAGTGCAAATACTTCCTTGTAATGGATATTTTTATCCATTACAACGACTTCAAAATCAATATCAGGTAAGTTGTTTAGTCCTTTTAGAAGCTCAACACACCTCCTTTCCTTTCCCCCGGCATTCAAATTATCAATAAAAAATAGTATCCTCATGTGATGTAAATCATTGAAATAAGAATCCCGGGTATTTCCTCCTTTACTGCGTTTCAAGATTATTTCCCGCACTTTATTTCATTGTAATGCTTACCTGTTGACGGGGTGCGATATCGAACCAAAAAATAGTATTGCCGTCTGATGTTTTTGTAGATGGTATTTTACCATCTATAAAAATATTTTTCGCCCTAATAATCATTGACAATCCATTGATAGCAGCGTCATTATTGTTAATCACTTTAATTGAGCCATCCGGCAAATATTCAAAATTTACTTTATCGAGTTTGATCCAATAATTTAATAAGTCCCTTATCGTAGTAACATATAAATCACCTTTTGATCTTTTATCCGAAATGGACGCAAGGACTTTATCGAAATTGGGGTTTATCACTAATTTTCCATTAACGTTTTTTAATATTCTGTCATCAGAACGATTTCTGACAAAGTATCCATGATTGATAAAAATCCCCTGATGTTTTATCAGATTATCCAACTGTTCATATTCATTTTGAACAATCCGGTCAGACATACCTTCATAAATTTTTTCCTGATCGGTGGCCCAGTTATAAAAATCTAAAGTTCTTGTAGGGTTTTTCCAATATAAAGGTGTGGGAAGAGCATTGCCGTTATTATATTCCAACGTGTTTTCTTCAAACCGGTAAGAAAAGTTTTTCCTGATTTTTTTTATTAATTCAATGGCATTCAAATTTTTCAAATCATCAGTCGAAGCATATCTTTTCAGAAAGGCCAGATAAGCTGTGTAAAATTTAAACTTTTTTATATTGTCGCTAACAGATATCCAATTTTTATTGTTGATCATTTCTACTGCGGCACTCCAAAAATATTTAGTATCATATTTTTCCCATAAATCCGCAGCATAAAAAGGAGATGAACTATCGAGTCCGTCACATACCATTGATTCCCGATTTATCCTTCCTCCATAAAATCCATGATCTATCCAGCTAATCGTATTATATCTGTTTTTCATGAATTTAATCGCATCTTCTAAATCTTTTCTGTTTGAATTATATTCATCCGGAGTATGAAGACATAAATCCGAATCCCCCTTTGCATACAACTGGTCAAGAAAATTCAGTTCCGGAGATATTTTTCCTTTTTCAATTATCGATCTTCCCGGATACGATGAATCGCCTATATAAAAAATGCTTTTGGTCACAGGAATATTATAATAAGCAAAACCACCGGTTGCCTGATGGGAATTACTTATATCTTCAGATCCAAAATAAGCAGCCCTTTGTGTTTTTATTGTTCCTCCGTCAGCGTGCTCGGTAAATACGTATCCTGCTTTGTATCCATCAGGCACAAGCATCAGACGTGGAATTTCTCTTGTAACCCCAATGTTAATAGAAAAACTATCGGTTTTGGTATATCCGGGTTTAAAGATGGATTCTGAATAGTCAATCCATTTTCCACCCCCATCCTTCTGGTAAGGAAGGTGTACAAAGGGGTGGTCAAGATAAAAATCAAGATTAACAAATAAGAGATTTTGTTTAGTTTGAAGTTGCAGCGAAGAAATACCGGGTGTGTGATAAATCAAGGCCGATCTCTCTCCTTTCCCGAAATAGGCCCCTTCATTTTGTAGCCAATATTCCGGGGTAAAATTTGCAAACTGAACTTCACGATTTTTAGTGAATACCGCCGAAACAGGAACCTTGAAAGAAGCGATAAGAGCAATTCTTTTAACGATGATTTTTTTCAGAAAATAGTTTTCTATTTTAACATCTATTCTAGAACTATTTTTGTGGGATAACAACTGTATTGCAACTTCTACGTTCCCCCTACTTTTTCCTTTTATTTCAATTACACTGTCATTAAATTTCTGAACATTGACATTTTGCAAGCCCCAATTCTGATTATTTTCTGCAAACTGTGTGAAGTAAGTCAGTGAAGAAAGAATTACTTTTTTATCAGGCGAGGTTATTGAAACGTTACCAGCAGAATCGACCATCAGATGATAATTTGTTCCATCTATAACAAGTTGATTCTCCTTTTTAGTAAGTGAATCCTCGATTCGATTTAAATTCGTCGGTAAAAATGAATTTGGTGTCCTTGCCCTATAATAGCCGCAGACCAGAAAAACGATTATACCGACAACTCCGAGTGCTATTAAAGAAAAAAGAATTCGTTTTTTGGATCTTAATAATTTCATGGACAAGTTTGCCTCAAGTTATTTTTGAACTAAATTAAGAAGTTGGGCACTATATATTGAGTAATCGAAATTATTTTCTGCAACTTTTAAGCCTTCTTGTCCTATTTTTTCTGCATTCTGATCTGTAAGGGCGTCAAGTAATTTTTCAGCAAAATCGAAAGCATTATCAGGTTCAGTAAGATAAGCTGAAACCTTATGTTGCAGATATTTTGGAATTTCTCCGGTTTTAGTAATTACTACCGGTTTCCCCGCTGCTAAGTATTCACCTAATTTCGTTGGGAAGCCTGCTTTTGCCTGGTTATTATTAGGCCGGGCCAAAACCAAAATATTAGAATCAGATAGGAAATGAGGGATTTCATCTGCATTTTTTTTTCCAAGAAAGAGCACTTTCTCTTCCAGACCTAATAATTTTACCTTATTTTGTAATAAGGAAAGTTCACTTTCAGAAGCCGTTCCTATCAATTGCAAAAGAAAGTTACTAAAGCTTTTTTTAAGCAAAAAAACGGCATCAATTAGAGTTTCAATACCATCTTTGTTATCACCCATAAATCCAATGTAGGTTATTAATTTAGGGCTATTGCTATTTAATACCTGCTTATTTTTGAATCTCTTCATGTCCACAATAATGGGGATCTGGTATATAAATTTCTGTGGAAATTTGTCTGTATAAAATTCTCTAAGATTATCAGAAATCACAATCAGATTGTTGTACATTTTTAATTTCCATTTGAGAAAAAAATTGTATACCCTTATCCCTTTATGGCTTTGCTTTATATAAAATGGCGCCTCACAACATTCCCTGATAATTTTAATGCCCATTAACTTGAGAAATGGAAACAAAAACAATTCGTCGCTCAGAGTGGTGTTATAAAACAATACTTTCAAATAATTATTTCTTCGTAACCTGTCTATGATAATCAATGTATTAAATAGTCCGACAGGTTTAAGTAGGTTTCGTTTGAAAATGTTGTGTATCTTGTATGGTGTCTTTTGTGCAAAATAAAAGGGGATTCCGTTGTTTCGGGCAAGAAATTTGAATTTCTTTTTATCAGTAAAGGTTGAGTGTAAATTAATGATAAAGGGAAATCCGCCTGCGTTTTTTAGAGATTTCGCATATAGATGTACTCTGTTCGAAGGAGCAGTATTTCCTGGATAACTAAGCCTTCCGAGAATAACCAGAGCGTAATTTTTAGT
>Ga0207652_10001339_pt1 | contig 21906 bp, 23 predicted proteins | sample KBSC63BmetaG_FD_184334 | JGI IMG/M metagenome (GOLD analysis project Ga0207652, IMG submission 184334) | Corn rhizosphere microbial communities from Kellogg Biological Station, Michigan, USA - KBS C6-3B metaG (SPAdes) (version 2) | ecosystem: Host-associated > Plants > Roots > Rhizosphere ... | reverse complement strand
CGGGGCCGGAAAGTGTGACGTTCCCGGCATCTTCGTCGCCGATCGGGCCGGGGTGTGGGATCTCCCCGGACACGATCGTCACGGAAGTCCGACCTCGTCCCGTCCCTGTGACGCCTCCGTCACGGAAGTCCGACCTCGCACCGTCCCTGTGCCGCCTCCCCCACGGAAGCCTCACGTCCCGGGCGCCTCATGGGGGTCACAGCCTGCCAGGACCCCCATGAGGCGCCCGGGACGCCCGCCACCCCCACCTCGGACGGCCGCCAGCGCCTGTGCCCCCGCCGTCCCCTCCCCAACCTCCACGCAGCCCTTCCCGGCCCGCCGCCGTCCCTCCCCGCCACGGAACACCCACCCAGCCTCGACCGGAGGCGGAAGAGAACCCACGACCCACGTCACCAGCCACGGGCCCTCCATCAGCCGCCGGGCCGGCAAGGCCCGCGGAGGACGAAGGTCCTGAGAGGAGGGGGAGGCTTCCGTGGTTCCGTTTCCACGTATGGCGGGGATTTCGAACCACGGAAGCTCCCCGCCGGGGTCGGCTTGCCGAAATGGCCGGATAGCGCCCGGAACTGCGGACCGGAACTGCGAACCCCGCGGTGCCCCATCCCCCGGCCGGGCGAATTGGCACAGAGAATTTGCTTTCTGCGCGCCACACGTGCGTATTTTCTTGCCACGGTCTGCCCATGCCAATTCTTGCCGTCGGAAATACCGTATATCCTGAAGACGTGCCCAAGGTTCTGATCTCGATGCCGGAAGACCTGCTGCGACAGGTAGACGATGCTGCGCAGCGTCGCGGCGAATCTCGCAGCGGCTTCATCCAGCGGATCGCCGAACACGAGATCGTCGAGAGCAACGCGCAGCTTCGGAAGGAACTCGAAGAGCTGCTCGAGCCTCCATTGGACCTCGGGGGCCGGACCGCGGCCGAGCTGGTCCGCGAAGGCCGCGACACCCGGTGAGCGCCGCCGCGGCCAAAAACGTGATGGCGGCCGGCGGGTTTCTGCTTGATTCGAGTGTCTGGGTCGCGGCCAGGAGCCCCAAGGAGCAATTTGCCGAGGCGGCACGGGAGCTCGTCCTCGATGGTGGTCGGCGCACTGCCGCGCTCGATCTCACGCTGTACGAGGTCGCCAACGCGATCGGTGCGAAGCGCGGCGACGCGCTCGGCGCGGCGCGGGCCTGTCGTTCGATCGAACTCCGCTGCGGGCGCGACTTCGTGCGGGTCGATGCCGGGCTGATGGAAGCGACCGCGGACCTCGCCGTCGAGCACGGCCTCACCGCCTACGACGCCGCCTACGTCGGGGTCGCGCGGCGCTACGACTGGCAGCTGGTCAGCACCGACATCGAGGACCTTGTCTCCAGGGGGTTCGCGATCACTCCCGACGCCGCCGTCTAACCTTCTTGCCATGACCGTTCTGGAGCAGGTGCAAGACGATGCGAGAAGCGCGCTGAAAGCGCGCGAACGGGACAAGGCCTCCGCCTTGCGGCTGGTCGTGGACGCGCTGCAGCAGGACGCCAAGCTGGGCAAAGGCGACGAGATCGCGGTGTTGCAGCGCGAACGGAAGAAACGGGTCGAGGCGGCCGAGGCCTACGAGGGCGCGGGCCGCGCCGAGCAGGCCGCGGCCGAGCGCTTCGAGGCGGAGCTGATCGAGGGCTACCTGCCGGCCCAGCTCTCCGACGAGGAGCTGGACGGTCTGGTGGCCGACGCGGTCGCGGAGACCGGCGCCACCGAGCAGAAGCAGATGGGTCAGGTGATGTCGGCGGTGATGCCGAAGGTTGAGGGCCGTGCCGATGGCAAGCGGGTGAGCGCCGCGGTGCGCAAGAAGCTGGGTAGCTGAGCTTGGCCCGTCGCCAGCTGACTCTCGACAACGACGTCGCCGCCGAGCTCGCGGGCTCCGATGACTCCGTGCTGCGCGGGCTGCGCGACCGGCTGCCGGTGGAGATCCACCTGCGCGGCAACGTGCTGACGCTGGACGGCGCCCCCGGTGACCTGCAGGAGGCAGCGACCGTGGTCGACGAGATGGTCGAGCTGATCGAGCAGGGCCACGAGGTCGCGCCGGGCACGGTCGAAGCGGTGGCCGGAGCGCTCGACGCCGAAGAGAGCCCGGCGGCGATCCTCGACGACGTCGTCTGGCGCCACCGCAACACGAAAGTCGCGCCCAAGACGCTGAACCAGAAACGCTACGTGGACGCGATCCGCAAGACCACGATCACCTTCGGCATCGGCCCGGCCGGCACCGGCAAGACGTTTCTCGCGGTCGCGATGGCCGCCGCGGCGCTGACCGAGCGCAAGGTCCAGCGGATCATCCTCACCCGCCCCGCGGTGGAGGCCGGCGAGCGCCTCGGCTTCCTGCCCGGCGACATCCAGGCGAAGGTGGATCCCTACCTGCGCCCCCTCTTCGACGCCCTCTACGACATGATCGATCCGGATCGCGTCAACGGCTATTTCGAGCGCGACGTGATCGAGGTGGCGCCGCTCGCATTCATGCGTGGAAGGACGCTTAATGATTCTTTTGTAATCCTCGACGAGGCGCAGAACACCACTCCTGAGCAGATGAAGATGTTCCTCACCCGACTCGGGTTCAACTCGCGGATGGTGGTGACCGGGGACGTCACCCAGATCGACCTGCCGACCGACCAGCGCTCCGGCCTGATCGCGGTGCGCGACATCCTGCAAGAGGTGAAAGACATCTCCTTTATCGAGTTCGGCGGCGAGGACGTCGTCCGGCACAAACTCGTCCAGCGGATCGTCGCCGCCTACGACCGACACGGTGCCGGTCGACCTGTCTGACGTGCCCGCCGACCTGCGTGAGCCGGTCGCGGCAGCCCTGGCGGCGGTTGGGGTCGACGACGGCCACCTCGCGGTGGAGATCGTCGATGCCGCCCGTATCCAGGAGCTGAACCGCGATCACCGCGGCAAAGACGAACCGACCGACGTGCTCTCGTTCCCGATCGACGAACTCGGCCCCGCTGTCGGCCCACGCGAGCTCGGCGACGTCGCGATCTGCCCCGAGCACTGCGTCGACATGACCCTGACCGAGACCGTCGTCCACGGCGTCCTCCACCTCTGCGGCTACGACCACGAGAGCGACGACGGCGAGATGCTCGCCCTCCAGGGCGAGGTTCTGGAGTCGCTCGGATGAAGCGAAGCGGGGGAGTGGCGGCGGCGAGGGTTCCCACGGGAGCGGCGACGCGATGACGACGCGGTCGGGCTTCATCGGCCTCGCGGGCCGGCCCAACGTCGGCAAGTCGACCCTGGTCAACGCCCTGGTCGGCCAGCACGTCGCGATCGTCTCGATGCGGCCGCAGACGACCCGCCGCGCGATCCGCGGCGTCGCCACCGACCTCGAGGCCGAACGCCAGCTGGTCCTCGTCGACCTGCCCGGCGTGCAGCGTCCTCGCGACGCGCTCACCAAGCGGATGCAGGCGCGGGTCGAGCGCGAGCTGGCCGAGTCCGACGTGGCGCTGCTGGTCATCAACGGCGAGGAGGGGGTCGGCCCCGGCGACCGCTTCATCGCGGGTCTGCTGAAAGCGGCGCGGACCGACATCCCGGTGATCTGCGCAGTCAACAAGTGCGACAAGCTCGCCCGCGGCGGGACGGTCAAGGCGCTCTCCGACGCCGCCGAGCTGCCCGGGGTCGACGAGGTCTTCCCGGTCAGCGCCCGCGAGGGCACCGGACTCGGCGAGCTCCTCCACCGCCTCGGCGAGCTGGTCCCCGAGGGCCCCTACATGTATCCGCCGGAGGACTCCTCCGATCAGTCCTCGGAGCTGCTCCTCGCCGAGCTGATCCGCGAGCAGGTGCTGAACCGGACCCGCCAGGAGATCCCGCACTCGGTCGAGGTAAAGGTGCAGTCGGTCGAGCCCCGCGAGGACGGCCTGGTCACCGTGATCGCCGAGATCTGGGCGGAGACGGAGTCCCAGAAGGGCATCCTGATCGGCCGGGCCGGTTCCAAGATCGGCGAGATCGGCACGGCCGCACGGCGTTCGCTGGAGCGCGAGCTCGACGCCCAAGTCCACCTCGACCTCCAGGTGCGGGTGCGGCGCAACTGGCGTCGGGACGAAGACATGCTCGATCGCCTCGGCATCGAGTGATCAGCCCGCCGCCGACTACGATCACTCTGATGCTGGACGAGATCTCCTTCGACGAGCGCGGCCTGGTGCCGTGCGTGGTGCAGGACGAGGCCACCGGCGAGGTGCTGATGCTCGCCTACGCCAACGTGAAAGCGCTGGAACTGACCGTGGAGACGGGCGAGATGCACTTCTACAGCCGCTCCCGCGAGGCGATCTGGCGCAAAGGCGAAGAATCGGGGGCGACGATGGCGGTGCGCGGGCTCCGTTACGACTGCGACGGCGACGCCGTGCTGGCGATCGTCGCGCCGGCCGGCAACGCCTGCCACACCGGCGAGCGCAGCTGCTTCTACCGCGAGGTCGGCGGCGCCGCCGGGACGGAGAGGGACGCGCCGCCCGCCGAGGGCGAGCCGCACCGCGTCGTCCACGAGGCGCTGCCGGCGCTCGAGCGCACGCTCCGCAGCCGCGCCGCCGAGCGCCCCGCGGGCAGCTACACGGTCGAGCTCCTGGACAACCCGACCCTGATCGGGGAAAAGGTCGAGGAGGAGGCCGAGGAGGTCGTCCGCGCCGCCCGCGAAGAGACCGACCTGCGGGTCGCCGAAGAGGCCGCCGACGTCATCTACCACCTCGCCGTGCTCTTGGCCTCGCGCGGCGTGCCGCAGGCCGCCGTCATGGAGGAGCTGAACCGCCGTGCGGGCTGAGCGCGGCACCGCACGGGCGAGCGCCGCCATCGCGGTGGAGGCGGGGCGATGACGGTTGCCGCCGATTCGGAGCTGCGCCTCACGCCGACCCTGGAGGAGGCGCGCGAGCTCGCCCGCGAGGGCAACGTCGTCCCGGTCCGCGCCCGCTTCGTCGAGGACACCGAGACCCCCGTCTCCGCCTTCCTGAAACTGCGCGCCGGCGAGCCCGAGGGCGCTCCCTGCTTCCTGCTCGAGTCCGCCGAGCAGGGCCAGGTCGGCCGTTACTCCTTCGTCGGCCTGCGCCCGCGCGCGATGCTGCGCTGGTCAGGCGGACAGCTCTCCGAATGGAGCGGCCGCGCCGCCACGCTCGGTGGCGAGCCCACGAAGATCGAGCCGGAGGCCGACCCCTACGGCGCCGTCGCCGCCCGCTTCGCCTCCTTCAAGCCCGCGCCGGTCGCCGACCTGCCGCCGTTCACAGGCGGCGCCGTCGGCTTCTTCGGCTATGACCTGGTGCGGACGGTCGAGCCGCTTGGTGAGCCGAACCCCGACGAGCTAGGCCTCCCCGACATGGCGCTGATGGTGACCGACGCGATGCTGGTCTTCGACCACCTGCGCCACGAGCTGACGATCCTCGCCTGCGTCCACACCGAGGGCGAGGACGACTTCGACGCCGAATACGCCCGCGCCGCGGCGACGATCGCCGAGATGCGCGAGCGCCTCCGCGGTGCCGTCCCGCAGCCCGCCGCGCCGAGCGTCACCGAGCCGCCCGAGTTCACCTCCAACTTCGAGCGCGAGGGCTTCGAAGCCGCCGTCACCCGGATCATCGAGTACGTGCGCGCCGGCGACGCCTTCCAGGTCGTCCCCTCGCAGCGCTTCAGCGCCGACGCCCCGGTCGAGGCCTTCTCGCTCTACCGCGGCCTGCGCGCGGTCAACCCCTCGCCGTACATGTACTACCTCGAGTTCGGCGACTTCCAGATCGCCGGCGCCTCGCCCGAGCCGCTGGTCAAAGTCCACGACGGGATCGTCGAGACGCGCCCGATCGCCGGCACCTCCCCGCGCGGCAAGTCCGCCGACGAGGACCGCCGCCTCGCCGAGCGCCTGATCAACGACCCGAAGGAGCGGGCCGAGCACGTGATGCTGGTCGACCTCGGCCGCAACGACCTCGGCCGCGTCTGCGACTACGGCTCGGTCTCGGTCGACGAGCTGATGGTGATCGAGACCTACTCGCACGTCCTCCACATCGTGTCCCAGGTGTCAGGGAAGCTCCGCGAGGGTGTGACGGCGATGGACGTGCTCCGCGCCGCGCTCCCGGCCGGGACGCTCTCCGGCGCGCCCAAGGTCCGCGCGATGCAGATCATCGACGAGCTGGAGCCGGTCAAGCGCTGCTCCTACGGCGGCGCGATCGGTTATCTGTCCTGGAACGGCGACCTCGACACCGCGATCCACATCCGCACCGTCGTGGTCAAGGACGGCCGCCTCCACGTCCAGGCCGGCGGCGGCACCGTCGTCGACGCGAAGCCGAACTACGAGTGGAACGAGTCGGTCAACAAGGCGCGCGCCGTCTTCCGCGCGGTCGAGGTCGCCTGCGCCCAGCCCGACTGGACCTGAACGGACCGGACCCCCGACACACACCATGCGCGTCCTCGTCATCGACAACTACGACTCCTTCACCTACAACCTGGTCCAGTACCTGGGCGAGCTCGGCGCCGAGCTCGAGGTGATCCGCAACGACAAGGCCGAGGTCGCGGAGCTCTTGGAGCGCGGCGCCGACCGCCTCGTCGTCTCGCCCGGCCCCTGCACGCCCGCCGAGGCGGGGATCTCCGGCGCCGCGATCCGCGCCTTCGCCGAAGCCGGCACGCCGACGCTCGGCGTCTGCCTCGGCCACCAGGCGATGGTCGAGGCCTTCGGCGGCAAGGTCGTCCAGGGCGACCCGATCCACGGCAAGGACGCCGAGATCGCCCACGACGGGCGCACGATCTTCGCCGACCTGCCGACGCCGATGGTCGCCGGCCGCTACCACTCGCTGGTCGCCGACCCGGACCTCCCCGACGAGCTCGAGCTGACCGCCCACCTCGGCGACGTCGTGATGGGCGCCCGCCACCGCGAGCTGCCCGCGGAGGGCGTCCAGTTCCACCCCGAGTCGGTCTTGACCCCGCACGGGAAACACCTGCTGGCAAACTTTCTGGGAGAGGGAGGAACGAGTGCCTAACGACGTCGTCAGCCGCGCCATCGACGCGGTCTGCGCCGGGGAGAACCTGACCGCCGACCACGCCGCGACCGTGCTCGCCGAGATCATGGAAGGCCGCACCGAGCCGATCCAGACCGCCGCCTTCCTGATCGCGCTGCGGGCGAAGGGGGAGACGGTGTCCGAGCTAGTCGGGCTGGCGCGGACGATGCGCTCGCTCGCCGACTCCGTGCACGCGGGCCGCGCCGACCTGGTCGACACCGCGGGCACCGGCGGCGGGCCGACGACCTTCAACGTCTCGACCAGCGCGGCGCTGGTCGCCGCCGGGGCGGGCTGCGCGATCGCCAAGCACGGCAACCGCTCCGCCACCTCGAAGTCCGGCTCGGCCGATGTGCTGGAGGCGCTCGGCGTCGCGATCGAACTCGGCCCCGAGGCGGTCGCCCACTGCATCGACGAGGTCGGCTTCGGCTTCATGTTCGCGCCGCGCCATCACGCCGCGACGTCGCACGTGCGCCCGGCCCGCGAGGGCCTCGGCGTGCGCACCGTCTTCAACTTCCTCGGCCCGCTGACCAACCCGGCGGGCGCCACCCGGCAGCTGGTCGGGGTCGCCGACCGCCATTACCAGGAGACGATCGCCGAGGCGCTGATCGGGCTCGGGGTCGAGCGGGCGATGGTGGTGAGCGCCGAGGACGGGGTCGACGAGCTGGCGCTCTCGGCGCCGACGCGGGTGATCGAGGTCTCGGGCGGCCGCACCGCCGAGTGGTTCGTCGAGCCCGGCCAGTACGGCCTGGCGCCGCTCGAGCTGGCGGAAATCGCGGGCGGCACGCCCGCCGAGAACGCCGCCGTCACCCGCGCCGTGCTGAGCGGCGAGACCGGCCCGCACCGCGACATCGTCCTGCTGAACGCCGCCGCCGCGATCTACGTCGGCGGGCTCGCCGCCGACCTGGAGGAGGGCGTCGCCAAAGCCACCGCCGCGATCGACTCGGGCGCGGCAGCCAACGTGCTGGAGCGGCTGATCGCGGCAACGGTCGCCGCCGCCGACTAATCTCTTCTACTTCTGGTGGGAATCATCGACCAGCTGATCGAGGGCGCCCGGGAGGGGGTGGAAGCGCGCAAGCGTGGGCTTCCGCAGGTCGACCTGGAAGCGCAATTACGCGAGCGCGGCGAGGACCGCCCGTTCCAGGAGGCGCTGACGCGGCCCGGCCTCTCCCTGATCGCCGAGTTCAAGCGGCGCTCGCCGAGCGCCGGCGACATCGCTCCGGGCGCCGACATCGCCGCCCGGGTCGCCGCCTACGAGCGCGGTGGCGCGGCGGCGCTCTCGGTGCTGACCGACCAGCGGCACTTCGGCGGCTCGCTGGAGGACCTGCGTGCCGCCCGTGGCGCGGCCACCCTGCCGATCATCCGCAAGGACTTCATCGTCGACCCCTACCAGCTCTACGAGGCGGCGGTGAACGGTGCCGACGCGGTGCTCCTGATCGTCCGCGCCCTCGACGATCGCGAACTGCGCGCCCTCTACGAGGAGGCGCGGGCACTCGATCTCGACTGCCTGGTCGAGGTCCACAACGCCGAGGAGCTGGAGCACGCGCTCGAGGTCGACGTCGAGGTGATCGGGATCAACAACCGCGATCTCGACGAGCAGCGGGTCGACATCCAGACCACCTTCGAGCTGATGCCCGACGTGCCCGCGGGGAAGACCGTGGTCGCCGAGAGCGGCATCTCCGGGCGCGAGGAGCTGATGGAGCTCGACCGGGTCGGCGTCGACGCGGTGCTGATCGGCGGCGCCCTGATGACCGCCGCCGATCCGGAGCGCAAGACGCGCGAGCTGACCGGCGCCGACGAGACCCACGAACACCTTTATTAGGAGGTCGACTCGGCCAGGTGGGCGGCGTGACGCTGGGTCACGGGCGGTCTCGCGCAGGGGGTTCGGCTCAACCCTCCGCGGTGGGGCGCTTTACTGCTGTCGCCCGGAGGTGGTGCTGCTCCGGGTACAAGCCGCCTCACCCCCTACCCGAGACCACCCTCCACACGGAGGTCTCTGATCGGTGTCGACCCTCGTCCTTTGCAGCTTCTTGAGGCCTCCGGGCATGAGGCGTCCCCTGACGGGCCGGTGGAGGGGATCCCGACGGGGGTCGCAGCGGCTTGTACCCCGGAGCTGCACCACCTCCGGGCGACAGCTTGCGGGGTTACGCACGGAGGGGTTGAGCGAGACCCCCGTCGGGATCCCCTCCACTGAGCCCCGCCAAACGAGTCTCCTTCTCGCTCCCGCCGCGCCGACCCGCTTCTTTATGAAATCTTTCGACCGGCTTTAGCGCCTCGTCACAGGTGCGAGCCACTCTGACCGCTATGGACGAGCAACCGCAGAAGCAGGACAAGAAGAGCGCCTTCCGGTCGTCATTCGGCTCGGCACTGCTCGGTGGGCTGGTCGTCGCCGTCGTCGGCGCGGTCCTCTTGCTGACCGGCGCCGTCAAGTCGAAGGGCGGTGGCACCACCACCGTCGAGCAGACGATGAGCGCGCCGATCGCCTCGCAGGGCTCCGGTGAAGGCGACGAAGGCGCCGGCAACACGGTCGACGAGATCTACAAGCGCGACGGCGACGGGGTCGCCTTCATCGAATCGACGCTCGCTCCCGCAGAATCGGAAAGCTTCAACCCCTTCATCGAACCGGAATCGCAGGGCGGCGGCACCGCCACCGGCTCGGGCATCGTCATCGACGACAAGGGGCACGTCCTCACCAACAACCACGTGATCGAAGGCGCTGACAAGATCGAGGTCAAACTCGGGGCGTCGGACCACCAGTACACGGCCGAAGTGGTCGGCACCGACCCGGCCTCCGACCTGGCGCTGATCCAGGTGAAAGCGCCGGGCAAGGAACTCGACCCGCTGACCCTGGGCGACTCCTCGAAGGTGGAAGTCGGCGACCCGGTGGTCGCGATCGGCAACCCGTTCGGGCTCGACCGGACCGTCACCAGCGGCATCGTCTCGGCGCTGCAGCGGCAGATCCAGGCGCCGAACGGCTTCTCGATCGACAACGTGATCCAGACCGACGCGGCAATCAACCCCGGCAACTCCGGCGGCCCGCTGATCAACTCGGCGGGCGAAGTGATCGGCATCAACTCGCAGATCGAGACCGGGGGCGGCAACGACGGCAACGTCGGCATCGGCTTCGCGATCCCGATCAACACCGCCAAAGAAGTGATCCACGAACTGGAAACCAAAGGCAGCGTCGAACACGCCTACCTGGGGATCTCCGGTGGCACGATCACGCCCGAGCTGGCCAAGGCCTTCAACCTTCCGGTCAAGGAAGGCGTCCTGATCCAGTCGGTCGAAAAAGGCGGCCCCTCCGACAAGGCAGGCCTCGAAGGCGGCAGCACGCCGGTGACGATCGAGGGCTCCGAAGTCACCGTCGGGGGCGACATCATCACCGAAGCCGACGGCAAGAAGATCACCAACATGGAACAGATCATCGAACTCGTCAACCAGAAGAAGCCGGGTGACGAAGTGACGCTGAAGTACCTGCGTGAAGGCAAGGAAAAGACTGCGACCGCGACGCTGGGCACGCGGCCCGCGAAGGTCGAAGAAGCCTCGCCGCAAGGCTGAGGGAAGCACACCGCCGCCCGAGGGGAGTCCGGCCCCTCGGGCGGCTTTTTCTTTGCCGTAATCTGGGCGTATGCGCGTCAAGTTCTGCGGGATCACCGACATCGATGACGCCGCCGAGGCGGTGCGGCTCGGCGCCTGGGCGATCGGGCTGATCCACTGGGAGCCGTCGGCGCGCAGCGTCGACCCGGCGGTCGCCGCGCAGATCGCCGCCGCCTTCCGCCGCAAGGCGGAGATCGTCGGCGTGTTCGTGAACCCGACGCTGGCCGAGGTGACCAGGGCGGTCGAGGACGAGCAGCTCTCGATGGTGCAGCTGAACGGCGAGGAGGGCGCCTCCTTCTGCGCCGAGGTGGGCCGTCGCACCGGCGTCAAGGTGATCAAGGCGATCCACGTCGCCTCCGCCGCCGACGTCCACGCCGCCGAGGCCTACCGCAGCGTCGATTACCACCTGTTCGACCGGCGCGCCAAGGACCTGCCGGGCGGGACCGGCGAGACCTTCGACTGGGAGCTCTTGCGGGGCCACCGCTCCGAGGTCCCGGCGATCCTGGCCGGGGGGCTGCGCCCCGACAACGTCGCCGCGGCGGTGGAGATCGTCCGTCCCTACGCGGTCGACGTCGCCAGCGGCGTCGAGGCCGAGCCGAGCCGCAAGGACCACGCCAAGATGACCGCCTTCTACGAGGCGGCGAACTCGGTCGGCGCACTCCCCCGATGAGCGCGATCGAGCAGCGCTTCGGGCCCTACGGGGGCCGGTACGTCCCTGAGACGCTGATCGCGGCGCTCGACGAGCTGACCGCGGCCTGGGAAGCGACCCGCGAGGACCCCGAGTACCTGGCGCGGCTGGACGGGCTGCGACGCGATTACGTCGGCCGGCCGACGCCGCTCTACCTCGCCGAGCGGCTCTCCGAGCGGGTCGGCTCGCGCGTGTACCTGAAGCGCGAGGACCTCGCCCACACCGGCGCCCACAAGATCAACAACGCGCTCGGCCAGACCCTGCTGGCGCAGCGGATGGGCAAGTCCCGGATCATCGCCGAGACGGGGGCGGGCCAGCACGGCGTCGCCACGGCGACGGCCTGCGCGCTCTTGGGGCTCGAATGCATCGTCTACATGGGCACCGAGGACATCCGCCGCCAGGCGCCGAACGTCGAGCGGATGAAGCTGCTGGGCGCCGAGGTGGCGCCGGTCGACGCGGGCGCGCGGACGCTGAAGGAGGCGACCTCGGCGGCGATCCGTGATTGGGTCGCGAACGTCGAGAGGACGCACTACGTGATCGGCTCGGCGGTCGGGCCGGCGCCCTACCCGGTGCTGGTGCGCGACCTCCAGCGGGTGATCGGCGAGGAGGCGCGCGAGCAGGCGCTGGCGGCCGAGGGCTCGCTGCCGCGGCGGGTGATCGCCTGCGTCGGCGGCGGCTCCAACGCGATCGGCATCTTCGCCCCGTTCATCGATGACGCCGGGGTCGAGCTGATCGGGGTCGAGGCGGGCGGCGACGGGATCGAGACCGGGCGCCACGGCGCCTCGCTGAACGCGGGGACGACCGGCGTCCTGCACGGCTCGCTCTCGGCGATCGTCGCCGACGAGGACGGCCAGATCCTCGAAGCCCACTCGGTCTCGGCGGGGCTCGACTATCCGGGGACGGGCCCGCAGCACGCCCACCTGCGCGACACCGGCCGCGCCGCCTACTTCCCGATGACCGACGCCGGCGCGCTCGGCGCGCTCGGCGAGCTGGCGCGGCTGGAGGGGATCATCCCGGCGCTGGAGAGCTCGCACGCGGTGGCGTGGCTGCTGGAGAACCCGCTCGAGGGCGAGGGCTTCGACGTGCTTTGCCTCTCGGGGCGGGGCGACAAGGACCTGACCGAGTACGTGCGCAGGACGAGCGAAGCGTCGTGATTCCGGGCGAGCAGGCGATCCGGGCGGCGTTCGACGCGGCCAAGGCTGAAGGCCGCGCCGCCCTGATGCCGTACATGATGGCCGGTTTCCCCGACCGCGAGTCGGGGCTGGCGGTGGCCGCCGCCTACGCGGATGCCGGGGCCGACCTGGTCGAGCTCGGGGTGCCGTACTCCGACCCGCTCGCCGACGGTCCCACGATCCACTCGGCCGACACCCGGGCGCTGGCGAACGGGGCGACGCTGCGGACCGCGCTGGAGACCTGCGAGAGGATCGCCGAGAAGCTGCCGGTGGTGCTGATGGTCTACACGAACATGGTGCTCGCGCACGGCGGCGGCGCGGAGTTCGCGAAGCTGGCGCGGGCCGCGGGCGCCGCGGGCGCGATCATCCCCGACCTGCCGCTGGGCGAGGACGAGGGGATCCGCGAGGCCTTCGGCGTCGCGGGCCTGGCGATGGTGCCGCTGGTGGCGCCGACGACGCCCCCCGAGCGCCGCGCCGAGATCTGCGCCGTCGCCAAGGGCTTCGTCTACGTCGTCTCCACGGTGGGGACGACGGGGGAGCGCGGCGAGCTGCCGCCGGAGCTCGCCGACCTGGTCGCCGCCACCAAGGCCGACGCGGGGGAGACCCCGGTCGCGGTCGGCTTCGGGATCGGCACTGCGGCGCATGCCGCGGAGGTCGGCAAGGTCGCCGACGGGGTGATCATCGGCAGCCGCCTGGTGCGCGCCGCGGACGAAGGCGGGAGCCCCGCCGGAGCCGCCGAATCGGTAGCCGAGTTCCTCGCCGAGGCACGCGTCGCCCTCGCCGGATAGGATGCGCGACGCATGTTCCTCGCCGTCTGGACCTTCATCGCGCTCGCCGTCACGACGATCATCTACGCCTGGCTCGGCCAGGGCGGTGGCGTCGCCGGCCTGATCTTCTTCGGGATCCTGCTGATCGCGGTGATCCTCAAGGTCGTGCTTCGCGGCCTCGCGCCGTCGAATCCCGACGGCGAACGCCTTCAGGGCTGAGGGTCCGCGCGCGGCGTGCCGGCACCCGTCGCGTGCCGGACTTAGTCGTAGGGCCACGGGAGGTTCCATGCAGGCCTGGCTCCGGCCGCCCGCACCACTTTTCGGGAGGCGGGAGGGTGTCCCGGGCGCCTCATGGGGGCCCTGGCAGGCTGTGACCCCCATGAGGAGCCCAGGACTTGAGGCATTCGGAGGAGGGGCGTCACAGAGACGCGACGAAGTCTGGACTTTCGTGAGCGTTCCGCGTGGGAGAGGCGAGGATTCGAACGATCAGGAATTAGCGTGGTTCGAAATCCACCCCACAGGTGGATTTCGAACCACGCAAGGTTCCGACCGTCGGAATGCGGCCTGTCGGGCGCCCGCGCCGACGCGTCGACTTTCGGTCGCTATGCGACCGAAAGTCCACACGGAGTCTCCTGACCGATGGGCGCTCGGCCTTCCGTCACGCTCCCGTGCGGGAGATGCCACAGCTCGGCCCCGTCCGTGACGAAGACGCCGGGAACGTCACACGCCCTTGCGCCTTCCGTCGCCCGTCGGGGCCGCAGATAAGGCCCCGGCACCATGCGGTCGTCCTATCGTCCGTTTACCGGACGTTAGGACGACCGCGCGCCCGGCGCCGGACGTTAGGTCGACCGCGGGTCTGGATACCGGACGTTAGGTCGACCGCGCCTCCGTGCGTGTTCCGGTTCCGTCGCCCCTCGGTGAGTCTCCCGTCCCGACGCCCTCTCCCGCACGCCCGGCCCTCTCGGCCACGGCCACAGCCCGCCCGGGTCGTGGCCGAGAGGGCCCGCGTCCCTTGTGCTTCCCTCGGCCGTCCCTGCCCGCCGGCGCCCGACAAGGCCCCATTCCCCGGCGTTCGGAAACGTTTCGGGGTCTATCGCCTAGGCGCGGATCGCGACGATCTGCAGGTACTCGGGCTCGAGGACCAGCGCGCGCGGGTCGCTGCTCGCCGTTTCGAGATAGGTGCGCAGCTCGGCTTCCAGCGCCGGGGCGCCCTCCGGCCCGACTTTCTCGAACGCGGTCCGCAGCGGACCGAAGTAGGCGCGGAAGAACTCGAGGTAGTGCCCGGCGGAGCGGAACGCCTGGCGGGAGACTCGGCGCTCGACCCGCAGCTCCGAGATCCCGTCGCCGAACAGCTCGCGGACCCGCTCCTCGCTGCCCCAGAGGACGGGTGGCACGGTGCCCGGCGGAGGCCCGCCGGTGTGCTTCATCAGGATCGCGAAGAAGTCGGTGAGGCTGCCGTCCGGGGTCCAGTTCGCCATCCCGATCCGGCCGCCCGACCGGACCACCCGCAAGAGCTCGGCGGCGGTGCGCTCCTGGTCGGGCGCGAACATCGCGCCGAAGATCGACATCGCGACGTCGAAGCTCGCGTCCTCGAAAGGAAGGCTCTGGGCGTCGGCCTCGACGAACTCGACCTCGAGCCGCTCGGCCGCGGCCCGTTCCCGTCCCCGCTCCAGCAGGGCCGGCACGAAGTCGGCGCCGACGGTCTTGCCCCAGGTGCGCCGGGCCGCCGCGATCGCCCCGTTGCCGCTGCCGCAGGCGACATCGAGGACGCGCTCGTCGGGCAGGATCTCCAGCGCCTCGACCAGGTTCTCGGACGCGTTGACGACCAGCGGTCCGACCATCGAGAAGTCGCCGTCCGCCCAGATCCGCTGCTGCACGGCGGTGAGCGCGGCGAGGTCCGGGGCGTCGGCCATCGCTCTCTAAGCTAACCGGATGCGGATCGGTGTGCTGACCGGCGGCGGGGACTGCCCGGGGCTGAACGCGGTGATCCGTGCCGTCGTCCGCAAGGGGGTCGGCACCTACGGGCACGAGTTCCTCGGCTATCGCGACGGCTGGCGGGGGCCGCTCGAGGACGACCGCAGGCCCCTCGGCGTGCCCGAGGTGCGCGGCATCCTGCCCCGCGGCGGCACCATCCTCGGCTCCTCGCGGACCAACCCCTTCGCCGATGACGGCGGTCCCGACCGGATCGCCGCCAACCTGGAGGCCGCCGGGGTCGACGGGCTGATCGCGATCGGCGGCGAGGACACGCTCGGCGCCGCCTCCCGCCTGCACACCGAGCACGGCCTGAACGTGGTCGGCGTGCCGAAGACGATCGACAACGACCTCTCGGCGACCGACTACACCTTCGGCTTCGACACCGCGGTGAACGTCGCGATGGAGGCGATCGACCGCCTGCACACCACCGCCGACAGCCACCACCGGGTGCTGATCGTCGAGGTGATGGGCCGCCACGCGGGCTGGATCGCCGTCCACGCGGGCCTCGCAGGCGGCGCCAACGTCATCCTGATCCCGGAGCGCGAGTTCGACCTGGAAGCGGTCTGCGATCTGGTGGCGCGCCGATTCGCCGGCCATTTCGCCCCGATCATCGTTGTCGCCGAGGGAGCCCAGCCGCTGGGCGGCATGCCCGCCGCGGATGACGCCCCCACCGACGCCTTCGGCCACGTCCGGCTGGGCGGGATCGGCCACTGGCTGGAGGGCGAGATCGAGCGGCGCACCGGCAAAGAGACCCGCGCCACCGTCCTCGGCCACGTCCAGCGCGGCGGCACCCCGACCGCCTTCGACCGTGTCCTCGCCACGCGGTTCGGCCTCCACGCCATCGATGCCGCCCACGAGGGCAATTGGGGCACGATGGCGGCATTACGCGGTACCGATATCAAGCTGGTGGAGCTGACCGAGGCGACCGACGAGCTGAAGACGGTGCCGGAGTCGCTTTATGCGGAGGCAGAGGTGTTCTTCGGGTGAGGGTTCGGGGGCGTTGCGGGGGGGAAGCCCCGGGCATGACTCGCCGGAACAACAGCGGGGAGGTTCCGTCGAATCATGCCCGGGGCTTCCCTCTCGCGGCGTCGGTGCGGCTCGCGCGTCGCTTCGGGGCCCTCCGTGTCGGCGCGGCGGCCTTGGGGATGCTCACGCTCGGCCTTGCGATGGTCGGCTGCGGAGGTGGGGACGCTTCCGGGGCGACGGTGAGCGTCTACGTCGCGGCGCCGCTCTGCGCTGCCGCCAAGCAGGAGCTCGCCTCGCATGGGGCGACGGCGGGGCACTTCACGGTCGCGGTCCGCTGTCTGGCGCCGAGCGAACGGGCCGGGGGAGGGGTCGATCTGGCGACCGACGGGACGAACTCTCGCCGCGCCACCTCGGACACCAGCGCCGTCGCCACCCTCGAACCGCCCGGCCCTGGCACCAAGTTCACCCGCGCGATCCTCGAATCCGCCGAAATCCCCCTCGTCACCTCAGCTTCAGCCAAAAAGGGCATGAATCGCATCCTCTCCGCGGTCGAAGGCGCCGACTCATCCAGCGTCCGTACCTCCGTCCAGGAAACCCTGGAAAGGGCCTGAGCGGGAGTTCTTGGGGGTAACCCGGAGGAACCTCCCCGCTGTTGTGACGGAGGGTTACCCCCAAGAACTCCCCCCAGGGCCCCGTCCCTGACCCGTCCTAGCCGACCAAGTCCCGCAGCGCCCCGTCGATCTCCGGGAACTTGAACCCGTAGCCGAGCTCCTCGGTGCGTCGCGGCAGCACCCGTTGCCCACCCTGTGCCACCTTGCCGAACTCGCGCCCGAATTTGACCTCGACCGCGAGGCCCGGAATCGGCAACACGGCCGGTCGTCCCAGGGCACGTCCCAGGGCCTTCGACCACTCCTTGTTCGTGACCGGGTTCGGCGCGACGCCGTTCACCACGCCGCTCACCGACCCGGTGTCGAGCGCCCACATCAGCACCCCGAGCTCGTCGGCGAGGTGGATCCACGGCAGCCACTGCTTGCCGCCCGCGAGTGGCCCGCCGAGTCCCAGCTTGAACGGGAGCAGGAGCTCGCCGAGGAGGCCGCCGCCGGCGTCCATCACCTGGCCGGTGCGGACGATCGCCAGGCGCACGCCTGCCGCCTCGACCTCGTGCGCCGCCTTCTCCCACTCGACGCAGACTTCGCAGTCGAAGCCCTCGCCGGGCGCGCTCGACTCGTCAAGGACCTCGTCGCCGCGGTTGCCGTAGTAGCCGACCGCCGACTGGCTCACGAGCACCTTCGGCTTCGTCGTCAGCCCCTCGATCGTCCCCACCAGGTTGTGGGTGGCGACTTTGCGCGAGTCCATGATCTTGCGCTTCGCGTCGTCGGTCCAGCGCTGGTCGATCCGCTCGCCGACCAGGTTGACGACCCCGTCGACTCCCTCGAAGGCGGCCTCGGGCGGCCGTTCGAGCGTCGGCTCCCAGGCGTGCCAGGTCACCTGTGGCTGCGCCGCCCCCGCCTTGCCCGGGCTGCGGGTGAGGCCGACGACCTCGTCGCCGCGCCGCAGAAGCTCGTCACAGAGCGCCTTGCCGATCCTGCCGCTGGCGCCCGTGACGAGGGCTCGCATCAGGTCGTCTCGACCGGGGTGAAGGTTCCGGACTCTTCGCTGCGCCGGGCGAGGCCGTCGCGCTGCGCCTCCGCGATGACCGCCTCGGCGACCTTCGGGGCGACATCACGGTTGAAGACGCTGGGGATGATGTAGTCCTCGGCGAGGTCGTCGTCGGCGACGGCCGCGGCGATGCCCTGTGCGGCGGCGAGCTTCATCGTCTCGGTGATCTGCGGCGCGCCCGCGTCGAGGGCGCCGCGGAAGATGCCGGGGAAGGCGAGGACGTTGTTGATCTGGTTGGGGTAGTCGGAGCGCCCGGTGGCCATGATCCGCACGTGCGGGGCGGCGTCCTCGGGCATCACCTCTGGGTTCGGGTTGGCCATCGCGAAGACGATCGCGTCGTCGTTCATCTTGGCCAGCGAGTCGGCCTGGATGATGCCGGGGCCGGAGAGGCCGATGAAGAGGTCCATGCCCTCGATCACGTCGTCGGGCTGCCCGTGGATGTGCTCGGGGTTGGAGTTCTCGGCGTACCAGCGTTTGGTCGGGTTCATCTCGCCGGAGGCGTAGTCCGCGCGCTCGGTCGAGAGCGCGCCCTTGCGGTCAACGCCGATGACGTGGGTGATGCCCGCCGCGAGCATCATTTTGGTCACCGCCACGCCCGCGGCGCCGAGGCCGACGACCAGGACCCGGAGATCCTCGATCGGCTTGTCGACGATCTTCAGCGCGTTGAAGAGCGCCGCCATCGTCACCACCGCGGTGCCGTGCTGGTCGTCGTGGAAGATCGGGATGTCGAGGTTCTCCTTCAGGCGGTCCTCGATCTCGAAGCAGCGCGGGGCGGAGATGTCCTCGAGGTTGACGCCGCCGAAGGTGGGCGCCATCAGTTCGACCGAGCGGATGATCTCCTCGGGGTCCTGGGTGTCGAGGCAGATCGGGAAGGCGTCCACCTCGGCGAACTCTTTGAAGAGCATGCACTTGCCCTCCATCACCGGCATCGCCGCCTCGGGGCCGATGTTGCCGAGCCCCAGCACCGCGGAGCCGTCGGAGACGACCGCCACGGTGTTCTTCTTGATCGTGTACTCGAAGGCTTTGGCGCGGTCGGCGTGGATGTCCATGCAGACGCGGGCGACGCCGGGCGTGTAGGCCATCGACAGGTCGTCGCGCGTTTTCACCGGGTACTTGTTGTGCATGTCGATCTTGCCGCCGCGGTGCATCTGCATCGTGCGGTCGACGTAGTCGAGTACCCGCGCCCCGCGCGTCGAACCGATCGCCCGCAGGATGCGCTCCCAGTGGTCGCGGTCGGAGGCGTCGATCGTGAACTCCCGCACCCGCTTGCCCTCCGTCCCCGCGCCCGGCACCAGGTCGACGCCCTGCAGCTGCCCACCCGCCTCGGCGATCGCCGCCGTCAGTTTCCCGAGCGGCTCCTGCCGCGCATCGAGCTCGACACGGATGGTGACGCTGTATTGCGCGCTGACCGGCATGGCGGGAATCGAATCAGATTCCGGGATCGGGGCGATTGAGGGGGGAGAGATCGAGGGCCGTGGCGCCTTAGTCGCGGTATGAGCGACTTAGGCGCCACGGCCGATCGACGGGCGGCGACGATTGCGAGACGACAGTACGGAATTGTCACTGCGGCGCAGCTCGCGGAGGTTGGCATCGACAAGCACGGTGTGCAGCGGAGAGTGCGGGCGGGACGGTTGTATCGACTCCACCGAGGCGTCTACGCAGTCGGTCATCGGAGCCTCAGTTGGCGGGGGATGTGGTTGGCAGCGGTACTGGCGGTGGGCGACGGAGCGGTGCTGAGCCATACGAGCGCGGTGGCGCTGTGGCAGTTCTTGAGACCCATACCGGGGCCGATTCACGTGACCGTGAGCGGGGATGGAGGGCGGAAGAGGCGACGAGGTCTTCGCCTCCATCGCTCCCGCACCCTTACCCCGCGCGACATCACCCGCCGCCACGGCATCGCGGTGACCATCCCCGCCCGGACCATCGACGACATCCGCGGCGAAGTCGAGCCCTATCTCTTCCGCCGCGCTCTGCGCCAGGCGGAGCTCGCGGGCCATCGCGTGCCGCACCTCGGCCGCGTCAAGCGCACGCGCTCGGACCTCGAGCTGCTCTTCCTCCGTCTCTGCGACGACCACGGCCTCCCGCGGCCGGTCGTCAACCACCGTGTCCACGGGCACCGCATCGACTTCTACTGGCCCGAGCAGCGGCTCGCGGTGGAGACCGACAGCTGGGAGTACCACCGCGGCTCGGTCGCCTTCGAGGACGACCATGCCCGCGACCTTGAGCTGCGCGCCCACGGGATCACGACCCGCCGCTACACCGGCGACCAGCTGGAAGCTGCTCCGGAGGCCGTCGTCGCCGATCTGGGGGAAGCGCTCGGCGCGGACTCGTAGAGTTGCGGCGATGGCCGACGCACCCGAGCTCTTCCTGATCGACGGCAACAGCCTCGCCTACCGCGCCTTCTTTGCCCTGCCCGAGTCGATCGGGACCAGCGACGGGCGGCCGACCAACGCGATCTTCGGGCTCGCCTCGATGCTGGTGAAAATCATCGACGAGCACCACCCGCAGGGGGTGATCGTCGCCTGGGACGCCGGCTGGAGCGGCCGCGAGAAGACCTACGACCTCTACAAGGCGCAGCGCAAACCGCGCCCCGACCTCCTGCGCGAGCAGTGGCCGCACCTGATGCCGCTGGTCGAGGCCTTCGGCTACACCAACGTCAAGGTCGAAGGGTTCGAGGCCGACGACGTGATCGCCTCGCTCGCCAGGCAGGCGCGCGCGGAGGGGATCGACGTGATGGTGGTGACCGGCGACCGCGACGCCTACCAGCTGGTCGGCGACGGGATCCGGGTGATGAGCACCTCGCGCGGCATCACCGAGACGAAGATCTACGACACCGCCGCGGTCGAGGAGCGCTATGGCGTGCCGCCGGAGCTGATCACCGACCTGATGGGCCTGCGCGGCGACACCTCCGACAACATCCCCGGCGTCCCCGGCATCGGCGAGAAAACCGCCACCCAGCTGCTGCAGAAATTCGGCTCGCTGGACAAGGTGCTGGAAAGCGTCGACGAGATCTCGGGCGCCAAACGCAAGGAAAACCTCACGAATCACGCCGACGACGCGCGGATGTCACGGGCGCTGGCGACGCTGCAGTTCGACATCGAGACGGGGGTCGACCTCCAGGCGGCACTGGACAGCGAGCCCGACCGCGGCGCGCTGCGCGACTTCATGCGCGAGTTCGAGCTCCGCGCCGTCCTCGAGCGCCTCGAAGAAGCGCTCCCCGACGGCGACGCCGTCCCCGGGCGCAAGGTCGAGAAGGAGCTCGAGGTCGAGACGGTGGAGGGGACCCCCGCCGACGTCGGCGACGCGCCGCGCGTCGCGTTGGCGATCGACGGCGAGCGCTGGGCCGCCGCCGAGGGCGAGCGCATCCTCACCGGCACCGCGTCCCACGACGAGCTCGCCGTCGCGCTCGCCGACAAGCCGCTCGCCGGCCACGACCTGAAGTCGCTCGGCGGCGGCCGTCACGGGCTGCTCGCCGCGGCCGCGCGCGAGGGAGTCGAGCTGGGGCTCGAGCACGACACGATGCTCGCCGCCTACCTGCTCGAGCCGCAGCGGCGCACCTACGACCTGATCGAGCTCGCCGCCGACGCCGGGATCGGCATCGCCGCGGGCGCCGCCGCCGAGAACGGCGAAGAGGACGACGGCCAGCTTTCCCTCGGCGAGGAGGTCGAGGCGGGGCTCGACCCGGCCGAGGAGGCGCGGCTCGTCGCCGCCCTCGCCGAGGACCAGCTGCCGCGCGTGCAGGCGCTCGGCCTGGAGCCGTTGATGCGCGAGGTCGAGCTGCCGCTGATCGTGGTCCTCGCGGCGATGGAACGCGAGGGGCTGAGGCTCGACGCCGAGCGCCTCGCCGAGGTCGGCCACGGCTTCGGCGAGCGGATCGACCAGCTGGAAAAGGACATCTACGAGCTGGCCGACGAGGAGTTCACGATCGGCTCGCCGCAGCAGGTCGGCCGCATCCTCTTCGAGAAGCTCGAGCTGACGAAAAAACGCCGCGGCAAGACCGGCTACTCGACCGACGCCCGCGTCCTCGCCCAGATCCGTGACGAGCACCCGATCGTCGAGAAGATCGAGTCCTGGCGCGAGCTGACCAAGCTGAAGAACACCTACCTCGACTCGATCTTCTCGA
>Ga0207652_10001338_pt1 | contig 21906 bp, 16 predicted proteins | sample KBSC63BmetaG_FD_184334 | JGI IMG/M metagenome (GOLD analysis project Ga0207652, IMG submission 184334) | Corn rhizosphere microbial communities from Kellogg Biological Station, Michigan, USA - KBS C6-3B metaG (SPAdes) (version 2) | ecosystem: Host-associated > Plants > Roots > Rhizosphere ... | reverse complement strand
GGGCGCGGTTCGCAGTATCATTCTGGCTAGACTACCGGCCCGGACGTGCGGACCAGAAATTTACCTGGGGAACAAGTCCAATGACCATACTCTCGGCGATGCTCATTGCGTGGGCCCTCTGCCTCGCCATCTTCGTGGCCCTCGTCATCTACCGCAGCCAGCTCACCCGCCACGAAGTCGACGCCGTCTTCCTCAACGAAAACGTCGACGACTCGCTCGAAGCCGAGCACGATGAGATCGTTCGCCGCGTCGACCAGATCGACCCCTTCCTCAAAACCGCCGGCGGCGCCACAGCACTGCTCACGCTGTCGGTGATCGGCGTCTACGTCGCCCAAATCCTGCCGACAGTTCATTTTTAGCGAAAATTCTCAACTGGCACCTGGCGGCTGGAAACTCGTAGCTGGCGGCTCGCAGCTTGAAGTTGATACCACCATCTCCCGCCCGCACTACAAGAATCTCTGTTAAAAAGAAAAGCCCTCTCCTAAGAGCGGGCTTCCCTGCATCTCACTCGCCTACGCGTTATACGTTGACGACGAAACCCTTCCCCCACGCCCAGTCCAGTTGGTGTGGAAGAACTCCCCGCGGGGCTTGTCAACCCGCTCGTACGTATGCGCGCCAAAGAAGTCGCGCTGCGCCTGCAGCAGGTTGGCCGGCAACCGCGCCGTACGGTAGCCGTCGTAGAACGCCAGTGCCGTCGAAAATGCGGGCGTCGGAATACCCATTTCGATGGCCTGGACCAGCGCCTTCCGCCAGCTTTCCTGGTATTTGTTCAGCGCGCCGGAGAAGAAGTCGTCCATCAATAGGTTCTGCAGCTTCGGGTTCTTATCGAACGCCTTCTTGATGTCGCCCAGGAACGCCGAGCGGATGATGCAGCCACCACGCCACATCAGCGCCACACCGCCCATGTTCAGGTTCCATCCCTGCTCTTTTTCGGCCGCACGCAGCAGCATATAGCCCTGCGCGTAGCTGATCATCTTCGAGCAGTACAGCGCCCGCCGCACATTCTCGATAAACTCCGCCTTGTCGCCGGAATACTTCTTCGCCGCCGGCCCCTGCAGAATCTTCGAAGCCGCAACGCGCTCATCCTTCAGCGCCGACAGGCAGCGTGCAAACACGCTTTCCCCGATCAGCGTTACCGGCATACCGAGGTCGAGCGCGGAGATCGCTGTCCACTTGCCCGTACCTTTCTGCCCGGCGGTATCGAGAATGTGATCCACCAGCGGCGTACCGTCGTCATCCTTCTTCCCAAAGATCGTCGCTGAAATCTCGATCAGGTAACTGTCCAGCTCGCCCTTGTTCCACTCCGTAAAGATTTCCGCAAACTCATCCGCGGAGAGCCCCAGGCCGTCCTTCAGCAACTGGTACGCTTCGCCGATCAACTGCATGTCGCCGTACTCGATGCCGTTGTGCACCATCTTGACGTAGTGCCCGGCGCCACCCTCGCCCACCCAGTCGCAGCAGGGAGTGCCGTCGGCGACCTTGGCTGCGATCGCCTGGAAAATCTCCTTCACATGCGGCCACGCTTCAGGATTGCCTCCCGGCATGATCGACGGGCCGAACCGCGCGCCTTCTTCGCCACCGGAAACGCCGGTGCCGATAAACAGAATTCCCTTCTCGGCCAGGTCCTTGGTGCGCCGATTGGAATCCGTAAACAGCGAATTGCCGCCATCAATAATGATGTCGCCCTTTTCGAGGTGGGGCAGAACGTGCTCGATCGTCTGGTCGACCACGTCGCCGGCTTTGACCATGATCATGATGCGGCGCGGGCTCTTCAGTACGCTGCACAACTCTTCCACCGAGTGCGTCCCGACGACTTCCGTCCCCTTGGCCTCGTCATTCAGAAAGTCGTCGACCTTCGACACCGTGCGGTTGAACACCGCAACCTTATACCCGTGGTCGTTCATATTCAGGACGAGGTTTTGCCCCATCACCGCCAGGCCGATCAGGCCAATATCGCAATTCGCTTCTGCCATGGTTCTCTCCAGTCCCGCGTCAGTTCCATCGGGATCACCTGCCAAATTTACATCTCGACTATGCTAACGCACCGCACTGACAGGTTGTGTCCTTCTGTCACATATAGCACTCGCCTCTCTGCTAGGCTGATTGGAATTATTGCGATATTCCAACCTGAGGTGTTCTCGATGAAACTGGCGCGCGTCATTCTTTTTACCGGACAAATGGACGCCATGACCGACTTCTACAGAAAAGTCCTCGGCCTCAGACAAGTCACAGCAGAAAAGGGATGGCGAGAGTTTGCCGCGGGTGGCGCACGCATCGCCCTCCATTCTGGCCCTTCATCGCCGGGACGCAAGGGCCCGAAGATCGTGTTCCACGCCGCCGACGTCGCCGCTCTACGCGAAACCCTGATCGCCCGCGGCGCGAAATTCGGCAAGGTGAAACAGGGCGAGCAGTTCTGCTTGTGCGATGGCAAGGATCCGGACGGCAATCCCATCCAGTTATCCAGCCGCTAGGCCCGAATCAACGCCACGCACACCACATTTCCCTTGAAAAGCCGCCCATTTCCCTCGAGTCCTGCGGTACATTGTGAACACAGCAAAAAAAATTCGGCCCTAAAAAGCCGCCGGTAGTCGTTCCCGTGCATCCATTCCAACCCCCGAAGGGACATCCGCACATGAACTCCCAAACTTCTCGCCGCTCCTTCCTCCGTTTCGCTGGTCTGGCCGCCTCCGTTCCACTGCTCTCCGAGAGCCACCTCGCCTGGGCCGCCATGCAACAAGCCACGCCTGTTGCTGCGACCAAGGAAGTCCCGCGCAGCCGTGTCTTTCATGCCTTTCCTCCAGGTTCGGTCGTCATCAACGCCAACGAGAATCCTATGGGTCCCAGCCCGGCCGCGCTCGCCGCCATCTCCACCGCTGCGGCCACCGGTGGACGCTACGACGCCAATGGCCTCGTCGATCACCTGACCAAGACGGCAGCCGCCCAGTTCGACGTTCCGACCGACCACATCGCCGTCTACGCCGGTTCCAGTGAGCCGCTCTCCTACGCTGTCATGGCCTTCACCTCGCCCGCGCGCGGCTACGTCACGGCCGACCCGTCTTACGAGTCCGGTATGTGGGCCGCCAACTCCGTCCACGCCAAGATATCCAAGGTCCCCCTCACACCCACTTACGGCCACGATATGAAAGCCATGGTCGCCGCCAATCCGAGCGCCGGCCTGATCTACGTCTGTAACCCGAACAACCCGACCGGGACGATTACGCCGCGCGAAGACATCGTCTGGGCCGCCGATAACATGCCCAAGGGCGCGATCCTGATGGTCGATGAGGCTTACATCCATCTCTCCGACGAACAGTCCGTCGTGGACCTCGTCAAGGCCGGCAAAGACGTCATCATCCTCCGCACCTTCTCGAAGGTTTACGGCATGGCCGGCATCCGCTGCGGCTTCGCCCTTGGCCGACCCGACCTCCTGAAGCAGCTCCAGCAGTTCGGCGCCAACTTCATGCCCGTCACCGCGGTCGCCGCCGCCATCGCCAGCATGGAAGACCCGGCGCTGGTCCCCGCCCGCAAGAAGGCCATCGCCGCCGTCCGCAACCAGACCTTTGACTGGCTCCGCGCCAACCACTACAAATTCGTTCCCTCGGTCTCGAACTGCTTCATGATCGACACCGGACGAGACGGCAAGGAAGTCATCGCCGCGCTGGCCGCACAAAACGTCTACATCGGACGCACCTGGCCCGTCTGGCCCACCTACGTCCGCATCACGGTCGGCCTGCCGCATGAGATGGAGAAGTTCCAGACCACCTTTGCCGCAGTCATGAGCGCATCCGGAGCAGCCAACGCATAGGCTACACTTCGAGCATGATGCGTAGACCAGTCGGCGTCATCCTCAGCTGCATCGTCCTCGGCCTCGCCGCGCTCTTGCTTTTGCTCAACGCGATAGGATCATTCGCGTCGATTCTGCTCGTGGGCCATCTGCCGGCAACGACAGCCGGGCCCGCCCCGCCGCCGGGAATGATGAGCGGCGTCTTCGCCGTTCTTGGACTTTTCTATCTCGCACTGGCGGGATGGGCCATCGCCACCATCGTCGGACTCGCGAAGATGCGCAACTGGGCCCGCTACTCTGTTATCGTCATCGGGGTCGGTGTTGCTCTGATCGGCGTCTTCGGCGCCATCGGCATGGTCGCCGCGCGCGCCATGATCGGCTCTGTACCCATGCCGCCTGGCCAGAATCCAGAAGTCCTCCGCGTCGTGGTAATTTTCATCGCGCTATTCTGTCTGGCGATCGCCGCCGTCGGCATCTGGTGGATCGTCTACTTCTCCCTCCGCACCACCCGTGAAGCCTTTGCGCTCGCCGCAGGCCCGCGAGCCATCCCCACTCCCGGGTACATCCCGCCACCTTCGCCGTACGACCCCTCCTCCTACGCTGTCGCCTCTTACATACCCATTCCCGATCCCAACGCGCAGTCTGCCGCCCCACCAGTCCTCATACTCGACGAAGCCGTGGTTGTGGCGAACACCACTCCGCGCCGTCCTCTCGCCATCACCATCATCGCCTGGCTACTCATCGTCAGCGGCGGAGTCACGCTGCTGTTTTCCTTCTCGCCGTTCCCGATGTTTTTCTTCGGCGTCGTCATGTCGGGGTGGGCGGCCCATTTGACGGCGCTGTCGTTCGCGGTACTCGTACTACTCACGGGCATCGGGCTACTGCGCTTGGAAAAGATTGCGCTTTATCTTGCCTACGCCATGACGGTCGTGGGGCTCTTAAACACTGCGTCCTTTTTGCTGCCATCGGTCCGCGCCCGCATGATCGTCTACCAAACGAACCTGATGGCGTCCTCGATGGGTATGCCGCAACCCTTCGACAACCATACGATGGTCCTGATGATGATCCCCGGCATGGTTTTGGGGATAGGATGCGGCCTCACGCTCCTCATCCTGCTCTACATCAACCGAGGCGCATTCGACAGCCCCACTCAGGCCGCCGCGGCGTAACGCCCCAGCTCCTTCACCATCCGGCAATGCTCGCGGAGCCCGGCCAACGCATGCTCCGCCCGCTCCACCGCATCGAACCGGAAGTCCACATAAAAGATGTACTCCCACGGACTTCCCGGCACCGGGCGCGATTCAATCTTCGTCAGGTCCACACCCGATTCCGCCAGCACCTGCAACGCCGCCACCAGCGTGCCCGGCCGATGCTCCACGGCAAACGCCAGCGAAATCTTGTTGGGTGTCTCATCACCCGCGCGCTCGGAATCAGTCCTCCGCAACAGATGAAACCGGGTAAAGTTCAACGCGTTATCTTCAATGCCTTCGACCAGCACATGCGCGCCATACTCCTGTGCCGCCAGCACCGGAGCGACGCCCGCCGTGTCCCGCAGGTTCTTCGCCATCACATGCTTCACACTGCCGGCAGTGTCGTAGAACGGCATGGCGCGCGCATTCTTCATCGCTCCCAGGTAGCGTCTGCACTGCGACAGCGCCACCGGATGCGAGATCACATGCCGGACATCCTCCAGCGTTACCCCCGGCGCTGCAATCAGGTTGTGCCGGATGCGCAGCAAACTCTCGCGGTCAATGCGGATGGCATGTGCGAGCAGCAGGTCATAGTGCTCCGCCACCGACCCATGCAGACTGTTCTCAATCGGCAGTACGGCCCCGTCCACACGCCCTGCGACCACAGCATCGATGACGTCCGCCGACATCGTGCACGGCACAATCTCCACGCCCGCGCCCAACATTTCCAGCGCTGCCATGTGGCTATTCGAGCCGCGTTCTCCCTGTATTGCAATCTTCCGCAACTCGCGGCCCGCAGATGACATGTCACTCCTTCAGGTTGCTTTGCAACTACAGGATATATATACGAAGGGAGTGGCAACCCCCACCCCCTATTGCCGCAACTTACCATAACGACGCCGCATTATTGGCGCAGCCTTCGGCAGATGCGATTGCCAGGCAATTGGTTAGGAGAACGTTCCATGCTTTGGACAATCATCGTTATTCTTTTCATCCTCTGGCTGCTCGGCTTCAGCCTTCACATTGGCGGCGGCCTTATCCACCTTCTGCTGGTCATCGCAGTTATCGTTCTCATCTTCAACCTGATCACCGGCCGTCGCGGCATCTAGCCGGGTGATCAGTCAGGCGGGCCGGCTTTATGGTCCACCGGACGGCGCGAACGGGCCCGTACCCCGCGCCGTCCTCTCCTTCTTCGTATCACGGGCAAGGGAGTACACCATGAGCACAAGCGATAGCACCGTTAAAGGCAAGTTCAACGAAGTAGTGGGCAATATGAAGCAGGGTGTCGGTGAAGCCGTCGGCAGCGAGAAGCTCGCCAACGAGGGTGCAGCACAGGAAGTCAAGGGACACGCCCAGCAAGCCTGGGGAGCCGTCAAAGAAGGCGTCCACGACGCCGCCAACGACCGCAAACCTGAAGCCGAAGCCACCGGCCACGACGTGCGGGAAAAGATCACGTCTACCGCTGCCAACGTCAAGGAACACATCCAGGACGCCTTTACCGACAAGAAAGCCAGCTAACAGATTTTCATGGCACGCAAAGGCCCGCAGCCACGCGGGCCTTTGCTTTTTTGCTTTTGCTTCCTTCGCGAAAGTTCGCTCCTTTCGCGAACTTTGCGTGCAACCGTTCCCCTACCGCCTACCGCGCACAAAAATATCCGCCGCGACCGCCAAAAAGAACACGACCGAAATCACCCCATTCAGCGTAAAAAATGCCGCATTCATTCGCTTCAAATCCTGCGGCGAAATGATGGAGTGCTCATACGCCAACAGCACCGCGACCAGTCCCATTCCGCAAAACGCAATCCGCCCCAATCCAAACAGGTGCGCAAACCAAAAGAGCAACACCACCATTCCCATATGCATCACGCGCGCAATCCAGAAAGCCGCCTCCAACCCAAACGCCTGCGGCACGCTGTTCAATCCCACGCGGCGATCATGCTCGAAGTCCTGGCACGCGTACAGCACGTCGAACCCGCCCACCCACAGAATGACAATCGCTGTCAGCACAACAATGCGCGGCGATAAGCTTCCCCGCACCGCAATCCACGCCGCCGACGGTGCAATTCCCAGCGCCAGCCCCAGCACTACATGCGACCACCGCGTGATCCGCTTCATGTAGCTGTAAGCCAACACCACCACCAGCGCTAAAGGCGCCAGCTCCAACGTCAGCCGATTCAGCATCCCCGCACCCAGGAGAAATACGCCGCAAGCCACCACCGTAAACGCGACGACAAATCCCTGCGAAAGTTGTCCCGCCGGCAGTGCCCGCATCGCGGTCCTGGGATTTTCCGCGTCAAGCTTCGCATCGGCCAGACGATTGAACGCCATCGCCGCCGACCGCGCCGACACCATGCACACCACGATCCACAGCAGCGTCCACCCTGAAGGCCAGCCATTCGCCGCCAGCACCGCACCCGTCAGCGCGAACGGCAGCGCAAAAATCGAGTGCTCCCACTTGATCATCTCCAGCGTAACGCGCGTGCTGCGAAGAACATTTTCCATCTTCTCTATCGTAAACGCTCATCGAAAAGTCAAAGGCCCGCCGAACCTCCGGCGGGCCTGAATTCGCGAAAGAACCCAGCTTACTTTTCGCGTCTGCTTCCAGCGACCTGCAAATTATTCACGACCGAGAACACTCCCGGGACGCCGTTCGCACGGATGCCGGCCAGGTTCTTGTCGCCTTCGTTATCGACCACGCCGTTCAGGGTCACGTGGCCATTGACCACCGTGATCCGGATCGTCTTCGCGGGATCAAGCGCATATTTGTTCAGCGGACCGAAGCCGTAAATCGCGCGTGCTTCCGCAAGCCGGATACGATCATCCATCGGCGACACCGGCGCGACATCCAGTTCATCGACTACATCGCGTACACCCGGCGTGTTCTCCACCAGCGAGATCGCCGAGTCCTTATCCGTCGGTCCGTACACTGTACCGCGCAACGTCACCACGCCGTTCTGCACACCAATTTCGATGTTGTTGAACGCCGTCGTGCCATAACCGACACGGTCGTAGGCCAGGGCCTTGGAGAGCTTCTCGCGCAATGCGGCATCGTTGTTCATCTCGCCGCCATTCACTTCGATCACATTACGTACCGAGAGCACACCCTTGCGATGGTGCGCCTTCTTGTCCGCATCTTCTTTCGCGCTATACAGGGCAACCGTGCCGGAAAGAGTGACCTCTCCGTTATGCACGGCAACCTGGACATTGGAAAATCGTTTGCTGTCGAGCGCGTGTTGCACGTCTGCTTGAATCTGCGCATCGTTGTTCGCCTGCGCATAAAGCATAGGGGCCAGGCTCAAAAGCCCCGCCAGTACTGCTGTTTTGAAGTAACGCATAAGTACCTCCACTCTTCCTGCTATTCCTGCGATCTGCATCGCACACACTGATTTAGATGCGTGAGAAGGCCCAAAGCATCACTAACAAGTTCAGTCTGTGCCTAAGTCAAAGCCTGTCGGTTTACGACAAACTTTCACATAACTGTCGTCTACCGATACCTTTTCCGTATCCGGTACACAATCGAAAACACGCCCGTTTCGTCGCGTGTCGCCACCAGTTGCGTATTCTCGGTGATCTGGTACTGCACCTGGATCAGTTGCTCCGCGCTCTGGTTCACATTCGTTGCGAACACCAGCGTGAGTTGTTTCGACAACGGTTCCTGCACCGTAATCCGCGCCGTCGAGTTACCCAGCGTGCCTACAAACGATGGGTCGATCTTCACCGATCCCGCGCCAAACAATTTGCCGACGCGGTTCGACACCGTCGCATTCAGCGCGCCACCCAGCAGCGCGCTGGTTGTCGGATCGCTTCCCGCCTGCACCTGCTGCTCCTGGTAAATCTGCGCCTCTTCCTGCGTTCGTCCCAGCGCCAGCAGGTTGAAGATATCCGCTTCCGTCAACGGTGGTTCCGAGCGATACGTCGGTTTCAGCGACGTCACTGTTCCATGTAACCCGATTGTGAGGTCATAGTTGCTCACCCGCGCCGTCGCGTCCAGGTCGATCACCGGATCGATCCGCACCGGGTTCGTGAAATAAATCGATCCCCGCTGCAGCTCATACTTCGTCCCCGCAAATGTCGCGCTGCCGTCCGTAATCAGGATCTTCCCCAGCACCGCCGGCACGGCAATCGTCCCGCGCACCGTCAGGTCGACCGTCCCCGCCAGCTTGGCGTACGAGTTCTGGAAGTCAAGCTGCGGCGCGCTCGTCACATGGACATCCAACTGAATCTTGTTCGCCGGAGAGTCCGGATCGGCTGGCGCCGACACTCCGCCGCTGCCCGCGAACGCCGCAAAATCCACGTCCGCTCCAATGCCGAATCGAGTCACCAGCACATTGCCCGAGAGCAACGCGCTCTGCGGCCCGCCCTGCAACCGGAACTGCGCATTTGCCGTCGCACTCAGGCCGTAGAGCCGCACCCGCACCACGTCGCCGGTCGCCGTCAGGTCCGCATAAATCCCCTTCTGTTGATAGCTCAGTGACCCACCGATCCGCAGCTTTCCTCCGCCCGTCGTTCCCACCAGGTCCTTCACATCCAGCCGGTTCTGGTTGAACACCAGCGACCCATTCAGGTCGGTCAAGCCATTCGGCACGCCATCGAGAGCGAGGTTTACATGCGCGAACTGCACGTCGCCACCCAGTTGCGGCGTCTTCATACGACCATCCACGGCCACCTTGAACGTCACCTTACCCGCCGCAATCAGGTCCGGATCGAACGTGTGCGCCAGCGCCATGCTGACGCTTCCATTCGCATTCAGGTTCAGCGCTCCGCCATTGGGATTTGTGTCTCCGAATACCTTCGCCGTTCCGCCTACATGCAGGTCCGTGTCCTGCCCGGTAATGTGCAGCTGTTCGACAGTCACCACGCCATCGCGCAGACTCGCCCGCAGCGGCTCGGCGGTTTTCAGTTCCACTCCCACCAGCTTCACGTCGAACTGGTCGAACACGGCCGTCCCCGTCAGCGCTCTCGGATTTGCCGCCGGGCCGCTCACGGTAATCGTGCCGCCGATCGCCGACGTCCCCTGCACACTGTCCTTTGAGAACAGCGCCATGGGCTTCGCGATATCCAGGCCCGTAATCGTCAGCTTCGCCTGGGTGTCGAAATTCCCCTTCAGCGACGTTTGTCCATTCGCATTTACCTGCGCGCCCACCAGCGTCGAGTGCGCATCGTAAAACACCGTTGAACCCGTCGAGTACGCCGTCGCAGTCATCTCGCCCAGCGGCTCGCCATCGGCAACGACATTCATCAGGCTTACCTTTGCATGAAGGTTTGGTTCTTCGACCGTCCCATCAGCATCCGCGGTCAACGTCACAGATGCGTCCCCATCGACCTTCTGCTGCTGCACCAAATCCAGCTTGGAAAGCTGAATATTTTTTCCCTCAATATGCGCTCGGATTCGCTTACTCGTGAGGTTATATCCGCCATTGCCGGTCACCTGCATTCCATGCGCCGCAACCAGCACGCGCGACGCGTCGATCTGCTGCCCCAGCACGGTCGCATCCACGGCAATGGTCTGATACCCTTCCCCATACGCGACGCCATTGGTGAGCGTCACTTTGCCGCCGCCATTCATGTTCTCGATCGTCCCCGAAACATGCGCATCGATATTCGCCGTGCCCGTCACCGGCACTTTATTCTGCTGCCCGACAATCTCCAGCAAGTCAGATACCTGTGCGTTCACCAGCTTCACGTTGGCATCGATCCCCATGCCCTGGTCCCACTCATAATCCACCACGCCACGCTTGCCCACCACGCGCCGTGGGTGCACCGTTCCCGTCAGATTCAACACCGCCGTCTGCCGCTTGATGGTCGACGTCGCTACAGCCACACCGGTGCTCGGCGAGTACTCCGCGTCCGCCACAACCGAGTCAATCAGCGTGTCTGTTGCCGTGCCCAACTTAAGCTCGAGATTGTCGGCGACTAGGTGGCCCTTCACATCCAGGTTGGCGATTGGCCCCGAGGCCGTGCCATTGAACGCCAGCGTTCCATGCAACACCACCGGGACCGCCGCGCTGCCCTTCTTCCCACCCGACTGCAGATTGAGTGTCGTCAACAGTTGATCGAACTCACCGACGTCACGCGCCTGCAAATCAGCCCGCAACGCGGTCAACGGATCGCCTTTGTTCACACCCAGCACGCCACTCACATTCAGCGTCGTCGCCGGTGTCAACGCTGTAACGCGCTCGATATTGACTACCTCGCGGGAGCCGTCATACTTCGCCAGAATCTGCCCATGCACCGGAACATTGTTCCGCACACCCGGCCGGGCCACACCTGTCGGAGCCAGTTGCAGGTTCGCACCAATCTGTACGGTGTCCGCAATGCTCTTCGCCGGACCTCCCCACTCCACCGTGACCGGGCCTGTGATCGCCGTATCCAGCCCAAGATCACCGTAGCCCGGCTTCGCCGTAATATCCATGATGGTCCGCAGCGGAATAGCCTTCACCGTCACTGTCAGATGGGCTGTTGCCGAACCCACCGGAGTCAGATTCAGGTCCTTCACCACGGGCTTCGCGCCAGCGCTCTTCGCCACATTGTTCGCAGTCTTCGCCGCCGCCACCGCGGTCGCCGAAGCCGTCGGAGCAGCCGCATCCACCTCACCCAGCCAGTTGGAAATCCGCAGCACGCCCTCGGCGCTGCCGCCACCCGGCAAATAGCCCGTCAGCGCGGTAAACAGCAATTCCGTCGGTGTAATGTGCAACTGCGCGCCGCCATTCACATCGTGCAGCCGCACATTCTCGTTCACATAGCCGACGTTGTGCATCTTCATCACGCCCACGGCGAGATACCCGGCTTTGCAGTCCGGATCCGGCGGCAGCATCTTCGACGTAAGCGGCGGTGGCGGGTTCGACTTCTCCCGATGCCGCGCAAAAAATCCCTGTTTCTTCTGCGCGACCACCGGTCCAACTTCGCAGTTGCGTCCGCGCACATTCAGGTCCAGCGTGCCTGCGGTCAAACCGTCGACACCCGCCAGGTATCCAACCTGTTTCAACTCCAGCGCACCGTCGACCGAGGCCTGCCACTCCGGCTTGGCAAAGTGGTTTACCAGCGCCGTCGCTGTCAGATGCGTTGATTTCCCTGTCGTGAAATCGAAGCTCTTCAACTCCGCCGTATCGCGTCCGAACTCCGCCGCGAGCTGCAGCTTCGACTGCACCTCCGGCTCCTGCGCCATCTTCGTGCGCAGATCGTTCATCACGATCGTCGCTCCGTAGTGGTCGTCCGAAGGAATGTAATGCACCTCCGCCTGCAAATTGTTCGCCGTCAGATTGAACGGAATCGCGCGATTATTCAAGGCGAAAATTCCATCGGCAAGCTCGACTTTGCCCACCTGCAAGTCGAGCAGCGAATCCTGGATCGGCTCCGTGCTCGAACTCTTTTTCTTCGGCACCGGCTGGTTCGTCTTTCCGTCTTTGTCGACGATCAAATGAACATGTGGATCTTCCACGCGCAGAAAATTCAAGCCGATGTGCGACTGCGCACCTTTGCCCACGGTGTGCGAAATAAAGGTATTGATCTTCAGCCGGATAAAAATCTTCGCCGCGGAAATATACGGAGCTTCGCCTGGAGCTTCCGTCCCATGAATCACCAGCCCATCCGCTTCGACCGCCAAGTGCAGCAGACTGAACGAAATGTGTCCCAGTTCGACCTTTCCGCCGGTCGAATCCTCCAGGACGCTGACGACTTCCGCTCCCACACGCCGCTGGAAATCCGCCGTCGTCGTGTAGTACCACCCACCCAGGAACAGCACGAGCAATACCGCAAACAGGCCGCCGAAGGTCCACGCGACAATACGCAACCACCGTCTCCGCGGCGTCTTCACCGTCTTCGTCTCGGGAGCCGTGATCTTCTCGCGCAGGTTCATGGCGCCACCTCTCCCTGCTTCAGCACCACCACGCTGCCCTGGGCCCGCAGACTCTTCAGCCAATCGCCCAGCAAATTCGATACCTGCTGCTGCAACAGCACTTCCTGTATGCGATCAGAAATTGTTTCCAGCTTCGGCGGAGTGACGTGCTGCTTCTCATACTGCGGCAGCATGGTCTTCTCGTAATAGTCTTTGATCTCCGCGGGCGAGATCCTGATTCCCATCCGAAAGCGCTCCTCGATAAATGCCAGCACCTCCATCCGCGTCCGCCAACGCGCGATCAACTCGGGTTCGGTAAACCCATGCGCCGCCAAAAATTTCTGCCATCCCGCATCCGTTCCGCACGCATATTGCTTGCATTCCGGAATAGACTTTCGCACCTCCTCCAGATCTTTCTTCGCATCGGCATCGGATATATTCGTCTGCGGCTGCAGCTTGATCTGCTGCAGAATCAAATCGCGATTAATCAATCGCTCGATCGCACGGTCCCGCGAGAAATCCGCATTGGGATCCCGATACGGCTGGAACGCCGTGAACCGCCGCTCCTCGTCCACATCACTGTCCAAAATCAAATCGCCGTCGACGATCGCTACCACGCGATCGATCTCCTGCCCGCTCGTTACCGGCATCTGCGGTGCAGCCGGCGCCACACTCACAGGCGTTTGCTGCACCGATTCCTTCTGCGCCGAGGTCTGAGCCACGCTCGCCAGACACATCGCCGCCATCGCAGCGACACTGCAACCTATCCGGCCAACGAACTGAAGACGGTTCATCATGTACTAAAAACTCTGTCCAATGCTGAAGAAGAAGTTGAAGTGCCCAGCCTTGCCTACATACGGCGCCGCACCCGTGTAGTCATAAAACACTGGATAAATCGGTGGGTTCAGGTTATAGCTGAAGTCCACGCGGATCGGCCCCACAGGTGTCTTGTACCGCGCGCCAGCGCCAATCGCGTGCGAGTAGTAATTGAAGCTGCACGTCCCGGTGAGCGTGGAATTGTCCGTCGTCCCCGCCGGCACTGTGATGTCCCTGCATTTCGCTTCATCCGGCTGCTTGAAATTTTTAATGCTCTTGAACATGTCGCCGGGATGCTGGAAGACGTTGCCCATGTCGTGAAAAATCACAAAGGAAACACTCTCGCCCACCAGCGGCAGCGTAGGCGGCGGCAGGCGCAGCTCGAACGTATTGACTACAGCACCGGATCCGCCAACCGGATAACCCGTGGTCAAATCGCGCGGCCCCGCATCGTTGATTCCGAAGCCGCGATGTGACGTTCCACCACCCGCATACAGCCGCTCCGGCAGCGGGATCGGATTGCAGGTTGCATTCGTGTTCAGCAGAATACCGGCGCAGTTTGACACACCAATGGACCCCGGCGTGCTGCTGTTCACTTTGCCAAAAGTGTTCTCAAACCCCACCCGCGTATTCCGCGCAAAAACATACTTCTTCTTGCCGAACGTGTAGTAGGTGCTCTCCGTGATGTCCGTCCGGTTGAAATTTGTGTCCGAGCCAAAAATCTTGTCTGCAAAAAATTCCTGCACGGAAAAATACATGCCTCGTCCAGCGTCCAGCGGACTCGGATCACGCGTGTCATGAAAATACGTAACAGCCGGCCCGCCCACAGTCACCGGCTGCGACAATTGAGGGATCAGGTTCGGCGTAACTTCCAGACTATTCGGGTCCACAGCGACGCGACGGAACTGATAGTCGTAAATAAAATGGTCGGCCTTCTTCACATTCTGTGTGACGCGGAAGTCGGCCTGGTCGGTCGACGCGGAGAACGTCGTAATGTTCTGCACATTCGAATATCCCCCCGAAAGCGTCGCCGTAAGGTTGGGATTCCCCAGCAGCCGCGGGTTGTTGAAGCTCAATGTCGCCACCCGCTCCAGCAGGCCATACGTCGCATGAAGAGTCAGCGATTTATCCGTCCCGAACAAATTGATCCGAGAAACATCCACCGACACGCGCGGGCTCGCGCCGGCTTTGCCGTTCTGCGCAGCCGTTCCACTGCCGATCTTCGTCTGCCCCGGGACCTGCGCCGGCGTGCCAGTCTGCGCTTCCAGACCGAAGCCATACGTCACGTCCCAGCGCTTGGCCTCAGTCAACTGCACCAGCACGTTCTTCCGCGGAGCATCGCCCGTAGGGTTCTGCACCGCCGCGTTCACTTCATTGAACAGCGCCAGGTTGTACAGGTTCCGCTGCGTCTGCAACAACGCCGTCTGGTCGAGCGGGGTGCCCGCCTGCACCTTCATCTGGCTCTGGATCAGCGAAGGTTTGGTGCGCACGTCGCCGGAGATCAGGACCTGGTCGATAAATACCTGCTGGCCTTCAGACACAGAGATCGTCACATCAGTCGCCGTCTTGTCGTTTGCCTCAACTTCCTGCTTGATCTCGGCCCGCGCCTGGTCGAACCCATGCGAAACATAAAACGACAACACCGAATCGCGATCGCCCGAGAGCGTCAACAGCGAAAACGGCTGGCCCTTCTCAGCCTGCAACATGCCCTGCACCGTCTTCAGCCGCGAAGGATCGACCCCGCTCACCTTTACCTCGCCGAACTTCTGTTGCGGCCCTTCCTCGATGGTGTACGTCACATTGATCCCGGCAACCTTCAGCGCCTCTCCCCTGGCGTTCTTGTCTATGTCGTTCGCGACGCCGGTGACCTTCGCCGCGCTGAAACCGTTCGCGCGATACAGCGCCTGGATGGCGTCCGTATCGGTCTTCACTAGCGCCTGGCTGAACCGCCCCGCGCGCTGGTACAGATCGGCCTTCTTCACGCTCAGCCGCTCCTGAATGGTGTCCGTATCGAAATACTTGTTGCCCTTGATATTCACCGACAGCACCCTATGCTTCGTGCCTTTGTCCACCGTGTACTGCACGGTGACGTTGCGGGTGTCCGCACCGATGACCTCCACCTTGTCGGTGACGTCGAAATAACCCTGCTGTTGCAGATAGTCGCGAAGATTGTGCGCGCCTTCGTTCAGCAGGTCGTTGTCCACGGCGCCTTCTTCGAACACCGGAATCAGCAAATGCATCCTCGACTTCGAGACCTTCGCGCCCAGGATGACCACCTTGACCACCGGACCCTGGTTCGCCGCAAAGTCATAATCGAGCTGCTGCCGGGACTTCGCGTACGTCTCTTTCTGCACGCTCACTGTCGCTTCCAGCCGGTCCATCTTCTGATACTGCTTGCGCAAATTGGCAAGCCCCGTCGACGTCGTGTCCCTGGTCACCTTCGGCCGGCAATCGTGCGAAAAGGTCCGGCTCAGAATCCCGCAATTTAGCTTCGCCTTTTTGCGAAAGTCATCCGACGTAAATCCCACGTCCGTGCCTTCGAGCGCCACATTGCCGACCCGCGCCTGCGGCCCCAGCACCACGGGGAAAACAAAGTTCACCTGCCGGCCGGCATCGTCCTTGGTCATCGTCACATCGACCTTGGCCTCGTAGTATCCGTTCCGCGCCAGCGTCTGCTTCACACCATCCACCGCCGCCGGCACCAGCGTCTCGGTGTACGGCGTTCCCGGGTCGAGCTTGGTGGCAAACTCCAGCAGCGACGACAGCCGCTCGCTGCTCACCCCCAGAATATGCACCCAACCGACGTAGTACCGCGGAACACCTGCGTACACCAGCGCAATCCCGCCATCGGTCTTTTCGCTGCGCACGCTGATGTCACGATAACGCCCACTCGCAAACAGCCGCCGCAGGTCCGCCCGCACCGCTTCCGGATCGAGCTTGGTCCCGGCTTTCTGGGTCAACTGGTCGAGCAGCGTATCGTCCTTCGCGAACACAACGCCTTCGAACCGCACGTCCGTGACCTGTTCCCCGCGCTGTTGCCAAACGCTGGTCGCCAGCGCCGACCTCGCCCCTGCAAGCTGGCCCGACTGCGTCGCCCCCTGTGACCCCGTAGCCGAGGCCGGGGGGACCGCAGGCGTAGCTAGGGGGGCCTGCTGTGCAGCTCCCGGCGCAACCGTCTGGCTGGCCTGCGGAACGCTTCCGGGCACTGCTGGATTCACACTCGCGGGAACATTCGCACCGGTGGACGCCGGCTGGCTCGCCGAAGTTGGCGGATTTCCCTGCGCGCGCCCCGCCTGGGCGAACCCCAAAGCCACCACAACAGCCGCTAAACGCACAGAGCAGAAGCCGGCCCACAAAGACCGTGCCTCCATGCCAATCGCGAGCCGCCTTGAAATCATCAAACCTGCCACCGCCTGCACCCTGAATCCCGGGAAATTGCGCCGTACAGTCTCCGGCAGTGGCGCGGAACCGTCGGCTTCCAGACACATCCGCGTCGATCTTTGCAGATACACGCCTGGGTTTCATCTTACAGATGCCATTTACCTTCGCTCGGGGTGCCCCGCTCTCCCAACGGCAATTTGGTTGCCCGTTTGGGCGCTCGTATACTTGCCCTAATGCCGGACACCCCAACCATCTCCGACGCCGAGCGCTACTCCCGTCAGGTTCTCTTCTCCGGCATCGGCCCTGAAGGCCAGCAGAAGCTCCGCACCGGACACGCAGCCATCATCGGGGTCGGCGCAACCGGGGCAGCCACAGCCAGCCTCCTCGCCCGCGCCGGCGTCGGTACCATTACCCTGATCGACCGCGACTTCGTCGAGCCTTCGAACCTCCAGCGCCAGGTCCTTTTCGATGAGTCCGACGCCCACGCCGCCCTGCCCAAAGCCGAAGCCGCCCGCCGCCACATCGCCGCCTTCAACTCCGGCATCACGGTCCACGCCCACATCGCCGACCTCGTCCCCGCGAACATCGCCGACCTTCTCACCCCAGCCGACATCGTTCTTGACTGTACCGACAACTTCGAAACCCGCTACCTCGTCAACGATTTCTGCGTGCAGCAAGGCAAACCCTGGATCTACGCCGCCGCCATCGGCGCCTACGCCGCCACAATGAACATCCTGCCCAGGAAGGGTGGCCTGCCTTTGGCGACAACGTCATCACCGACTCAAGTGGATTCGCAGGCTGCCGGCACCACTGCGGTAACAGCTTTCTCTACGCTCTACACTCTACCCTCTACTCTCTGCACTTGCTGCCTTTCCTGCCTCTTCCCCACCCCTCCATCCGGCACGGTCGAAACCTGCGACACTGCCGGCATTCTCTCCACCGCCGTCAATTTCGCGGCCTCCATCCAGGCCACCGAAGCCCTCAAGTACCTCACCGGCAATGCCGCCCAGTTGCGCCGCACGCTGCTCTCTTACGACCTCTGGAGCAACACCCACTCCGAAATTTCCGCCGCCACGCCCGACCCCGGCTGCGACGTCTGCGCCCGCCGAAACTTCCGCCACCTCTCCGGCGCGGGACGCCCCCACATCACCCTCTGCGGCCGCAACTCTGTCCAGATCCACGAGCACGCCCGTCCCATCGACCTCACCGCCCTGGCGGCGAAACTCTCGCCCCTCGGCCCGGTACGCGCCAACGGCCTTCTCCTTCGCTTTGAGCGCGCACCCCACACCATCACCGTCTTCCCCGACGGCCGCGCGCTGATCCAGGGCACAACCGATCCGGCCTTGGCCCGCTCCCTCTATGCGCGCTTCATCGGCTCGTAAGGCAACCAGAATCTGGCGTCTGCCGTTGTTCTTGCCTTTCTTGTTGTCATCCTCGCAGAGGATCTACTGTTCGCTCGCGCCACCACGAATCTGCTTTCAGAGCCAAAGAACCATCCAAGCTCCTGACCCCACTATCCCCTGTGCTCTACCCACCGCCTTATACAACCCTCACGCCACAAAAACACTCTCAATTTCACTGAGGCCAATCGAAACCCCCACCACGCAACAAACGGAAAGTTCTGCTTTGCGATAGGCTGAAAGCAGAGACTTCCGGCAATGACAGGTGCAAGGACCCGGAAATGAGCTCCATGATGTTAGAGGCCCAACAAGGAATGCAGACAAAACCCAACCCCGGCTTGTTCAAGCGGAACCCTCCGATCGCAGGCGAAGCTGAAGCCATTGAGCGCGCCAAAGAAGGCGATCCGGACGCCTTCTCCAAGCTTTACGCGCTTCACAAGCGCCGCGTTTATACGCTCTGCCTGCGCATGCTCGGCAACGTTTCCGAGGCGGAAGATATGACCCAGGAAGCCTTCCTGCATCTCTTCCGCAAGCTGGGCAGCTTCCGCGGCGAAAGCGCCTTCTCCACCTGGCTGCATCGCCTGACGGTCAACCTCGTGCTGATGCATCTGCGCAAGAAGGGCCTGAATCTGGTCTCGCTCGAAGAGACCATCAACCCCTCCGAAGACGACGCGCCGAAGCGCGACTTCGGCTCCCGCGACAACCAGCTCGCCGGCTCGGTCGACCGCGTCACCCTCGAACGCGCCGTGTCTTCTCTGCCCCCGGGCTACCGCATGGTTTTTGTCCTCCACGACGTTGAAGGCTTTGAACACAACGAGATCGCCAGCATGCTCGAATGCTCCACCGGAAACAGTAAATCCCAGCTCCATAAGGCCCGTCTCAAGCTCCGCGAACTGCTGCGCAACCCTGAGCAGCTCGCCGTCCCCGCATCTGGAAAGGAGGGCGTCTAATGTCCGATCCGGCCCCCCTGAGTCAAACCACCGAAAACTACGACAACATGACTGCAGCCGAGTTCGAAGAGCGGCTCCCCGACCTCTTTCAAGCCGGCGGCGGCAAGGTCACCGAAGACCCGCGCTTCGCGGTCTTCCTCGAAAGAAACCCAGACTGCGCTGCCCTGGTCCGCGATCTCGAAGCCATCGCAGCAGCTGCCGTCGACCTCTTCCAACCGGCGGAAGAAGATGAAGGCCCACCCGAACCCGCCTGGGGAAGCCTGATCACGAAGGAACCTGACGAAGCCATCGAATAATTCGATGCACCATCAGCGGGGGCGATCTCAGGATCGCCCCCGCTGACGTTTCCTCTCGCTCCATCCCCTAAAGCGTGTCAAACCCGACAGGGACGCTCACCGGCCATAGCAATGTCTTATCACTTGTCCACCGGACATTCCCCTGTAGTACTGGTCCCGCCTCCAGGAAAACCGGCATCACCACCGCACAAGCCATCCTCACCAGCACTGCTCCAACACAAGCGTGCATCCCCGTCCCAAGGCCCAACTGCCCGGCGGCCCGCCTCCCCACATCCAGAGTTTCCGGCCGCTCAAACTTCTCCGGATCGAAGTTCGCTGCGTCCAGTTTCAGAATCACCAACTGCCCCGCAAGGATCTCCGCCTCATCAATCCGCACATCCCGCAACGCCCGCCGATAAAACGTATGCACCACCCCGGCATACCGCAGCAGTTCTTCTGTCGCCCCCGACAGAAGCTGAGGGTCGCCAACTAACCTCTCCATCTCTCCCGGGTTCTCCAGCAGCGCCAGCCACGCCTTCGCCAGAAAGCTCGCCAGCGTCTGCGTCAATCCAAAAAACATCGACCGCCCCACCTTCAGCCGCGCGCTCTCCAACATGCGATCCAACTCAGCCTGAGCCCGCTTCGACCGCCACGCGGCCAGCTTGCTGCGAACCCTGCCGGCGTTCACCGGAAACATCTGTTTACTGATCTCCCTCAACCGTTCAGACTCCGCAGCGTCCCCACCGTTCAGCAGGACAAGCATTGTCGTACTCCAGGGCTGAATCACATCCCGCACCAGGTCGACGTGTCCCCGGCGCTTCGCGCTCGCCAGCAGGTCAGCCATCACCTCCACCATCTGAGTCCGCCACCGCTCGGTGCTCATGCGCTCGATGTCTGCCTGCACCTCCGCATATAGCCGAGCATGTTGCGCGGCTTCATCGGCCACTGCCTGATGTTTGCCGGCGGTCTGCGCCAGCGCACTCTCTCGCAGCCCCGCGAAGACATCCGCATAACGGCTCAATAACCACGCATTCTGCCCAGCGTCGAAATATGCCGCCACCGGCGCCGCTGGGCGAAAAGGGTCCAATCGAATCTCCAGAATCCAATGAAAATTCTACGAACGAGGTGCATTGCACTTGTCACAAACTTGTCATCCCTTCGCGGAGCGGCATTGACTTACACTTCAATCTTTCTTACCTTGGACTCCAGCGCGTAGGGCGCATCCAGTCCGCGGAAAGGGCCGTGCCCACCTCCAGCTCCACTAACTCACGAATCTTCTTTCCAGCCTGATGAGTGCGGACTCCAGGCGACACACGAAAGGAGCTTCGCATGTACGACAAGCAACTACCCGCCCGCCCGAATCTCGCCCAATACAAAAAGCAAGCGAAAGAGCTCGCCCACAACTGCGCCCTGTCCGATGCCGATGCGCTCACCCGCATCCGCCGCCATCACCCCCGCATCCACGCACACCCTGAAACCGCTTCCCAGGCCTCGCTGACTGACGCCCAGCTCGTCCTCGCCCGCGAGCATGGCTTCGAAAGCTGGCCGCGCTTCGCCGCGCACATCGAAACCCTCCGCATCATCCGGTCCGTCGAAGCCATCACAGACCCCATCGCCGCCTTCATCGAAGTCGGCTGCATTCCCCGCCACGCCGACCACACCTCCGGCACGCTCGAACACGCAAATCTCATCCTTCAGCGTTACCCCGAAGTCGCGACCGCCAGCATCTATACCGCAGCCATCCTGGGCGACGAACCCACCGTCCGCCGCTTCCTCTCCAACGATCCAGGCCTCGCCACGAGCAAAGGCGGACCGTACGAGTGGGACGCTCTCACCCACCTCTGCTTCTCCCGCTACCTCCAGCACGACACCACACGCGCCGACGCCTTCCTCCACACCGCCGAAACACTCCTCAACGCCGGAGCCAGTGCCTCCACCGGCTTCTACGAGATGATCGACCACCCCAACCCACGGCCTATTCTCGAAAGCGCCATCTATGCCGTCGCCTGCATCGCGCGCCATCCTGGACTTACCCGGCTGCTTTTAGCACACGGCGCCGACCCCAACGGTGGCAACCCCAGAAGTCCTGGCACAGCTCTCGACTACGTGATCGACACTTACCCACGCAACCCCAAGCGCCTCAGCGCCTGCATCGAGATACTGATCGCTGCCGCCGCTCGCACCCGTTACGATGTTCCAGGCGTCCTGCCGCTGCTCCGCAACCGCAACCACGAACTTGCTGCCCTCCTGGACGCCCAGCCCTCTCTGATCCACCC
>Ga0207652_10001331_pt1 | contig 21933 bp, 21 predicted proteins | sample KBSC63BmetaG_FD_184334 | JGI IMG/M metagenome (GOLD analysis project Ga0207652, IMG submission 184334) | Corn rhizosphere microbial communities from Kellogg Biological Station, Michigan, USA - KBS C6-3B metaG (SPAdes) (version 2) | ecosystem: Host-associated > Plants > Roots > Rhizosphere ... | reverse complement strand
GAGCGCGCTGGGCTATCACGCGGCGCTCGTGAGTCTCGGAGGCTCCGCCTGGCGCGAGGCCTCGGAGGCGGAGCTCGTGGAGCATTGCCGTGCCGTGGGCGAAGTGCTGCCTGTGTTCGGCTTCTATCTCCAGCCGTCTGTCGGCGGCCGCGCGCTGAGCCACGCGTTCTGGCGCGAGCTCGCGGAACTGCCGGCACTGTGGGCCGTGAAGATCGCTCCCTTCAATCGCTACCAGACGCTGGACGTCGTGCGCGCGATGGTCGAAGCGGGCCGCGACGACGTGGCGCTCTATACGGGGAACGACGACAACATAGTCGCGGACCTGCTCACGCCCTTTCCTGTGCACGCGGGCGGAAGGCGCGTCGTGCGGTACATGGACGGCGGTCTGCTCGGACAGTGGGCTGTCTGGACGCGGGGCGCTGTCGCGCTGCTCGATCGTATCCGCCAGGCGCGAGATGCGGGGCGGATTGATGAAGCATTACTCAGCCTGGGCGCCGCGCTCACCGACGCCAACGGCGCGATCTTCGACGTAGCGCACGGCTTCGCCGGGTGCATTCCCGGAATTCACGAAGTGTTGCGGCGCGACGGCTTGCTCGACGGGATTTGGTGTCTCGACCCAGCCGAGACGCTCTCGCCAGGTCAGGCCGAGGAGATCACCCGCGTGACGCTCGCCTATCCGGAGCTTGCAGCCTTAGCGTGACGTGGCGGTGGCGAACTGGGTGGCCATCCACGACGAGGCAGCCCGCTGCTCGAACCGGGTGCGCCAGGCAGCCGCCGTCGTGAGGCTCAGATCGAACACAGGCGTCTCGGGTCCGATGGCGGCTTCGGAGACAAGCTGCGCGAGCGATGAGCGGGGCGCGCTGGCGACCGCGTGATCCGCGCCGCGGTAGAAAATCCGTCCCGCCCCCACGAGCTGCGCGCCGATCTCGAGCTGGAGCCGCTGCAACGTGCGAAAAAGCCCGTCAATCGAGCAGCCGGACGCCATTTCCTGCGACACGTCCACGCCAATCGCCAGGAACCTGTCGTCGCGCCAAGCGCGCGCGCAGGCCAGCGGCGTCCCGTGCGCGTGCCAGCCGGACAGAAACCCATCCACGGCGGCGAGCAGTGTGTCGGCGGGCGCACCCACAACGGGGACGTCGCTCCCGAAAACCCAGACGCGCGCGTCATCTGGCAGCGCGTCGAACGCGACGATCGGCATGCGCCCAAAGCTAAAGCCGTTTCAAGGGGACGGAGGCACCGCCGGAGGCTCCGGCGGTGCCCTCGAAAGACGTTTCAAGGACTCCGTCCCCTTGAAAGTCGGCGCGGCGCGCGGTAAGGGTTCTCCGTCCCGCTGACCTTCGTTCTCCTCACAAGCCCGGGTCCCGCCCATGGCCACTAGCTACGACCGTCGCGCGTTCATGGCGTACTTCTCCAGCATCGGACTGGGCTCGACGCTGTTGCCGGGAGTGCTCTGGGCGCAGATCCAGCGCGCAGGACAGCAGCAGCAGCCCGACATCACCAAGGAACAGGTAGCTGCCGCCGAGGAGATCGCCGGTCTCCACTTCAGCGACGAGGAACGGACAGCCATCGCGCGCGGGCTGCGCGGCATCCGGTCCGCCATCCAGCAGCTCCACGCAGAGCCGCTCGACCAGACAGTTTTTCCGGCGATCGTCTTCGATCCGCTGCCGCCAGGCAAGTCGCTGCCGGCAAAGCACCAGGCGCCCACGGTGCGCGGCCGCGTCGCGGTAATGGCGCGCCCGGGATCGGTGGAGGAGCTTGCCTACGCGCCGGTCACGCAGTTGTCCACGCTGCTGCGGGCGCGCAAGGTCAGCTCGCTCGAGCTCACCGAGATGTATCTGTCACGCCTCAAGCGGTACGACTCGCAGCTCCACTTCGTGATCACCCTGACGGAGGAGCGCGCCCGTGCCCAGGCGAAGCAGATGGACGCCGAGCTGGCGCACGGCCACTACCGCGGGCCGCTCCACGGCGTGCCGTGGGGCGCGAAGGATCTGCTGGCGGTGAAGGGCTACCCCACCACGTGGGGCGCGGGCCTGTACAAGAATCAGTCGTTCGATTTCGACGCGACCGTCGTGCAACGTCTCGACGCCGCCGGCGCGGTCCTCGTCGCCAAGCTCACGCTCGGTGCGCTGGCCCAGGGCGACGTGTGGTTTGGCGGTCAGACGCGCAATCCATGGAATCCGGCTCGCGGCTCGAGCGGCTCTTCAGCGGGACCCGCCTCGGCGACAGCCGCCGGATGCGTCGCGTTCGGCATCGGCTCCGAGACCAACGGCTCCATCACGTCGCCGGCCCGCACGTGCGGGATCAGCGGCTTCAGGCCCAGCTTCGGCCGCGTGCCGCGCACGGGCGCCATGGCCCTTTCGTGGACCACCGACAAGCTCGGCCCGCTCTGCCGCAGCGCCGAAGATTGCGCGTTGGTCTTCGCGGCGATTCACGGGCCGGACAATCTCGACCGGTCGGTGAAGGAGTATCCGTTCAACTGGAATGCGAACGCGCCGCTCTCCGGACTCCGCATCGGCTACTTCAAGACAAGCGGCGGCCGGGACCTGTTCCAGCGCCGCGGGGCCACGGGCGCGGCGGAGAAGAACGCAGAAGCGTACGCGATGCTCGACGTGCTGCGCGAGCATGGAGCGAAGCTCGTCGAAGTGGCCGAGCCGACGCCGGCGTACAGCTATCTGGATTCGCTGATTCTCGACGCCGAGTGCGGCGCGGCGTTCGAGCCGGACACACTGAACGGCCACATCAAGGAGCTCGAGCCCTACAGCACGTGGCCGAACACCTTCCGCACCGCGCAGTTCATTCCGGGCGTGGATTATGTGAACGCCAATCGCGCCCGCACGCTGCTCATGCAGCAGTGGTGGGAGCTGTTCACGAAGTACGACGCGATCCTCACCCCGCAGGAGAACACGTCGGTCACGAACGTGGTCGGCACCCCGTCCATCGTCGTGCCGACCGGGTGGGCGACGCCCGCTCCGGCGCCGCAGCGCGGCGGCGGCGGTGGTCCGGCGACGACGCCGGCGGACTCCGCGCGGCGCGACTCGGTTCGCGCCGCGGCGGCGGCCGCCGAGGCGGCGATCCCGGTGCTGCCGCTGCCCACGAGCATGTACATCATGGGCCCGATCTTCCGCGATGAGCATATTCTGAACGTCGCGCACACCTTCCAGCAGGCCACGAGCTTTCATTTGAAGCATCCGCCGCAATTCCCCTGACGCCGCGCGTACCGAGCCCCCCGTCCGCGAACCCGGAACCGAGGCGGGTCACGCCGCCGCGGCGGTCCAATCCACCGCTGCCAGCGCTTCCCGAAGCGCTGGCTCGCACGAGCGAGTACAGCATCCTCGGTCTGGCCCGCAACGCGGATCAGACGGCGGTGCGCCAGCGCCAGGTGGGATTCACGCTGGTGCTGTTCGGCACCGCGACGATCATCGCCGCGGTGTACACGCTGGCGCGGTTCACGGCGAGCCGCCTCACAGGCACGCCCGTCTCGCTGCGGTCGCTCATTCCGGGCGACCTGATCTCGACGTACGCGTGGGCGCTCCTGGCTCCGCCCGTGATGGCCGTCGCGCGGCGGTATCCTGTGTGGCGGGCGACGCCGGGCCGGGCCCGCAACGTGGCCGTGCAGACCACGGCGCTCGTGGTGTTCGTGGCGGTGCACGTGGCACTGTGCGCGGCGGGCGGCATCCTGGTGAACCCCATCGCACGGACGTCCAGCTACTTCCTCGTCTACGGGCAGACGCTGCTGTCGCTCGCGGCGCTCGACTGCATCGTGTTCTGCACGCTCGTGGCCGTGCACCACGCGGTCATCTATTACCAGGTGTCGAAGGACCGCGCGCTGCGGGCATCGCAGCTCGAGGCGCGGCTCGCGCAGTCGCAGTTGCAGGTGTTGCGCATGCAGCTCCAGCCGCACTTTCTCTTCAACACGCTGCACTCGATCTCGGCCCTCATGCACAAGGACGTGCGGCGGGCGGACTCCATGGTCGCGTCGCTCAGCGACCTGCTGCGCATGTCGCTGCGGAACATCGGCGCCCAGGAAGTGTCGCTCCAGAGTGAATTGGAGTTCCTGCAGGCCTACGTCGCGATCATGACGCTGCGCTTTGGCGACCGGTTGCGTGTGGACATCAACGTGGATCCCGACGTGCGCGACGCGCGCGTGCCCAACCTGTTCCTGCAACCGCTGGTGGAAAACGCGCTGCGCCATGGCTTTGGCGACGCCCCCGGGGCCGGTGCCGTGACCGTCACGGCGCGGCGCGACGGCGACCGGCTCACGTGCGAGGTGGTGGACAACGGCCGCGGCCTCAAGGCGGGATTTCGCGAGAACATCGGGCTGTCGAGCACCCGCCAGCGGCTGGGCCACCTGTACGGCGAGGACCATCTGTTCGAGATTCGAAACGTGCCAGGACCCGGCACCGGTGTCCGCGTGACCATGACGATCCCTTTCCGACCCTACGCCCGCCCGTCGACCGATGACTGAATCAGCCGCTGTTCGCGACGTAGCACTTCGCGTGGTAGTCGTGGATGACGAGGAGCTCGCGCGCGATCGCCTCGAGACGCTGCTGTCGCAGCAGCCGGACATCCAGGTGGTGGGCACGGCATCCGACGGCCGAGCCGCCGTGGAAGTGATCGAGCGTGAGCAACCGGACCTCGTGTTTCTCGACGTCCAGATGCCGGAGATGGACGGCTTCGAGGTGGTGGAATCGCTGGAGCTCGAGCGGATGCCGGCGGTGGTGTTCGTGACCGCGCACGACGCCCACGCGCTGCGCGCCTTCGAGGTCCATGCGATCGATTTCCTGGTCAAGCCCTTCGACCAGACGCGCTTCGAGCGCGCGCTGGCGCACGCCCGCGAGCAGCACGCCCGCACGGCCAGCGGGCCCGCGGGCGGTGCTCAGCCGCTCGACGCCCGCGTGCTCGCGGCACTCGAGGAGCTGCGCGCGCAGCGCAGCTTCCCGGAGCGGCTCATCGTCAAGACAGCTGGCCGCGTGTTCTTCGTGCGCGTCGAGGACGTGGACTGGGTCGAAGCCTCGGGCAACTACGTGAAGGTGCACGCGAAGGGCGAGGCGCATCTCATTCGCGAGAGCATGAAGAACATGGAAGCGCGGCTCGACCCCAAGCGCTTCGTGCGCATCCACAGATCGGCCATCGTGAACATCGATCGCATCAAGGAGCTCGAGCCATGGTTCCACGGCGAGTACATAGTGATCATGCGCGACGGCACGCGGCTCACGGCCAGCCGCGTGTTCAGCGACAGGCTCAGCGCCATGATCGGATGACCGCCGTCACCGGAAGACTCGCCATCGCCGCGGCCACTATCGCGCTCTCCGCGTGCAGCCACACCGGGCCCGCGCCTGTGACCGCCGCCAATTCCGGCGGCACGCATCCCGGCGGAACCCTGCACACCCTGCTCGCCACGCCGAGCACAGTCGCCTGGGGCTACTACGACGCCGCCGCCACGCCCGTGCTGCGGGTGAATTCGGGCGACGAGGTGGACATAGGCACGGTTTCCACGTGCAGCCCACGGTCGCTCATTCGCGCCGGGCTCGATTCGAATCAGATCGAGCCCAACGTGAACGCGATCTATGGTGCCCGCGCCAGTCTGCACCCCGGACCCGGCGGCCACATCCTCACGGGACCGATCTACGTCGCGGGCGCCGACTCGGGCGACGTGCTCGAGGTGGACATCGAGCGCATCGATCTCGCGATTCCGTACGCGTGCAACTCCTTCGGTCCAAAGAGCGGTTTCCTGCCGGAGGACTTCGGCACCTCCAAGACGCGCATCATCCCGCTCGACGCGCGTACGATGACGGGCCATTTCGCGCCGGGGATAGACATCCCGCTTCATCCGTTCTACGGCAGCATGGGCGTCGCTCCCCCGGCGTCGTGGGGTCGCGTGAACAGCGCGCCTCCGGGACCCCACGCGGGGAATCTCGACAACAAGGAAATGGTCGCGGGCACCAAGCTGTACATCCCCGTGTGGACCAACGGGGCTTTGCTCGAGGTGGGCGATGGGCATGCTGGCCAGGGGAACGGCGAGGTGGACATCACGGCCATGGAGACCTCGCTTCGCGGCCGTCTGCGGCTCGTGGTGCGCAAGGACATGCATCTCGGCTGGCCGCTCGGCGAGACGCCCACCCACTGGATCGCCATGGGCACGGACTCGAGCCTCGTCCAGGCGACCAAGACTGCCGTGCGCCAGGCCATAGTCTTTCTCACCACGCAAAAGGGCATGACGCGCGAGGACGCCTACCAGCTCGTGAGCGTCGCGGCGGACGTGGACATCACGCAGTTGGTGGATGGCAACGTTGGCGTGCACGTGATGATCCCCAAGAACATCTTCGCGGACCACCATTGATGAACCGCCAGGGACGCGGCGGGGTTTGTTCGGAGCTCGCTCCGTCCCCCTCGCCCCTGGAGTTCTCATGATCGCACTCGGCGCGCTCGCGCTCCTGTTCGCCGTTCAGGCGCCGCAGATTCCCCGAGACACGACGCCGTCTGTCATCGCGCGAGCCGCGGCCGATACGGCGGGGGCCACGCGGCCCGACAGCGTGGCGAAGGCGGCAGGCGACACGGTCCCGCACCGGGCGCGGCGGAAGGTCGTGGAAATTAGCGACTGGTATGCGCGCCGCCTCACCATTCACCGCGTCGCGGCGTTCACCATTCTGCCCGTGTTCGCCGTGCAGTACGCCGCCGGAGAACAGCTCTTTGCCAAGAGCCGCGACGCGCCGACGTGGGCCAAGACCACCCATCGTGTCGGTGCTACGTTACTCGCCGGGCTGTTCACCGTGAACACCGTGACGGGCCTCTGGAACCTGTGGGATTCGCGCTCGGTCCCGGAGAACCGCACAGTGCGCACGATTCACGCGCTCACGATGCTCACGGCCGACGCTGGCTTCACCTACGCTGGCGCGAAGCTCTCGAACGAAGCGGAAACGAGCTTGCAGAAGCGCAAGGAACATCGCACGATCGCGTTGTCGTGCATGGGCCTCACGGTTGCGAGCGCGGCGATGATGAAGATCTTCAACCACTGAGACCTTCGACCCTGGAATCCCGATGATCCTCGACGCCCCGGCCGCCCTCAGCAACCTGACCCAGTCCTGGAACGACTTCTACAGCCACTCGAAGGCGGCGGCAGACATCGTGACGTTCCTGCACGTGGGCGGCCTGCTGCTCGCCGGCGGCCTGGCGATCGCGTCGGACCGGATGACGTTCCGCGCGCTCCGCTACCCGGCCGAGGAACGGCGCAACCACATGCGCGAGGTCGCCGCGGTACACCGCATGGTGATCGCGGGCCTCGCCGTGGTCGCCGTGAGCGGGCTGGCGTTGTTCGCCTCGGACGTGGACACGTTCTGGGGCTCGTGGGTGTTCTGGGTAAAGATGGGCCTCATTGTGGTGCTGCTCGTGAACGGCTGGGTCATGACGCGCGTAGAAAGACAACTGGCCGTCGACTCGAGCGAAGGCGCACCGGGTTGGGGCGGTTTGCACCGCGCCGCGGTGGCCAGTGTCGTCCTCTGGTTTGCCATCACCCTCGCCGGGGTCATGCTGACGAACGTCTAGGCGGCTCCGCGTGTTCATGACACGTACGGGGTGACGCCGGGTACGACGTCAGGCGCAGCTGCCGATCGCGCGCCGGTACCCTGGCATGAACCGCTGGAGATTCCACGTTGTCGTCCAATACAGACAAGTCCGCCGCCGCGTCAGATGACTGCGACGGCTGCCCGCTCGTTGATCGTCGCGAATTCGTCCGGAGCGCCGGTGTGATGGCGTTCGGCGTGCTCGCCGCGCTCGGTCTCAAACCTGCCGTCGGCCAGGCGATGCCCTTTCTGGGCTACACGTCGCCAGTCCGGGGTGGCAGTGCCGGGCACAGCGCTCAGGAAAAGGCCTACCCGATTCCGGCTACGGATGGCGCACAGATCGACCGCGACAATGAGACCATCGTCGCCCGGGCCGCCGGCAAGGTCTACGTCTTTTCGCTCGGCTGCCCGCACCAGAACACGGGGCTGCACTGGAACGCCGCGGCGCACGAGTTCCAGTGTCCCAAGCACCATTCCCGCTTTCTGCCCGACGGCAGCTACGTGGATGGAAGTGGACGCGCCACGCGCAACATGGATCGCTTCGCCGTCAGGAAAGACGGCAACACGATCGTAGCCGACCTCGATTCGCTGCTGCAGCAGGATCAGGACGATGCCTGGAGCAGCGCCTTCATCACCGTGTAACTGGGCGCGCGGAGTCGAGCATGGCCTGTGAGGACTGTCTCAACCGACGTGATTTTCTCGCGAAATCGGCGCTCGCCGCCGCTTCAGTCGCGGGGCTGAGCGTCCTCGCCGGCTGCGGTGACGGGCAGATCGGACCGCCGATTCCGGCGAGCAACAGCGGCGATCCCACCCTGCCAGCCGGCGGGCCCGTGACAGTGAAGGTGTCGGATTTCCCGGCCCTCGCCACGACCGGCGTGGTGGTGGCCATCGATTCGGAGCGCGCTGTGATGCGGACGAGTGACAGCACCTTCACCGGTCTGTCCATGATCTGCACCCACGAGCTGTGCCTCACCGGCATCAGCAGCACAGGCTTCGACTGCCCCTGCCACGGCTCGCGGTTTACGAAGACGGGCAACGTCATCAACGGGCCAGCATCCCGCCCGCTTCACGCACTTGGCGTGGCATTCGACTCGGTGGCGGGAACGATCACCGTCGACTGAGCGCGGATTCAAGAGGGACGGACTCCTTGAAACGAGTTTCAAGGAGTCCGTCCCTCTTGAATTTCGTGGCATGCTGCACTGCCGATTTGTCCAACTGTCCGACGCCCAAGTCGCGCTGTAGGTTGAGCGCCATGCTGATTGGCGTGGCGGGGATGGTAGGCACTGGCAAGACGACGCTGTCGCGGGCGCTCGCGTCGCGATTCGGTCTGCAACTCGCGCTCGAGAGCGTGGACGCGGACAATCCGTGGCTCGAGAGCTTCTACGGCACCGCGGACGACATGCGCGCCTACGCGCTGCATCTCCAGCTCCATTTCCTCGCGACGCGCTTCGCCACCATGCGCCGCATGCGCGGCCTCGGCGGAAGCTGGGTGCTGGACCGCACCTGGTACGAGGACGCCGAGATCTTCGCGCGCGGGCTGTTCGAGCAGGGGCTGATGTCGTCCAACGAATGGACGCTCTACCGCCGGCTCTACGCGGAGCTGTTGCACTCGCCCGCCGCGCGACCCCCGCGTCTGATGATCTACCTCCACGGCCCGCTGGAAGTCATTCTCCAGCGCATCGCCACGCGCGGCCGCCCCAAGGAGAAGGACGCCCCGCTCGAGTACTGGACGTCGTTGCACGAGCGCTACGAGCGCTGGATCGGCGCCTTTCGCCATTGCCGCGTGCTGTCCATCGACATCCGGCACTACGATCTGGTGGGCGATCCCGGCGCGGCGGAGGACGTGGCCGCCCGGGTGCGCACGGAGCTCGAGGGCGAGCTGCCTCAGACCGAGCTCTGGCCCGCGATCCGGCGGAAAGCGCTGGCCTGAGTCGGCGGCGGTGGCGCGACAGGCGCCGTGCTTGTGGCCGTGTTTTTGTCCGAACCGTATATTGGGACCAAGTCGGCCGGTGCGAAGTCGCACTCGGACATGCGGAGGCAGTTCAGGATGGAACAGAGCACGGACACAGACACGCAGAGTCAGGCCGCTTCCATCGAGGGCGGCAAGTACGTGTACTGCATCATCCGCAGCGACCGCCAGCGTGAGTTCGGTTCGGTCGGTATCGGGGGCGGCCAGCGCGTGTTCACCGTCGCCTTCCAAGATCTGGCGGCCGTGGTCAGCGACACGCCCATCGTCATCTACGATCCCACGCGCGAGAACGTGCTCGCGCACGAGTTCGTGAACGAGACGGTGATGCGCGAGTTCACCGTGATCCCCATGTCGTTCGGCACCGTCTTCCGGTCCGAGGACGACGTGAGCGAACTGCTGCGCTCGACCTACCAGGCGTTCAGCGACGTGCTGGACAAGATGCAGGACAAGATCGAGTTCGGCCTCAAGGTGCTCTGGGACCGCGAGAAGGTGATCGCGAACCTGGAGCGCGAGAACGACGAGATCCGGCGCCTCAAGGACGAGATCAGCCGCCACACGGCAAGCTCGACCTACTTCGCTCGCATGCAGCTCGGGCGTCTCATCGAAGGCGCCCTCGAGGACATGGGCACGCGATACGTCTCCGACATCCACGAGGCGCTGAAACCCGTCGCCGTGGCCAGCCGCTCCAACAAGCCGATTGGCGACCGGATGATCCTGAACGCCGCCTTCCTCGTGGACCGCGCTCAGGAGCAGATCTTCGACGAGCGCGTGAAGGAGACGAGCCGCAAGTACGAGGAGCTGCTGACGTTCAAGTACTCCGGCCCGTGGCCGCCGTACAACTTCGTGAACATCAAGCTCAAGCTCGAAAAGGCCGACTGACAGGCGTCGCGCGCGCGTCGATCTCGACGTCGCGCGTCGCGCATCGCCCGAACGGACGCACATGGGCATCCTCACCAAAGTCCTGTTCTTTCCCGTCACGGGGCCGGTGGCCGGCATCAAGTGGTCGCTCGGCAAGGTGCAGCAGGTGGTCGAGGACGAGATCACCGACGACGCCCCCGTCAAGCAGGAGCTCATGGAGCTGCAGATGCAGCTCGAGCTCGGCGACATTGACGACGACGAGTACACGCGGCGCGAGACGGAGCTGATGGCGCGGCTGCGCGAGGTGCGCGCGTGGAAGGAGCGACTGGGCAAGGCCACGAGCGGCGGCCCCGTCCGCGTGGCACGCGATCCGGCTCAGGAGTGACCGAGCGGCTCGACCCGGCCACCGCACTGCTCGATCTGCTTCCCCCGACGACGTTCGTCGTCGGCAAGGGAGGCGTCGGAAAGACAACCTGCGCCGCCGGGATCGCGATGGCGTTCGCCAAGCGCGGCGAGCCGACGCTCCTCGTTTCCACGGATCCGGCGGCGGCGCTCGGGCTCGTCCTCGATGCGCCGATCGGCCCCGACCCGACACAGGTCCCGGACCGCCCGCTGCTCCGGGCGCAGCAGCTCTCGCCGAACGCGCTCCGCGCGGACTTCATCGCGCAGTGGGGGAGCGTCATCACGGACATCGTGGATCGCGGCACGTATCTCGATCGCGACGACATTGCCGGCATCGTCGAGAACGCATTCCCCGGTGCCGACGAGATCTTCGCCGTGCTCGCCCTCGCGGAGCTTCTCGACGCGCGCCGCGGCGAGCGGGTCGTCGTGGACACGGCGCCCACGGGGCATACCCTCCGGCTCTTACAGCTCCCGGCTACATGGCACGCCGTCGTGAAGCTGATGGATGCCATGCAGGAGAAACACAGGTTCATGGTGCGGGCGCTCACGCACAGATACAGAACGGACAGGGCCGATGAATTTCTGAGAGAAATGCGCCGCCGAGCGGAGTCGTTCGTGGCGGCCCTCGCCGATCCGGCACGGGTCGGAGCAGTGCTCGTGACACGGCCGGATCCCGTGGTGGACGCCGAAAGCGCGCGCTTCGCGGCCGCGTTGAAGGAGATGGGATTGTCGGTACGCGCGGTGATCGTGAACGCAGCGGAAACACTGGCCGGCGACTCGGAGGTCCAGGCGCCGGTCTACGCGCCCGATGCGCAGGCGTTTTCGCTGCCGCACGCCGGCGCCGCGCCACGGAACGCGCGGGAAGTGGAACGCCTCATGGGCCGCCTCCAGCCGCTCACAAGGCGGCGTGCATCGGGTGCTCGGAACGAGACCCGCTTTGCGTCGGAGACAAATCATGAATCCGGCGGCGGCCTGCACCCGCAAGCGTTGCTGCAAGCGTTGTTGCGAACGTTCACCATCGTGGGCGGCAAGGGCGGCGTCGGCAAAACAAGCGTCGCCTGCGCGCTCGCGGTCTCCATCGCGAGCGAGACAACGACGACGCTGCTCGTGTCCACGGATCCGGCGCCATCCATCGCCGACGCGCTCGGTCGGAGCGGCGCTGACTGGCACACCTTCGCCGAGGACGAGGCACTCGAGGCGGTTCCTGGCCTCGTCGTTCGCCAGATGGACGCGGCGGCCGCCTTCGCGCGCCTCCGCGACGAATACCAGCGGCAGGTGGACGCCGTCTTCGACGCGATCGTGTCGCGCGGCATAGACGCGGCGGCCGACCGCGCCATCGTTCGCGATCTGCTCGCGCTCGCCCCACCGGGAATAGACGAGGTCTACGCCCTCTCGATGCTCGGCGACGCCATCGCCAGCGGCCGCTTCGCACGGGTGATAGTGGATCCGGCCCCCACGGGACATCTACTGCGCCTGCTGGAGATGCCCGCGCTCGCCATCGAATGGAGCCACCGCCTGCTGCGGCTTATGCTCAAGTACAAGGACATCACGGGCCTCGGCGACGCCGCGCAGGAGTTGCTTTCGTTCGCGAAGCGCACGCGGATGCTGCAGGCGCTCCTTGCCGACCCCGACAAGGCCGGCTTGCTCGTGGTCGCGCTGGACGAACCCGTGGTCCGCGCGGAAAGCGAGCGGCTCGTCGCCCAGGCACGGGCGCGCGGAGTGACACAGCTCGGCGTACTCTGGAATCGCGCATCACCGAGCGTCTCACCTCTTCCATCGAGCATCGCCGCGCGCCAGTATTGCGCTCCCCACGTCGCGCCACCGCCGGTCGGAATCGGCGCCCTCCGCCACTGGGCCGCACAATGGCGCACTGTCACACAAGGCTGAGCTCGAAACGCGCATGACGAACGCCGCCACACGCCCAGATCCAGGTGCAGAACCCGGGTCGTCTCCGCCCGTCAGCGGCGGAGGCGGGGTGTGCTACGTGTACGGCGTCGTTCCATCCAGCTTCGCGCCGGCGCGGCCGACGCTCGGCGTGGAAGACGCCGCGGTCGCCGTGGAGCGCGACGACTCGGCCGGTGTGGCGGCGCTCGTCTCCTACGTGGATGCGCGCGAATATGCGCCGGCGCGGCTGGAGACGCGCGTTGCCGATGTGACGTGGCTCGGTCCGCGCGCCGCGGCGCACGACCTCGTGCTCACGTGGGCGAGCGACCGCGGGGCCGTCGTGCCCTTCCCCATGTTCTCGATTTTCAGCGGCATCGCCGCCGTTCACGGCATGCTGCGCGAGCGGGGACCCGAATTGGCGGGTGCGCTCGCGCGCGTCGCGGGCGCCCGCGAGTACGGCCTCCGTGTGTATCGCGTGGACAGCGATCTCCTGGGTTCCATCACGACGCTCAGCCCACGCCTCGCGGCGATGGATAGCGCGGCGCAGAACGCCTCGCCCGGTCAGCGATACCTGTTGCAGCGCAAGCTGGAGATCGAGAAGCGAGACGAGATGCGCGTGTTGAGCCGGAACCTCGCCGATGAGCTGTGGGCGAGCCTGCGAAGCGCCGCGCGCGATGGCGTCCGCTCTCCGATCCCGCGTGTGAACGCGGCCGATGCGGAGTCCGCGAGCCGCGGCACGATGGTGCTCAACGCGGCGTTCCTCGCGGACGCCGAGCAGCTACAGGCATTTCAGCGCGCGTTGACCGAGTTCGCGGCGCGTTACGAGGGCCGCGGATTCCGCCTGGACTTCACAGGCCCATGGCCGCCATACCACTTCGTGGGCGGCGCCGGCCGCCCGGAAGGCGACGATGGCCGCTGACGACGACGAAATCGACACCGAGCAACTGGTGCTCGCGGACTTGCTGAACCATGTTCTGGACAAGGGCGTGGTGATTTCAGGGCAGGTCACTATCTCGATCGCGGATATCGATCTTGTCCACGTCGATCTTCGCCTGCTGCTCACGTCGGTGCAGACGGCACTCGCGCACGGTGGAGGTCCGATACGATGAGCGTTCATCTCTACTGTGTGCTGCCCGATGCGTCCCGCTCGGCTGTCCCCAAGGGCCTGCATGGCCTCGCGGGGCACGGGGTGCGGGCCCTGCCGCTGCCCAGCTCTCCGCTCGTCGCGTGGGTGAGTGAGGTCGAGCGGTCGCTTCCCGTTTCGATCGACGGCGTCCGCGAGCACGACGCGGTGATCGACGCGGCCTTGAGCACAGGGGACACGCCAGTTCCGGCGCGATACGGCCAGCGATTCGCGAGCGACGACGAATGCCGCGCGGCGCTGGCGCAACGGGCGGCTTCGGTCAGTTCCCTCGTGGACACGCTCCAGGGCATGGTCGAGATGACGCTGTTGTTCGCGCCGACGTCCCGGCGCGCGCTCCGCGAGCTCGAGCCGGAGCTCTCCGTCGGCGCCCCTGACTCGGGCATGGGGCGTCGCTACCTGGAAACCCTGCGTGATCGGGAGATGCGTCGGCGCGGCATCGCCGCGCTGGCTTCCGAGCTGGCGATCGAGGTGACGGCGGCGGTCGGGACACTTGTGAAGCGCTCGCTGGAGCACACGGCCGTTGCCGAGCTGCCGCTGCTCACCGTGTCGCATCTCATTCGTCGTGAGGCGGCCGATGACTACAGGCGGAGGGCCGAGGCGGTCGCCACCGGCGGCGACGTGCGACTGCTGGTCATCGGGCCCCGCGCGCCCTACAGCTTCTGCACGCTGGCCGGCGGCTCGGCGGGTACGCACGGCATGAAACTGGCGGACTGAACTTTGGATTCGCCCAAGGACCGTGTGGATTCCCTGGCGGACCTGGTTGCCGCCGAGGGTTCACCCGAGGCTGTCGCGCAACTGACCGCTCTCGCCCGCGCGCTGCCGGAGCGGATCAACGCGGATCCGGAACACGTGGAGCAAGGTCTTGCGCGACTCGTGCTCACGGTGATAGAACTGCTACGCAACGTGCTGGAGCATCAGGCCATCACCCGCATGGACAGCGGTAGCTTGAGTAGCGAGGAGATCGAGCGACTCGGCCTCGCGTTGTTCAAGCTGAGCGGGCGCATGGACGAGTTGAAGGCAACGTTTGGCCTCACAGACGAAGATTTGAACATCGATCTCGGACCCCTGGGTCGGCTGCGGTGATGGCCGCCTCCACGTTCGAAAAACGGGAGCCTCTGCTTGTCTGAGCTCGTAAGCCCCACCCGCAGCCATGGACTCGTCGACATCCTCGACCGGGTCCTCGACAAAGGCCTCGTCATCGCGGGCGACATCAAGATCAATCTGGCCAACGTCGAGCTGCTCACCATTCAGGTGCGCCTGCTCGTCTGCTCCATCGACAAGGCGGAGCAGATCGGCCTCAATTGGTGGCGCAGCGATCCACGGCTCTCCAGCTCCGGCGCCGAGCAGTCGGTGCAGCTCGATGCGCGCCTCGCGGCACTCGAGCAGCAGATCGCCAGTCTCCAGGCGGTCCGCCAGGTGCCCGCAAAATCGAAGTGAAGATTTCCGTTCCCTTTCTGACCCAAGCCCGAGGTTGACAGCATGGCTGTCGAACGCACGCCCAGCGGCAGTTCACTCATCGATGTGCTCGACCGTGTTCTCGACAAGGGTATCGTCATCGATGCCTGGGTTCGAGTCTCTCTCGTGGGCATCGACCTGGTAACGGTGGAAGCGCGCATCGTCGTCGCATCCATCGACACTTACCTCAAGTACTCCGAGGCGGTGGGTATCACTTCGCCAATCTCGCGGCCACGCGAGGTCGGTAGCGGCGACGAGTTGGAACGCATGCAGCGCGAGAACGCGGAGCTGAGGCGCCAGCTCGAGCAGCGCCGGGCCTGACCCTGATCTCGCAGGTGTAGCGGATGGTCGCGCTCGGAGACCGGGCGGTCGCGAGTCTCCTGTCGGCGTTGGCCGAAGCACCCGACGCCGCCGCCGCGGCCTCGTACCTGCTGGCGCAACTGATGGAGCAGACCGGCGCCCGCGCGGGCGTCGTGTTCCGCACCGATCCCACACAAGAACATCTCTCGCCGCTCGGCTCCAATGGAGCCGAGGTCGGCGCGGTGCGTCTGCCGCTCACGGATATCACCAATCCGCTGGTCGTGAGCGCCCTGTCGCAGTCCCCCGTGCGTGGGACCGTATCGCTCCGCATATCGGATCTGCCCGGCTTCGCCGAGTGGACGGCGCTGCCCATGTCGCAGCCACGCCATCGCGGCGTGCCCGAGACGATCTCGGAGCGTCGAGCGACAGAGCTCCTGGCGGCGGGATGCGAGCTGGTTCCCGGCATGGAGCATCGCTTCGGCGCCGCTCCCGCCGGCGTCATCCTGCTCGACGGAGTGTACGACTCGCCCGCGGTGCTCGAGTGCGCGGATCTCGTGAGCCTCGCGAGCCCCGTGCTCGCCCGGTTGGCATCGTTGCGGGAAGCGTGGGCGACGAGCGAGCAGCTCCGTCAGCAGCGCGAGCGTCTCACGGTCATGGTGGACGCGCTGCCCGACCCCGTCGTGATCACGAACGCCGCCAACGAGCTCGTGGTGCAGAACCATCGCGCCGAGCGTCTCCTGCTCATTCGCGATGACGATTCGCCCGGCCGCCGGCGCGCGATCGAATTGAACAACCTGCTCTTCACGTCGTTCCTCTCGAAGGCCGCGATGAGCGGCGGCGTGCAGTCCACGCAGCGTGAGCTGAACCTCGTGGATCCCGACGAGGGCAACGATCTGTTGTTCGAGGTGCTCGCCCACCCGCTGGGCGACCGCGTGGGTCCCGAAGACGCCGTGCTGTCCGTGCTCCGCGACGTCACGGACCTGCGGCGCGCGGCCAATGAGCTCGAGCGGCAGGTGCAGCGGGTGCGTCAGGCCGAGGTGAAGGCCACAGGCGAACGCGACCGCCTCAACCTGATCCTCGAGAACGTCGCCGATCCGATTCTCGTGACCGACGAGCGCTCGAACATCATCCTGATGAACGATCAGGCCGAGCAGCTCTTCCAGGTCACGGAGCGCGGCGGCCGCAATCGCCGCGAGGTCACGGCGGTGCGCGGCAACGACACCAAGTTCACCTCGTTCATCTCCGAGTTCGCGCTGCTCGACGACGACGCGCGCCGCGAGCGCATGTCGCTCACGCACCCACGCAGCGCTGCCGAGCTCCCGGTGGAAGTCGTGTCCGGCAAGGTCAAGAACGAGCGCGGCGAGCCGATCGCGATCGTGTCGGTGCTCCACGATCTCACGAAGCAGGTGGAGAACGAGCGGTTGTACGACGCGCTCAAGCAGCTCAACGAGGAGCTGGAGGCGCGCATCACAGCCGCGACGGCGGATCTCGCCGACCAGAACGCCCGACTGCAGTGGCAGTCGCAGGAAGTGGAGCGCGCGACGCGGCTCAAGTCCGAATTCCTCGCGAGCATGTCGCACGAGCTGCGCACCCCGATCAACGCGCTGATCGGCTACTCGGCGCTGCTGCTCGACGGCGTGCTCGGGGAGCTGAATCCCCGGCAGCAGGACGCGCTCAGGCGCGGACGCGCCGCCGCCGAGCATCTGCTGGCGCTCATCAACGACATTCTCGACCTGGCCAAGATCGAAGCGGGCAAGATGCCGCTGCATCTCGAGGACGTCGTGCTGCGCGAGATCATTCTCGAGGTTGCGCAGCAGGTCGAGCCGATGGTGCGCAAGAAGCAGCTCGAGTTCGTGAACGACGTGGCGTCCGACTGCCCGATGATTCACACGGATCGCACCAAGGTGAAGCAGATCCTGCTCAACCTTCTTTCGAATTCAGTGAAGTTCACCAGCCACGGGGGCATCACCGTGGAGGTGCGCTGCGCGCCGGGCGGAGTCCGCATTGACGTGATCGACACGGGCATCGGCATCCGTCAGGCGGACCTGCAGGCCATCTGGGAGGACTTCAGGCAGGTAGATCAATCGCGTACGCGCGAGTTCGGGGGCACCGGACTCGGCCTCAGCATCACCCGCAAGCTGCTGGAGCGCCTGGGCGGCTCGGTGACTGTGCAGAGCACGTACGGCGAAGGCAGCCGGTTCTCGGTGTACCTGCCTCTGACGGCGCCGCCGGCGCAGCTCACCGAGCTGACGACGACGGCCGAATTTTCAGCGCCACTGCACGGCTGATCGCCGAACCGCGGACGCTCCGCGGGGTATCAAGTGGCGCCCGGTTTTCCGAAATTCCTGCCTTGCCGTGGAGTCCTTCCGCATGTCGTCCAGATCTTCGGTGATGTCGCTGCCTGCGCTGACGCTGGCGCGCGGCCTTTCGCTCGCCGGCGCCCTGCTGCTCGTCGCCGCGTGTTCGCGCGATGCCGCGCCCGCGTCTGACTCGAGCCTCGTGCGCGACCTCGCGCTCGCGCAGAGCCAACGCGCACCGGACCCGACGTTCCAGGACACGGTCATTGCGCCCGCTCCCAATCAGCAGGCTACGAACTCCGCGGCGCGGGAGCCGCAGCCGGCGCGCCAACCGCGCGTGACGGCGAGTGCGACACCGCCCGCCACGCAGTCCGCCGCGCAGGCGGTGGCTCCCGTCGTGACACAGCAATCCACCGCGCCCGCTGCGACCAGCGCCGCATCCAACCGCGTCGCGTCGGGCACCGCGCTGCAGATGACGTCGGGCACTCGCATCTGCACCACGAGCAGCGTCGTGGGTCAGACGCTGATGGCCAGCGTCACCAGCCCGATACCCGGCCCCAACGGCTTGCTGATTCCCGCCGGTGCGCAGGTGGGATTGGATGTCGTGTCACTGGAGCCGACGCAGAGCAGCTCGGTGGGCGGCCAGATTAGGTTCCGCGTGACGACCATCCTGATCGACGGCAAGGATTATCCGGTGCAGGGCGACGTGTACACGCTCGGGGGGCTCGAGCGTTCGCCCATTCCGAACTCCGATCCGAATGCCGGGAAAAAGAAAGTGATCGCGGGCGCGGTCGCCGGCGGCATTCTCGGTCAGATTCTCGGTCACAACACCAAGGGCACCGTGATCGGCGCGGCGGCGGGAGCAGCGGCCGGCGCGGCGGCGGCGGAGGCGAGCAAATCGTATGAGGACTGCCTGCCGGCGAACTCTCCGCTCGAGATTCTGCTCACGTCGCCCATCATCATCGTGTAGCCCGTGACGGCGCTCGAGCCGTTCCACCCACTCGTTCGCGAGTGGTTCGCGGAGACGCTCGGCGCGCCCAGCGCGCCGCAACGCGAGGGATGGCCCGCCATCGCGGCCGGCGACCACACGCTGCTGCTGGCGCCCACGGGAAGCGGTAAGACCCTCGCCGCGTTCCTGTGGGAGGTGAACCAGCTCATCGAGGCCGGCCAGCGCGAGCCGCTCCCGAACGCGGTGCAGATCCTGTACATCTCGCCGCTCAAAGCCCTGAACAACGACGTGCAGCGCAACCTCGAGGCGCCGCTCGCGGAGCTCTCTGCACGCTTCACGGCGGCGGGAGAGCCGTTCCCCGAGATCCGCGTCGCCGTGCGCACCGGGGACACGCCCGCGTCCGCCCGCGCGCGCATGCTCAGGCGTTCGCCGCACATTCTGATCACCACGCCCGAGTCGCTGCACATCATGCTCACCTCGGTGCGCGGCCGCGGCATGTTCAGCGGCGTGCGCGCGGTAATCGTGGATGAGATCCACGCACTCGCGGGCACCAAGCGCGGCGCGCACCTCGCGCTCACGCTCGAGCGGCTCGAAGAGCTCTGCTCGGCGCCGCCCCAGCGCATCGGTCTCTCCGCGACCCAGCGTCCGTTGAGCGAAGTCGCGCGCTACCTCTGTGGCCTGCGCGACGGCGAGGCGCGGCCGTGCACGGTGGTGGATTGTGGCTTGGTCAAGCGGATGGAGACCACGGTCCAGAGCCCCGTCGAAGATCTGGCGCACGTGGGCGGCAGCATCTGGCGCGCTGTCACGCCGCTCGTGCTGCAGCGCGTGCTCGAGGCACGCACGACGCTCGTGTTCGTCAACAACCGCGGCCAGGCGGAGCGCATGGCCGCCCGCATCAACGCGCTCGCCGAGAAGGAGATCGCGCTTCCCTATCACGGCTCGCTCTCGCGGGAGCGCCGCTTCGCGCTCGAGCAATCGCTCAAGGCCGGCGCGCTGCGCGCGCTCGTGAGCACCAGCTCCCTGGAGCTGGGGATAGACATCGGATCGGTAGATCTGGTCCTCCAGCTCCAGTCCCCCAAGCGCGTGTCGAATGCGCTCCAGCGGGTCGGCCGCGCCGGACACTCGCTCGCGGCGGTGAGCCGCGGCGTGTTTGTGCCGACGTTCCGCGACGACGCGATGGAGCTGCTCGCGATCGTGCGCGCGATGGCCGACGGCGACGTCGAGCCCACGCGCGTGGTGCAGAACGCCCTCGACGTGCTGGCGCAGGTGCTCGTGGCAATCGTGGCGATCGACGACGGCTGGACGAGCGCCGGGCTCTTCGCGCTCGTCCGCCGCGCCTACCCCTACCACGCCCTGTCGCGCGCCGCCTTCGACACGGTCCTCGACATGCTCGCCGGCCGCTTCCCGCTAAGGGGGTCAGACTCCCTTGAAACCCCTCGGGGAAAAACCCCCCGAATTTCAAGAGGGTCAGAGTCGCTTGAAACGCCTGGGCGAAACACGGATGGAATTTCAAGAGGGTCAGAGTCACTTGAAACGACAGCCTCAAGTGACTCTGACCCTCTTGAAACCGGCCCGCTCGGGGCGCTCGGCGCCGAGGTGGATGCGCGGCTGTCGTGGGACCGCATCACAGACGAGGTCCACGCCGCCCGCTCGGCGCGACTCGTGGCCGTCATGTCGGGAGGCACCATTCCCGATCGCGGACTCTACACGGTCAACCTGCCGGACCGCTCGCGCATCGGTGAGCTGGACGAGGAGTTCGTTCACGAGACCCGCGTGGGCGACGTGTTCCAGCTCGGCTCGTCCACCTGGCGCGTGCAGACCATCGAGCACGATCGCGTGATCGTCATCCCGGCGCCGGGCGCGCCCGCGCGCATGCCCTTCTGGCACGGGGAATACGCGGCGCGCGCGGCGCATCTCGCGCCGCGCATCGGCGAGCTGCGGCGCGAGCTCGCGGCGGCAACCGGCGAGCAGGACGTCGCCGCCTTGATGAACAGCTACCACGCCGACGCCAGCACGGTGCAGTCACTCGTGGACTACGTGCACGAGCAGAAGGCCTCCACACGCATCGTGCCCGACGAGCGCAATCTGGTTGTCGAGCAATTTCGCGATGAGACCGACTCGCTTCGTGTCGTAGTCCACGCGCCATTCGGCGGCCGGGTGAATGCCCCGTGGGGCATGGCGCTCGCGCATCGCGTTCGTGCCTGGCTCGCCGAGCGATCGCCAAGCCGCGCCGCACGCGGCCCGCACTACGAGCTCCAGGTGCAGACCACCGACGACGGCATCATGCTGCGGCTCCCGCCATTCGCCAGCGTGGTTCCCCTCGGCGTCCTGACCGGCCTCACGCCCGACGAAGCGCGGCAGCGGGTGCTCGAAGAGGTTGGAAGCTCGTCGCTGTTCGGAGCGCGCTTCAGGATGAACGCCGCGCGCGCGCTATTGCTGCCGCGCGGCAACCCGCGCCGGCGCATGCCGCTCTGGCTGCAACGACTCAAGGCGCTCGACCTGCTGGAAGCCGTGCGCCAGTACCCGTCGTTCCCGCTCCTCGTCGAGACGTATCGCGACGTGCTCCAGGATGCCTTCGACATGCCCGCGCTGGACCAGACGCTCACCGCGCTCCTTCAGGGCGAGATCGCGGTGCACATGGCGGAGACGCAGACGCCGTCGCCCTTCGCCGTCTCGCTGCAATTCGGATTCGTCGTGGACTGGATGTACGCCGACGACGCGCCGCGCGCCGAGCAGCGCGCGGCGCTGCTGTCACTCGACCGCGCGCTGCTCGACGAGTTGATGGGCACCGAGGGCGCCGACGCGGGCACGCTCGCCGTCCTCGAGGAGGTTCTCACCCGCCGGCGAGGCACGGCCCCGGATCGCCGCGCACGCACCGCCGACGAGCTGGCCGCCCTGCTCGACCGCGCCGGCGACCTCACGCTCGCGGAGCTTCACGAGCGCGTCGCGGCGCCTGACGCCGGCCGGCTGGGCGATCCAGTCGCTGAATTGCTGGGTCGCGGGCGCGCGATCGCCGTGCCGATCCCGACAGGCGCGGGCGTGCAGGACGAACGCGTGATCCTCACGGAGAACTATCCACGGTACGCCGCAGCGCTCGGCGCCGGGAATCTCTCGCG
>Ga0207652_10001330_pt1 | contig 21941 bp, 20 predicted proteins | sample KBSC63BmetaG_FD_184334 | JGI IMG/M metagenome (GOLD analysis project Ga0207652, IMG submission 184334) | Corn rhizosphere microbial communities from Kellogg Biological Station, Michigan, USA - KBS C6-3B metaG (SPAdes) (version 2) | ecosystem: Host-associated > Plants > Roots > Rhizosphere ... | reverse complement strand
GTTCTCGCGGACGATCTCGAAGGGAACGCCTTTCTCGCTGAGGGCGAGGCGGACCTTGCGGCTGAACGGACAAAGGGGAAAGCTATGGAGCTGCCACATGCCCCTTCGCCATGCCGCATGGCGCGAGTCCAGTCCAGCTTACAACTTGCCCCCGGACCTACAGCTTCGAGGCGTCGAGCGAGGCGAGGCAGGCGGGCATGCCGGCGAGCGGATCGGCCGTTTCCTCCAGCCGCGCGGCCTCCGCCTTGACCATCGCGGCGACCGCATCACGATCGAGATGCGCTTCGTCCATCAGCTGGACGAGCGCGCGCACGAAGTACTCGCGCCCCTTGGCGGTCACGTCGGGAAAGGCGAGCGCCGCCTTGTCGCCGGCGTGCTGGCGGCCGGAGACGATGGCGAACGTGGCCGAGCAATGCAGCAGGGTCTGCTGGTCGGCGGTGAGCGGGCGAGCCGGCGCGTGCGCGGGCTGCTGCGCGGCGAGCGGCGCGGCGGCGAAAACCAGCGCGATGGCGACGAGGGAGCGGGTCATGGCCGCCGCCCTAGCCGAGCGAAGCTGAACCGCCACCGTCAAATCTCGCTCGCCTTGCGCCGGGTCTCGACGAAATTGTCGCGGCGCCCTTTCTCGAAGGCGACCCGCTGGTCGAACCCGGCATCGTTCGGATAGTCGCGATAGTCGGCGAGGATCTCGTCGAACAGCTCGCGGACTTCCTCCTTGTGGTCGGGGTGAGTGAAGATGTTGGCCCGGTTCTCGCGCACGCCTTCGAGAATGCGGGCGCCGATCACGTCGGGCTCCATGCCGAACTCGTGCACCCCTTCCAGCCGCTTGACCCACGCCTGGTCGACCGGCTTCATCTCCGCCTTCAGCTCGTCCGGCCGCACGTCGTCGCTGGCGTAGATATAGCTCTTGACCAGCCCCGGGTGCACGCAAGAGACGCCGATGCCATACTGGTACATCGAGTGGCGCAGCGAGTAACTGAGGCCCCGCACGGCGAACTTGCTGGTGTTGTAGATCCCCGGCGTCCCGCTGCCGATGAAGCTCGCCATGCTGGCGGTGTTGACGATGTGCCCGCCGGTGACCTCGCCCGATTGCGCCCGCGCCTTCATCCGCGGGGCGAACGTCATCACCCCGTTGATCACCCCGCCGAGGTTGACCCCCATCACCCAGTCCCAGTCGTCGTAGGAACTGTCCTCGATCGGCTGGAAGAGGTTTACCCCGGCGTTGTTGAACACCAGGCTGACCGGCCCGAACCTGGCCTCGACCTCGTCGGCCGCCGCGGTGAAGCCTTCGCGGCTCCTCACGTCGAGCTGCACGCCCATCACCTCGCGGTTGTCGAGCGTCGTCAGCGCCCGGTCGATGGAATCCTCGCGGACATCGGCGATCGCCACTTTGGCGCCGGCTTCGAGCAGGTTGCGCACGATGCCGATGCCGACGCCGTTAGCGCCTCCGGTGACGAAAGCCGTGCGGCCGGCGAAGTCGATCATGTCAAAAGCTCCGTCAAGGGGTGACAAAAGGGAGACACCGGGTGACACCGTGCCGCCTAACTGTCACCCTATAATAGCGTTGTTTTCCAGACTGTTAGGCCGAAGAGGCGACAGGGCGACAGGAAAAAATCGACAGGGCGAGTTGTCGCCTTTTGTCGCCTTCGCCCTCCGCCGCCGCGGCGCGGCCTGGAGCGATCCGGGCCCCTATAAGGCGGCGCAGCGTGGCGCACTCCCGCGGCGCGGCAGCGTGGGCGTGAGCGTGAGCGTGACTGGCGAACGAAACCATGCGTTGAACATAGGCAGAACACAGGCGTGTAGGAAAGCGATTTCGCGAGCACATGTGCGACACGCTTCCGATCCTCCCCCTGAGGGGGAGGGGGCGCCGCGCAGCGGCGACGGAGGGGTGTCCACGTCGGCGGTTACACCCCTCCGTCAGCCCTGCGGGCCGCCACCTCCCCTTCCAGGGGAGGATCAATGAAGGCCTGGTGCGAATGCTCTAGCCCTCCCCCTTGAGGGGGAGGGTTGGGTGGGGGTGCTCGACGCCGGCGTTGACGCGCGGCTTCGCCACGCTTCCCCCACCCCTAACCCCTCCCCGCCGGGGAGGGGGATTTAGCGCGTTGAGCGGTTGCCACTCTCCCCTCCCGCTTGCGGGAGGGGCCGGGGGAGGGTCAGTAATGAACTGGGGTCGAGTGGACTCACCCTCGCCGAAGGCGCTGCTGCCGCTAGCCGGCGGCGTCCATCGCCCGCACCGGATTCTCCGGCCCGGACTCGCGCCCGGGCAGGAACTCGTTGTAGATTTTGCGGCGGGTGAACAGCCACCGGCCGTCCACGCGGACGAGCGCGTCCTCGTAGATGCCGAAGCTCGGCAGGGCCATCGAGCCGTCCGGGCCGCCGTTGGTCATCTCGAACCACAGACCGGTGTTCCACGCACGGTCGCCGTCGACGCGGATCGCTTTCTGGCACACGACATGGCGCAGCTTGGCCGGATTGCCGTCGCTGTCCTTGAAGATTTCGCCGATGCGCGCCTTGAAGGAGTTCGCTTCGGCGCGGATCGCTTCGCGCCCCTGGGCGACGCCCATCGCCCAGTCGAGCTCGCCGTCTTCGGTGAAGCATTCGGCGTACATGTCCGCGTCATGGTAATCCATCGCGAACAGGTACCGCGCCATCAGGTCCTCGATCTCGGCGCGGTCGGTCGCGTAGCTCATTTGGCCACGGCCGCGGCCAGCGCGTCCATGTCGCGCACCGGGTTGTTCGGGCCCGAGTTGCGGCCCTTGATGAATTCGTTGAGCACGTTGCGCTTCTGGATGAACCAGTGGCCGCCGATCTTGCTGAACTCGTCCTCGTAGAGGCCGTAAGTGCCCATCTTCATCGTGTCCTTGGGCCCGTGGTTGGCCATCTCGATCCACTGGGTGCGGCCCCAGGCCTTGTTGCCTTCGACGCGGATCGAGGATTGCAGGATGATGTGCCGCAGCTTGGCCGGCTTGCCGTCCTCCGTGTGGTAGAACTGGCCGATACGGGTGGAGAAGCTCGTCACCGCCGCGCGGATCGCGTCGCGGCCCTTGCTGGTGCCGCTGGCGAACGTCAGCTCGCCGTCGGGGGCGAAAGTCTCGACGTAGGAATCCCAGTCGAAGTAATCGATCGCGAACAGGTAGCGCGCCATCAGATCCTCGATCTCGGCGCGGTCCTCGGCGTAAGTCTTCGAATAGTTCGGCTGCTTGGCATCTGCGCTCATCACGGGAACTCCGGCAAGGGTAAGGGCGGCGGCGGCAAGCACCGCGCGGGCGACGAATCTGGGCATCTGAGCTCTCCCTGGAACGCCACATCTGGCGACAACTTTTTTCTTCGCCTTTGTCTATTCGCCACTTACAAACCGGAGCAAGCAGATTCACGACGCTCGCGAGAGACGGGCGCAACGGGAGAGAGTGAATGGCCATTGCGCCGACTGCGCCGGGGATGGTCGCCGAAGCGGAAAACGCGCTGGCGGAGGGGCCGGGAAGCAGCACCCAGCCCTGGCCCGCGGAGGGCCCCGGCTGGTTCGCGCTGTTCGCGATCATCTTCGCCACTTTCGCGACGTTCTTCGATCAGACGGTGTTCGGCATGCTGGCAGAGCGGATCAAGACCAGCTTCGGCATCTCGGATTCGACGCTCGGCTTCCTGCTCGGCCCGGCCAGCGTGATCGCCTATGTGATCGTCGGCATCCCGCTCGCTCGGCTGGTGGACATCTACGCGCGCAAATATGTGCTGTCGGTCGGCATCGCGGTGCTCGGCACGATCATGGCGCTGGGCGGGCTGGCGCAGAACTTCGGCCAGCTCGTGGTCTCGCGGCTGCTGGTGGGCGCCTCGACCTCGGCCAACGGGCCGGGCTCCTATTCGCTGCTCACCGACGCGTTCCGGCCGGCGCGCATTCCGCTGATCTTCGCGCTGATCCAGCTCGGCTACATCGGCGGCAGCTCGCTCGGCAACATCATCGGCGGGCAGATGATCGCCTGGACCGCGCGGATGCCGGCGAAGATCTCGATCCTCGGCATTCCCGCGTTCAACTGGCAGCTGGTGCTGGTGATCGTCGGCATGCTGGGCGTGCTGGCCGGGATCGTCCTGCTGTTCGTCAAGGAGCCGCCCCGGCGCAGCCCGCCCGACGCGCACAAGCTGGTGGCCGACGACGCCTCGTTCGGCCGCAAGCTCGCGGCGTTCATGGGGTGGGACGCGCTGGTGGCGATCTGGGCCCGCAAGCAGGTGTTCCTGCCGCTGTTCGCCGCGCTCGCGCTGTCGGCGGTGGAAAGCCAGGGGCTGCCGGCGTGGCGCATCCCCTTCATGGTCCGCACGTACGGCTGGACCGAAGCGCAGACCGGCGCGCTGCTCGGCTCGCTGCAGCTCGTCGCGATGCTTGCCGGCATCGCCGCAGGCGGCGTGTTCGTCACCTGGCTCGGCAAGCGCTACACCGACGCCAACATCCGCGCGACGGCGATCATCTTCGGCTGCACGACCGTGTGCACCGTCGCCACGCCGCTGATGCCGACGGGCGAGCTGGCGCTGGCGATGATGGCGCTCGGCGTGTTCTTCGGCCTCGCCGGAGCGCCGGCGCAGAACGCCGCCATCCAGCGCATCGCGCCGAACGAAAAGCGCGGCCAGGTGAGCGCGCTGTATCTCTTTATGTTCACCTTCTTCGGTGCGATGGGCAGCTTCGTGATCGGCTGGGTCAGCACTTACATCGTCGTCGACGAACACCAGGTGTGGAAGGCCATCCTGATCACCGCGGTGATCTTCCTGCCGACCGCGACATTCTTCATGTACCGCGGCATCCGGCCCTATCGCGAGGAAGTCGAGCGGCTGGAGGCGATCGGCCTCTGATCCCCGGTTGACGCGACTCGCTTAGTCTCCCAAATCGTTTGCAACACTTACAAAATCTGGGAGACTCACGATGTCCGAAGACAAGCTCGCCGCGCTTGAGGCGAAGCTGGAAGCGATGGAGAAACGGCTGCAGCGGCGCGAGGATGAGCTCGACGTGCGCAAGCTGCAGTTCCTCTACGGCTACCTGATCGACAAGTGCATGTACGACCAGGTGATCGAGCTGTTCACCGACGATTGCCAGGTGCGCTTCTTCGGCGGCGTGTGGCACGGCAAAGAAGGTGCGCGGCGGCTCTATGTCGACCGCTTCCGCAAGCGCTTCACCCACAACAACAACGGCCCGATCGACGGCTTCCTGCTCGACCATCCGCAGCTGCAGGAGATCGTCGATGTGGACGAGGACGGCGTCACCGCGCACGCCCGCGCCCGCTCGATGATGCAGGCCGGCCGCCACAAGGACTATGTCGACGAGGCGGCGGGCCTCGGCGTGCGCCAGTGGTGGGAAGGCGGCATTTACGAGAACACGTACAAGAAGGGCGCCGACGGCAAGTGGCGCATCCACGTGCTCAACTACTTCCCGCACTGGCACGCCGATTTCGACAAGGGCTGGGCCTACACCGATCCCGAGTACACTCCGTTCCTCAAGACGCTTTATCCCGAAGAGCCGAGCGGCCCGGACGAGCTGATCGACGATCACTGGCTGTGGCCGGTGCACAAGCTGCTCCCGTTCCACATGAAGCATCCGATCACCGGCGAGGAGATGGTCGCCGAGCGCTGGGAAGGCGACGCCAAGCGGGACGCCGAGCGCGAGGCGCGCAAGAAGGCGCAAGCCGCGGCGGAAGTGACGGGGTAGTCCACCCCCTTTTGTCATCCCGGACGTGTTCCGGGATCCCGCTTCCTTCCTCTTCCCTCGCAAACAAGCTGGGCCCCAGAACAAGTCCGGGGTGACTTAGAAAGTTTGAAATGACCCAATACCCCTCCCTGCACATGATCATCGACGGCGAGCGCGTGTCCGGCGGCGGCCGGCGGACGTTCGATGTCGTCAACCCGGTCACCGGCGAAGCGATCGGCGCGCTGCCGCTGGCCGAAGCGGGCGATCTCGACCGCGCGCTCGAAGTCGCCGCCGAAGGCTTCCGCATCTGGCGCAAGTCGACCCCGCAGGAGCGCTCGGCGGTGCTGAGCGGCGCCGCTCGCCTGCTGCTCGAGCGGCAGGACGACATCGCCCGCATCGCCACCATGGAGCAAGGCAAGCCTCTAGGCGAAGCGAAGCTCGAAGTGATGATGGTCGTCGGCCTGTTCAACTTCTACGCCGGCGAGGTTTTCCGCCTGTACGGCCGCGAGCTGGTCCGCCCCGTCGGCATGCGCTCGACCGTGCGGCACGAGCCGGTCGGCCCGGTCGCCGCCTTCGCGCCGTGGAACTTCCCGATCGGCAATCCCGGCCGCAAGCTCGGCGCGCCGATCGCGGCGGGCTGCTCGGTGATCCTCAAGTGCGCCGAGGAAACCCCGGCGAGCGCTCTCGCCATCCTCCAGGCGCTGCTCGACGCCGGGCTGCCGAAGCAAGTCGCGCAAGCGGTGTTCGGCGTACCCGACGAAGTCAGCCGCCACCTGCTCGGCTCGCCGGTGATCCGCAAGCTGAGCTTCACCGGCAGCACCGTCGTCGGCAAGCACCTGATGAAGCTCGCCGCCGACAACATGCTGCGCACCACGATGGAGCTGGGCGGCCACGGCCCGGTGCTGGTGTTCGACGACGTCGACGTCGAGCACGTGCTCAACACCGCCGTCGCCGGCAAATACCGCAACGCCGGCCAGGTCTGCGTCAGCCCCACGCGCTTCATCGTCCAGGAAGACGTGTTCGAGCGCTTCCGCGACGGCTTCGCCGAGCGGGCCAAAGCGGTGAAAGTCGGCGACGGGCTCGTCGAAGGCACGCAGATGGGCCCGATGGCCAACGCCCGCCGGCCCGAGGCGATGGAGCGCCTGATCGGCAACGCACGCGACAAGGGCGCGACCCTCAACGCCGGCGGCAACCGCATCGGCAACCAAGGCTTCTTCTTCGAGCCGACCGTGCTCAGCGAAGTGCCGCTCGAAGCCGAAATCATGAGTGAGGAGCCGTTCGGCCCGGTCGCCCTGATCAACCCCTACAAGGGCGAGGACGAGATGATTGCCGAGGCCAATCGCCTCGAATACGGCCTCGCCGGCTACGCCTGGACCAACGACGTCAAGCGCCAGCGCCGCCTGGCCGATGCGATCGAGACCGGCATGGTCGGCATCAACAGCCACATGATCGCCGGCGCGGACAGCCCGTTCGGCGGCGTCAAATGGTCCGGCCACGGCGCCGAAGACGGCCCTGAAGGCGTCCTCGCCTGCATGGTCACCAAGACGGTACATGAAGGGTAGTGGAAAGGGTTCTCGCAGAGACCGCGGAGATGGCAGAGAGCGCAGAGATGAGGTCACTCGACGAACTCAGCGGGATCGCCATTGAAACAGCGATAAGTGTGCATCGCGATCTTGGGCCAGGGTTGTTCGAAACGGTGTACGAGGCCGTTCTCGCGGGTAGGCTTGAGGACAGGGGCGTCAGCGTCGCGCGACAAGTTCCCGTTCCGCTGACCATCGACGGTCGGCATTTCGATGCCGCGTTCAAGATCGATATCCTGGTCGATGGCCGGCTTATCCTGGAGATCAAGGCCGTCGACCAGCTTGCCAAGGCTCATGCCCGCCAATTGCTGACCTACCTTCGATTGGCGAAGCAGCCCGTCGGGCTGCTTCTGAATTTTTCGGCCGCGACCATGAAGGAAGGCATCCGCCGAATGGTGAACGACTACCGTCCGGAATGACCCCCCCCCTTGCGGTCCCTGCTTTCACTGCGATCCCTGCGAGAACCAAAGACAACTGAAAGGTGCCCCCGAAATGACACACGAACTCAAGACCGGCGGCGATCGCGGGTATTTGCGCATTGCGACCGAGGAAGCCTGGGCGACCCAGGAGCAGCTCGACGCGATCATGCGGCTGGTCAAGGAAGGCCGCGCGGACAAGGGCACCGTCAGCCTGTGGGGCTTCTACGGCACGAGCCCGAGCGAACGGACGACCTTCATCCGCGACCGCCTGGTCGAAGCCGGGCCGGAGCGGATCGCCTCGATGGACGAGAGCGGGATCGACAAGGCCGTGCTGGCGATGACCAGCCCCGGCACCCAGTCGCTGTTCGATGCCGAGGAAGCCAAGCGCATCGCCCGCAACGGCAACGACCAGCTGAAGGACGCCTGCGAGCGCTACCCCGACCGCTTCTACGGCATGGCGGCGATCGCCCCGATCGACCCCGAATGGTCGGCCGAAGAGCTGCGCCGCGCGAAGGACGAGCTCGGCTTCAAGGGTGTGCAGGTCAACAGCCACACGCACGGCCACTACCTCGACGAGGAGCAGTTCGATCCAATCCTGCGCGCGTGCGCCGAGCTTGACCTGCCGCTCTACATCCACCCGCAGGGCCTGCCGGACTCCATGATCGGCGACATGGTCGGCGCGGGCCTCGACGGAGCCGTGTTCGGCTTCGCGGTCGAGGTCAGCTATCACGCGATGCGCCTGATGACGACCGGCGTGTTCGACCGCTATCCCAACCTGCAGCTGATGCTCGGCCACGGCTGCGAGGGGCTGCCGCACATGCTCTACCGCCTCGACTACATGCACAAGGCGGGCTTGCGCTCGGGCCGCTACCCGCGCCTCAAGCCGCTGCAGCACGACCTGTTCCACTACATGCGCAACAACGTGCTGGCGACCAACAGCGGGCTGCCGTTCGGCCCGGCGATCAAGACGATGATCGAGGTGATGGGCGAAGACCGCGTGATGTACGCGATGGACTACCCCTACCAGTACGTGCCCGAGGAGGTACGCTGGATGGACGACCTCGACATCCCGTTCGAACAGAAGAAGAAATTTTTCCAGACAAACGCCGAGCGCTGGTTCAAGCTGTGAGGTGACAGATCCTCCCCGGGACGGGGAGGTGGCAGCCGCGAAGGCGGCTGACGGAGGGGGCTCTCCTCCCACGCCGCGCGGGCGGCGAGCCCCCACCACCATCCCCGGATCAAGTCCGGGGCTGGTCCCCCTCCCCGTCCCGGGGAGGATCGGTTGTGGGAGAGGAAAGAGCATGGCGACGATGGCCGACGAAGCACCGCCGCAGTCCGTCCGCGTGTCGCGCGCCGGCTGGTACACGCTGACGCTGGTCTCCGCGGCGCAAGGCCTCAGCCTGCTCGACCGGCAGATCCTCTCGATCCTGGCCCCGGCGATCAAGGGTGACCTCAAGATCGGCGATTCCGAGCTCGGCCTGCTTTACGGCACGCTGTTCTCGCTGTTCTACGCGCTGTTCTCGCTTCCCCTCGGGCGGCTGGTCGACGGCTGGGTCAGGACGAAGCTGCTGTGGATCTGCATTTTCGCCTGGTCGATCTTCTGCGGGCTGTCTGCTTTCGCGACCGGGTTCACCCTGCTCGCCATCTCGCGCCTCGGCGTCGGCGTCGGCGAGGCTTCGGCCCAGCCGGCGGCGAACTCGGTCATCTTCGATACCTTCCCGCGCGCCCGGCGCGGCACCGCCATGGCGGCGATGGGCATTGCCACCGCGCTCGGCCTCGGCCTGTCGATGACGCTGGGCGGCGTGGTCGCCGGGTGGTGGGAGAGCCATTTCCCCAACCATCCGGGCGGGTTCTCCGGCTGGCAATTCGCCTTCCTCGTCGCGGCCGCGCCCGGCCTGCTGCTCGCTTTGCTGATCAGCCGCCTGCGCGAACCGAAGCGGGGCGAGATTGACGGCATCGTTTCGCCGGACGACCCGCATCCGTTCAAGGCGAGCGGCGCGGTTCTCGCCTCGGTCACCCCGGGGATCAACTGGGTCTCGCTGTGGAGTCGCAAGGCGCCCGCGCGACAATGGACCGTCAACCTGATCGGCCTCGCGCTGATCGTCCTGTTCTGCTGGATAATGACCGGGGTCACCCAACGCTTCTCCCCTCGCCCGCCGACCGACGTGCTCGGGCTGAAGATCGACCCGCACGCGATGCAGTGGTTCGTGGTGGGCTTCGGCGCGTTCGTGATCCTCAACATCTTCCAGTCGCTGCGCCTGACCGACCGGCCGACCTACAATGTCGTGTGCTCGCCTTCGGTGATCCTGCTGATGGTCGTCGCCGGCCTACAGACCTCGATCAACTACGGGGTGATGGGCTTCACCCCATCGCTGCTCAACCGCGCGTTCGGCCTCTCCCCGGCGCAAACCGGCCTGCAGTTCGGGCTGCTGGCGGCCGGGTTGGCGATGGTCGGGCCGATCATCGCCGGGCCTCTGTCGGACTGGCTGACCGCGCGCATGGGGGGGCGCGGCCGGGTGTGGCTGACGATCTTCTCGCTCGGCCTCTCGCCGCTGTTCGGCATCTGGACTTACAGCGCCACCGACCTGACCAGCTTCTACATCCGCTTTTCCGCCTACAGCCTGATCCTGACGCTATGGCTGCCACCGCTGTACTCGTTGCTCTATGACCTCGTGCTGCCGCGCATGCGCGGGATCACCAGCTCGATGTTCATCATCATCACGACCCTGCTGGGGCTCGGCATGGGGCCTTACTTCGTCGGCATCGTGTCGGATCGCCTGCATGGCGATCTCGGCCGCGCGATCATGTCGATAAACGTGGTCTGGCCGGCGGTGCTGATCTGCCTGTTCATCGTGCTGTTTCGCGTGAACCGGGACGACTCGACGGTGCTGGAACGGGCGCGCGCGGGCGGCGAGGCGGTTTAGACAAACTGCCTTGCTTCGTCATTGCGAGGAGCGCAGCGACGAAGCAATCCAGGGCGGCTCTCCAGTGCCCCGGATTGCCGCGCGACCTTCGGTCGCTCGCAATGACGATCTATGATGTGAAGGTAAGCCCGTCTGATGCCCACCGTCCGTGAAGCCGCTTTCGCCGTGTTCCAGCATTTCGGGGTCGACCGCCTGTTCGGCAATCCCGGCAGCACCGAGATTCCGATGCTGAGGGCGATGCCGTTTCCTTACGTGATGGGGCTGAACGAAGCGGTCGTCGTCGGCATGGCCGACGGTTACGCGCGCGCTTCGGGCAAGCCGGCGCTGGTCAACCTGCACAGCGCGGCGGGGACCGGGCATTCGCTCGGTAACCTGTTCACCGCCTTCCGCAACAACACCCCGCTGGTGGTCACCGCCGGGCAGCAGGCGCGCAGCATCCTGCCGTTCGATCCGTTCCTCTACAACGAGCGCGCGGCCGAATTCCCGCGGCCTTACGTCAAGTACGCGGTCGAGCCGGCCCGGGCGGAGGACGTGCCGCTGGCGCTGATCCGCGCCTTCGTCACCGCGCTGACCCCGCCGATGGGGCCGTGTTACGTCTCGATCCCGGTCGACGACTGGGACCGCCAGTGCGAGATGCCCGCGCTGCCCGAGCTTACGCTGTGCACCGTCCCATCCGCCACCGGCATCGAACGGCTTTCGGCGATGCTCGACGGCGCCGAGCGGCCGGCGCTGGTGGTCGGCACCGGGGTCGCCAATTCGGTCGGGTGGAAGGAAGCGATCCGCCTGGCCGAGAAGACCGGCTGCGCGGTGTGGGCCGCGCCTTATGCGGCGCGCGAGACGTTCCCCGAGGACCACCCGCAGTTCGCCGGCTTCCTGCCCGCCTGGCGCGATACCTTGCGCAAGCTGCTCGATCCCTATGACGCGATCCTGGTGGCCGGCGCGCCGGTGTTCACGTGGCACGTCGAAGGCAGCGGGCCGCACTTCCCCGGGCACGCGAAACTGATGGCCCTGACCGACGACCCGCAGCACCTCGCCGCGCTGCCCGGTGGCGGCGGCGTGCTCGGCAACGTCGCAGAAGGCCTCGCGCTCCTCGCCCAGCGGGCGAACGCGCGCGCGTACACCGGCAAGCCGCGCACGTTCGACGATCCCGCCCCGGCGATGACCGCGAAATACGTGCTCAAGCGCGTCGCCGCGCTGCGGCCGGAGAACGCGGTGATTGTCGAGGAAGCGCCCACGGCACGCGGACCGGAGCACGACGTGCTGCCGATCGTCCGCGCGGGCGGGTTCTACACCTGCGCCAGCGGCGGCCTCGGCTATTCACTGCCGGCCTCCGTCGGCGTGGCGATGGCGCAGCAGGACAAGGTCATTGCCATCCTTGGCGACGGATCGGCGATGTACACGATCCAGGGCCTGTTCTCGGCGGCCGCCGAGAAGGCCGACGTCAGCTACCTCATCCTCAACAACGCGGCTTACGCCGCCCTGACCGGGTTTTCCGCCGAGTTCGGGATGAACGAAGTGCCGGGCTGCGACTTGTCCGGGCTGGAATTCGTCAAACTGGCCGAAGGGCTCGGAGTGGCAGGGCGGCGGGTCGACAGCGTGGAGGAACTCGACGCGGCGCTGCAATGGAGCTTTGCCGCCAAGGGCCCGACCCTGCTCGACCTGCGGATCGAAAACGCCGTCCACACGCACTGAGGGCCCGCACCCGTCGCCGGATGCGAGCCCTCTGTGAGGCTCAGATTAAGCTTAGCGGCAGTGAACCGTGTGGCGGCCGATATGGCGGCCGAGCAGGCCACCGCCGACCGCACCGGCGATCGGGCCGGCCGCGCCGTGAGTCACCGCCGCGCCGAGCAGAGCGCCGGCGCCCGCGCCGACGATCGTGCCCGTCGTGCCGCGGCCACGGTGGCAATAGTAGCGGCCGTTGGTGCCGTGATAGACGTGGTGCGTGCGATAGTGGTGCCGGGTCCGCGCGTCCGCCGCGACGGGGGTCGCCGCCGCGACGACGGAAGCCGTGGCGGCCAGCGCCATGATACCGTGCTTGAACATAAATCAGTCTCCCTTTTTACCGTCGTCGGCTTCAATCGCTGAGCTCCCGATTGGGTCCACAACGTCCGATGAACGAATGTGGCGCTCGCGGGGCAGGACCGCGAGCCGTTGCTCAAACGCGACGAATCGCGGGAGATTGTCAGGTCAATTGGCGCGCGACGATCCGGGCCACAGCGATATGCGCGGCGGACGCCGCCGCTCCGCTCGCCCGCGCTGCATCGATATAGCAGGCGATCAGGAGCGGTGGACTCCCCGGGCGAGGGACGGCGAAGGCGACATCGTTATACGCACCATTGGCGCCGGTGCCGGACTTGTCGCCGGCGATCCACCCGCGCGGCAGACCGCCGCGCAGCCGGTCGAGCCCGGTCGTCGTGGCGCGCATCCAGCCTTGCAGCACCTCCCGGCTGTGAGGGCTGAGCCCGGTGCCGAAAATCAAGCGGTGCATCGAGCCGATCATCGCCGCGGGCGTGGTGGTGTCGCGCGGATCGCCCGGCCGGTTCTCGTTGAGCGCGGTCTCGGTGCGGTCGAGTCGGGTGACCGGATCGCCGGTGCGGCGCAGGAACGCGGTCAACCGCACGGGACCGCCGAGCCGGCGCAGCAGCAGGTTGGCCGCGGCGTTGTCGCTGACCCCGATGGCGGCGGCGCACAGCTCGCCGAGCGTGATCGTTCCGGCCGCGAGGTGCGTCTCGGTGACCGGCGAGTGGGGCAAGAGATCGCCCTTGCCTAAGCGGATGGCCTCGGCGAGCTTGGCGCGCCCCGCATCGACTTCCGCCAGCACGAGAGCGGCGAGCGTCCATTTGAAGGTCGAGCACATCGCGAAGCGCTCGTTGGCACGGTGCGACAGCCGGGCGCCCGTCCGCAGGTTGACCGCCGCCACGCCCAGCCGTCCGCCCAGGCCTGCCTCGATGCGGGCCAGGGCATCCTCGCCCCGCAGCGCGGCGCTGAGCTCCACCGGCGCGAGAAGCGACGCGGCACCGATCCCGGCCAGCGCCGCGCGCCGGGACAGGCGATCTTGTCCGTCGTGCACGGCCCTATCCTCCCTTTGTCGCCGCGGCCGCCGCATCCTTCCGGCGCTGCGCCCGCGACGCGTTGATCAATTCACGCACTTCGTTGCCTTCGTGGCAGGCGTATTCGTAAAGCCGGTACTTGTCGTCGCGCTGCCAGTCGATCTCGACAGTCCACGGAGCGGTGAATACCTCGGGGTCGGTATAAGTGACCTGATAGGCCATCGTGCCGGGCCCCGTCATCGTCAGCCGCTCGATCGCGACGGCTCGCTCGCTCACCGGGATCACGCCGTCGCGGTCGACATTGATTGGAGGCGCCGCGTGCTGGAGCGCGTTGCCGCCAGCCCCATCGCCGGCGACGATGCCGCGCGTTTCGATGACCAGCGTGTTGCCCTCCCAGTGGCCGAGACTCTGACCGAGCCAGGCGTGCACCGCAGGCGGCCAGCGCCGTCCCCGGGCGAGCGGAATGATTCGGGTGCCGAGAATCTCGATCTGGAACGCGATGAACCCGGGCGCCTGGAACACGCGAATGCCGGTGTTGTTGCCGCGCGGCAGCATCGAGGTCGGAAAGCCGCGGGAGATGCAGCGGTCGAAGCTGTCGAGATCGGCCACCCAATCGATCGGCTGGCCCTTGTTCCAGCTGCTGCGCCCCCGTTCGAAGCGCGCCTCCGCGCTTGGCGTCAGCGGGGGAAGCCGGCCGTTCGCAGGCGCGATGATTTGCGACGAGCGGCGCGCAAAAGGCGTGGTCCGCACCCACTGCGCGAGGCCGGCGGTCCCGTCGGCGTCGACCGTCTGGCTGAACCCGGCGTCGGATTTCTCGGCCGCCGCCAGCCGCTTGGCGAACTCGGCGTCGTTGAGCCATGCGCGGTTGCCCATTTCCGTCGGGCGCTCGAGCGGGATTTCCGCCTCCGCCGTCCGGGCACTGGTCCAGGTGGCGCTGAAATCGGGATCGCCCCACGCGGTCTTGCGGGGTACGAATGCGGTCGCCACCACCGGCGCGGCGGTGAGATTGCGGGTCCTTTCACCCGTCGCCACCGCGGCTGACGAGGCGACCGCCAGCGCTCCTATCCCCGCTATCGCTCCCCACCCCCGCATCGCTTCAGGTCACCCGCCAGACCCACAGCTTGATGCTGCTGGCGTATCGCGCGCCGGAGCAGACGAAGATCGACTTGTTGAGCCAGTCGTACGGGCCATCCGGCGCGATGAATTCGGCCACGGTGCGGAAGTAGTACTCGGCCGGGTCGACCTCCTCGCCGCGCCGCAGCCGGTCCATGACTTCAGGCGGGCCGTGGCGCAGGCCCTTGTTGCGGATCTGGATCAGCGCGCCGTCGTCGGTCTCGATCGCGTAGATCGCGTCGGCGACGGTGACCCCATCCGGCCGCGTCAGCTGCCAGTCGGCGGAGTTACCCATCAGCTTGCCGCTGATCTTGGGCCCTTTCACATAGCCGCCGGCCTTGATCGGGATGATGCGCCGCGCGCCGTCCACCACCGCGCCGATCTCGCGCGGGGCCTCGAGGTCGCCGCCGGCCTCATAGACGAATTCCAGCTCGGGCTTGATCATGCGCATCTCCGGTCATTGCGGGGCAAGGCGGCGAACCCTAGCGTCTCCGGCAAGGCGAATCGAGAGGAGCATGTGATGGCGGACCTTTACGCGGACTACGTGATCGTCGGCGCGGGCAGCGCGGGCTGCGTGCTGGCCGCGCGGCTGACCGAAAGCGGCGAGCACAAGGTCGTGCTGCTCGAAGCCGGCGGGGACGACCGGCCGCTCAAGGAGCCGGGCCAGTTCATGTCGAACCTGATGATCCACACGCCGATCGGCTTCGGCAAGACGCTCAACGATCCGAAGGTCAACTGGCTTTACGAGACCGAAGTCGATCCCGGCACCGGCAACCGGCCGCACAAGTGGCCGAAGGGCAAAGTGCTCGGCGGCTCCAGCTCGATCAACGGCCTGCTTTACGTGCGCGGCCAGTCGGCGGATTACGACAACTGGGCGCAGACGGGCGCGCGCGGGTGGAGCTGGGACGATGTCCTGCCCTACTTCAAGAAAGCGCAGAACCAGGAACGCGGCGAGATCGACACACACGGCGTCGGCGGCCCACTGAACGTCGCCGATTTCCCGGAGAAGCACCCCGTCTCCGAAGCGCTGATCCACGCCTGCGTCGAAGCCGGCATTCCTTACCGCGAGGACCTCAACAACGGCGACCAGGAAGGCTGCACCTGGTTCCAGCTGACCGCCAAGGGCGGCAAGCGCCATTCGGCCGCGGTCGCCTACCTCCACCCGGCGATGAAGCGGGCCAACCTGATGGTCGAGCTGCGCGCGATGACCACGCGCGTGCTGTTCGACGGCAAGAAGGCCGTCGGCGTCGAATTCAAGCAGAACGGCGAGACCCGCCGGGTCATGGCCGCGCGCGAGGTAATCCTCGCCGCCGGCTCGGTCGAATCGCCCAAGCTGCTGGAGATCAGCGGCGTGGGCCAGGGCGCGCTGCTGCAGGAGCTCGGCGTGCCGGTGATCCACGAGAGCAAGATGGTCGGCGAGAACATGCAGGACCACGTGATGATCGGCTGCCAGGCGCGCCTGAAGGAAGACTGGCACTCGATCAACTACCGCGCCACCGGACTCAACCTGATCAAGGAAATCGCCAAGTACGGCATCAGCAAGACCGGCATCCTCAGCATGGCGGTGGCCCATGGCTGCGCTTTCGTGAAGAGCCGCGACGCGCTCGAGCATCCCGACGTGCAGATCCACATGATGGCCGCCTCGATGGACCTCGAAGTGCTCGCGACCACGCAGGCGCTGCAGCTCGAGAAAGAGCCCGGCCTCGCCTCCAACCCGTGCCAGCTGCGCCCGGAATCGCGCGGCAGCATCCACGCCAAGTCGCCCGACGGGATGGTCGCGCCGAAAATCGTGCCGAACTACTTCAGCGACCCGATCGACCAGCAGATGGCCGTCACCCAGCTCAAGATTATCCGCGAGATCTGGCAGCAGCCCGCGCTCGAACCCTACATGGCGGCGAAGGGCGATCCGTTCGGCGACAACGACCAGCAGATGATGGAATACGCCAAGATCGCCAGCGGCACGGTCTACCACCCGGTCGGCACCGTCGCGATGGGCGACGAGCGCTTCCCGGTGACGCCGGACCTGAAGGTCCGCGGGGTGGAAGGCCTGCGCGTGATCGACGCCAGCGTGTTCCCCAAGATCACCAGTGGCAACACCAACGCCCCGACGATCATGATCGCCGAGAAGGGCGCGGAAATGGTGCTGGCGGATGCGAAGGTGGCGGTGGCGGCTTGAGTGCCGGCCGCCGGTGACTAACCGAGGCCGGGAGGCGAAACCGTCGTTTCGCCTCCGGAGCAGGAAAGCTCTCGCCGGCCGTTAGGGCGCAGTCGCGGGCTTCAGAACGCCGCCGATCATCCTGCCCTCGCCGTCAAGCGCGGCCGACATGGTCACCGCGCCGTTGGCGAACACCAGGTCATAGGCATCGTCTCCCAGCTCGCTGCGCCCACGGTACGTCACCGACTTCAGCTGCCCCATGCCGCTGAACATGGCATGGGTCATTGGCAAATCCCGGCGGACGACCTCGGCAAATGCCGGAGAAAGCTTGGCGTAGTCGGGAGAACCGCTCGCCAGCCCCGCCACGAGCCCACGCAAGGCAGCTTCCGTGCCGGGAGTCGGCGCGGCGCTTGGCGCAGCAGCGGGTCTGGCACCGGGTGCAGCCGGAAACGTGGAGGGCCGTACGGGTTTGAGAAGACCGCCGGTCATACGGCCCTCGGCGTCGAGCGTGGCCGACATTATCACCTCGCCGTTGGCGAACACCAGGTCGTAGGTGTCGTCGTTCCTCGGGCCACGCCCGCGGTAGGTCATCGACTTCAGCTCGCCCATCCCGCCGAACAGGGCATGTGTCATGGGCAGGTCCCGGCGGACGACTTCGGCAAACACCGGAGAAAGCTTGGCGTAGTCCGGCGAGCCGCTCTCCAGCCCGGCGACAAGGCTGCGCAAGGCAGCTTCGGTCCCCGGGGTGGGCGCCGCGGCCGGCGCGGACACCTCGTCGTTGGCCGGAGCCAGTTCGCCCCTGGGGGCTTGCGACAAGGCCGCGGGATGAAACAGCAAGGCGAGGGCAATGGCTCCGAACAGAATCATGACGAACACTCCGATGACTGCCAGACGAATGGGGGCGGAGTGCAGCGGGAGAACGGCGGAGGCGAGGTCCGGCGACTGGGCTACGGCCTGACCGTACCCTTCCACACCACCAAGCATGCGGGCGGCTTCGAGAGACGATGTCGCGCCGAGCTTCGTGCGCGCCATCTTGAGACGCTTCTCGACCGCATGGTGCGAAATGCCCAGGTCCGCGGCGATTTCCTTGGCAGACTTATGCTGGAGCCACTGGCGCAGGCAGACCTTCTCCCGCTCCGTCAATCTCGAAAGTGAGTCGCGGTCGTCCATTGCTCAATGGATAAGGTCTGCCGCCGCCTGTCGAAAGTACGGTCCGATGGTAAAAATGGAACAGAATGGCGGTCATGCACGCCCGCGAGCCACTTTTCGCGATCGTTGCTGCCGGCTTGGGCCGCGGGGTCCGCGCGCGAACGAGCACGGCGGCGGGTTCCCCTCAAAGGCCCTTTTGGGCGCGCGATGGCGCGGGGTTCAGGTCAGATCATCCAGCCTGATCTTCAGCCCGCGCTCGGCCGCCTTCATCGCATCCCGCCTGAGCTGCTCGATCTTGAGCCGCCCGGCCGGCGCTTCCTCATCGGGCAATGCGGCCATGATCGCGGCGTGGATTTCCTCGAAGTCGGGGCCGTGCTCCGGGTGGGTGAGGATCAGGCCGCGCTGTTGGGTCATGCCGGCGAGGATCTTCTCGCCGACGACGTAAGGGTCCATGCCCTCCTCGAACGCGGTGCCGAACTGTTCGAGCTCGGCCTGCTCGACCGGCGAGAAGCCGCTCTGGCCGAAGCTGTCGGGGCGCTTCATTGCGCTGGTCCAGGCGTTGGTCTTGGTCAGCGCCGGGCACACCAGCGAGCAGCCGATGCCGTGCGGGGCGAGATTGTAGCGCAAGCTCTCTGTCAGGCCGCGCACGGCGAACTTGCTGGCGGTGTAGATGCCCGCCTGCGGGCCCGGCAGGAAAGCCGCCATGCTGGCGACGTTGGTCACGTGGCGGCGGTCCCTGGCGGCCTTGATCTTGGGCAGGAAGCTGACGATCCCGTTGACCACGCCGCCGAAGTTGACGCCCATGATCCAGTCGTAGTCGTCGTAGCTCGCCTCGTCGGTCGGGCCGAACACGCTGACGCCGGCGTTGTTGACCAGCACGTGGACCTCGCCGAAGTGCGCTTCGACCTCGTCGGCCACTTCGGCGAAGCGCGCGCGGTCGGTGACGTCGAGCTTGCAGAACAGCGGCTGCTCGTAGCCCTTGGCATCGAACCACGCCTCGGTGGCGGCCTTGTCATCCTCGTTGCGGTAGCTCAGCGCGAGGCGGAAGCCGTTGTCGGCGAAGGCTTGCGCCACGCCGAGGCCGATGCCGGTCACCGCGCCGGTAACGAAGGCCACCCGCCCTTCCCAGGGCCGCCGCTCGTTGCTCATGTCCGGAATTCCTCTACCCAAAACAGTCACGATCGTTAGTGATGCATACAAACATAATCCGGAGAGTCGAGAATGAGTGACGTCGAAACCCGCCTGGCCGAACTGGAGCACAAGGTGGGCGTGCTGGAGGATATCCAGGCCATCCGCCGCCTGCACTGGGCCTATGGCTACTACATCGATTTCAACCGCCCGGACGAAGTCGCCGACTTGTTCGCCGAGGATGGCGCGGTGGTGTTCCTCAGCGGCGAATACGTCGGCCACAAGGGCGTCAAGCGGCTCTACGGCGACTGGATCGCCGGGCGCTTCACCGGCGGGCGGCCGGGTCCGGTCAACGGCCTGCTGCTCGACCATTTCCAGATGCAGGACGTGATCACCGTCGCGCCCGACCGCAAGACCGCCAAGGGCCGCTTCCACGGTATCCTGCTGGGCGGCTGGCACGACGATTTCCAGGAAACCCGCGAGGAGATGATGCCGCAGCAGTTCATGGAAGCCGGCATCTACGAGAACGACTACGTCAACGTCGACGGCGTGTGGAAGATCAAGCGGCTCGACTACATGATGCAATGGCAGGGCAATTACGAGGAAGGCTGGGCGCATACCACCGCGCACCTCCAGCCGGCCGAGAAGACTTATCCCGAAGACCCGCTCGGCCCCGACCGCCTGCTGTCGGCGGACCAGCACCGCAAGACCTGGCCCTATCGCCAGGACGTGCCGATGCACTTCGCGCATCCGAAGTTCGGCGCGATGCTCGCGGGGCAGGAGAAGGCGTGAGGCCCTCCCCCGGAGCCCTGCGCTGGGACCCGGACGCGCCGCCGTTCGATCCGCGCGACACCTCGGGCCGCGAGGCGCTGTCGGCGCATGAGGTGGCCGACCGGTTCATCCAGCTGTTCTACGTCGAGGACAACCCGACCGACGCGTTCGCCTGCTGGATGCATCCGGGCTACATCCAGCACAACCCGAACGCTCCTTCGGGCCGCGACGCGACGCTGGAAGTGCTGGCCGCGGCGGTGGCGAACAACCCCGAGCTGACCCACAACGTCAAGCGAGTGATCTACGGCGCTCAAGGTTCTGGGGCCGACCTCGTCGCGGTGCACCACCACTTCCGCCGCACGGAAGCCGAGCGCGGCTGGGCGGTGGTCGACATCCTCAGGATCGAGGCGGGCTATATCGTCGAGCACTGGGACGTGATGCAGGAAGTGCCCGACCCGGCGGCGTGCAAGAACACCAATGGGATGTTTTAGGTCATTCTGAGCGCTGGTAGCGCTAACAATGTTGCGCGGTTGCATCAGCCTATCGGAAGTTAACGGTCGTTATCGATCGGCGATTGCAACGATCGTTAATGTATGCGCAGCATACAAAGGCGCCGTCCCCCACATACCCCCCTGCGGCGCTCCAGGTTTGGAGAGAGATGCAATGACCTCTGTTTCGTCGCGCGCCGGCGCGCGCACTTCGTTCGCGCTCGGCGCTTCGCTCGCCGCGCTGGTGATCTCGAACCCCGCTCTCGCGCAGGACAATTCGCCCGCGGCGAATCCCGGCGCCCAGGCGCAGGCGGCCAACCCGGACACCGCCGCTTCGACCGACACCAGCCAGGCCGGCCAGGAGATCGTCGTCACCGCGCAGTTCCGCGCGCAGAATCTGCAGGACACCCCGCTCGCCATCACCGCGGTCAACGCGCAGACGATGGAAGCGAAGAGCCAGACCAACCTCGCCCAGGTGGCCGACAGCGCGCCTAACGTCACGCTGAAGCCGCAGGGCGCCTCGTTCGGCCCCTCGGTCGCGGTGTCGATCCGCGGCATCGGCGGCGCCGACTTCAACCCGGCGTTCGAATCCGGCGTCGGCATCTACATCGACGATGTCTACTACCCGCAGCTGACCGGCGCGGTGTTCGACCTGCTCGACCTCGATCGCGTCGAGATCCTGCGCGGCCCGCAAGGCACACTCTCGGGCCGCAACGCCGAGGGCGGCTCGATCAAGATGTTCACCAAGAAGCCGACCGGCACGAACGAAGGCTTCGTCGAAGGCACGTACGGCAGCCGCAACCGCATCGGCCTGCGCGCCGGCTTCGATTTCAAGCTGACCGACAACCTGTTCGGCCGCATCTCGGGCGTCTACAAGCACCAGGACGGCTACGTTAAGCAGTACGATTTCGGCTGCCTCTATCCGGCCGGCGGTTCGGCCACCTTCTCCGCCAACGACGGTACGACCAAGCAGACCAACCCGGCGGGCGGCATTCCCGGGATCAAGTCGGCGGGATCGTGCGTCGTCGATAAGCTGGGCGAAATCGGCTACCAGGCGATCCGCGGCGCGTTGCGCTACAACCCGTCGAGCGCGGTGGATATCAACGTGACCGGCGAATACATCCACGACAAGCATAGCGCCGCCGGCGAAGTGCTCGCCGCCACCAACCTGATCGACAACGCGAACACCAACATCGGCACCAACCCGCCGCAGTACGCCGGCGGCTTCCCCGGCGTGCCGTACGACAACCGGTTTATCTGCGGGAAGTTCTGCAACTTCTCGTCGTATTCCTCGCCGGCGATCAACTACATCGGCCTGCTTACCCCCGGCGGCCTCGCCGGCCCGGGCCAGCCGCTGCGGGCGACGCAGAACAACAACGAGAGCATCTACAACGCCTACAACCTGGCGGCGAACGCGCACTTCGCGCTGAGCGACACGTTCTCGATCGACAACATCCTCGCCTACCAGCACTGGGATACCCAGTTCGGCGTCGACGACGACTTGT
>Ga0207652_10001329_pt1 | contig 21947 bp, 18 predicted proteins | sample KBSC63BmetaG_FD_184334 | JGI IMG/M metagenome (GOLD analysis project Ga0207652, IMG submission 184334) | Corn rhizosphere microbial communities from Kellogg Biological Station, Michigan, USA - KBS C6-3B metaG (SPAdes) (version 2) | ecosystem: Host-associated > Plants > Roots > Rhizosphere ... | reverse complement strand
CGCCGCCGCCCACTCACCCTCGAGAGGCAGGCCGGCGTCTTCCCATTCGATCAGCCCGCCGGCGAAGCGGCGCACGTTCGTGTAGCCGTGGTCGACCAGGAAGTAGTAGGCGGCCACGCTGCCCAGACAGGCCACGTTCGAGCAGTAGACGATGATCTCCTCGTCCTTCTTCAGGGCGGCCTGCATCTCTTGTGAGTTATTGAAGTGCAGCGAGCCGGGGATGTGCTTGGCGCGGTAGGCCCACTCGTTCAGCGTCATCACCAGCTTCACGGGCGCGTGGCGGGCCAGTTCGTCCCGCAGGTCGGCAAGGCTGATGGTGCGGACAGGTTTTCGTTCGACCACTTCCTGGATCATCTCGCCATCCTGCGCGAAGCGAAGCCGGTATTCAAAACCTCTCCGCGATGAAATCGGGCGTGGCAATATGGCCGCCCCCATGCCGTCGGAGATGACGTTCGAGCGCTGGTTCGCCGCGCAGCACCCCAACATTCCCATTGCCTCGGCGCTGGCCGTGCTGAGGCTGGCCGAGGGCGGCGCCACCGTGCCGTTCATCGCCCGCTATCGCAAGGAAGACACCGGCAACCTGGACGAGGTCGCCATCCGGGCCGCCATCGACGCCAAGGCGACCTGGGACGAGATCCTGACCCGGCAGAAGTTCATCACCGAGGAGATCGAGCGGCAGGGCAAGCTGTCCGCCGAGTTGAAAGAGCGCATCCTCTCGACGTTCGACCTGAACGCGCTGGAGGACCTGTACCTGCCCTACAAGCAGAAGCGCAAGACGAAGGCGGCGCTGGCGCGCGAGGCCGGCCTGGAGCCGCTGGCGAACTGGCTGTGGGACTGCGGTCACGGCGCGGCCACGCCGGCCGACGGCGAGACGCCCGAGACGCGCGCGCAGGCCTTCTGCGGCGGAGAGACCGGCGTGGCCGACCCGGCGGCGGCGCTGGAGGGGGCGGGCGAGCTCGTGATCGAGCGGCTGGCCGAGGACGTGAACCTGCGCCAGCAGGTCCGGACCGCCTACTTCGAGGAAGGTTTCGCGCGCACGCGCAAGGGCAAGCCCGACAAGGTCAAGCCCAACAGCCGCTTCGAGAACTACTTCACCTATCAAGAGCCGGTCTCCGAGCTGCTGAAGCCGCAGAACTCTCACCGCTACCTGGCGATGCGACGCGGGTGGATGGAAGAAGAGCTGGTGCTGACGCTGGGTGGCCAGCTACCGCCCGACGAAGAGGAGACGCCCGCGACGCCGGCGACGAAGCGGCCGCTGGCGCCCGTCGATCCGCTGCTGGAGAACCTGCAGGCCCGTTTCGAGGCGGCCGCCTGCACGGCGCCGGCGTTCGCGGGCGCGCCGCTGCTGAAGCGCTGCGCCCGCCTGGCGCTGCGCGGCCACGTCGTGCCGGCCATCGACGCCGAGGTGCACAAGGCGCTGCGCGCGGTGGCCGATCAGGCCGCCATCGCCGTGTTCGCCGAGAACGTCCGCAAGCTGCTGCTGGCGGCGCCTTTCGGACCGAAGGCGGTGCTGGGGGTCGATCCCGGCATCCGCACCGGCTGCAAGCTGGCCGTCATCGACGGCTCGGGCAAGTACGTGGGCAGCGGCGTCATGCACCTGGAGACCCCCGGCGGCAAGGCGAACGCCGCGCCGGTGATGGCCGATCTGGTGGTGAAGGGGGGCATCCGCGCCATCGCCGTGGGCAACGGCACCGCCGGCCGCGAGACCGAGGCGTTCGTGCGCGAGGCGATGAAGCACGCCAACCTGGACGTCCCGGTGGTCATGGTCAGCGAGTCGGGCGCCAGCGTGTACAGCGCCAGCGACGTCGCGCGCGAGGAGTTTCCCGACCTGGACGTCACCATCCGCGGCGCCATCTCGATCGCGCGCCGGCTGCAGGATCCCCTGGCCGAGCTGGTGAAGATCGATCCCAAGAGCATCGGCGTGGGGCAGTACCAGCACGACGTCTCGCCGCACGCGCTGAAGAAGAGCCTGGACGAGGTGGTCGACTCCTGCGTGAACCAGGTGGGCGTGAACCTGAACACCGCCTCGTACCACCTGCTGAGCCACGTCTCGGGCATCGGCCCCGGCCTGGCGCGCGCCATCGTCGAGCGGCGCGCCAGCCAGGGCCTCTTTCATTCACGCGAGGAGCTGCTGGAGGTGTCGCGCTTCTCGCGCAAGACGTTCGAGCAGGCGGCCGGCTTCCTGCGCATCCCCGAGGCGACGAACCCGCTCGACAACACGGGCGTCCACCCGGAGCGCTACGCCGGCCTCGAGAAGCTGGCCGAGCGCCTGGGCGTGCCCGTGGCGGGCCTGCTGGGCGCCGGCGTGAAGCTGGTGAAGGAGTCGCGCGAACTGAAGGAGTCGTTGGGCGCCTTCACCTTCGACGACGTCGTCCGCGAGCTGGAGAAACCCGGCCGCGACCCGCGCGAAGGCTTCGTGGCGTTCTCTTACCGCGCCGACATCCACGAGCTGTCCGACCTGACGCCCGGCATGGTCTGCCCCGGCATCGTCACCAACGTCACGAACTTCGGGGCCTTCGTCGACATCGGTGTGCACCAGGACGGCCTGGTCCACATCTCGCAGCTCGCCGACACGTTCGTGAAGGACCCGCGCCAGGTGGTCAGCGCCGGCGATCGGGTGTCCGTGCGGGTGCTGGAAGTGAACCTGGAGAAGAAACAGATCGCCCTGACCATGAAGTCCGAGCGCGCGGCAGGCGCCCCGCGCAACGATGCGCGGCCAGCGACCGGCGGCGGCCCGTCGGGCAACCGCAGCTTCGATCGCCGCGGCCCCGCCCCCGGCGGCCGCCCCCAGCCCTCCGGCAACCGCCCCCCCGCACCACCCCCGAACCGCCCCTTCAACAACCCCTTCGCCGCCCTGGACAAGCTGCGCGGCAAGTAGCGCCCGCGCCGCCTCCCGCTGAGCGCGGGTGCGGACAACCGGCTGGCTTGGCTTCGCCGCCGCGGCTTACTGGGCGCCGCTAGTTGCCGATGGTGGCCTTGCTGCAGGTCAGCGCGAAGGCGTCCATGTTGTCGCCGGTGCGCACGGTCATCGAGTTCGCGATCTGACCGGTGCCGCATTTCACGGCGGCGAAGGCCGTGCCGCCCGTGCCACCCACCGCCGACAGCGACTTCGCCGCGCCCGCGTTCAGGGTCGAACCGACCGTCGAAGCCGCCGCCGTCAGCGGCGCGCAGGCGAACGTCAGCTGATCGACCAGCTGGCCCGAGCGGCCGCTGAAGCTGACCACCACCTGGTTCGCGGGGCACATCCGGGTCCAGGCCGACGTGCCGGGCTGGCCGCGCGTGGGCAAGGTGTCACCCACGCCCACGGTGACGACAGTGCCGGTCACCTTGACGGTGCCGCAGATCCCTTTGATCTGGCGGTTGACGCCCGCGGTGGTGCCGGCCGACAGGCTTCCCCCGAAGCCGACCAGCGCCTGGCCGGCGGGGCAGGTGTCAGTCGTGGCGGTGCCGCCGGCGGGGTTTCCGACCGACGCGGTCGAGGCGCCCGAGGTCAGGCTGATCGGGTGGGTGCCCGCCTTCAACACGATCGACGTCACCACGCCGGTGCTGACGTTCCCGACGGCGTCCTTGCCGCAAACCCGGGCATAGACGGTTCCGGCGGCCAGCGCCTTGGTGAACGTGGTCGCGATGCCCTCGTACGCGGCCGTGCCGGTGCAGCTGGCCGCCGGTGTGCTGCTGCCCGTGACCACGCGGTAGCCGCCCATGCCCGAACCCGCGTCGGTGAACCCCGACCAGGTGAACGTGGCCGTCAGCTCGGTCGCGCTGGCCGTGGCGGTGCCGTTCACGGGCGGGGCCGTATCCAGCACGATCGAGGCCGAGGCCGGGCTGGCGGTGACGTTGCCCTTGGCATCCTTCCACCAGGCGCGCACGGTCTTCACGCCATCGCCCTTCGACAGCGTGAAGCTCTTCGATGCCGCCGCGGTCACCCACGCCGTACAGCTGGTTGCCTCGCTGAGGCAGACCTGCGCCGCGGTCCCAGAGGTCACGGACAGCGTGGCGGTCACGGCGGTGGTCTTCGTGAAGCTGGCCTTGGCGTTCAGCGCGATGGTGCCGGTGGGCGCCGCGGGCGTGGTCGGCGTCGTGGGCGTCGTCGGGGTGGTGGGCGTCGTGGAAGACACCCCGTTCAGCGACGCGAGCAGGTCCAGGCGCGGCGTGGTGATGCCGTTGCGCGCGTCCTTCACCGGCGCGCCGTACTTCGTCAGGCGCGACACGCGGTCGGACGGTGACTCGCTGGGGAACGCCGCCGCCAGCACGGCGATGGCGCCCGCCACGTGCGGCGTGGCCTGCGACGTCCCGGACATGGTGATGCCGGCCGCCGTGATCATCACGCCCGGCGCCAGGATGGTCAGGAACGACGCGGAGCACGAGAAGCAGGCCACCTTGTCGGGCGCCGTGGTGGCGTCGCTGCAGTTGGACCAGCCGATGCCGCCCAGATTGGCGGCATGCACCGCGCCCACCGACACGGCGTCGGGACCGCAGGCCGGGCTGGACAGCGCGTTCAGCGTGCCCGAGTTGCCCGACGCGACGGCCGACAGGATGCCGGCGGCGCGGGCGCTCGAGATGCTGATCGCCAGCGGATCCGACGGGCAGGTCGCGGTCGACGTGCCGCCGCCCAGACTCATGTTGATGGCGGCGATGTTGTACTTGGCCTTGTTCTGGATGACCCAGTCGATGGCCGACATGATGTCGGTGGTCCACGCGGTGGCGCCGTTGAAGACGTCCAGCGCGATGATGTGAGCGGCGGGGGCGACCGACAGCACGATGCCCGACACGTTCGTGCCGTGGCCGTTGTCGTCGACGCTGCCGTCGCTGGGGGCGAAGTCCTGCGCGTACACCACCGGGCAGCCGGCGGCGCCGGCGGCGCTGCAGTTGAACGGCGCGCGCTTGTAGTCGGTGCCGGTGTCCAGCACCGCCACCGTGACGCCGGCGCCAGCCCGGCCCGCGGCGGCGGCCTGGGGCTGGTTGATCAGCGTCAGGTCGGCTGGCGAGGTGTCCAGCAGCTGGTGCTCGTCGTTCATCACGATCTGGCCGACGCTGCTGTCCGCGGCCAGGGCCATCAGCGCGTCCGTGGAATCGACGCGCACGTGCATCGCCGGCAGGGTCTGCAGGCGGTTCAGCGCCACGATCGGCTGGGCGCGCAGGCGATCAATCATCTGATCCTTGGCGGCGTTCAGGCGGGCGGTCAGGACGGCGATCTGGCTGGGATCGGTGGCGCTGGCCAGCGCCTGATCGACGGCGGCCGTCGACACGACCTGCTGGTCCATCACCACGACCACCTCGTGCGACCGGTTCACCGTGGCGTCCGCCAGCAGCCGGGGATCGATCTTGCCCGTCGGGTCGGACAGCGGCGGCGCGGGCGTGGCGGCCGTGCCCGCCGCCCCGCCGGTGTCGCCAGCGGCCCCGGCACTGCCCGGCTGCTCGCCGTCGCCCCCTCCGGCGCCGGTCTCGCCGGGCTGCTGATCACAGGCGCCGGCCAGCATCGCGCAGATGAGGAGCCCGGATCCCAGCAACGTCGCGCGCGGGGCGCTCGTGCGGACAGCAGTCCTCGTCGGTCGGCGATGCATCTTGTCTCCTTCGGAAACCCGGCTGACTCGGAGAGTCCCGTGGCTTTGCGTCCCCCGGTCGCCCGGGGTTTGCCGTTTCGAGAGCGTTTTTGGTCGAAATATAAGGTACCGAAGATCACGTTATTTTGTCAACGCGAAATTTTGACTGGCAAGGGCGTTTTCAGGGCGTAGGTTTCGGCTCCCGTCGAGAACTCTCGACGCAGACCGTCTCGAAAAATCAATTTTTTCAACCGAGCGTTCTGCGAGCGGCACCTACACACGGTAACGAAGGACTTTCTCGGACCGGGACGCTCGACGGGTCCCCCCATCCCCCAGATATTTCCCGAGATATTTAAGGATCCCTGACTCAGGCCGGCCCCCAGGAGGCACTCGATGCGGAAGCGCGTGCCCGGCGCAAAGCGCGCCGGGCAAAATGCAACGGAAAACGACGGCATGGTCTCCCCCGACCTCGCCGGCGGGGGGGGCGTGCCCGCGTGCGCCCCCAGGCCGTTGCCGCGTACGGCGCATTTGACGTCGGGCAGCAAAGGCCGAACGCGTAGTGGGGCGGTGCGTCGGCGGGCGCCGCGATCAGGCGGCGGGCGGCTGGACGCCGGTGGGTTGGTGGTCGATGGGTCGAGCGCCATGCTGGGGCGTTACGGCAGCGACACTGTCGCGGACGCCCTGGTAGCGGGCTGGGGCTTGACCGAAATTTCTTCGATTCTTCGCTGGGCTCTCGCCGATTTGGCGGTAGCTCTACTGGAAATCGAGCGCCGGCTGGCGCTCTCGTCACACGAAACGAAATCGGCAGAGGGCACCGAACGCCGTCTGCCCGTCAGCAACTGAAGAGGTAGCAAGATGGGTTTTACGTGGAGGGCTTGGGGCCGGGCAGCGTTGGTCATTGGCGTCGTCTCGTCGGCCGCGCATGGCGGTTCGGCGCTGGCGAAGGGCGCGTCGTCGGAAGACGAGGGGTCGAAGGTCGACAGCGAGAAGACCGACGCCGAGTTGATGTACGAGGCCCTGAAGAAGTCGGGGCGCAACGATCACGACGCCGCGATCGATCGCGCGATCGCGCGCGCGCAGACCGACTCCGACAAGGAGCGCAAGGCGCTGCGGACGCAGGCCATGTCGGCGCGCGTCTGGAAGGACCCCTTCGTCGACGACGCGGCCACTCCGGTCACGTCGCGGCGCTCCGCCCGCAACGACGGTGACGAGCTGCGAGCGGCCCGCGCCGAGGCCGCCCGCGCCCGCCGGGCGACGGCGATGGCCCGCGCCGAGGCCGCCCTGGCCCGCGCCGAGGCCGCCCGCGCGCGCGCCGACGCCGCCAAGGTCGAGGCGGTCGCCGCCCGCGCCGACGCGGTGGCCGCGCGCCAGGCGTGCAACGCCCTTCCCTCGCGATCGTCGTCCTCGCGAGACCGTGATGACGGTACGCGCCAGACCTCGACGCGCAGCAAGCCCGCCCAGCCCTACGTCAACCACACGCCCCGGCGCTACACGGTCGCCGCGCGCAGCGCGCCGCCCGAGGCCCCCGCGCGCACGGTCACACCCGCCACGCTGACGGTCTCCACGCGGACCGAGGCGCCCCCGCCGGTCGTCGCCGCCGCGCGTCCCAACAGCGGCATCATCATCGTCCCGATCCCACCGTCCGCGCACTGAACACGCGGCACCGGCCCGCGGTCGTTACTTACCGATGGCGGCCGCCGGCGCCGTGCGAGGCCGGGCCATGGAAAGGGGACGCGGGGGCGGGCGCGCGGCCGAAGCTGCCCGTGCCGCTGGAGGCGCCCGTGAACAGCAGCGGCGAGGCCGTGAAGCCCCCCACCGGAGCGGTGAACCCCGTCAGCGGCGCCGTGTAGCCCGACGACGGGACCGACGACGGGACCGACGACGAAGACGACGAGCTGCCGCCATGCCGGCCGCTCGATGAACCACCGGAAGACGGCCCGTACGAATAGACCGGGAAGAAGACCTCGTCCGCGCCGCCGGCGCGCCCGGCTTCCCGGCCGGAGCCGTGCGGTCCGTGCGATCCCGAGCGACGCTGCGCCGCCCAGTCGCCACCGCGGGCGTACCCCGTGCCTTGACCGGCCGCGCCGATCCCGACCAGGGGCTCGCCGAACGAGCGCTCCCTCCTGTAGTACGGCACCTGTCCGGTCGCCCCCGACAGCACCCAGGGCCGGGACGCCGCCGGCGCTCCGGGATGCGGATGGATCGCCAGACGGGGCAACGATCGCGGCGCGGCGCTGGCCAGCCGGACCGCCGACGGGTGGCCGTGTCCTTCGATGGTCGGGCCGGCGTTCACGCGGACCGTGCTGCCGCCGTCCGGCAGCAAGCGCGTGTTCGACACCACGCTGGTGCGCATGAACGCGCTGGGCACGAAGCGCGGCGCCAGATAGGGCCCGCGGCTTCGACCCAGCTCGCCGGCCACCATGAACCTCCAGGGAGAGTGCACACCGATGGGCGACGACAGCGAGACACCGCGCGGCGGCAGCGGCGCCCAGCCGACGTAACCGCCGCCGGCGCGCCACGACACCCAGGCCGGTCCCCACAGGGTACCGGGCACCCAGGCCCAGCCGCGCTCGGCGCTGACCCAACGGCCGTAATGAAACGGCGCCCAGCCCCACGACCAGCCCGACGACCAGGTCCATCCGTACTCGGTGTCCAGCCAGTCGCCGTTCGTCGCGTAGGGCGTGAAGTCATCGCCCACCTGCGCCGGCGACGGGATCCAGATGCGGCCGTACGACGGATCGTCGACCCACGTTCCGTACGGCGCCAGCGCCGACTCAAATTGCTTGTACGCGTCGGGATCGTAGCCGTCGTCGTAGTGGGCGGCGACCGCGTCGTCGTAAGACACGTCGTAATCCAGGCTGTCCGCGTACGCGTCCAGGCTGAGCCCCGACGCGGCGGCCATGTCGGTCAGGGGATCACGATCCTCGTCGGGCGGCGTGACGGCATCCGACGGGATCGCTGGCGGATGGGGGTCGTCCAGCGCGGGGGCGTGCGAGGCGGCCGCGGCGAATACCGGCCTCGCCAGCAAGGTCGCAAGGCCCAGTGAGACAGAGACGGCGATGCTTTTCATGTTTGGCGGCGTCCGTCGCTCGAGCGCCGGCGCGCAATAAAATCCTACCGCATCTTCCGCGATCTGGCGGAGCACGCCGCGAAAACCGGCGCCGAAAAGACGGAGATCGATGTCCGCGGCGGCGCGCGGCGGCCCCCGCCCGCGCGAACCAGACGATGACCTGCCCGAGCTGGCGCCGCGCCCAGCCAGATACGAACGTCCGGCGGTCAGTGGGTGTCGGAGTCCGCGACGCCCGCCGCGACCTTGCCGCGGAACTGACCGTACAGGTACCGGAACGAGGCGGCGACCAGGACCATGCCGCCGATCCACCAGACGAGGGCGGCGTTCAGCGCGTAGCCATCCGAGGCGGCGTCCTGGACGGTCAGGGCACGGGCCGGGTCGGCTGAGGACGGCAGCAGCACGGGGAACAGGGCGAACCCCGCGCCGGCCAGGGTGGCGACCAGGAAGACGCAGGAGGCGGTGAAGGCGGTGCGTTCGCGCCCCCGGCGGGAGGCGATCTCCATCACCACCAGGGCCCCGGCGACAGCGGCCGGGATCAGGAAGCCGATCGGGTGGGCGCGGAAGTTGTCCAGCAAGCCGGGCCGGATGGCCAGCGACGAGATCAGACTGAGGACCAGCAGCACCGCCAGCGCGCGCCCGCCCCACAGGGCCAGCCGCCGCGCCCGCGCGCTGACATCGCCGCTGGTCTTCAGCGCCAGGTAGTGGCCGCCATGCGTGCCCAGCGCCACCAGGGCGACCGCCCCGCACAGGAGTGTGTACCAGTCGAGCACGCCTGGCGCGGGGCCGGGGCGCAGGTTGGTCCACAGCGGCAAGAAGAAGTACCCCTCGGCGTCCAGCGGAACGCCGCGCACCACGTTACCGAGCGCCGCGCCCAGCACCACCGCCAGCACCACGCTCGAGACCATGAAGATCGCGTCGCAGACCTGACGCCCCAGCGGATCGGGGATGTGGCCACGCAGCTCCAGGCCCAGGCCCCGCCCGATGAGCAACCACAGCACCATCATCAACGGCAGGTAGAAGCCGCTGAACGCCGAGGCGTACAGCGCCGGGAACGCGAAGTACAGCGTCCCACCCGCCGCCAGCAGCCAGACCTCGTTGGCGTCCCACACCGGCCCGATGGCGCGGCGAAGGACGGCGCGATCTTCCTCGGTGCGTCCCAGCAGCTTGTACAGGACACCGACGCCCAGATCGAAGCCGTCCAGCACGACATAGGTGGCCATCATGGCGGCCACCAGCACGAACCACAGCGTCGCCATGATCAGGCCGCTCCGGGGGTGGGACCGGGCACGACGCCGGTGCCGCCGTCGTTCACCGACTGGGGACCGTGCGCGATCACGCGCGCGGTCAGCAGCACGAACACGATCAGCAGTAACGAGTACAGCCCCATGAAGCCCAGCAGTGAGAACAGCGCGTTCCCCTCCGACACCCGGTGCGAGGTTCCGTCCGCCGTCCGCATCAGGCCGTAGACCAGCCAGGGCTGGCGGCCGATCTCGGCGGTCATCCAGCCAGCGGTGTTGGCGATGTAAGGCAGCGGCGCCGCCAGCAGCAGCGCCCACAGCACCGTCCGGTTCTGCATCAGCCGCCCGCGGAGCAGCAGCAGGAACGCCACACCCGCGATGGCGATCAGGATCGTCCCCAGCCCCACCATCACGTGATAGCTGTAGTACAGCAGCGCGATGTTGTCCGGCCGCGCGTCGGGCGGGAACGTGTCCAGCCCCTGCACCCGCGCGTCCCAGCGCTTGTAGGTCAGGAAGCTGAGCATGCGCGGCACCTCGATGGTGTTGTCGATGCGCTTCTCGGGGACGTTCGGCTGGCCGACGATCACCAGCGGCGCGCCGGCGGGCGGCGTCTCGAACAGGCCCTCCATCGCGGCCAGAGTGGCCGGTTGGTGGCGCGCCAGCTGTTGCCCCTGCCCGTCCCCGGAGGGGAACAGCTGCCAGGTGGCGGCCAGCGCCGCGGCGATCACGCCCACGCGCACCAGGATCCTCGCCACGGGCTGGTGAAGGCCGCGTAGCTTGTAGTACGCGCCCAGCGCGGCGGTGGCGAACGCGCCCGTGACCGCCGCACCGCCCATGGTGTGGACGTATTGCCAGAAGGCCCAGCGGTTGAACACCAGCGCCGACAGGCTCTCCAGGCGCACGCCGCCGTTCGGCAGGCGCGCGTACCCGACGGGGTGCTGCATCCAGGCGTCGGTGGCGACGATGAAGTAGCCGGACAGCCACGAGCCGGCGAACACCGCCACGGCGGCCGCCAGGTGCGCGCGCCGCGACAGCCGCTTCTCGCCAAACAGAAACAGGCCCAGGAACGACGACTCGAGGAAGAACGCGAACACCCCCTCCATCGCCAGCGTCTGGCCGATGATGCCGCCCGCGAAGCGCGAGAAGCGCGCCCAGTTCGTGCCGAACTGGAACTCCATCGGGATGCCGGTGACGACGCCGAACACGAAGCTGACCGCGAACACGCGCCCCAGCAGGCGCGCGGCATGGTCGTAGGTCTCGTCCTTCTTGATGCCCGCCAGGACCTTGCACGCGACGATCAGGGGCGCCAGGCCCATCGTCAGCTGGGGAAACAGATAGTGGAACGTTACCGTGAACGCGAAGTGAAGCCGGTGGACCGCCAGCGCACTATCCAACTTGGTTCCCTCGCGGGGTCCTATACCAGTTGAATGCGCGCGCGCAATGATCTCAACGAGCGAATTGCGGCAGACGGGCGATCGTTGTGGCGAAGTCGGCGGGGGCGTCGGCCGGCAGCGGCACGTCGGCGCGCGACAGGCGGCGCAGCCAGTCGCGATCCAGGGGCGCCACCAGATCGTCCGCGGAGATGGCGGCAGCGGTGGTGGCCGCCTTGTCACCGATGGACGCGCCGACGCCGGCGCACCAGCCGGCGAGCAGCAGCGCCACGCGGGTGGCGGTCGAGGCGCTGTACGTGAACAGCGTGCAGCGCGCGGCGGCCCGGCGGCGCGCGGCCGCGAAGGCCCCGACGGTCCACAGCGCGGGGTTCGCGCGCGGCGAGAACGGATCCCAGAACACGATGTCGGCGGCGGGAAGTTCCCGCTGCAAGGCGGGCAGGACGTCGCCGGTCACCAGGCGCCACGACGTGCGCCGCGACTCGTGCGCGCCCGTTGCCAGCAACGCCCGTCCGGCGGCCACCGCTTCCGGTTCGATCGCGAAGTCCCCCGCATGTTCCAGGGCCAGCGCCAGCGCGCCCAGATCGCGCTCGAAGCTGATCAACGTCAGGCGGGCCGCGCCGGCCGGCGCGCGCTCGGAAGCGGCGCGGGCGGCGAAGGCGTTCGACCCGGCGCCCAGGCCCACGTCGTAGACGACCAGCGCCGGCTGCGCGCGCAGGCGATCCTCGAGACGGGACTGGCGGATGTACAGCTGCTCGGCCTCGACGACCGGTCCGACGCCGGGGTGCATGACCTCGCCGGCTTCCACGCTGCGCATGGCCAGCGCCCCGCCGCGCGTCTTGACGATCTCGTGCCGGCCAACCGGTGGCGCACTCACGCCCGCGCCGCCCGCTCCGCGTGCTCGTGCCGGTCCATCTCGTGCAGGCGCTGGCGCGCGAACGACGCGTACACGCCGGCCTCGATGGCGGCGCGCGCCTGCGCCATCAGGTCCAGGTAGTAGTGCAGGTTGTGGATCGACAGCAGCCTTGGACCGAGCGGCTCGCTGCACTTCATCAGGTGATACAGGTAGGCGCGGCTGAAATTGCGGCAGGTCGAACAGGCGCAGGCGGCGTCCAGCGGCACGTCGGCGTCACGGTTGGGGCCGCGCGTGACGCGCACGCGCCCCGTCGAGGTGAACGCCGTCCCCTGCCAGGCCAGGTGGGTGGGCAGCACGCAGTCGAACATGTCGACGCCGCAGCCGATGGCGTACAGCAGATCGGGCGGCGTCCCCACGCCCATCAGGTAGTGCGGGCGATCGTCGGGGAGCAGCTCGGCCGCGAACGCCGTCATGTCCTCGCGCTGCGCCCGCGTGTCGCCCACCGCCAGGCCGCCGATGGCAAAGCCGTCGAACGGGTGCTCCGCCAGAAACGCCGCCGACTGGCGGCGCAGATCCGGCACCAACCCACCCTGCACGATGGCGAACAGCGCCTGCTCGGGGTTGGTGCGGGCCGCCAGGCTGCGCAGCGCCCAGCGGTGGGTCCGCTCCATCGCCGCGCGCACGGCGACCTCGTCGCGCGTGGCGTTGATGCACTCGTCCAGCACCATCATGATGTCCGAGCCGATCGCCTCCTGCATCGCGATGGAGCCCTCGGGCGACAGCAGGTGGGTCCGTCCGTCCACGTAGCTGACGAAGCGGGCGCCGTTCTCGGTGATGGTTCGATCGCCGGGCAGCGAGAAGATCTGGTAGCCGCCCGAGTCGGTCAGCAAGGGTCGCGGCCAGCGCATGAACGCGTGAATGCCACCCACGCGGCGGAACAGCTCGGGCCCCGGGCGCAGCAGCAGGTGGTAGGTGTTGGCCAGGATGATGGGCGCGTCCAGCGCCAGCAGCTCGTCCGGGGTCAGGGCCGTCACCGTGGCGCGCGTGCCGACCGGCATGAACACGGGCGTCTGGACCGTGCCGCGCGCCGTGCGCAGGGTCCCCCGCCGGGCGCGCGAGCCCGGGTCGCGGGCACCCACGGAGAAGGCCAAAGGCATGCGGCACCGTACCAGCGCGCCCGCCGCTTTGCACGCCCCGGCCCGCGCCCGGCTGCTACGATGGCCGGCCTTGGAAGACGCCATTTTTCAGGACCGCGTGCATCACGCCGCAGCCCACGTGCGCGACATCCTGGCGCACGCCATCCAGCACACGCCGGACCGGAACGCTGTCATCGTCGCCGACAGCCAGTGCGGCCTGTCGCGGATCCTGGCCGCCGCGTACCGCGCCGCCCTTCCCGGCGCCCTGCACCTGGACTTCGACGCGGTTCCGCCCGACGAGATCCTGGGGGCGTTCGCGAAGCTGCAGGCGGGCGATCTGGTGGTGCTGATCCAGACGCGGAGCTTCCGGCTGGAGGCCTTCCGCATCCGCATCGATCTGTTCAAGCGCGGCCTGAAGGTGATCGAGCACCCTCACCTGTTTCGCATGGCCGAAAGCGAGTACGACATCTATCTCGATTCCCTGGCATACGACCCGGCGTACTACCGGGGCCTGGGCCACGCGCTGAAGGCGCGCATCGATCGGGCCGGCGGGGCGGTCGTCGACAGCGGCGGCGAGCGCCTGGTGTACGACTCGCCGTTCGAGGAGGCCAAGCTGAACATCGGCGACTACGCCACGTTGAAGAACGTGGGGGGCCAGTTCCCCATCGGTGAGGTGTTCACCGAGCCGCGCGATCTGGAGCGCGTGAACGGCCGCGTGCGCATCTTCATGTTCGGCGACAACGACTTCCGCGCCAACGCGCCCGAGCACCCCATCACGCTGGTGATCGAGAAGGGCCGCGTCACCGGCGTCGTCGACTCGACGCCGCACTTTGACGAGGTGCTGGCCAAGATCCGCGCCGACGAGGAGCTGTGGGTGCGCGAGCTGGGCTTCGGCATGAACCGCGCCTTCACGCGCGCCCGGCGTGTCAGCGACGTGGGCACGTACGAGCGCATGTGCGGGGTTCACCTGTCGCTGGGCGCCAAGCACGGCGTCTACAACAAACCCGTGGTGAAGCGGAAAGAGGCGAAGTACCACGTCGACGTCTTCCCGGTGACGGAGCGGGTGCTGCTGGACGACGACGTGGTGTTCGAAGACGACGCCTGGCGGGTCTGAGGCACGAACGGCCGCGTCACCGATCGGCACGTCCCCCTCTCCTCCATCCTCTCCCCGCTGGCGCGGGGCGAGGACGAACGGTTGGCTCGAGGGGAACGCTGCCACTCATTTCGTGCGTGGGGCAGAACGTGACTCCCCGCTGGCGGAGCGAGGACTTACACATGAACCGCCCCGTTCAATCCGCGAACCGCAAGCGCGCCGGGCGGCAGGGGGCCGGCGGGCATCCATGTACTGCGGATTCCGCAGCTTCGGTGCGACATCCGCATGCGGCGCCGTTCACGGGCCCTGACTAACGGCCGACCAGTCCTGGCGGCGCGTTTGCAACTAAGCTTTAGCCCATGCCCGCCTGGGGAGCGAAGCTGCGCCGCTCTGCGATCAGCGCCAGCCCGGTCCTGATCGCGATCCTGATGGGCTTGGTGCTGGTGGTGTCGTCCGCGCTGTCGTACCGCGACGCCAGCAACGCCACGGTGCTGGTGGCGGAACGACAAGGCGTCGGGTTCCTGCACCGGGTGGAACGCCTGATCGGTCACAAGGCGCCGCGCGCCGACGAGCTGCACGGCGTGCTGGAGGCGAACCACGCCCTCGGCCTGCGCTACATCGCCGTCCGCGAGCACGGCGCGATCGTGGCCGAGGCGGGCGAGCCGCTGCTGGCCGACACGCATCCCAGCATGGGCGCGCCGGCCTTCGGTCAGGGACGCGTGCGCATGCTCGGCCCGGCCCACCTGGGTGGGCCCCCGGGTGGACATGGGCCGTTCGGCGCGGGCGCGCTGCCGCCCCCCTGGGATCGCGACAGACCCTCACCACCAGGGGATGGCCCTGGAATCCCCGCCGGCCCGGCGGCGCTACCCGATCCGGAGTTTTCGGTGGCGCGTCCCCCGCTGGCCGACCGGCCGGCCGCCTTCGCCGGTTACCAGCTGAACCCTCCGCACGAGCTGATCGTCGAGTTCGAGCCCATCGGCTCGGACACCGCGCGCCATCGCGCGCAGGCCGTATTGATGATGTCGTCCAGCGCCGCCGGACTGCTGACGCTGGCCGCGTTGCTGCTGTGGACGCGCGCCCGCCGGGCCGAGCGCGCCGAGCAACGGGTGGCGGCGCAACGCCACCTGGCCCAACTGGGCGAGATGTCAGCCGTGCTGGCGCACGAGATCCGCAACCCGCTGGCCGCCTTGAAGGGGCACGCGCAGCTGATCGCGGAGCAGGTGGACAACCCGGCGCTGGGCGCGCGCGTGCAGCGGGTCATCAACGAGGCGATCCGGCTGGAGCACCTGACGACCGATCTGCTGGACTTCGCGCGGTCGGGCACGATCAACGTCGCCCCCGCCAGCCCGGCCGCGCTGCTGGAGCGGGCCGCCGCCGCGACCGCGCCCCAGCGCATCGTCCGCCGCGCCGATCACGCGCCCGCGGTCTGGGCGGTGGACGCGGGACGGATCGAGCAGGTGCTGATCAACCTGCTGGAGAACGCGCTGGCGGTCACGCCCGAGGGGATGCCGGTCGAGGCGCAGGCGCTCCGCGAGGGCGATGCCCTGGTGTACACCGTTCGCGATCACGGCCCGGGCGTACCGATGTCAGAGCGCGCGCGCATCTTCGAGCCGTTCCACACCACCAAGCTGCGGGGCACTGGCCTCGGCCTGCCGGTGGCGAAGCGAATCGTCGAGTTGCACCGGGGGCGCATCGACGTCGTCGACGCCGTGGGTGGCGGCGCCCAGTTCCGGGTGTACATTCCGCGGACCAGCGAGGTGACATGAGCGCATCCGACACCGTCAACGCGCGGCTGCTGGTGGTCGACGACGAGGAGGGCGTGCGCACGTTCCTGGCCGACGCCTTGAGCGACGCGGGCCACGCCGTGTCGCAGGCGGCGGATGGCGAGGCAGCGCTGGCGCTGCTGGGCAAGTCGTCCTTTCACGTGGTGCTGACCGATCTGCGCATGCCCGGCGTCGACGGCATGGCACTGCTGCAGACGATCCGGCGCGACGCGCCTGACACCGAGGTGATCGTGCTGACGGCGCACGGCTCGATCGAGAGCGCCGTCGAGGCGATGAAGCAGGGCGCGTTCGATTACCTGCAGAAGCCGATCAGCAGCCCGGCCGCCCTGCGGCTGACGGTGGCGCGCGCGCTGGAGCGACACCGCCTGCGCGCGCGCGAGGAGATCACCGAAGCGACGGGGGATCCGCCGCTGGGCTACGGCGCGCCGGCGATGGTGCCGGTCGAACAGGCGTTGCGGAAGGTGGCGGCCACGAACGCCACGGTGCTGCTGCTGGGCGAAAGCGGCGCCGGCAAGGAGGTCGCGGCGCGGGCCATCCACCGCTTCAGCCCGCGCGCGGCGGCGCCGTTCGTGGCCGTGAACTGCGCGGCGCTGTCGCCCGAGCTGCTGGAGAGCGAGCTGTTCGGTCACGAGCGGGGCGCGTTCACCGGCGCGCATGCCCGGCAGCGCGGCCGCATCGAGCTGGCCGAGGGGGGCACCTTCTTCCTGGACGAGGTGGGCGAGCTGGCGCCCAACCTGCAAGCGAAGCTGCTGCGCGTGCTGCAAGAGAAGCGCTTCGAGCGCGTCGGTGGCCACCAGACAGTCGAGGCGAACGTGCGCTGGATCGCGGCCACGAACCGCAACCTGATCGAGATGCAGCAACGGGGCGGCTTCCGCGAGGATCTGTACCACCGGCTGGCGGTGTTCCCCGTGCGCATGCCCAGCCTGCGCGAACGCCGCGAGGACATCGCCCCGCTGGCCGACGCGCTGCTGGCGCGCATCGCCGCCGGCCTGGGCAAGCCGCGGCTGGCGCTGTCCGACGACGCGCGCCGCGCGCTGACCGGCGCTGCGTGGCCGGGCAACGTGCGCGAGCTGGCCAACGTGCTGGAACGCAGCGCCATTCTGGCCGAGGCCACGCAGATCACGGCGGATGATCTGGCGCTGCTGCCCGAGGTGTCGAGCGACGTGGTCGATAGCGATGCCGAAGGGGCACCGCAGACCGTCTCGGAGCTGGAGCGGGTGGCCATCGAGCGCGCCCTGGCCGCCGTGGGCGGTAACCGCCGCCGCGCCGCCGCCCGCCTGGGCATCGGCCTGCGCACGCTTTACGACAAGCTGAAGCGCTACGGTCTCGGCTGAGCCTGAGGCCGTCGTGTCGCGGCGCCGCCCCTCACGCGCCGGCCTCTCCCGCTGGCGCGGGAGAGGCGCAAAGGCGTTGCGCTCAGTTGCTCTGCTGGGGATGCGGGTGAGGTCCGTGGCAGATCAGCCCGTCGCCATCATGATGGCCTTCCTGGCACGTCCCATCGATCGTGTGCTCCCCCAGCGTGGCCTGACAGGCGTCGCCGGCCTTCTTGTCGGTGCAAGCCGCCTTCAGCTCGGGCGGCGGACCGGGCGGGTGGTCGGGACGGCAGAACAGCTTGTCGTCGGGGGTGCTCTGGCACAGGCCGTCGATGGTGTGCTGGTGGAACGTGACCTGGCAGGCGTCGCCGGCCTTCTTCTGCTGGCAGGCGTCGAAGGCCGCCTGGGGTGGTTGGTGGTGGGGTGGCGGGGCATCGTCGGCGCGCACCAGCGCCGATGACACGAACGGCAGCGCCAGCCCGAGCAACAGCGGGGCGAAACGAAGACGGGTGATGGGGGTCATGTCGAGGGGGTCCTTTCTGATCTCGATCGTCGAGACGAGCGGGACAGACTGCACGGACGATGCCGCACGGATCGCGGCAGCGGCGTGCCGCGATCGGCTGGCCTTCTCCCTCGGGCGCGCCTGATCCCACCCGCTGTCGCCCTCGCGCGATCGCGGGCCATGCGGAAGCCGCACCCGCATCCTGCGGCTTCCGCACGGCGGTCCGGTGGCGCAGCGCACGCGAATCTTCCGGCGCGCTGTCAGGCCGACAAACAAGGTGACGCCCATCGGGTCATCCCGGCAAACCACCGTGATCCGCGCTGGATCGACGGGCCCGGTTTCATCGCTCCCTCGCGCCGGCACCGATGGACCATCGCTGGCATCAACGATGCACGGTGAGCCGCCCGACCTGAAAGGAGGTCGCTCATGAACCACCCGTCGTCGTTCGCGTCCCGGTCTGCTTCTTCGTCTCTGGCGCTCGAGCTTCGCTTCGCCGACGAAGAAAGGTCCCTGCGCATTCTCCTCGCCGAGGACAACCACGAACTGCGGCGGTTGATGTCATTCGTGCTGCGGCGGGAGGGACACGACGTCGTCGAGGTGCAGGACGGCTCGGCGTTGCTGGAGACGCTGGCCGTCTCGATCGTCGAAGGCGGCCGCAAGAGCTTCGACCTGGTCATCTGCGAACAGCTGCTGCCCCGCATGCCCGGGCTGGCGGTGCTGGCCGGCCTGCGCGCGCGCGAGCGTGACCTGCCCTTCATCCTGATCACCGGCAACGCCGAGATCCAGGCGCAGGCGCGCCAGCTCGGCGCCTGGGTGCTTAGCCGCCCCCTGACCATGGACGCCATCCGCCGCGCCGTCCGCCAGACCGAGGACGACCTGCACGCCGGCGAGCGCCCCGTGGCCGCGGCGCTACCTTGAAGACTAGCGCTCCGGACAGCCCAGCCCCCGGCGCTGCTCCTTCTCCGCGGCGATCGTCTTTCGCGTGCGCTGCGTGATCGCCTTCTGGATCCGGCGCAGCTCGGGGAACGAATAGCGCCGGCAAAGATTCAGCTCCCACACGTCTCCGGTCATCCGGCCGATGGCGATCAGGCCCACGACGGATGTGGCCGCGGATCTCGGGTCGTCGGTCGACACCCCGAAGGTGAAGTACGCGGGATGCAGGTCGTGGCCGTCATCCCCGAGGAGACGCTCGAAGTCGACGGTCACGCCGGAAGCCACCAGGCGCTCGTGGTGAAGCACGAGGTTCAGCAACTCCTTCGCCTGCGCCTCCGTCAGCCCCGCCGGATCGAACGACCCGGTGTCCACCCCCGGCGCGCCGGCGTAGCAGGCCACCGAGATGGCGAGGGCGATCACCGCGGCGAACGTGCCTGACCATTGCCTCACGGACACTCCATGCGGACCTTGGTGTTCTTGATGATGTCGGCCAGGTACCTGGCGAATCCGTCGCGGCCGCCCTTCTTCGAATCACCCGAGTTGAAGTGATTCTTCACCAGCGCTGCGGCGAATTCGTCGGCATTCGCCTTTCCCTTCACGCCGGCGCCGAACCGCTGCGCGAACGACTGCGCGCTGGCGAGGAACGAATCGAAGACGGCTACCCTCACCTTGGCGTCGTGAAGCGCTGGCTCGTCGCGAATTTGCAATGGCGCGGGGGCATGCATGGAGAAGTAGTTGTTGTAGGTCCTGGCAATCCTACCCCTCCCCCATTCGCTTTCCTGAGCCGCCAGGCCCAGGATGTTCTCGACCGGCACCTCCAGGTCCGCCGCGACGGTCGCCGCGTCGTCCTTGAACTTCTTCGCGAACGCGACGGCGTCGGTCCCGTTGCACAAGGGGTCGACGTGACTGGCCGGCTTTCCCATCGTGGCGCTCCTCTGCTGTGGTGACGAAGACGGCCCGAGCGCACTCAGGCTCCACTTTCAAACGAACACCCTCCTCCTTATTCCCCATCCCCGGATGCGCTTTCCCGACCGTCGGGTGGATGCTCGCCTCGCGCAGCGGCCAGGACCGGCATGGATCGGACCGCGGGCTGATGTACGCCGAGCTGCAGGCCGCTCGCTCGATCTTTTGGCTCGCGCCTGGCTGGGGGGTCGCCCTGGTGGATCGCGCGTCGGGCTCCCAGCTGACGACCGGTGCCGGTCCCGTCTATCTTCGCTACGCCTACCTGCCTGAAACCGGAAGCGCCGTCTTGATCGGCCTGGCGCTGAAGGGCCACGTGGACTGGGTTCGCGTCCGTAGATAGCGCTACGCCGGTACGCTGAAGCGGGTGCCAGGCGGAAAGACCAGTCCGAACTCGGTCGCCAGCACGTCCAGCAGCTCGTCGGACGATTCGATGGTGCGCGTGGTGGCGTGGCCGTCCCGGCGGCGATGCTTCAGCTCGCGGTCGCGCAGGGTGACGCGCCCGCCGTCGGGGGCGGCCCGGGCCACGATCAACTGGTTGCGGAAGTGCGAGCGGGGGTGCGCGCTGGTGTACCAGTTCGCGACCTCGCGATCGATCGCTGGCATCTCCTCCCCCGTGAACTCGTAGACGGGTGTCCAGACGTCGCCGAGCCGGGCCTGGTGCAGCCAGTGGTCCCCTTCGCGCACGATCCGTCGCGGCTCGTGCGGCGTGGCTTGTTCGGTGTCGGGCGCGAACTGGATGGGCGCCGCCAGCGACAGCGCGCCCACCCCCACGTCCGCCAGCCAGGGCGTGCCCGCGACGTCGACCGACAGCAGCAGGTGCGTGCGCGGCGGCAGCGTCCCCGGCGGCGGCAGGATGCGTCCCCGCGCGCTCAACGGGCGCACGGTGAAGCCCAACGCCGCCAGGACGTCCATGAACAGCCCGTTGTGCTCGAAGCAGTAACCACCGCGCCGGCGGTGCACCAGCTTGCCGAAGATGGCTTCGGTCGTCAGATCGATGGGCCGCCCCAGCAGCACGTCCAGGTTCTCGAACGGGATCGCCTGCACGTGCGCCGCCATCAGCGCGCTCAGCGTTTCACGCGACGGCGCGGCCGGGCCGCCGTAGCCGATGCGCTCGAAGTAGGCCGCCAGGTCGATGTTCACGATCATCGCACTCTAGCGTGCCGCGGCGCTGCCTCCCGCCTGCGGCACCTCCTGTCCCGGGCGCTGGGCGGCCAGCCAATCGCCGATGTGCGAGGCCAGCAGATCCAGCGGCAAGGGGCCGTTGCGCAGTACCTCGTCGTGGAAGGCGCGCAGATCGAACGACGGGCCCAGGGCGGCGCTGGCGCGCTGGCGCAGGTCGGCGAGCTGCAACTGTCCGACCTTGTAGGCCAGCGCCTGCGCCGGCCAGGCGATGTAGCGGTTGACCTCGCGCACCGAATCGGCGGTGACGTCCTCGCTGGTCGAGATCACGTGCGCGCGGAAATAGGCGATGGCCTGGTTGCGCGTCCAGCCGCGGTGGTGCAGGCCCGTGTCGACCACCAGCCGCACGGCGCGCAGCATCTCGGCGCCCAGGTGATCCAGCGCCTGGACCGGCTCGCCGTACACGCCCAGCACCTGGCCCAGGCTCTCCGCGTACAGGGCCCACCCCTCCTCGAACGCCGCGTAGCTGATGGTCCGGCAGAAGGGCGGCAGCGCCGCGTTCTCGTACTGCAGCGCGATCTGCAGATGGTGGCCAGGCAGCGCCTCGTGCAGGAACAGCGTCGCCGATGCGCGCATGGGGCGCCCCTTGCCCACGTCCGCCGTGTTGACGAAGAAGATGCCGGGGCGCTTTCCGTCCGGGCTGGGCGGCTGATACTGCGACGGCGCCGCGTCCTCGCGGTAAGGCTCGATGGGACGAACCTCGAACGGGGCGTGCGGCAGGCGTCCGAACAGGGCCGGTAGCGCCCGCCAGACTTGCGCGCTCAGCGTCTGATAGGCGCCGACCAGCCCCGCGCGCGTGGTCTGCCGTCCGGACGCTTCCGCCAGGGAGCGTGCGAACGACGGCAGGTCGCCTGCCGTTGCTCCGGTGGCCTGGCGCAGCGCCAGCATCTGGCCCTCGATGCGCGCCACCTCGGACTCGCCCAGCTGGAAGATCTGATCGGGGGTCAGG
>Ga0207652_10001327_pt1 | contig 21959 bp, 23 predicted proteins | sample KBSC63BmetaG_FD_184334 | JGI IMG/M metagenome (GOLD analysis project Ga0207652, IMG submission 184334) | Corn rhizosphere microbial communities from Kellogg Biological Station, Michigan, USA - KBS C6-3B metaG (SPAdes) (version 2) | ecosystem: Host-associated > Plants > Roots > Rhizosphere ... | reverse complement strand
CTCAGCGATTGAGGTCGCAGCACATGAGCCGGAGCAAACTGCCTACCGTGTCATCCGCTGGTCGCAGTGTCCGGTCCTCACAATTCCTCGGCTTGCCCAAATGCAGACGTGAAACTGAATTCGATCACGAGCGAAACGCTAAACAATCTATTACGGGTAGATAAAAGGAGTGCAGAATCAATGTTTCCGATAAGAAGAATTCTATGCCCAACCGATTTCAGTGAAGGCGCAAGCGAGGCGATCTCCCAGGCGAGCGAACTCGCGCTCCAGGCGGGAGCCGCAATCTACCTTGTGAACGTAATCCCGGTCCTGCCGGCGGTGCCGACGGATCCCAACTTCGTCTTCAAAGTACCCGAGTATGAACGAGCGCTGCATGCCGACGCGCATCGTCACTTGGAGCAACTGGCGCAAGGATTAAGGGCGAAGAGGTTAGAGACGCAGACCTTCGTGGGTCACGGTGACGCTGCCGCTGAGATCGTGCGCATCGCTAAACAAGAGCAAGTGGATCTGATCGTAATTGCCACGTACGGCAAAACGGGTTGGCGCCGTTTTGCCTTCGGCTCGGTGACCGAGAAAGTCGTTCGATTGGCTACCTGCCCAGTGTTGACACTGCGAGGAGGTGTCGAGACCTCCGTCGAACATGCAGCGTGACTGGCCTCTAGGTTTGCGCGTCATTCATCTCGCACGTCGCCAAACCAGACTTTGGAGCGCAAGTGTTCAGTATGCGATTCTTGTTAGCGGCGCAGATGGCAATTTATGAGGTTACTGCTGTGACCCTCGCGATCATATCGGCAAAAGCTCGGCACGATCCCTGTTCTTAAATCAAATTTAGAGGCAGGTGCCTGGCCGGAAACCTTATTCTGGATCCCACAGGTGCTCTAATGTCGTCGCTCGCTGATGATACCGGCAGGCCAGCTGGACTTACCGAGGAAGAAGCTGCTACCCGATTGAAAACTGAGGGGCCTAACGAACTGCCTACGGCCAAGCCCCGTAATCTCCTCGCGACAGCCTGGGAAGTCGTGCGTGAGCCGATGGTTCTGCTGCTGCTCGGAGCCGGCAGTATCTACTTTGCTCTTGGTGATCTGACAGATGCGCTTGTCCTCCTAGCATCAATTCTGGTGCTTCTCGGAATCAGCCTCTACCAGGTGCGCAAGACCGAGCGCGCGCTGGACGCGCTGCGCGACCTTTCCAGTCCCCGTGCTCTGGTCATTCGCGATGGTCAGCAACGCCGTATCGCCGGACGCGAAGTGGTTCGGGGAGATGTGGTCATGCTCTCGGAAGGCGACCGGGTGCCCGCCGACGGAGTCGTTCTCTCGTCAGGAAACCTGTCGATCGACGAGTCCTTATTGACCGGAGAATCGGTGGCGGTACGCAAGGCACCTTGGGATGGTCGCTCCCCCATGGGCCGACCCGGAGGCAACGATCTTGCGTTTGTGTTCTCCGGAACGATGGTGGTCCAAGGACAAGGGATCGTCGAAATCAAAACCACCGGGAGCAACACCGAGTTAGGAAAGATTGGCAAAGCGCTGGAAAGGCTTACGCCAGAGCAGACGAGATTGCAAGTCCAAGTAAATCGCATAGTGGGCATACTCGCTATACTTGGGCTCTCCCTGTGTGCAGTGATCGTCGTAGTCTACGGCCTCACTCGCGGAGGCTGGATCGATGGCTTTCTTGCAGGAATCACCTTGGCTATGGCGCTTCTCCCTGAGGAGTTCCCGGTTGTACTGACTATTTTTCTCGCCCTGGGCGCGTGGCGCATTTCTCAGCGTAGCGTGCTAACCCGCCACAACGACGCTATTGAAACCCTCGGTTCAGCGACGGTGTTGTGCGTCGACAAGACGGGAACACTCACACAGAACCGCATGGCAGTCCAGAAGTTATTTGCTGCTGGCGAGTTCTTGGACATCACGGGCACGACCGCCGTAATCGAGGAGAGGTTTCACAAATTGCTGGAGTACAGCATCCTAGCCAGCAAGCGAAATCCGTTCGACCCGATGGAGATCGCGTTTCAAGAGTTTGGCAATCGTTATTTGAACGACACAGAACATCTGCATCAACTGCAATTGGTACGTGAGTACCCGTTATCGCGGAACCTCCTAGCCATGTCGCGCGTCTGGAAATCCACGATAGGCGAGGAATACGTTGTGGCGGCCAAGGGGGCACCGGAGGCCATTGCTGAGCTGTGTCGTCTGTCGACGCACCAAACCAACCAGGTGAAGGAATGGGCGTCACAAATGGCCGGGCAAGGTCTCCGAATTCTTGGTGTCGCGAAGAGCGAAGTAAAGAAAACAGCGTCGCTACCGGAGCATCAGCGCGGGTTGCATCTCAATTTTATCGGGTTGGTTGGTTTATCCGATCCCATTCGGCAGGAAGTTCCTGCAACCCTACAGAAGTGTTACGGGGCCGGCATTCGCGTCGCCATGATCACAGGCGATTATCCAGTCACGGCCCAACATATCGCGCGGCAAATCGGAATGCGGGCGGCGGATCAGGTGCTTACAGGGCGCGAAATCGAAGGGATGGACGATGTAGAACTACGCCGGCGCGTCCAATCCACTAACATTTTTGCACGCGTCGTTCCCGAGCAGAAGCTGCGATTAGTGAATGCTCTAAAAGCGAATGGCGAAATCGTAGCCATGACCGGCGATGGAGTGAACGATGCGCCCGCACTCAAGTCAGCGCAGATCGGAATCGCGATGGGCGGACGCGGGACGGATGTGGCCCGTGAAGCGGCTGACCTGGTGCTCTTGGATGATTCCTTCTCCTCGATTGTGGAAGCCATCCGACTGGGTCGCCGGATTTTCGATAATTTGCGCAAAGCCATGGCGTTTGTTCTCGCAGTACATGTCCCCATCGCAGGTCTGGCCCTGATTCCTCTTATCGCCAAATGGCCGCTGGTACTAATGCCGGTGCATCTCGTGTTTCTGGAAATGATTGTAGATCCTGCTTGCTCGATTGTGTTTGAAGCCGAGCCTGGCGAGCCTGGACTCATGCAGCGCCCGCCTCGCGATGTGCGAGAGCCGTTATTCTCGCGCCGACTGCTCGTGTTGAGCTTTTTCCAGGGCGCCAGTGTACTGGTAGCTGTGATAGGTGTGTTCGCGATTGCGTTGTACCGCGGAGAAACTCCAACCAACGCCCGCGCCTTAACGTTCGCGACGCTGGTCGTGGCCAACCTGACGCTTATCCTAGCGAACCGGTCGTGGACACGTATCATCCTTGACACACTGCGTGCGCCCAATGCCGCTTTGTGGTGGGTGATTGGCGGTACGCTCGCGGTGCTCGCGATTGTGATCTACTTCCCACCGTTGCGGTTGTTGTTCCGATTTTCCGTTCTGCATCCGTTGGACATTGGAATCTGTCTGGCAGCAGGAGGAGCGAGCCTCGTTTGGTTTGAAGCCTGGAAGGTATTACGGTCCAGAGCGGCTGCCCTGCGGCCACTGTAAGTGACCCCGAACCTTGTGTGCGCATTCGTTTGATGCAGCCATCTCACTCTCCTAGATTGAATCGTTGATTGCGCCGCGTCATTGAAAATTGAACCGCTTCATCTGACGTCCGGTTCCCCTTTCTTGGACTGTCGCTGATCGCCCGTCCCGACAATGACAAGCATGTCTGAAGCTTCCTTTGCGAACTGACGGGCCTTATCTTGACGCCGATCATCCCGTGAGGCTTTCATGCAGTGGCACATCAATGAGAAGCGCAATCCTCACAACTTACGGAGGAGGAGCCTTATCGAGTGCTACTTCTTTTGTTATTGGCGGTGGGTGTAGGCAGGAATCTTATGGGGCTGAAATGTCATGACTGACCGGAGGAAATTCTCAGAGTCTCTGAAACGGCCGACTTGAGCTTGCTGCCGAGGAGCTGGCAGAATCTGAATCAGCACCTTACAAGATAAGTAGGCAGTACTGGGTCGGTTTCAGCGTCGTCGCAGTGAGGTGTCAGGAGCGGGCCACGGTCAAATATATCCTCGACAGTTTGTGGACTGGCAAAGGCAGCGCAGTTGGCCGTTGTGATGGGAAGACACATAGTCACTGGTGAGTTCATCCCCGGCTGCTATGTCGCGTTTTGCGTAGAACTCTACTCGCCCATACGCAATGCGTATGAAAACATTAGGGTCGCACGAATGGTTTACGTACTGAAAGGGCCCACCCCCGACGCTTCCATCTATCGCCTCGCGGAAGCTTAGTTCGACGATAGCGATTCGTTTACGTCGCTTGGCGCGCCGGCGCGCTTCACGCGTCGAGATATGTTCTCCGGTGAGTTCGCCCAATTTTGTTCTCGCGCGAACCGACGAGTCAGTGAATAGCCCCTTTCCGTGAATTGAGCTCTTTCCAATCAGTAGCATAGGTTTCCGTTATTGCAGATCGTGCAAAGCTTGCAAACTGCCGGCTGCCTAACCGAGACTCTCCCGTCGACTAATGTGAATGATGCGCCTCAAACCGGATCGCTCGCAGGATCATCGTTAGAATTGATCACTGGAGAATTTCTCCGATTGTACTTTTACTGCTCCGAAACTCCGACTCGAATGCCTCAGTCACTCATTCGGTATTCAACATCGGCCTTTTCTCCCAGATGCTGCCGAGTCCCTTAGAGCCGAGTGTGAGGGCCGCTCCTGTGAATGACCAGCGTAGGAAGCATAACCGCTCAGTAACGTTGTCACAGTTGTGGCGGTGTCATCTTTTGTGATTGTGTCGTAGAGGTAAAGAAAACTATCCATGCTCCGCGGTCTGGAGGACACATAAGTAGCGTGTCCCACTTGCGGCGTCTCGACCACCATAGCTTTCTCGGTCTCAAAGATGTACTCGCAGCGAAACAGGTAGACGCGGCTGCTGCGGGCTAAGAACTCGCGTAGAAAGATGCATCGTGGTCGGGTTTCCAATTGATCTGGGCGACATTGAAGTCGTCCGGAATTTGCAGCCTGGTGCACATTCGTTTGAACTCGATACGCTCAACTGTGCGATGTTCGAGACGTATCCTGATTTGCTCCAAACGCACGTGAATACTGGCCGAGCCGATGATAGGTGCTCTGTGCATTTTCTGTTCGCTGCTCGCGTATCTCTCATTGGATCGGTTTCCAATCGTCGTAGCGCAGTAGATCATACGGTCATGCCGCGACCCGGCTCAGCAGATCAGTCCGTCATGCTGCCGTACTCCTGCCGACCCCGAAAGCGATCCTTCGCTTCATGTCCTGTTTTCGGCGGGCTGAGTGTGCGGCCGGTAGTACTCGAATATTGCCGACGCAGTCCCTCGTCATCCCATCCTGATCGCATTCAATACTGATGAAGATTTGGCTGTTACGACCTTGACCGTGATGCTGTACTGGCGGCGGGAACCTCCAGCGGTAGCTCGTCGTTGTTGTACGCTCCCAAGTCACAACCAGCGTTTCTTCGAAGTTGGAAGTAAGAACAAGACGACCATTGTCTGACGTTTTGAGTGTTGTCGGAAGAAGCTGCTGCGCAGAGGGGGAGACCGTACCCTGCTGACACTTTATCCGGGCGCGGGGATAATTCGATAGTAAAGCAACAGCTGCTTAGGTCCCGGTGCAAACACAATATGCAAGACTCAATCATGAGCGATGTTGTAATGCCGGAGATGAATGGAATCAATATGGCGATCTAAATCAGAGAGCAGTTTCCCAGTTGTAAGATCCTGCTGTTTTCGGGGCAGGCCGCAACGGGCCGATCTTCTGGAGGAGGCGCGTATACAGAGATACAATTTTGAAATTCCAGATAAACCCGTCACCCCGTGCTACGAAAATTGACCGGACACTTGAGCTACCATTCCACTGGTCTCACTTTTATGGCAACCCGGTGGTGGATCGAGGCTACTGCGCAGTTGATGTAAGGGAGGGCTACGAAATCAGAGTTCGATTAAACAGCGACGACCGCGTTCAGAGCGAACAATCCAAGACGAGCGTTCATTCTGGAGAACGCAACTCGCTCGAAGCTGCGCGCGAGCTTGCTGAGCAGGCTTTTTCACGCGCCGCCGGTGCATCGCTGATTGACGGCAATAGCGTCCGACTGCTGATTAATGCAGCGGAGAACTATCCCGCATGGCTCGCCGCCATCGCGGCTGCGACCCGTCACGTTCACTTTGAGAGCTACATCATCCACGAGGACAGCGCAGGGTACGAATTCGCCGACGCCCTGATTGCTAAGGCACAGCAGGGCATACATGTGCGTGTCATTTACGACTGGTTGGGAGGTTTCGGAAAAACTTCACGCAAATTCTGGAATCGCTTGCGCGCCTGCGGGGTGGAAGTGCGCTGCTACAATCCGCCCCACTTCGATTCTCCGCTCGGCTGGCTTTCACGTGATCATCGCAAGATGCTTTCGGTGGATGGTGAAGTCGGCTTCATCACCGGCTTGTGCGTTGGGCGCATGTGGATCGGCGAACCCGAAAAGAAGATCGAACCATGGCGTGACACCGGGGTAGAGGTGCGTGGGCCCGCGGTTGCTGAGATCGAGCATGCCTTCGTGCAAATGTGGGCAACGATCGGCGAACCCATCGAAAGAACCGAGTTGATCAGAACTCGTGCAACAGCCCCGAAAGGCAGCGTTAGTTTGCGCGTGGTCGCTACCGTTCCCGCAACCGCCGGCTTGTTCCGGTTAGACCAACTGGTTGCAGCGATGGCTCGAAAGCGAGTGTGGCTGACGGATGCGTATTACGCAGGTACGACTCCGTATGTGCAGGCACTCTCGGCGGCAGCACAGGACGGTGTTGACGTACGGCTTCTTGTGCCGAACGCGACCGACATTCCACTGCTCAGGCCACTCTCGCGTGCTGGATATCGCCCGCTGCTCGCGGCGGGTGTTCGCGTTTTCGAGTGGAACGGCACCATGATCCATGCCAAGACTTCGGTCGCTGACGGCCGATGGGCACGGGTCGGCTCCACGAATCTGAATATTGCAAGCTGGTTCGGGAATTGCGAGCTGGATGCCGTTATCGAGAACGATGACTTCGCGAGCCAGATGGAAGAACAATATCTACGAGATCTGAGTAATGCCACCGAAGTGATCCTCGACACGAGGAGAAGAGTACGCGCGCCGGGCGAACCACGGCATCGTCTGCCGGTCACGACCAGCGGGGGCGGAAGCGCAGGCCGCGCAGCTGCCGGTGCTATTCGAATCGGCAACGCTGTCGGCGCGGCGTTTACCAATCGCAGAGTGTTTCAGCCCCTTGAGGCAAGGTTCGTCATTGAGGCTGGCCTACTGGTGCTCGGACTGGCGATTCTGTGCGCCCGGTTTCCAAAAGTGCCAGGATATTTTCTTGCTGCCGTCACAGGCTGGGTCGCACTTGCGCTGATTTATCGTGGTTACAAAGTGCTTCGCGAACGCAAGTTGAGATGGAGTACACAGCGACAAGCCCGCAGTCCTAAGTGAGTCAGGGATTAACTCATGGCTGAAGCGAACGAATCCAATGCAGCATCTAACACGATGAGAGTAATTCTTTAGATGGCTAGCCCGATTAGGATTGTGACCTACAACATTCACAAGTGTCGAGGACTCGACCGCCGGGTCGATCCAGCCCGTATCGTCGAAGTCCTGCGCGAAGTCGATGCGGACGTGATCGCGTTGCAGGAGGTGCTGAGCATTCATCGGTATCCTGAAGAAGACCAGGCGCAGTTCATCGCAGCAGAGTTGAGCTTTGATTATTGTCTAGGCGAGAACCGCCGCCTAAATGGGGCTGCCTATGGAAACCTGCTGCTCAGCCGTTTTCCTCTTCGTGCAATCAAGAATTACGACATTAGTATTCAGGGCTACGAGCAACGAGGCTGTTTGCGCGCCGATATTGAAGTCGGAATGGCTACGCTGCACTTATTTAATGTCCACTTGGGCACAAGCTTTTTTGAACGCCGGCGACAAGTTCGAAAGCTCGTCAGCCCAAAGATTCTCCACAATCGGGACGCATATGGGGCTCGGGTCATTCTTGGCGACTTCAACGAGTGGACTCGCGGTCTTGCTTCTCGTTTGCTAAGTCGAGATTTTCGGGGCGTGGACATTCAGGCCTATCTGGGCCGTTCTCGAACGTACCCGGGGCTACTTCCGCTCTTTCACCTGGACCACATTTACTTCGATCCGACACTGACGCTCGAGCGTTTGTCGCTTCACAGGAGTCGAGCCGCACTCGTTGCCTCTGATCACCTGCCATTAGTTGCGGACTTCGAGGTGAATTCTTCTGCACAGGCGAACCCCCAGCGGCACCATGCGCTCGAAGTAACGAACTAGTCCGATGCAGGAATTTGTCATGAGTATCAAACGTTCTGTTGCCTCTTTGTGTTTTCGTTTACTGGTCCTGAGACACAAGAGTGATCAGATGGAGGCGCAACGTGGTCGCGCTCGAGGCACACTCCGGCAAAAAGCACTGGAGACACAAGACCGGCCAACCGGTTAGCGGTGGCGATTGTGAGTTATGAAGCGAAGGGACATCAGCGCATTGCATTGACAACAGCTATAAGACCCGCCGATCGGAACATCCGGTCGAATAGTCGTTTACGGAGTGAAGCCTGGCAGCAAGCTCACAGCAACTGGTAGACCGAGGCCCGCTTCGCCCATTCGCTCTGCGGAAAATCCCGCTGCAAGTGCTGGACAGTCTTCTTCAACTCTTCGGCATTGCGGGTACGCTTATATCGGCTGACGCCCAGATAGTAGGCCGCTTCGGAACTCGAATCGCTCTTCGGGTATTCCGCCAGGAGATGCTGAAACGTATTCTCGGCCTCGGAAAACTCGTCGTAGTCGAAATGCGACTTGCCGATTCCGAGCATCAGTGACGCCAAGAGCTCGTCCGGCGGAAGAAAGCCGACCGTGCGGTTGTGCTCCTCGCCTTCGTCATCTAACAGTATGAGCGTAGGCGTCCATTGCACACGAAACTTCTTCGGAAGCGGCTGCGAGTTGATGAGCACCTTAACTGCGATCAGATTTTTCTCAAAAAATTCGATCACTTTCGGATTTGGATACGAGACCGCATCCATCTGTTGACAGCCGATTCAAAGCGGGTTGTGAAAGTCCAGAAGGACGTTCTTGTGCTCGCGCTGTGCGAGGCTGAGTGCGGACTTCAAATCGTCGTGCCACTTGATTTGAGCCATCGTTCCTCCCTACTGTATTCATTGATGCCAACTACGCCTCGAAGTGCGGCACAACGCGTTCTCAATTTCGAACGGAGTGGGTGATCCCGCAGGGTTTCCAACCGCGACTACGTTCGTCCTTCAACACGATTGTGAAAGTCCAGAAGAACGCTCTCGTATTCGCGCTGCGAGGTCGAGAGCGAATTTTGAATCGTACCACTGGAGTTGCTTCATTGTTCCTTCCTACTGAAGAGCCTGTTCTTCTAGATGCTTCCACCGGGGCTGGCAATTGGGCTGATGTCTTGCGTAGGATTGCCGTCGACCAGGATGAACTAGGAAACCACCACGGCGTGGCGGACCGTCAGAACCGGGCAGCATGCATCCGAGGCGATTGCGTATGCATGTAACCATGGCCTACGGTCAGCGAAGAACCCCGGAGGCGATTTCAGGCCCATAACGATCAGGTCACTGTTCTGCTCACGCGAAAATTGAACGATCGAATCCACGACCGGACCAGGAAGCACCTCCACTTGAACTGGTTTGCCGGACTCCAGATTGTGCGGGGCGAGTTCTCGCAGCCTTTTCTTGAGGCCGTCCAATGCATCGATTCCTGAAAGCAGGGATTCAATAGACGTTTTGCATGTTCACTGCGAAGCGTCCAATTTCTAGGGAGTGTTTTCATCGAGCTCAGATCTCTTTTTCTGAAGAGTTCATCATTTGCGCCGAAGTCGCGGGGAGTACAATTCGCACCTCGTTGGAAGCTCACCCGCGCGGAGGCGATTGCGTAAATGCGATCGGTCGAAAGGAAGCTGTATGAAAGTCGGAATTGTCGGTGCGGGGGCAGTCGGATCGTCCTGTCTGCTTGCGCTGGTCATGCGCGGTTCGCCGCGCGAAATCGTACTCGTAAACAGAAATCGCAAGCGTGCCAAGGGAGTCGTAACGGACGTGCAATACGGCGCAGTGTTGTCGCCCACGGTCGAACTGCGCTCTGGCGATTACTCCGACCTGGCGGGCGCATCGTTGGTGATGATCACGGCAGGGGTGAACGAGAAAAGCAGTACGGAATCGGTATGGTCTGTGACCGGATTACCGAGATGGTGCTTCGCGATGAGCGGAGTGCCATGCCCATTGGTTCCTACAATGCGAAGTATGGCGTTACCCTATCGCTGCCGAGCATTATCCGGCGGGACGGTGTAGTTCGGTTACTCGAACCCGAGATGCCCGCTGCGGAACAGCAAGCACTTGACCGCAGCGCGGAGGGTATCAGAGAAGCGGTGCACGCAGCGGATATCATCCCGAGATGATCCTTGCTTCTTTGACTGAAGCTTCAGTATCCGACTGTGAAACGTTGGCGAAGATGACGCGGGCGCTCCAGTTCATCGATGTCTGGATCAGTTACGAAAAGAACCGATGCTGAATGGAAATTTCTTGCGTCATCCGCTGAGATCAAGCAGGTGAACGCACCGGAAAGTTCAGATTGAGGAGGCCAGCTCTTAGTTGACACCGCTAGCCGCAGCACGATTTCGGTATATGACTTTGCGATCGCCATGATCGGGGGCAACGACGCGCTGATCAGCGCCTTAAATCCCAGATGGAAGAATCCAAATCTGTTATGACGACCAAGTCCGTGGGACAAGGTCGATCATTGATGCGCTCCCGTTCTACCTACGCAGACGGACAACATTGAGATCGATCCCCCATCGACGCCTTCGACAGGGAAGGTAATGTCGTCGCTCTGTTGCCGGGTCGCACCAACTCCACAACTTTTCGTGTGCTCACATCACACCAATTTGTCTCAACACTCCCATGAGATCGTAGAACAGGTTTTCTTCCACAATTTCTCCATTCTCATTCCAGTGCGCCACGGTGCAGAAGTCCACTTTGAAGCTCTTGTTGGATCACTTTGCCGTCGGCTATCGTCATCGGCCCAGTCATGGTCCCGCTAAACTCGACGATTGTGCATGTCCAATCACCCTGCGCAATCATGACCTTGTATGGATTGTTGACGAGATGCTGGTCGGGAAACGTTTTGAAAAACGCAAGCGCCTCCTGCTCATGAGCTTCTATTCCATGCGTCGGCGGTTGGTTGGGCCATCGTACGACGCAATCCTTCGCGTGGCGCTTGTGGAAGGTAGTAAGCTCCTTCGTATTCCAAGAGTCATCCAGCGTCTTCATCAAGTGCAAGTTCTGTTCTGGGGTCATGACCCGCTCCTCTCGTTGTCCGTACTTACGCAAATGTCCATCCATGCCATGCTCGGCTGATCCCGTCTGCTCGCTGCCGAGTGAAGCGTCGTATCCAGGACCTTCGCGGCAAGTCGCAGACGCAGACCGTGGCGTCATCCGCGGCGAACGCCGTCGCGAAATGTTTTCCGATGCCGGACCCGGTGGCAACGAATAAGGCGCGTTGAACGCCTTCCTATCCTCGTTGTTTCTTTAGCGTGGCGGCAAGCGTGCGGTCGGAAGCTGCCAGCCTAGCCGCATGGCCATAAACCGAAGTCCAAAGCAAAGGACTGCGCCGGCTATTGCTGCCGCGTAGGTGGGAAGATGCAGCATTCTTCCCAGCACCATCACAGCTGCGCCAATCAGAGCCGCAACCGCGTAAAGCTCGGTTCGCAACACGGTGGGAATTTCCATCACGAGGACGTCGCGCACCATGCCGCCGCCAATTCCGGTCAACATACCCAGCAAGATTGCCGCAACCGGGCCGGCGTGGAAGGCCAGAGCCTTACCTGCACCAGACACCGCAAAGAGCGCCAGTCCGGCGGCGTCGAACACCAGCACAGGGCTGCTTAGCCGGTCGATGTTTCGATACCAATAGAACGTAATCAGCCCGGCAAGTATCGAGACAGCGATGTATCGCCAGTCGCGGACGGCCGAAGGTGGAACCGTCCCGATCATCACGTCGCGGGCAATCCCACCTGAGTTGCCCGCGGCGAAAGATAAAACCAGAACCCCGAAGAGATCGAGCCTGTGCTTGACCCCGGCGGTTGCGCCACTAAGAGCGAAGACGAAGGTGCCGCCAAGATCGAAAGCGACCAACAGCGTATTCACAACGATTTGTTCGTTGACGATCAATTCGTTTATGACGAGAGCCAGGCCTGGGAGGCGACTACCAACGCCTCCACTCCGGTCTCCAAAGTCGGATGAATCACCGGCGCGAAACGCGGGTTGTGATTGGTCGGGATCTCGGCAATTGTGCCCGACTTCTTCGCCTTAACATACGTCTCAGGGTCGGTGCCGCCCACAAACCAGAATACAGACGGCACCTGCCACTCAGTTCCAAAAGAGCCAAAATCTTCGCTCGCGGTAGTTGGTTGAGTGTCTTTTACGTGATCCGCTGGGAAATAGCCTAGAAACGCATCAACCACACGTTTTGTTGCCTCTGGATCATTCTTCACAAGCGCGTAACGGTCAAGCGCAGTGATCTCTGGCTTCTTTGGCGCTCTCGATGCTTCGGCTTCGGCATTAACGATGCGTTCGATGGCCGCAAGCACCCGTTTTCGGACATCTTCATCGAAAGTACGCACGTTCAGCTTTATGACTGCCTCGTCGGGGATCACATTCTCCTTTGAACCGGCCTGAAGGGAGCCAACGGTTACGACCGCAGCATCGGTAGGAGCGATTTCACGTGACACGATCGTTTGCAGGCGAAGGACGGTAGCAGCGGCCATAACAACTGGATCGATGCTCGCTTGAGGCATTGAGCCGTGAGCGCCTCGACCGAACATTCGGATTTCGAAGCTGTCTCCCGCGGAGGTGATCACGCCGGAGCGCGTGCTAATTGCGCCTGAGGACCCGACCATGACGTGCTGTCCGAATATGGCGCTCGGTTTCGGAAAGCGCTTAAACAATCCGTCGTCAATCATCGCTTGCGCGCCAGCACCTGTTTCCTCCGCGGGTTGAAAAAGAGGCATGAGTGTACCTCGCCACGCGTTTCGATTGTGCGCTAACAATGTGGCCGCTCCGATGAGCCACGCTACGTGGATGTCATGGCCGCAGGCATGCATCACCGGTATGGATTTCCCGTTTTGACTCGTGGTTACGCTGCTGGCATAGGGTAGCCCCGTCGCCTCATGCACCGGTAGCGCGTCCATATCGGCTCGGAGCATGATAGTTGGACCGTCGCCATTGTGCCAACGCCAGTTGTTACGTCATAACCGGCCGCACGGAGACGATCCGCGGCAATGCCTGCCGTCCGGTTCTCATGCATCGACAGCTCGGGATGAGAGTGGATATCTTTGTAAATGGATTCCAGATCGGGAAGCAGCGTGCCCAGATTGGCAAGTACGTTCTGCGCATGCTGTGTTTTTCCGCTCATAGCCCAATACCTCTCGCGATATCTACTGACAATTGGCCTACCACAATACCTGATATGTGATGCTGGTGGGCGCGAGCTCACATGGCCAGAAGAACCGGTGAAGCGCAGCAATGACGACGAAACCGCAACAGAGGGCGGATGCATCAGAGCCCGAATTGTTCTGAGGAGGACGCGAGTTCTGGTGGCGAGTATCGGTTCCTAAAACGCACTGTAACTCTGATAGCGTTGTTTTGTACAAGAGTAGGCAACGCCTTGTGAATGACAACTAATGCCACCGAGTACACCCTCTCCTCAATCAACCCCCAAGCTAGCCCTCACCGCAAGGAGATGGGCCAAGAGTCTCGCACGTTGGGATCAGTTTGTGGAACTCAGAAATCTTGAGAAGGCAACGAATCGGCTGTTCCGCGCTTACCCGCAGCTCGCGGTAAAAGGCGGGTAATCGTCCTATCTTCCACCCCGGCGAAATCCACGTTCCCAAATTTTCCAGTCGAAGCACAACCGAATCGAAGTGCGAGTGTGGCTATACCAGGATTATCAATATGGTAGGTGTGCAGACTCTAACCGTTTGGAGAGGGAACGCTGCTGTTCAGTAGGATGAGACTACCACACTCGCTGCTCGGCGTCGGCATGTCGTCAGTGCGTCTATCGATGATCCTTGCGTAGTCAGGACAAGCGTTTAGTCGATATTACCGATCAATACCCGGCTCCCGCCAATTCCATTCTTGCGATGATTTTGTCTTCGCTCAAGACCGCGTCGTATCGAACCAGAATGCGCGTTCCCGTTCGGTGAAGTAACAACCACAGACCGTGGCTATATCCCGCATAAAGAAAGGCATCGTATATAGCCTGAATATCGACGGAATTAGGCGCGGTCACCTCGTCGAATTGATGGCCGATTAGTTCTTGGCGGCTTCGCCCGAGAAGGTGGCAGAACGTGTCGGAAACATCGATGTACTTCCGATCCAAATTGATCAGTGCTGTGTATTCGGGTCGCACTTCAGCGCGGTGCATGTTGTGTTCTCGCGCAGCTGGGCAGCCATTTTTGTTGTGACATTTCGCAGACAATTCTAATGTGGTTGCGTTCTGACTCCGCTTCGCTTCTCTCCGGCATGGCACGACATTTTAGCAGAGCCTGTCAATGACAAGCGGCAACTAACAATGGTTTTCAGGCAATCAATGGATAAGCTGTGATGGAAATTCAAGAACTAGTCGGGTCGATTTTTCCGATGAGTGTTGTAGAACTTTCTTCCCTTATGACTGCGGGAAGAACGGCCGCGGGTAGCCATCTTGGTCCACGTTAACAGTAGAAATTGCCTTCATTTCGCGGTGGACATTTCGCCAAAAACGCTAGTTACGGTGCTGATCTTGGGTAGTTCGGGAGACGCCTCTGCGAATCTAGCTTCTCAATGCCAATGATTGCCGTGCTGGTCTTACCGGGTTTTGACTCAGCGTGCGCAGACAGAAAACTGCCGGGCATCGCCGCACGGTCATAAAAAGGGCCTAAGCACGGGTTCGCTCCGAATGCCGTGGCCTCAATGGGTACGCTTCTTCTGAGTTCCTAGGTCCTCGTTCATCGTTTTCGTCAACGGCTCACACGCGTCGTCAATTCCTGGCTGCACGCTTCTAGATTGACTCCTAGCTCCCAGTGCAGAGCATGAAACACATCTCTAAAACTTGTAAGTCGGCTACGAACAAACAGTAGCAAGCCGCGGGTCCGTTGAAGAGCGGGGTGATCCTAATTTAGCAAGCAGTGGGGACTTCATGTTGCGGGTGGCGCAATTGACGTATCTTTCTCGCGACGTGTTCCCGTGCGTATTCCTGCTGTGCCTCTTCTCATCAACTATTCAGCATTTAAAAGCCGGACCCGAGCGGTTTGTCGCTTCCCGACAAGCACTTTACGGCTGAATTGGTGACAAATTCCAGGTAACTGTTAGGAACTGGCGTGATCGCTCACTATCTCATTTGACATTGTGAGTGGGAAGGTTGCGGCGAACGTCAATAACTTTCATCGCGGCGATCAGTCAAATGTTGTATTTTGGTAAGCCATTAAGTCCACCAAGAGAAGGCCCATTGATTCTGCGCAAAAGCTGTTCTTCCCTGATTGCCGGCCTGACTACGCTATTAGCTCTGTCAGTTTTCATCTCATGCAGCTCAAACAAGAAGCCCACGGGCAGCGCCGCTTCGGCTGAGGGAAGCAGCAGTGCGGCACCAGCCAGCTCATCATCCAGCAGCTCGGGCGAAGTCGACGCCTGCAAGCTGGTCACCAAGGCTGAAGCTGAAACCGTGATGGGCGAGAAGCTGAAGGATCCGGATTCGGGTCCCGCATCAACGGCCGGCGGCACGATCTGCATGTACGGGTCGCCGGAGTCACTGTCCGCAAAGCACGTGACCATAAGGGTCGAGTCGCCCAACTACAACTGGGATAAAAATAAGGAAGACAAGAGGGTTGAAGGCGAGAACATGCGGCCCAATCGTGGATATATCCGGCAGGTTCCGGGGCTGGGGAAAGACGCCTATTTTGCCCGCCACGTGCTCCACGTGTTGACCGATCGCGGCATCCTGACTGTGGCTATCTTTAAAGACACCGCTGACGCTATCGCCTCAGAAAAGACGGAAACCAAGACTGAAGCCCTAGAGAAGACACTGGCGGAGAAGGCTATAACAAGGATGTAACGCGCGGCCGCATAGCTGCATAAGGCAGCAAGGATTAGATTGAATCTCAACGGCTGTGCTGGGTTGACGGTCAGTTTAGGCCGGGTACTTTCCGCCGATGTAATGTTCGAGTTGCTGGATAGTCTGTTCCTGGTCGGAAACGATCCATTTCACTAAGTCCCCGATCGAGACTATTCCCACCAACGTGTCTTCTTCAACGATCGGAAGATGACGTATGCGCTTATCGGTCATGATGGCCATGCACTCGTCGACAGTGCGTTGTTGGCTCACGGAAATCACTGGACTGGTCATGATCTCTTTGACCCAGGTCTCCTTTGAGGATCTCCCCTTGAGGATGACTTTGCGGGCGTAATCGCGCTCCGAGAGGATGCCGACTAGCTTGCCCTCTGAAATGACAACCAAGGCTCCAACTCCTTTGTTGGCCATCTTTTCGATTGCCTCGTAGACCGATTGGTCGGGTCCAACCGACCAAATCTCCCGATGTTTCAGCTTTAAGACCGAACCTACGGTTTCTTTTAGTCTCACTTCGGAACCTCCAATCAATTCGTGCTCAGGCAGCACTTATTCCAGCTGCCCCTAGCGCGCCCCAAGGTCCTTTCAAACGCTAGCAATCGTAAGCTGAGCCAGAGTGGTTTCAAGAAGCTGGTGCACGATCAAGGCCGGATCAGACGCAGGCTGCGCAGACGTTTGGCAGATGCAAGGCTCTTGAGCTTCCTCGCTCGCCCTGACGACGTCCAACACCGTAAGCTCACCTGGATTATTGACTAGCCGATATCCACCTTCGGTTCCGTGCCGCGACTGCAATAGCCCAGCTTTTGCAAGGTGTTGCAAGATTTTGGCAAGCGTTTCTTCTGGAAGCCCATACAGGTCAGCCAAATCTTTCGCGCTGAATGAGGTGTCCCTCTCTGCATTTTCTGCCAGGTGTTTGACAGCGATCAGGGCGTAACACGCTTTTTTGGTCAGCAACATGGCAGACCGGACACATTGAGATAGAGAAGGGTATTTGCTAATATAGTACTGAACTAGTACTGTTTACGAAAATCCCATGTGAAAATGGGATGCACTTCGATAGGTGAGCGGTGGCAATGGTCAGACTAAGCAAACTTACAGACTACGCACTGGTCGTGATGAGTTGCATGGCGCGAAGCTCAAATTCGTCTCGCACGTCACGTGATCTCTCATTGGAACTGCAGCTTCCGCTACCCACCGTGAGCAAGCTATTGAAGGAACTTCTGCGGAGTGGGTTGCTGGTTTCGCAACGTGGCGTCAACGGCGGCTACAGCCTGTCGCGGGAGCCACAAGAAATATCGCTGGCGGAGATCATTGCTGCTCTCGAAGGTCCGATCGCGCTTACCGAATGCAGTACCGACACAATTGGTCTCTGCGCACTCGAGTCCTGTTGCGCCATAAAGAAAAATCAGCAGATCATCAGCCAGGTAGTGCGGGGCGTGCTGGACAGATTGACTCTTTCTGATCTTGTCCAGCCATTCCAGGTTACATCCATTAAGGACCCTCACGGCAACCTGGTGCCAACAATTACCGTGACGTCAGGAAGAACGCAATGAGTACAAACGTCGATACAATCCGAGATTTTGCAAAAAGCGAATACAAGTGGGGCTTTGTCACTGAGGTTGAAGAAGAGAGAGTTCCGAAGGGCCTGAACGAAGACATAATTCGTCTGATATCGACGAAGAAGAACGAGCCCGAATTCATGCTGCAGTGGCGGCTGAGAGCTTATCGTCACTGGGCTTCGCTGGAGCGGGCCGCGGCAGAACCCAAGTGGGCCAACATCAAATACGGTCCGATCAACTATCAGGACATCGTGTACTACTCGGCGCCAAAGCAAAAGACGGGGTTGAAGAACCTCGACGAATTGGACCCGGAGATCCTGCGCACATACGAGAAGTTAGGCATTCCACTGGAGGAGCAAAAGCTTCTTGCCGGAGTAGCGGTCGATGCTGTGTTTGACAGTGTCTCGGTTGCTACAACGTTTAAGGAAAAGCTGGCAAAGGCAGGGGTGATCTTCTGCTCGTTTTCTGAAGCGGTACAGAAGCACCCGGAACTCGTGCAGAAGTATCTAGGCTCGGTGGTGCCTTTTAGCGACAACTTCTTTGCGGCGCTCAACGCAGCAGTGTTCACCGATGGCTCCTTCGTTTATGTCCCTAAGGGCGTCCGGTGCCCGATGGAGCTTTCCACATATTTCCGCATCAACGCTGCAGCAACCGGACAGTTTGAGCGCACGTTGATCGTCGCCGATGAAGGCGCATACGTCAGCTATCTTGAGGGCTGTACCGCTCCGATCCGAGATGAGAATCAGCTGCACGCCGCCGTGGTCGAGTTAGTAGCGCTCGACAATGCCCAAATCAAATACTCGACCGTGCAGAACTGGTATCCCGGCGACAAAGACGGCCGAGGTGGGATCTACAACTTCGTCACCAAGCGCGGCAAGTGCCTCGGTGTGAGCTCGAAGATCTCATGGACGCAAGTGGAGACCGGTTCAGCCATCACGTGGAAATATCCAAGCTGCATTCTGCAGGGTGATAACTCAGTGGGTGAGTTCTATTCCGTTGCGCTGACCAACAACTATCAGCAGGCAGACACCGGCACCAAGATGATCCACCTGGGCAAGAACACGCGTAGCACTGTGGTGTCAAAAGGCATTTCTGCTGGTCATGGTCAGAACACCTACCGTGGTTTGGTGAAGATCCTGAAGAATGCCAGCGGAGCGCGCAACTATACGCAATGCGATTCATTGCTCATCGGCGACAAATGCGGCGCCCACACCTTTCCCTACATAGAGGTAAAGAACGCCAGCGCCCGTATGGAACACGAAGCGTCCACGTCCAAAATAGGTGAGGACCAGATCTTCTATTTGCGGCAGCGAGGTCTGTCGGTCGAAGAAGCCGTTTCCATGATCATCAACGGCTTCTGTAAGCAAGTCTTCCGCGAACTTCCGATGGAGTTCGCGGTGGAAGCGCAGAAGCTGCTGAGCATAAACCTGGAAGGAAGTGTTGGATAAGAGTCATGAGCATTCTGGAAATCAAGAATCTGCGCGCGAACGTAAATGGCCACGAAATCCTCAAAGGAATCAACCTGAAGGTGAATGCCGGCGAGGTGCACTCGATCATGGGCCCGAACGGGTCGGGAAAGAGCACGCTCGCGCAGGTATTGGCACGACGGGAATCCTACGAGGTCACCGACGGCCAGGTCACACTGAATGGCAAAGACCTGCTCGCGATGAAACCCGAAGAAGCAGCCTGCGAAGGGCTCTTCATGGCTTTCCAGTATCCGGTGGAGGTTCCGGGCATCAGCAACGCGTATTTCCTCCGCGCGGCGCTCAATGCAGTGCGCAAGTATGGTGGACTGGAGGAACTGGACGCGATGGATTTTCTTCCGTTCCTTAAAGAGAAAATGCGGCTGCTCGATATGGACGAGCGATTCCTGAACCGGCCGGTGAATGAAGGCTTTTCAGGAGGCGAAAAGAAGAGGAATGAAATCGTGCAGATGGCGGTCCTCGAGCCCAAGGTGGCGATCCTCGACGAAACTGACTCCGGACTGGATATCGATGCCCTGAAGATCGTGGCTCGAGGTGTAAACACGATGCGCAGTCCGGATCGTGCCATCGTGTTGGTTACGCATTATCAGCGACTTTTGGACTACATCGTTCCCGACTACGTGCATGTGCTGGTTGATGGGCGGATTGTCAAGTCGGGCGGGCCGGAGCTGGCGCTGCAGCTGGAAGAGAAGGGGTACGGCAGCTGGGTTGAACCGGCGATTGCTTAACTGAAAGGCGCCGATCCTTGTGACCGATGTGAATGGAGTAAGCAACTTGATTTCAAATGCACAAACTATCACCAGCGCGGAGCGGTTGGGGAACTATCTCGGACTGTTTGCGGAGTTGGAACAGCGGAGTGCCCAGCAGTCCGCGTGGGTACGCTCGCTCCGAGAGAATGCGTTTGCTCGTTTCTGTGAGATCGGGTTCCCGACCACGAAAGATGAGGACTGGCGATTTACCAATATCAGTGCGATCTCGAAAACACCGTTTCAGTTGACCAGAGATGCTAATGCGCCAGTTCAGAGGGAGTCCCTTCAACCGTTTCTAGTGCCGGGCGCCGCTTGCCGATTGGTATTCGTGAACGGACGATTTGCTTCTGCTCTCTCGGATTTGCCTTCCCCTCCAGCTGGAATCAAGATCGGCAGTCTATCAGAAGCGCTTGCGCGCGACTCGAGCACGATCGAGCCGCACCTGGGGCGCCATCTTAAGATTAATCGAGACGCATTCACGGCCCTGAACACTGCGTTGTTTGAAGATGGTGCTTTCGTATATCTGCCGAGGCGGACGGTGATCAAGGAACCCATCTCCTTGCTGTTCATCTCTCTTCCAGGAAACGAGCCGTCGATGGCGCATCTGCGCAACCTTATCGTGGCTGGCGAGGATAGCCAGGCCAGCATTGTTGAAGATTACGTTTCGCTAGGCAGCGGTGTGTTTTTCTCCAATGTGGTTACGGAATTGATTGCGGGTGACAACTCGGTCGTATCCCACTATCTGATTGAGCGAGAGGAAGCACAAGCCCTCAACGTTTCTACACTCTTCACGCAGCAGGGGCGGACCAGCAATGTCGCGTCGCATTCGGTGCTCCTCGGAGGCGCACTGGTTCGCAACAACGTGCACCCGGTGCTCGCCGGAGAAGGTGCGGAATGCCTGATCAACGGTCTGTTTATCGGTAAGGATCACCAGCATCTCGACAACTACATGCTCGTGGAGCACGCCGCTCCGCGATGTTCAAGCCGGCAGTTCTACAACGGCATTCTCGATGAGCATGCTCATGGCGTGTTTCATGGCCGGATCATCGTTCACAAAGATGCGCAGAAGACGGATGCGAAGCAGACGAACCGCAATCTGCTCCTGTCGGACGATGCTCAAATCGACACCAAGCCGCAGCTTGAGATCTACGCCGACGACGTGAAGTGCACACACGGCGCAACCATAGGGCAAGTGGAAGAGGAGGCGCTCTTTTATCTTCGCTCACGCGGAATTGATGAGCTGGCCGCACGCGCGTTGCTGCTGTTTGCGTTTGCAAGTCAGTGCCTGGACCGGATGACCTGTGCCCCGGTTCGCGAGTACCTGCAAAACCAAGTTCAGCAATGGCTGCCGGAGGGAAGCTCCTCATCAGCCCTGTCCGCCAAAGAAACGGAGAGGCAATGGGAGGAAGTTGGATGACAATTGCCACAAACACGCTTCGACCACTTGCGACCGGGTTTAACGTTTATAAGATTCGCGAAGATTTTCCCATCCTCAAACAACAGGTGCATGGGAAGCCCCTGGTTTACCTGGACAATGCTGCCACAACGCAAAAACCGCAGGTGGTCATCGATACACTTGTCGACTACTACCGCTCCGACAATTCCAATATTCATCGCGGTGTTCACACTCTTTCGGAGCGCGCGACAGAAGCTTACGAACAAGCACGAGCTTCGGTGAAGAGCTTTCTTAACGCACGGGACGTTAGAGGAATCATCTTTGTTCGCGGCACTACCGAGGCCATCAATCTCATAGCGCAGACCTACGGCCGGACTCATGTCGGCTCGGGCGACGAGGTCATTATCTCCGCCATGGAGCACCATTCGAACATTGTACCTTGGCAGATTCTTTGCCGACAACAACAGGCCCATCTGCGCGTGGTGCCTGTGAATGACGATGGCGAGCTAGAACTGGACGAGCTCGAGAGGCTGCTCGGGCCGAAGACCAAGCTCATCGCGATCGCTCACGTTTCCAATGCTCTGGGAACGATAAACCCAGTGCGGGAAATCGTTGCGCTTGCCCATACCCGCAACATTCCTGTTCTCGTCGACGGTGCGCAGGCTTGTCCGCATCTCGACGTGGACGTTACCGATCTCAACTGCGAC
>Ga0207652_10001321_pt1 | contig 22018 bp, 16 predicted proteins | sample KBSC63BmetaG_FD_184334 | JGI IMG/M metagenome (GOLD analysis project Ga0207652, IMG submission 184334) | Corn rhizosphere microbial communities from Kellogg Biological Station, Michigan, USA - KBS C6-3B metaG (SPAdes) (version 2) | ecosystem: Host-associated > Plants > Roots > Rhizosphere ... | reverse complement strand
GGTACATTCGTGGATCGGGCGACCGCCATGGACACGGTGCTCGCGCTCCTCGATTCCGCGCTCGCGCGCTATCAGGGCGTCGTGCCCGGAAGTGAATTCAGAACGAAGGTGCTGGCCCCCGGCTTCGACCTGCTCAACACGATTTACGCCATGCAGGCGCGCTATCACCGGCTGACCAACGACTGGACCGGTGCGCTCGCCGCCGCCCAGCAGGTGAACCTCGGCGTGGTCTCGCAGGTGCCGTTCAGCGCCGTGGAGATCAACCCCATCTATAATCGAAGCGAGCTGGCCGGCTACATCTATCCGCGCGATACACTGCGGCTCGAGGCCGAGGCCGGCGACCAGCGCGTCGGCTTCCACATTGGTGGCGACACCGTGCCCGGGAACGTCCGGCCGCTGCGCCATTTCGCGCAGTATCAGTCGGCGGACGCACCGATCGCCGTGTACTATCCCGCGGAGATCCGCCTGATCATGGCCGAGGCGGCCGCCAACGCGAACGACCTCAGCACCGCGCGCGACCTGATCAACGCGGTGCGCACGGAATGCGGCTCGGCACTTCATGAACCGCAGCCCTGTCTCCCCGCGCTCACCGACACGGATTTGCCGACGCAGGCGGCCGTGATCGCGCAGATCTATCACGAGCGGCAGATCTCGCTCTTCGCCACGGGTCTTCGCTGGGAAGACGCGCGGCGGCTGAATTCCGTAGGCGGCCCCGGCGCGATCGCGAAGCGGTGCTGGCTGATCTATCCGCAGAGCGAGAGTTCGATCAATCCGAACACGCCGGCCGATCCGGAGCCATCGGAGCCATCGACGACGCCGGAGACATGTAGTTGATCAGCATCAAAGGGGTCAGAGTCGATTGAAATTTTGTCGGGAATAGGCAATCGGGAATGGGGGAGGCAGTCCGCCCCATTCCCCGCACCCCTTTTCTCATTCTACGCTACTACGGTCGTGACGAGGGAGTGGAGAGCGGTGCCGCTCTTCTGCCGCCTGGCGGCGGAGGTGGTGGCGCCTTGGGCGGCGGGGGCGGCGCAGCCGCCGAGGCCATTTCATTCGGGAGCCTGAGCCGTCCCCGCGGCAGCGTGATGTTACCGCTCAGATCCTTCGTACTTTTCCAAATGGCCAGCGCCCATGACTTGGGTAGAGAGAAGTCGTCGCCTTTCTTCGTCATCACGTACAACTCGCCCTGCTTCGTCCAGTCGCCGGTCCCGGTTGGCTGGAGCGTGCCCGAAATGAAGGCCCATTGATGGCCAATGGCGTTGTATGCGCGCACCATCGCGAACCCCAGCACGCAGCCAACATAGCTGCATTCCTTGATATCCCTGAGCCCCTTTCCCGGCTCCGGCGTGTATTCGGTCCGGTGCCAGGTCTTCGTGTTGATCCGGTTTTCCGAGATGCACCGGAACAGCGCTTCGTGATGACCGCTGGCGCCCCACTGCTCCACTGGCTTGGCCCCCTCGAGGTGCGGCATGCTCAGGTGCTTCTCCATGTGCAGCGCCGGGACGAGGTAGAGCATGTGCGGGCCGCCACCTGTCCGCTGTGAGATGGTCAGCAGGCCGATCCAGGCGCTTCCGGGAGCGCCGTGCTCGAAGTCGACCTTCGATTGATTTTCGACCTTGATTTCGCCGGCAAATGGCAGATGCGGCTGCTCCGCATAATCGTAACTGTCGGAGAAGCCTTTCCCGATCTGCGGAATGAAGGCATCATCGGACGCCCCGGGATCGCCGAGCGCGTAGTTCTCCCAGAGCACGACATCTCCCTTACGCAGCCTGAACTTCTTGGCGAACTCGTCCACTGCTGCGATGAAGCTGTCGATGTTTGCCATCTTGGCGCTCCCCGGCGCGTGAAGCAGCATGTCCCACTCCACTGACATCGCGCGTCGCGCGGCGTCCCCACCCAACGCCGTGTAGACCGGCCCACAGACGTCGCTCCAGTACAGCGTGACCAGCTTCTGCAGCAGGTTCCCCAAGTTGGAAACCTTGTCCTTGGCGTTCAGCCGCGAATTGCCACGGGCCTGCGACAGCGCAACCTGCACGACTTTCCCCGTGGCGTCGTGCTGATCCACCTTCGCGCCGCGATAGTCTGCATCCGCCTTGCGAAGCTCGTGCTCGAGCCCTGGCTGCCTTTCTCTCAGCCAGGTGGAGAATCGCTTCATTGAGGGCCTCCGTTTGGTATGGGGAAACACCACGATGGGGAATGGGCCGGAGTGCCGCCCCGATTTCCCATTCTCGCTTGCCCATTCCCCGAGGCGGAAAGGAAGGGGAACGGAACTACCTGCTCCCCCACACTGCCTCATCCTCCGGTCCCAGCACCCACACCGAGTACCCGCGCAGCTTGTACTGCTTCACCAGCGCTTCCTTCGCAGCGAAGCTGCGCGCGTTCTCGAAGAAGATCCACTCGTACGTGCCCCCGTTCTCGTAGTAGGTGAAGGGCACACCCTGCGTGCTGTCCCACTGGATCGTGGCGCCGTGGCGGTCGGCGAGTCCCTTGCCCCAGCTCCAGCTCACGCTCTCGGATGACGACATGAACCGCTCCGGGATGGCCGGATTGTCACGCGTGTACCAGCGTTCGCTCCAGCTCGGAATGCCGAGCGATATCTTGTTCGCGGGGACGAAGCGGAGCACGTACTCCACATTGGCGCGCATCCACGGCAGGCCGGCAACCGGTCCGGGCGGCGTGCGCCGCGTCTGCTGGTCGTACGTCATGAGCGAAATGAAGTCACCCACGCGACCCAGTGCGGCGAGATCGTAGCCATCGCGCCAGCTCTCGAAGAGAAAGCGGTGGTAGCTCGTGGGTCCCGCGTAGTTCGACATCTGGTGCACCACGGCAATGCTGAGCGTGCAGTGCACCGCGTGCAGCGCATTGGCCGTCTCCGTGTACCACGCCGTGAGCCGGTCGCGATCCTGCATGTTCACGTCTTCGATGTCGAACTGGATTCCCCACCAGCCGTTGTCCTTGCACTGACTGGCGAGCGTGGCGGTAGCGCGCGCACGGGCGGCGGTGTCGGCGAGCAGCCGCCGCAGCGCCGGCTGGTTGAATCCCTCGTTCACCACGAGCGGCATGAGCTTGATGTGATGCTGCTTCGCGATGGCGGCGACGCGTGGATCGAGCTCACCCCACACCGTACCCAGGCTGTCCACGGTGAGCACCTGCGCGCCGAGCACGTCGATCTTGTCGGCGTGCTTGGCGAGACTCTCGTAGCTGTCGGGGCGGTCCACGTAGTACCAGAGGCGTTCGGGCGCCTGGGCGGGGAGCAGGGCAGGGAGGAGGGCGAGCGTGAGCAAGGCAACGGATGCGAATCTGGACATGCAATGAGTCGGTCAGGAGGGAGGGAGAACGGCGGGGGAAGGAAGTTGCCGTGCGCTGACGATGAACGCTCTCGGCGGTGTATCGCAAGAGGCGACGGCGGATTACGGCGGATGTACTTCACCTGCTGCATGACCGGCAGGTGGAGCTTTTCGGTGGTCTCCCGGGCGTGCGCGATGAGAACGCCATTCTCTCCGCCGTCGATCGGCCCCGTTCGCGATGGCATTACGGCCGCGTGCGCGATGTTCGAGCGCTGGCAGCGCCCTATCTGTGCGCACTTGCCCGAAAGCAGGGGTTCACTGATGGAAACACGCGCACGGCGCTCGCCGCAGTGCTGGTCTTTCTCGACCTCAATGGGAAGCAACTCGAGAAGGCGTTGGACGAGGTGTATTCCATCACCATGAGAGCGGCGACCGGAGAACTCGACGCCGACGCCGTTACTGCCTGGTTTCGCGGCGATGAGCTGCCGCCAAAGAAGCGGAAGCGCTCATCGCGGTCCCGAATTCGGTGAAGCGGGCTGTCGCTGCGCATGCGCTGATTGCGTTTGACGGGCATGAATCTGGTTAGCGCATCGCGAGCAACCTGACGAAATTGGCAAGACGTTCGGCCTCACTGTCGGTGAGATCCACAGGAACATTGGTGATGGTCACGACCCAGTTGGGGCGAATCGAAATGGAGGACTGATAGCCTCCCTCCGATGTCGCGGACGTTGGTTCCTGAAGGGCAACCTCCAACGGCACCGCCGTTCGTGCGCCGCTACCCCCGTTCCGCTGCTTCTTCGTGCTCACCTTCGTTGTCCGCGTCTTCGCGGAGAAATTGGCGGGGTCCTCGCGCCACTGCTGGAAGAGTGCAATCGCCCGATGAACACGTCGCCCGTATTCCTTGAGCGTCGACGGATTGAAGTCCCGCGCCCGCTTGTTGCTGAACCGCCTGATGGCGCCCTCCAGATCGATCGCGGCAAGGTTGTCGCGCTCGGCGTCCGTCAGAACGCCGAACACGTTGCGCACCGCGGTGGCCAGGGCGGCTGCCGTTGCGGCCGGCATGAGTCCGCGCTCACTGGCGTGATCGAGAAAGTCCAGCACATCGCCCATCGAATACGCGTTCCCCATATTGTCACCAAACGTTATATTAGCTGTCGGAGGACAATATAATGTTTTCTGGTGATAATGCAAATACGCGGTACCCGCGAACCATGGGACCGGCGCTGGAGCGGGATCTGGCGACCTACCCGGTGGTGGCGCTCCTGGGCGCACGTCAGGTGGGGAAAAGCACCCTGTGCCAGGAGATCGCCGACCGCCGCGGACTCCCCTGGCGCTCGCTCGATGACCGGGACGTACGCCGGCAGGCGGTCGACGATCCCGAGGGTCTTCTAGCTGAGATTGGCGGCGACGGAGCGTTCATTGATGAGGTGCAGCGAGCGCCCGATCTCCTGCTGGCCGTGAAGTCGGTCGTGGACCGGGACGGGCGACCGGGGCGCTATCTGTTGAGCGGATCCAACCAGCCGCGCATGCGCGGTGCAGTGGCCGAGTCGCTCCTGGGGCGCGCGGCGTACCGCACATTGCGGCCGCTCACGTTGAGCGAGCTTCGATACTCCGAAGAACATTCGGGCTGGTCGTTCCTCTTCGGAAAGACCGAGCACACGTTGTTGCGTGAGCTGGGGCGCCGCGCCGAGTCGAGCGGAGCACTCGACTGGAAAGACGTAGTCGCCACCGGAGGATTCCCGAGGGCGGTCGCGGCGCCACCGGCCCTTCGCACGAGATTGCTCGACGATTATGTCGAAGTATTCGCCAGTCGCGATGTGCGCGAGGTCATCGGCATCGAGTCCAGCGAGCGCTTCGAGACCTTTCTGCGACTGGTGGCCGCGCACACGGGCCACGAGCTGAACGTTCTGGCGCTGGCGAACGACTTGGGCGCCCCCGTGACCACCGTCAGGCGCTGGATGGATGTGCTGGCGCGCAGCTTCCTGGTCGAGCAGGTGCCGGCATTCTCACGCAATGCCACCAGGCGCATGATCAGAGCGCCCAAACTGTTCATGGTGGACTCGGCGCTGGCCCTGGCCGCCGCACGCGAGCCAGAGCCCACCGGACTCCATCTGGAAACCCTCATTGCGTCCGACCTGGCGGTGTGGCGTGATGGGGCGCCAGGGCGCGCACTCCATCACTGGCGGGTCGCGAGCGGGCAGGAGGTGGACTTCGTCCTCGAGGAAGGAGGACAGCTCCTCCCGGTGGAGGTGAAAGCCGCGCGAAGCGTGGTCTCGGGGGACTCACGTCACCTGCGCAGGTTCCGGGACTCTTACCTCAACGCGCGGCGTGGCATCCTGCTGAGTGGCGACCCTGATATTCGCGTCCTGTCTCCCGGCATCATTGCGGCCCCGTGGTGGGCGGTGGTGTGACGCGCACCGCCGGTATCATCGCAAGCGCTCAGCCGATCCGCTTCGTGCCACCCGTCTTCAATCTCGCAGCACCACCATGGGGTCCACACGCGTGGCACGCCGCGCTGGAAAATAGCACGCGAGAAACGCCGTACCGGCCAGAATCAGGAAGGCGGCAACAAAGGAGCCCACATCGCGTGGCGTGACGCCGTACAATAAAGCCGTCATGGTTTTGGTGGCGAAGAACGCACAGATGGCCCCGAGCAGGAGCCCGATGAATGCATGGGTCATCCCCTGACGCACGACCAACGCGCGCACATCGCGAGCCTCGGCGCCGAGCGCCAGGCGAATTCCTATTTCGTATACGCGAACGCCAACAGCATAACTCAGCAAACCAAAGAGGCCCACAACCGCCAGCAGCACGGCCAGCACGGCAAATATCGCCAGGAGAACGGTGATGAAGCGCGGGGCTGCCAGTTGCGCTCGATACTCTGCACTGACCGACGAGATCTCCGGCGGTGGAAGAGCCGGATCGACTGACCGCACCTGATTCCGGAGCAGAAGCGCCAGCGCGTCGGCATCCCCCGAGGCGCGAACCACGAGCGTGCCGAGTGGCGGAAGATACCCGTCCGCTGCGCGCGAACTCTCGCCATATGGCTCATACCATTGCAACTGGCGCAATTGTCCCTGAATTCCCATGGCCGCGACATTTTGCACGACTCCAACCACGGTGCTCCATGGCACCCTTGAAGGGTCACCGGGCCCGCGTCTACGCACGCGCTGCCCCACTGCCTCGCGACCCGGGAAAATCCGCTCCGCGAGCCCTTGACTGAGCATGATGACGTTGGCCCGATCGCGGTTCTCCTCGCGGGTGAACGCCCGGCCGCGCTCCACTTTGATTCCTGCGACGCGAAAGTAGTCGGGCCCAACTTCATCCAGAGCAGCAACGCGCGGTGCAGGGGACGTCTCGCCGGTCGCCCCTTCGATTTCCAAACCACCGAGCAGGACGACGCCATAGTGCGGCGGCGCAGCGGCCGCGACGGTGGCTGCCCGCACCTGGGGCAGCGCCCGAACCTTTTCGAGCAACAGTGCCGCCAGAGCATCCCTCGCCGCGAGACTCGGATACTGCGATGGGGGCAGCGTGATGCGAACAGTCAGCAGTCCCTCCGCTCTGAATCCGAGATCTGAACGCTCTCGATCCACCAGGCTTCGAACCAGGAGGCCCAGACCCACGAGGAGCACAAGCGATAGGGCCAATTCCATTATGACGAAGATGCTGTGCAGGCGCGGGATCGCTCTTCTCCCCGAGCCGTGGATTGCGCCCGCCTTGAACAGGATATCCGATGACACGGCTGTAGCGCGTAGCGCGGGAACCGCGGCGGTGACGACCGCAACGGCAGCCGTCAGGGTCAGCGCGAATAGCAACACATGGTTGTCGATCGTGACCTGTGTCAGGTCCATGACATCACCGCCGCTCAGTCGCGAAAGACCGCGCATGCCCGACCAGGCCAGCAGCACTCCCGTCGCATCGCCCAGGATGGCAAGCATCGCCGTCTCAGCGAGCGCCGGACGCACGAGCTGCCAGCGTCCGGCCCCGAGTGACACTCTGACGGCCGTTTCCTGCTCGCGCTCTGCCGCGCGCGCAAGCAGCAGGAGCACGACGTTTGTACACGCGATCACGAGTACCAGGGTTACGACACCCATCAACACCCACAGCGTGCGCGGCAGCGATGCGTCCTGGGAATCCTGCGGGCGCTTCAGGACGACCGGCACGTCCCCCGATCTCTGGTTCGGAACCCGGCTGGCGATCGCTCGCAGTTCACGCTCTGCGGCTTCGATCGTCACGCTCGGGCGAAGACGCGCGAGCACTCCCGAAGCATCGGCGGAATCCGATCCGTCGATCGCGAGAGGCGTCCACACCTGCGCCTCGCTGAACAACGCCAGTCGTTTCGGCATGACGCCAATTACCGCATACAGTGAGCTGTCAAGCCTGATGGTCTGGCCGATGATGTCGTGCCGCCCACCGTACGCTCGCTGCCAGTAGCCGTAGCTCAGCAGCACAGCATGGACGTCGCGTTGCCGGACTTCAGCCACACTGAACGAACGCCCCAGGAGCGGGGTCAGTCCAAGGAACGCGAGGAATCCCGGCTCGATGGATACGCCATCAATTGAACGGAGATGCTGGCCGTCCGAGACGTCGTAGCGTTCGGGTGCGTAAACCTGCAATCCGTCGAGCGAGTGAGCGGTGCGGCGCCACGTATCCACCACGGCGATTGACGGCGCAGCCAGAAACGGTCCGCTTTGGCGCCAGGGGTACACGAGGCGTGCCTCCCCCTTGAACGGAAGAGGATGCAGCATGACCCGGTTCACAGCAGCGTACACCAGCGTGGTTGCGCCGACGCCGAGCGCGAGCGTAAGCACGACTGTGGCCGTAAACTTCCACTGTCTGGCAAGAGTCCGCCCCGTGTGATGCAGATCCCGCAGAAAAGCAATCACGTCGCGTGCGTGTAAAGTCGGATTCGCATCGGTGCAGGCTCAAGGCGTGCCGGTCATCACCGGGTGCGCACGCACATAGCGGTCGCCGGTGCCAAGCGCGAGCGAATCGCCCCGAAGCTGAAAGAGCGTACATGTGTAGTGAGTCGAGTCGCCCACGCAAATGACCGGCCTGCTGATGCACCCTGCATCCGCTCGCCACCAGCAGCCACCATCACCGCCGTCGTCCGGATGGAGAGTGAGGGTGTCTCCTCTACCAGGTGACTCCCGGGACGTGAAGAAAACCACCCACCGCGACGCAGGTGTATGACCAGTGTCAACGTCAAAACGTGGCATGCGTCCCGAGGCACTGGAATCGGCCCGCAGCGTCAGCCTGACGCCTTGCAATGAGGTCGGTGCGACCTGAATCCAGGTACCCTCAAGACCAATGGGTGAGATACCTGCAAACGTCGAATATTCTAACCTGCCGCTGGTAGATTCTCCTCGTCCGCATCCGACCAAGATTGCTAATCCCAACACCCCGAGATTTCTCATTCTCATCTCTCAACTTCAAGGCGTTGCGGGCCGCCAGACGGGCGAGTAATGGACGCACTCGGAAGCAGATGCAGCACCTGTACCGGGACCGCATGCTCTCACTGTGTCTACAATGAAATCTGCGATACTCAGAGCGTTTGAGCTGCCAATGCGTGTCCTAATTGGGACTCAAGCCATTTTTCGCTACCGCACCACGTGCTGAGCGCAGCAAGGCAGTGCGATGACGCAGTCACTCACTGCATACTGAACATTCGCCAAGCGCTAGGGCGCGCATACGGACGGCGGCGCCAAGCCGTCGGTCTATTAGTTCGCCGCGTTCAGCGCTCGCAATTCTTGGAAAGTAATCACGCCCTCGTGTATGGCGCCCGAGGTGACAAAAGTCGGGGTGCCGCGCACGTTTAGCTGCTGATCCAACTCCAGTTCGCGAGCCAGAGTGCTCGCAGTCTCCGCTGCACGAGTGCAAGCAGTGAACTGCGATGTGTCGGAGATACCGGAGGTTCTCGCAATCGATGCCCAATCAGAATCACCTTGCCACGCTGACGTCGTCATGAGATGTTCGTGCATTGAGGCAAAAGCGCCTACCTTTCTCGCACAGATGGCCGCCAATGCGGCACCGCGGGCGTGGAGATGGATAGTTTCAGGAAGATTCAAGAATGAAACGCGCACGCCGCTTCTCACTGCAGAGTCAACAGCGGCTTCCGATAGTCGACAGAAGGGACACTCATAGTCGCCAATTTCAACTACTTCGGGACTCCCTGAACCGTGGTAAAGCGGTGTGCTCATCAACTTTAGTTCCGGCCAGTGGGTTCGTGCCGCGCCTTCGATGCGCGCCTCAGCACGGTGTGCAGTCCATCTCTCGCGCAGCCAAGAACCTGGCTGGAGCTGGATGAACCCGGCAAGAGCGAAAAGGCCGACGATGAGCACATCCAGTACGTGGTGACGAAGAGAAACTATGAGTGAGCGCAGTTCAATACCTCTGCTCATCTAGCGTTGCACAATGCGTGCGCAATCGAAACAGGCGCACACGTCAGGCAAATGCGTTTGCGCATTCCATGTTGATTTGAGCCGCTGCGCGCTCATGTATGACCTTGCAAATCGGATCCATAGGCGCTGTTGGAAACGTTGTCTCGATTTGTACAAGAAGCGTAATCGGCCTGGTAGCTACCTCTCGATCGCGATTGATTACCGCTAGGTAGTATTCAAGCCGCGGACTGGCCTGACACACATGCTTTGGTAGTCATAAATGCACGGTCGATACTTCGGCGCTGGCAAAATATGCAGCAGGTGAAAGCAATAACCGCCCGTGCCAGAACGGCGACCAAAACTACGACGCTGGACAGCACCTGGACAACGCGCAACCCGCACCAGGGTCGTCCACGCTCGGCCTGTGAAGACTGCATGCCTAAAGTAGCGCAATACTCGCATCGGGCTTTTGAGCGCCGGCGTCAACGCCAATCACGCCTTGCGAGCAGCGGTTACGTCGGTTGGCACATGTCGTACACTACGGTCCAATGGTTCTGGTTATTGTCAAAGCAGCTATAGTAGCAGTGATGACAGTCGGTGCCACTGCCTTGGAGATTGCAATACTCTCCGCTCTCAGGGTCAATTAACCACGGACAGGCACCCGATGCCGATGCTGGTCGTGCTCCGGCGGCAACTGCGAGTACCGACAGCGAAAGTATAAGTAGCTTCTTGCGCATATCTCCTCCTTTCATGAGATAACTACGCCGCCTTCTTGTGAAGGAAAAGAATCGCGCGCACTCTACGCTCTTATCGCACCGGCCGCAACAGCAAAACGTCCAATTATCCTCGGCCAGTGCCGGCCAGAAGTCCTTCGCTGTCAATGTGTGTAGATGCGATCAGCGTCCAACATGTGATCGAAGGGGTCGTGCTGCCCGTCAGTTTGGAGATATACCGGCTAATCGGTTCAGGAATCTCTCGCGGAACGCCTCCCAGGCTTTGGCTGGTCCAATTGCAGTTGCTGCGGCGAGAGAATGACCCATGAGGCGATGTGCCAGACGTGTGAGTGTATGCTCGTGAACACCCAGTGATGTGGCCACATACGACCATGTTACGCGTGGTGCTTTCATGCGCAGAGCGTGCAGAAGGAGCAACCAGTCAAAGAAGTCTTCCAGGCGTCCCTCCCAAGCTGCCTTCCTACACGCAGCCCGCCACTGATATTCCAGCGTCGATTTCGCGTATCTAGTTTCGCGTGTAAGCATTGCGAGCGAGCGGATTGGTGCTGGACTCCGACACGTATAGGCAAGTACATGGCGAAGCACAGTGGGGAGATGCAGCATCCCATCGATTTCATCCGCCAGGCGATATCTCGGAAGGGTATTCCGCGCCCGGCGCAACGCCGGCCAGAATGCCGTCTGTATGTCGTTCCACCAGATCACCGACTCGGCATTGATCGTCTCAACGGGGGCATCTCCATTGCCCGGTCTTGGAGGATGCACACCACTGGGGGGGGGCGGAACGGCTTGCTCGGAATGCCCGGTATCGCTCCATCGTGTGCGGGGCGGAACCATGTACGCCGATAATTGCGGCGTCTGTTCCGATAGCATGCCGTTCAAATTCGCTCCAGCCATCCGCTACGACGATCGCTTCCCGCTCAGCGATGGCCGACAGCAAGCTCAACAGATCTGAATGGTTTTCGCAGTAGACTGTGAGCATGCCGCCGTTGCGAATGAATGGAGGCCTTGGCGTGAGCGTTGTGGGATTCCGCTCTGGAACGAGGCAGCGGCGCGACGACCAAGCGTAGAATGATGGTCTGGCCCTTTCTTGTACCCTTTCCCTACTACTCGTACGGGTACCACTGAGAGGTGGGGAACCAGCCCGTTCCCCACCTCCCACCCTCACCCTCGCGCCGCCTTCTTCCCCCGCGCCCGCTTCGTCCGCTTGCCCACTTCGATCGGCACGATGTCCGGCGAGTCGCCCGCGTCGCACCCCACCTCCACCGGAATCTTCGGCTGCTTGTACACGAACCGCTTCCCCTCGTAGTTCCGGAACACCACCTCGTCGTCGTTGATCTCCTCCACGTACTCCGGCAGCAAGGGCACCTTCCCCCCGCCACCCGGCGAGTCGATCACGAAGTGCGGCACCGCCAGCCCCGACGTGAAGCCGCGCAGCGCCTTGATGATCTCGAGCCCCTTCTGCACCGTCGTCCGGAAGTGCTCGCCCCCCGCCACCTGGTCCGCCATGTAGATGTAGTACGGCCGCACCCGCGCGTAGAGCAGCTTCTGCATCAGCTCCTTCATTACCTCGGGGTCGTCGTTCACGCCGCGCAGCAGCACGGTCTGACACCCCAGCGGTACGCCCGCGTCGGCCAGCATGCCGAGCGCCTTCACCGTGGCGGGACCGAGCTCGCGCGGATGGTTGAAGTGCGTGTTCATGTACACCGGGTGGTACTTCTTCACCATCTCGCAGAACTCCGGCGTGATCCGCTCCGGCAGATGCGAGGTGATCCGGCTTCCCAGCCGGATGATCTCCACGTGCGGAATCGCCCGCAGGTTCTGCAGCAGATACTCCAGCCGGCGGTCCGAGAGCATCATCGGGTCGCCGCCGCTCATGATCACGTCGCGAATCTCCGGGTGGCTCCGGATGTACTCGAACGCCGATTCGTACTGGTTCAGCGGGATCTTCTCCGGATCGCCCACCTTGCGCCGCCGCGTGCAGAAGCGGCAGTACGACGCGCACACCGGGCTCACCAGGAACAGCACGCGGTCCGGATAGCGGTGCGTGATGTTCGGCACCGGCGAGTCGGCATCCTCGTCCAGCGAATCAATGATCCCGTCGTGGATCTCCAGCTCCTGCACGGTGGGCACGTACTGGTTCCACATGGGGTCGCCCACTTCCTTGATCTGCTCCAGGGCGGCCGGCGTGATGCGCATCTGGAAATTGTCAAACGCCGGGGCAAGCGCATCGACGTCAATGACGTCACGGCCGAACCGCTCGGCCAGCTTGTCCAGGGTGGCGATGCTCTCCTCTTTGAGAATTCGCTGCCACTCACTCATTGTGATTCAGCTCCCCGCCCGTGAGGGCGAGTGGGAGAAACGGAAACGGGAAAGAGGAACGGGAAGAGGCGCCACGGGGACGCCGACTGTGCCGCGCATCAGTCAGCGATCCCCCGCGGCGAACAGGTCAAGCGCGCCATCCGCGATCTGCGGAGCCACACCCGACAATCTCGCGGCGAGTGCCCAACGGTCGTCCGTCGGAACGTCGCGGTGCACGCGTGCGTCCTCGCACACGGCGCGGATCAGCGCGCCGTAGTCCACGCCAGCCACCCCCGCCATGCGCGCGAGCCCTGCGTCGGGCGCGATGTCGGGGTTGGCGTTCACTTCGAGGATCCACGGACGACCCTCGCCATCAATGCGCAGGTCCACGCGTCCATAGCTGCGTCCGCCCACCAGCGTCCACGCCGCGAGCGCGATCTCGCTGATCTCGCTCGTGAGTTCGGGCGGGAGATCCGCGGGACATACGGGCTGCGCACCCGCGTCCTCGTCGCTCCCGGTCTCCCATTTGGAGCGGTACGACACGATGCGCCACATCCGCTTCGGCATCCCGTCGAACCGGATCTCGGCCACGGGGAGTATCTGATCGCCCAGGATGCCCACGTTCACTTCGCGGCCATCAATGAAGCGCTGCACGAGCACTTCGTTCCAGCGCGCGTGCATGGCGTTCACGCGCGCGGCGAGCGCGCGCACCGAGCGCACCACGGAACGCTGCTCCACGCCAATGCTCGCGTCCTCCGCGGCGGGTTTGCAGATGGCGGGGAATCCGACGGCGGGCACGCGATCGCCGCGCCGTACCACGGCGTAGGGCGGAATGGGCAGCCCCGCGTTCTGCAGCACCGCGTTCACGATGTGCTTGCGCAGGCAGAGCGCGGCGGTCCACGACGAGTTGCCGGTGAACGGAATGCCCGACGCTTCGAGCGCCGAGATGACCGCCGGCTCGAGCGTCGCGTCGCCGTCAATGCCCTCGCACATGTTGAAGACGAGGTCGAACTTGCCGCGACGCAGACGATCCACCCAGCGTCCATCCGCGTACGCGGGGACGCGCGTGATGGAATTGCCCTCGGCCTGGAGGATGCCCTCGATGGCCTCGAGCGTCTCGAGGATGAGGACGTCGGCACTCTTGCCCAGGGCGGACGCGCCGTCAAAGAGAATGGCGATCTTCATGCAACCCCTCCCGCTCGTGGTGAGGGCGTGGCCCGCGATGCCGCGAAGCCGCCGGTGCGCCCCGTCCCGGGGACGGATGGCCGCAATCCGGGTGAGCATCGCGTATCGCGAAGTCAGCCCAACGCCGCCGCGCGCCGGGAGCGGCGCGTGGCCTTGCGCGACAGGGACACCCCCTGTCGTTCCGCGGCGTGCCGCACGCACGCCTGAATGAGCTGGTCGTAGCTCATCCCGGCGGCGCGCGCCGCCTTCGGCAAGCACGAGTTGTCCGCAGGATCGGGGAGAATTCCCGGGAGGGGGTTGACCTCCACCACGTTGGGCACGCCCGCCGCATCCAGTCGCACATCCACGCGCGACCAATCGCGACAGCCGAGCACGCGGTAGGCGGCGAGCACGATCTCCTCGATCCTGCATCGCAGCGCCTCGTCGATCCGCGCGGGGCACTCAAAAATCTCCAGCGGCTTCTCGTGGCGATCCCACAGCCACTTCGCCTCGAAGCCGTACACCGGCAGCGCACCGGCCGGGAGTGCATCGAATCTCATCCCGACAATCGGCAATACCCGCGCCGCGCGTCCGTTGCCGAGCACCGCGCAGGTGAACTCGGCGCCAGGCAGATATTCCTCGACGAGCACCGGCTGGTTGTAGCGCTCGAGGAGGTGGACGATCTGCTCGTCCAGTTCGTCAGCGTTGCGGCACAGGTTCCGTTCCGTGATCCCCTTCGAGGAACCTTCGTGCACCGGTTTCACGAAGACGGGGAAGCAGGAAGCGGGAAGCGGGAAGCGGAACTGCGAGGAGCGCTTCGCGCGATCACTCGCACGCGACTCCCCCATTCCCCATTCCCACGATTCCCCATTCCCGATTGCCCATTCCCGACTTCCGCTGCCAGAGTCCCGGACTACAGCATGCTTCGCCGTTCTCACCCCGTGAAACCCCAGCACTTCCTTCGTCCGCGCCTTGTCCAGACAGAGCGACAGCGTGAACGGATCGGATCCCGAATAGGGGATGCCGGCAAACTCGCAGATGGCCGGAATGTGCGCTTCGCGATTCGCGCCGCGCAGCCCCTCGGCCATGTTGAACACGATATCGGGATTCTCGGCGCGCAACCGCTCCGGGAAATCCGCGGTTGCTTCCAGCCGGACAACGTCGCCCAATCCCTGGAGCGCCTGCTCCACCGCGGCGATCGTCTCCGCGCTGTCCCACTCGGCGAACTCATCATCAGTCGACGCGGACGGTGGCGTCGCGTCGCCCGGGAGTGACGTGATGCGACTACTGGGAGGCTCGTCCTCCGAGAGCGCGTCGTCCTCCTCGAGGCGGAGCACCGCCTGGTCCGGCTTCTGGTTGTACGCCAACCCGATGCGCGTCATTCGCTCCTGCCACTCGCTGGTCTGGTTCGATCGGGCGCCGGCCATCAATGCCGTCACTGTTTTCGAACGCGCGCAAGATAGGAACCACAAAAGCTGCGCGCAATGATTTTGTCGGCAATTCGCGAAAAATTTTCTTGATCCCCATCGTCATCGCGCGTTCGCGAGCGCGTTCGCGAGCGCGAGACGACGTCACACCTTGTGATAGCCCACGCGCGCCGCCTCCTTCCGGTCGCTCGCCGTGTAGATCTCGAAGTCGGAGAAGAATGCCGGCGCTTCCGCCTGCAGCAGTCGCAGCACGGCGACCGCCATGCGCCGGATCTCCTGCTCGGCGCCCTCGCCCGCGCGCAGCTCGAGCATCGTGCGCCACGCGCGCGCGTTCGCCGTCGCCACGATCTTCGTCTCCGTCGAGTTGGGCAGTACCCCACGCGCCGCCTCGCGTGCCATCTTCCGGCGGTGGACCCGGTCCTCCACCCAGGCGTAGCGCTCCATGAGCTGCGCCACGAGCGCCACATAGCTGGCCTGCGCCGCCTCGATCTGCGTGCGCCACGCGGCTTCGAGCGCATCGTCGCCAATGATCGCCGGCGGCACCACGAAGTTCGCCGCGGTCTCGTCCACGTACCTCTGACTCAGCTGGCTGTAGGACCACCCCGAGCGATGCCGGATCAGCTCGTGCGTCAGCGACCGGCTCACGCCCTCGAAGAGCACCGAGTAGTTCGCGTGCTCCAGCACGCTCCCGTGTCCCTGCTTCTTGATGTTCTCCAGGTACACCCTGGTCTCGCGCGACGCCGGGTTCTTCTGGCTCATGTAGCAGAGCCGACCCGCGAACTCGGCGAGCCGTTCGCCGTCCGTGGCCTCTCCCATCCAGTGGACCGGCAGGTGTGCGGGCTCGCTGAAACCCGGTCGGGACAGGAGCGTGATGGTGGGCTCGTAGATGAACACGGGGCGGCTGGCCAGAGACAGAAGGGACGCGGGCGCTGAGAAAAGTATCGGGGCGGAGGCGCGCCGCAAACTGGCGCGACACACGTGCGCCGACCGCGCTCAGCCCGTGATCAGCTCCAGCCGCGATCGGGCGTAGCCACGCTCGCGCTCCACGCGGTCGAGCGCCGCGCGCGCGGCGGCGGGGAGCGGCGGCAGCGCCGGGTCGTACTTGATCTCGTCCAGCGCCTGCTGCGCGGGCAGCGACACCTTCACGCCCGCGTTGAACAGTCCCGTCGGATCGAAGGCCCGCTTCACGTCGGCGAAGATCGCTTCGGTGCGCGCGGGCCATACACGCCGGGAGAGCGGCGTCCGCAGCCTGCCGTCGCCGTGCTCGCCGGATGTGGTGCCGCCCAGCCGGCTCACGAGCGCCGTGACCTCGTCCAGCATGCCGGCCACGCGCTCGCGCCAGTCGCTCGCGCGCACATCCACGAGCGGATTGACGTGCACGTGCGCGTCGCCGGCGTGGCCGAAAATGACGCCGCGCGTGTCGTGCGCGGCGAGCGAGTGCCGCACGCCGCGCACATACTCGGGCAGCGCCGCCGGCGGTACGGCGCCGTCCTCGATGAACTGCATGGACTTGAGCGCGGGGTCCAGCCGCGCGAGCATGGGGCTCGCCGCGTGGCGCAGCGACCACAGCGAGTTTTCGGTGTGCGGGTCGAGCGCGAGGCGCACGTGCGTGGCGCCGGCCGCGGTGAACGCGGCGGCAATGGCCCGGGCCAGCGTCTCCGCCGCGCGTGCATCGCTCCCCTCCGCTTCCGTGAGCAGCACTGTCTCCGTGCCCGGTCCCACCGCGAGCTCGGCGGCGGCACCAGCGGCCACGTCGAGAAAGGTGCGATCCAGGAGCTCGCACGCGCTCGCGCCGGCTTCCCGCGCGCGGGTGGCGGCGTCAACGGCTTCCTCCAGCGACGCGAACTGCGCCAGCAGACTGGTCGTTGCACCCGGCGGCGGAGCGAGCGAGAGCTCCACACCGACAATGATCGCCAGCGTTCCCTCGCTTCCTACGAGGAGATCAATCAGCTCGCCCGAGCGGGCGTACGCGCCAATGGCGTACCCGGACGAGTCCTTCCGTACGCCGCTGTGTTCGCGCTGGGGCGCCGGCTCGCGCAGGATGGCGCCGTGCGGGCCGGCGAGAAACCGGGCGATGGCGGGTACGTCGGGCGGTGGCTCGCCCCGTCGCACCGTCGCGCGCGCGCCGTCCTCGAAGACGCAGTCGAGCGCCGTGACCCACGCGCGCATGGAACCGTGGCGCAGCGTGTGCGCGCCCGCGGCGTTGGTGGAGGCCATGCCGCCGATCGTGCAGAACGCGCCGCTGGACGGGTCCACCGGAAAGCGCAGCCCCGCCGCACGCGCCGCATCCTCCACTTCGTCGCGCAGCACCCCGGGTTCCACCCACACGCGCTCATCGCGAACCGGATGCCGTGCGCGCAGCCGGCTCAGGTCGAGGATCACGCCGGTGCCCACGGCGCCGCCCGCCATGCCGCTTCCCGATCCGCGTGGCACCAGCATGGCGCCGCGGTCACGCGCCCACGGCAGGGCGCGCACGACATCCTCTGCCGTTCGCGCGACGATTACGCCAGATGGAATGGCACGCGCGATTCCGGCGCCCTCCGCGTAGAGCGCGCGGGAGAGGATGTCAGAGTGAATCGAGAGCGAATCCATGGCGAAGCGGCGGCGGAGCCGGGCGACCGGCAGCGCTCACAGCCCCAGCTCGTTCACCGCCGGCGGATCCACGCTGTAGTCGTAGAATCCCTTTCCCGACTTCCGCCCGTACATGCCGGCCAGCACCATGCGCTTGAGCAGCGGCGGCGGCGCGTAGCGCTTCTCCCGGTACTCGTCGAACATGATCTCGGCGATCTTGTACGTCGTGTCGAGCCCGACAAAGTCCAGCAGGGTGAACGGTCCCATCGGGTAACCCGTGCCGAGCATCATCCCCTTGTCGATGTCTTCCACGCTCGCCACCCCATGTTCGAGCGCGTTGATCGCATCCACGAGGTAGGGCACGAGCAGGAGATTGACGACGAACCCCGAATTGTCCTTGGCGGCGATGGGTTCCTTTCCCAGCCGCTTCGCGAACGCGAAGGCGCGCTGGAAGGTGTCGTCACTGGTCGTCACGGTGCGCACGACTTCCACCAGCTTCATCACCGGCACGGGATTGAAGAAGTGCAGCCCCACCATGCGGTCGGCGCGCGCCGTGGCCGAAGCCATGGCCGCAATCGTCAGGCTGGAGGTGTTCGACGCGAAGATCGTGTGCTCGGCGCAGATGCCGTCCAGCTCCTTCCAGAGGCCGTTCTTGAGCTCCAGATCCTCAACGACCGCTTCGATCACGATGTCGCAGTCCGAGAGATCGGAGACGTTCGTGGTGAAGTGAAGCCGCGCCATGGCCGCATCGCGATCGGCCTCGCTCACCTTCCCCTTGCTCTTCTCGATGGCGCGATTGAAGCTCTTTTCGATGCTCGTCCTGCCCCGCTGGCACAGCGCGTCGCTTACCTCGCGCACTCTGGTCACGAGGCCGGCCTGCGCGCACACCTGCGCGATTCCCGATCCCATGAGTCCGGCGCCGAGCACGCCTGCGGTCTTGATGGTTGTCATGCGGTGACAGGTTGAGTGAGAGAAAAGATGGTGAGCGGCATGTCAGTAGTTCGTCATGCCCTGCGCGATCGTGCCCAGCAATCCAGTTCGCGGGCCCTCGCCGCGTTCCAGCCGATCGAGAATCTGCTCCAGCGCCAGTTGGGCGCGCGCCACGACGGGGCGATGCGAGCGCGCCACGAAGTAACCGCCCACCAGCGCGATGCCGGCGGGAACGACGGCAATGGGCACGAAGAAGCCGAGGGCAATGAGGGTCGCGCTGCTCAGCGCACCCGCGCCCGCCAGCGCGCCGCCGCCGGCCAGCCGCTGGGTGCGCAGGTTCGCAATGTTGGCTTCGAGACGCACGAGCACCCGTCCCTCATCCACCGGCACCACCGTTGCGGAAACCTCGTACGCGCGCGAGAGGTGATAGCCGCGCCCGCCGACGTTCAGTGCGCGGCGCATCTCCGAAACCAGCCCTGGACGCGGCTCCCAGAGTATGCGGTCCGTGAAGCGGCGCTTCACGCGCAGGCTTTCCTCGGCCTCCATCCAGGCATCGAGCGACCGCAGCACGCCGTCCTGGCGACCACGCACCGTTCGGCTCGCGTGCACGAGCGCCGCGCCGAACGCGTGCGCCAGCGATCCCTCTTCATCCGGCAGCGCCTGGCGGCCGCGCTCCTCAGCCAGCGCCTGACGCAGGTGCTGCGGGGAGAGGCCCACTTCCTTCCCGATCTCCACGAGCTGATCCTCGCTGAGCGCCGGCTCGGAGGGGTCGGCCTCACTCGCCTGCAGCGACGCCGCCCGCGCGAGCACCCGCTCGAGTGCCGCGCGATCCAGCCGCCTGGGTGGCTGTACGGGAAGGTTGCCGTTCTCCGCCATGATCACTCAGATGCCACTCATCACGGTCGTGATCTGCCGATTGATGGCGTCGGCAATGGGGGCGGGAAGCGCGAACGTCTGCTCGAACAGCGTGTCCACGTTGTTGCCGCGGGTGTCCGCCACGCCGGCGGACTGCAGGTAGAACTGCTCGTATCCCTGCACGAGCTCCGGCGCCAGGCGCTTGAGCAGCATTGCTCCTCCACGCACCGCCGCCGGACTCGAGTAGCGATCCGCGGCACCCGAACGCTGGTCGGCGGGTGTCGTGTTGTCCGTCACGGCCCGCCCGGCAATCGCTCCCATGGCTTCGTGCGCGAACACGTAGATCACATCCTTCGGGTCGCCACCCGCCTCTGGGAAGTCTACCGCGATCTCGCTCGTATGCGCGTTGGTGACCACAGTACGTCCCTCACCATCGAGCGGCAGCGCCAGAAACAGCTCGCCCTGTCCCTGCTGGCTGTGGTGCAGGAACGTCGAGAAGCGCGGCAGATACGTCCTGGTCCACAGCGAGTCCAGTGCCACGATGATCGGACTCCGTTCGCGCTGTTGCGCATTCCAGTAACTCTGGTAGAAGCGGGTACCCTCATCCATGAGCGCCAGCGTGAACGTGCGCAGCCACGTGCGGTCGGCCGCCGTCGGAAAGGAGGCCGCGATGATCGCGATCTGCACCTGCGTGGGCTGGTCCACGGCCCTGGTAGGGTCGCCACCCGCCCGGAGGAAGGCGTCAATGCCCCGTTGCATGGAGTCCCATGAATCGAAGTAGAGCGGCAGGAACTGACCGCCCGCCATCTGCGGCGTCGCGGTCAACTGGGACTGCAACTGGTCGCGCTGCTCCAGGAGCTTCGACGACACGCCGGCCTTCTGTTCGAGCGCGAGCATCCGGTCGCGATAGCCGCGCTTGTAATACGGGATCTGCGTGTTGTCGTTCGTGATCATTGCATACCCGTGGAGCCAGAGATCCACGTTGTAGCGGGTGCGTACCGGCCATGCCGGACCCGCGGGGGCCGGAAGCGCTTCGCCGCCGGCCGGCGCTCCGCCGGTGTTCGCGCCCATCAGGCCGGCGCACCCCGCCAGCAGCAGAGACAGCAGTATGGTGCTCGCGGCGCCTGGGCGCCCGGCTCTCACGACAGCGTCTCCACGATCACCGCGATCCCCTGGCCGCCGCCAATGCAGGCGGACCCCAGACCGTAGCGCTTCCCGGCCGCGCGCAACGCGTGAATGAGGTGCGCCGTGATGCGTGCACCCGACGCCGCGAGCGGATGCGTCATGGCAATGGCGCCGCCGTGCACATTGAACTTCTCCCGCGGAATCTTCAACTCCTTCTCCACCGCGCAGACCTGCGGCGCGAACGCTTCGTTCACTTCGATCAGATCCATCTCGTCGAGCGTGAGTCCCGCCTTGCGCAGCGCGATCCGGGACGCCGGCACCGGACCAATCCCCATGATCGTGGGATCCACTCCCGCGATCCCCCACGAGACCAGCCGCGCGAGTGGTTTGGCCTTCTTCGTTTTCGCGAACTCCTCGCTGCACACCACGAGCGCCCCCGCGCCATCGCCAATCCCCGAGGCGTTGCCCGCCGTGACCACGCCGTCCGCCTTGAAGACCGGGCGAAGCTTCGCGAGCCCTTCCAGCGTGGTATCGGGGCGCATGTGTTCATCGCGACGGAATTCCTCCACCTGCCGCGTCTTCGGATTCTTCACCGGGATGCCAATGACCTCGTCGTCGAACACGCCGGCGTCCCATGCGGCCTTCGCCGTCTGCTGTGAGCGCAGCGCGTACTCATCCACGCAGCCGCGATCCAGGTGGTACTGCACGGCCAGCTTCTCCGCGGTTTCCGCCATCGCGAGCCCCGCAACCGGATCCTTGAGCCCTTCCCAGAGCGCGTCCTCGAGCGGCGGCATCTTGCCCAGTGCGAGCCCCCAGCGCAGTCCGCGCAGTACGTGCGGCGCCTGCGACATGGACTCGCCGCCACCCACGAGGCACACCTCGGATTCGCCGAGCAGGATCTCTTCGGCGCCGTTCACGACCGCCTGGAACCCCGAACCGCACAACCGGTTGACAGTGAGCCCCGGTGTCTCGATCGGGCATCCTGAGCGCAGCGCCACGTGTCGCGCAAAGTAGATCGCGTCCGACGTGGTTTGCATCACGTTGCCGAAGATGGATTGCTGAATCTCCGCCGGCTCGACCGCCGCGCGCTCCATGGCGGCCTTGGCGGCAAAGACAGTGAGATCAATGGCGCTCAGGTCCCTGAACGCACCCCCAAACGTGCCGAACGGCGTCCGGACAGCTGACAGAAAGACGACATCACGGCTGGAATTCTGTGTTTTCACGAGCCCATCACACGGAAGCAGGAA
>Ga0207652_10001316_pt1 | contig 22069 bp, 21 predicted proteins | sample KBSC63BmetaG_FD_184334 | JGI IMG/M metagenome (GOLD analysis project Ga0207652, IMG submission 184334) | Corn rhizosphere microbial communities from Kellogg Biological Station, Michigan, USA - KBS C6-3B metaG (SPAdes) (version 2) | ecosystem: Host-associated > Plants > Roots > Rhizosphere ... | reverse complement strand
CGCCCGGGCGCGCTGCTGCTGACCTACGCCGCCGGCTACGCGGCGCTACGCTTCGCCGTCGAGGTCTTCCGGGGGGACGCCGCGCGCGGCTTCGTGACGGCGCTCCACACCCCGGCGCTGGCCCGGCTGCTGGGCCTGCCGGCCGATCACCCGCTGTTCCTGTCGGTCTCTCAGCTGGTCAGCGTGCTGGTGCTGCTGGCGGTGGGGGTGGCGCTGGCCTGGCGCCGGCGCGCCGCCCTGCCTGCCCCCGGCCGCTGGTCGTGAGCGCGCTCGTCAGGCGCGCGGCGGATCCTTCTTCAGCTTCAGCTGCAGCGTGCGCCGCGCGATCCCCAGGCGGCGCGCCGCCTCGGAGACGTTGCCGCCGCAGTCGGTGAGGACGCGCTGGATGTGCTCCCATTCGGCGCGCGCCAGCGACGGCGTCACGTCGATGCTCCCCGCGGCCTCCTCCTCGCCGTCCAGCTTCAGCAGCGTCGCCGCCAGCTCGTCGGCGTCGATGGGCTTGCTCAGGTAATGCACGGCCCCCTTGTGCAGCGCCTCCACCGCCGACGCGATGCTGCCGTAGCCGGTGAGGATGATCGACCGGGTGTGGGGGCTGACCCCGGCCAGCGCGTCGACCACGTCCTGGCCGCTGCCGTCGGGCATGCGCATGTCGACCACCGCGAAGTCGGGCGCCTGCGCCGCCGCGACCAGCGCCGCCTGCCGGTCGGGCGCGGTCGCCACCGCGAAGCCACGCTCGCGCAGGGCGCGCGCCATCCGTTCCCGAAACGGCTCGTCGTCGTCGACCAGCAGAATCGAGAGCCCCGCGCCGACCGCGGCCGGGGCGGCTGCGGCGATCCGCTTGCCGTTCACGGCGCCGCCACCGCCTCGCCCGTCCGTTCGATGGCGTCGGCGGGCAGCACGATCCGGGCGCGCGTGCCGGCGGTCGAGGATGAGATGCGCAGGCTTCCGCCCAGCCGCTCCAGCGTGGTGCGGGCAAGAAAAACGCCCAGCCCCATTCCCTTGCCGGTCGGCTTCGTCGTGAAGAACGGTTCGCCCACGCGTTCCAGGACCGGGCCCGGGATGCCGGGGCCACGATCGGTGACCTCGACGGCCAGCGCGCCCTGCTCGTCGCTGACCGCGACGGACACCGGCGCGCCGGGCGGCGACGCCTCTTGCGCGTTCTTGACCAGACCGCGCAGCGCCTGGCCGAACGCCCGCGGAGGCACCCGCACCCGCCAGGTCGCGGCCGCCCCGTCGAGGCGGCGCTGCACGGGGCGGAGCGGCGGCAGGTCAGCCAGGGCCCCTTCGATCAGGGCGCCGAGCGGCGTCGCCACCGGCCCCTCCCCGATCGTCTCGCCGGCGTCCGTCGACATGCGCTCGAGGATGGTCCGGCAGCGGTCCACCTGACCGCGCACCAGGCGCAGGTCCTCCATCGCGTCTGCATCCGCGGCCAGGGCGGAGGCGCGCCGCTGCAGCTCGGTCATCACGACGGCGATCGTCCCCAGCGGCGTCGACAGCTCGTGGGCGGCGCCCGCCGCCAGCGTGGCCAGCGAGGCCAGGCGCTCCTGGCGCACCGCCAGCCGCCGCGACGCCGCCAGCTCGGCCTCGCGCAGCGCCAGCGCGCGCCGGATGCGCAGCAGGAAGTACACGATGAAGCTGGCGGCCACGCCGAACGCCACCCACATGCCACGCAGGTGCAGGTCCATGTACAGCTCGTGCGAGACCGGCAACGGACGGTGCCACAGGAACAGCACCGCCGAGCAGCCCAGCGCCAGCGCCGTCAGCGCCCACGTCCAGGCGCTGGTCAACGTCGTCGCCGCGAGCGCGATCTGCACCAGGTAAAGAAAGCTGAACGGGTTCGCCGGGCCGCCCGTGAAGAACAGCAACCCCGTGCACATCACGACGTCGCCAGCCATCAGGCCCGCCATCCAGGCCTGCCGCGCCGGACGGCGCTGTCCCAGCGCCGTGGCCGCCAGGTTCGACGCCGCCTCCAGCGCGACGATGCCCAGCAGCGGCCGCAAGGGCAGCTGCATGCCCAGCATCCACTGCACGCCCAGGATGGTGGCCAGCTGGCCCGCCACCATCGACCAGCGCAGGCGCAGCAACCAGCCGTAGTTGATCTGGTCCGGCGGTGCGGTGTCGGGCGGCGCCACGGCAGCGGTCTACCAGACCCGCCGGCGGGCGGCGTGCGCGATTTTTTCGCAGGGCGCTGGACCGGTCACGGCCAGACGCGCACCAGCGAGGTGCTGAAGGCGAACGTGGTCGGCTGGTTGCGACCCCAGCCGCCGAGCGGCAGATCGGCCGAGGCCGTCGCCTGCAGCCGCCACGACTGGTCGAGGGGCATGGCGCCGGCCAGGCCCGCCGTCGCGTAGCGCGGCCCCGTGACGGCGCCCGCCCCCGGCGCGGTGTCTTGCCCGTCACCCTCGCCGACGACGGTGGCGAACGCGCCCGCGGCCAGCCGGCTGTCGAACACGTATCCCCCGGCCAGCAGCGCCGTCAGGCGCGGCGCGAACGACTGCCGGCCGCCTGGCGACGCGCGCGAGGTGCGCTGCGACAGCCAGCCGTCGAAGAGGAGGAACCAGTGCTGGAACAGGCGCTCCACCTCCAGGCCCAGGTTTCCCTGGAACGAACCGGTGCCCGCCGCGTCGGTGCCCAGCGCGTTCCTGGCCTGATCGGGGGCCCGCCCGGTCGGCGCCGTCAGGCCGGCCAGGATCGTCAGCGCCGGCCAGGCGCCATGTTCACCGGAGTGGGCGACCTCGACGCGGCCGTTGACCGTCACGTCACCGAAGAACCCTCCCCACTCGGACTGCCCCGGGATGCGGCGGTATGTCTCGACGTAGGGGACCAGCAGCGCCAGCTGAAGGCGCGACGACAGGCGCGCCATCGCGAACAGATCTTGCTCGGTCACCAGATCGCCCGTCGAGGTGCCGTGGTAGGTCCCGTCGGCGGCCAGCGAACCGTAGGTCTGCCGCCCTGTCGCCTGCACGCCGAAGCCGTAGTCGTCGTACACGCGCAGGCGCGCGGGGATGACCAGCCCGTTCGCGCCACAGCAGGCCTGCGCCGCCGCGTCTGCCGGCCAGGCCGCCCCCAGCGCGAGCGCGACGAGCATGGCCCCGCGGCGGAGGCCTGTCCTACGGGACATCGAACTCGGGCACCACCGTGTCGTCGTCCAGCGTGGTGCGCAGCTGCCAGGTTCCGTCCATGTACAGGTAGACGTTGTCGACCTGGTACAGCCCCCCCTGCTGCGGCAGGACCTGCGTCCTGGCCGACGTGCCGTGCGCGTGGGAAGGCATCCACGGCACCGCCTGCACGACCAGGCCATCCAGGGGGGCGCCCGTCGGCGCGTCCGCCACCAGCAACTGCACCGCGTTCACGCCCTTCACCGGCGGCTGGGGCGACGTCCAGATGGTGATCTGCTTCGTGCCGGCCGTGCTGGGAAGGACCATCAGCGGCTCGGCGCCGAACGAGATCGGCCCCGGCGCCGCCGGTGCCGGCGCGCCCCCACAGCCAGCCACCGTTGCCAGGCAGAGGACGCCTACCAGGACCACGCGCCGACCGGAGCAGCTCATGCCCCAGTACATGACAGGTGGCGGGGCGGGCGGGAATGCGAAAAATGATCGCAGGGGCGGCGGCAGCCCGTCAGCCGCACAGCGAGCGGAAGGCGCGCGCCTTCACCTCGGTCTCCTCCCACTCGGACGCCGGATCGGAGTCGATGACGATGCCGCCCCCCACCGACAGCGCCAGCTCGCCGTCGGCGACGGTGGCGGTGCGGATGGCGACGGCCAGATCGAGCTCGCCGTTCGCCCCCAGCCAGCCGGTGGCGCCGGTGTACAGGCCGCGGGCCAGCGGCTCCAGCTCGTCGATGATCTCCATGGCGCGCCGCTTGGGCGCGCCGGTGATCGAGCCGCCGGGGAACGTCGCGTGCAGCAACGCCTCGAGGCCGACGTCCGGGCGCAGGCGGCCGCGCACCGTGGACACCAGGTGCAGCACGGTCGGCAACGGCACCACGCGCAGCAGGTCCTCGACCGTCACGCTGCCGGTCTCGCACACGCGGCCCAGATCGTTCCGCTCCAGGTCCACGATCATCACGTGCTCGGCCCGGTCCTTCGCCGACGCGCTCAGCGCCGCGCGCAGGGCCTGATCGGTCGGGCCCGGCTGACCGCGGGGACGCGTCCCCTTGATGGGCCGGGTTTCGACGGCGCCCGCCGCGTCGACGGCCAGAAAGCGCTCGGGCGAGTTCCCGACGACATAGGCGTCCACCGGTCCATCGGGCCGGGAGCGGCGCCCCATCCAGACGGCGTGTGGCGCGGGAGCCCGCGACCGCAGCGCCGCCGCGATCCACAGCGGGTCGCCCGCCGTCACCGGCGCCACCAGCCCGCGCGCCAGGTTCACCTGGTACGCGTCCCCCGCGCGCAGGTAGTCCTGGATGCGGGCGACGGACGCCGCGTGTGCCGCCTGCGACGTCCGCGACACGAACGCGCCCAGGTGGGGCGGCGGCGCGGGCTTCGCGGGACGGGACAGGCGCTCGGCGAGCCGCGCCGCCGCCCCCGCATCACACGCCAGGATCGTCATCTCGCCCGATGCGGTCTCGCGCAGCGCCACGGCGTCGTAGAAGCGAAACTCCAGCTCCGGCCAGGGGGCAGACAGCGGCCGGCGAGGCAGCGGCAGCCAGGTCCGGGCCAGGTCGTACGCCAGCCACCCGACCCCGATCGGCACGGCCCGGTCGGGGCTGCCGCCTGCCCGCCAGCGGCCCCGCGCCTCCTGCCAGGCGGCCTGCAGCTCGCCCAGGCTGCCACGGACCACGTGGCAAGGGTCCGCCGCGAACAGATCACGCGCGATCGCCGTCTCGGACCCCGGGCCGGGCGACGACAGCCAGACGGGATCGCCCCCCGCGGCGATCCGGCGGGCCGCCTCGTCGGCGGGCAGCGCCGGGCCCGCAAGAACGATCAAGGCCCGATCACGGCGTGGTCGACGGGCGCCAGGCCGCGCTGAAGAACTTCCGCATGTAGTCGACCCCCGACAGCACCGACACCACCGCGGACAGCATCAGCAGGATCAACCCCACCCGGTGATAGTCGACGCTGATCGGCTGGGCGAACACCGCCCCGCTGCCCACCAGCGGATACCGGAAGTGAATCAGCATGGTCATGATGCCGACCAGCTGCAGCGCTGTCTTGATCTTGCCCCCGTCGCTGGCCGCGATGACCAGGCCCTGCGCGCTGGCGATGCTGCGCAGGCCGTTGATGGCCAGGTCCCGCCCGATCAGCACCACCACCAGCGAGGCCGGCGCGCGGCCCATCTCGACCATGTACACCAGCACCGCGGTGACGATCAGCTTGTCCGCCAGCGGATCCAGGAACTTGCCCAGCACGCTGACCTGGTTGCGCGTGCGCGCCAGGTAGCCGTCCAGCGCGTCGCCGGCGGCCGCCCCGATGTACAGCAGGCTGGCCAGGAAGGTGCGCAGCGGGTTGTAGTTGTCGATCAGCAACAGCACGAACGGGATCAGCAGGACCCGCCCCATCGTCACGACGTTGGGCAGGTTCGTCAGCTCTGTCCGCAGGTTGTTCGTCGGTCGTTCCACGGCCGTCATACGCTCCGTCCTCCTTCGCGTTCTCGTTCCACCTCGAAAAGCACGACGCCCTCCCCTTCGCAAGTGATCGGCAGGACGGGCGAGTCGGGCCAGCTGGTCGAGTCCCCCGTGTCCGCCGGGCCCGGCGAGCCGTCGGGGCCGGCCGTCCCGCCCCGCGCGACCACCCGGCCCACCCAGCCCAGCAGGTTGCGGGCGGCGGCCTGCACGGGACTGTCGGGGCTGACCTTCACGGCGCCGGTCTCGCCACGCACGCAGACGGTGACCAGGCCGCGGCCGCGGAACTGCAACATGCCGATGGGCGCGCGCGGGATGTGGCCGTACTCCCACGAGACGGTCCCCTCGAACGCCACCACCGCGTCCTCCCGCAGATAGAGGATGTCGTCCTGCAGGTGCAGCGCGACGAGCCGTCCCACCGGCGCGGCCACGAACAGCTCGCCCCGCCCCTGCACCCGGAAGAACGGGCTCTGCCCGCCCAGGCGCTCGGCGGTGGGCCGCCCCTGAACGCGGCGCTGCGCCGGCTCCCAGCGCACGCGCCCCGCGCAGGCCACGGCCGCGTCGGCGCGCACGAACGCGCCGTCGTCGACGGGAAGACGGGCCGCTGCCCCCAGCCAGGCCCTGCTGTCGGGGGGCGGCGCGAGCTGGGCCACCGCGAACCCGACCAGGGGCTGCGGCGGCACCTCGGGCACCCCGGCGCGCACCGGCCGCCCCTCCGCCGTGGTGGGCCGCGCCTCGGAGAAGGCCTCGCTGGCCTCGCGCTCCCGCTGATGCTGTTCGGAAGCTGCTCGCCGGTCCTCTTCCAGAGCTGACCCCGCAGCGTCGATCTCCCCGGGGCGCGCCTGGTCGGGCGCGGGCAAGGAAAGGGGCAAGGAGAGGTCGAACGCCGGTTCAAAGGCCGTGCTGGGCAGCGCGCCCGGCGAGATGACGGCGCGCCCGGAGCCGCTGCGCGCGCCGCTGCCTTCGACCTCGACCCGCAGCGGGGCCGCCGGGGCGGGGTTCGCGTGTTGCTCGCGGGCGTCATCCTCCATCTCGGCCGCCATCGCGTCCGAGCCGGCGCGCCGGAACGCCGCCGCCGCCCGCGCCCGCTCGCCCCGGCGCGCGTAGGCGAAGCCCAGGTAGTTCCACGGCCGCGCGTCATCAGGCGCCAGTCGCGCCGCCAGCTCGAGCTCTTGCACCGACTCGTCCAGGCGGTCCAGCTTCAGCGCGATCAGCCCCAGCTTCAGGCGCACGCCCGCGTCGCGGGGCGCCGCCGAAGCGATCTCGCGGCACAGCGCCCGCGCCTCGTCCAGGCGGCCCAGCTTGAAGCGCACCAGCGCCAGCAGCTTCAGGCCGCGCAAGTCCGAAGGGGTGATGGAGAGCGCGCGCAACACCTCGACCTCGGCCTCGCGGAAGCGCCGCGCGCCCACCATCTCGGCCGCGCTGGAGAGGTGATCCAGCAAGCGATCGTCGGCACCCCGCTCCGCCGTCGAGCTCTGCAGGTCGGTCACGTTCAGTTCTCCGTGGCGCGACGCCGCCGCTCGCCTTTGCCGAGCGAAGGCGTCGACGGGAGGTCCGGGTACCCCGCCGGGGCTGCCGATTGCGAGAACCCTCCCAGGGTGCCTGCCTGGTCGAAGGCGCCGTCGTGCGCCGCCGGGCCTCGCCGGTACTCGTCGAAGCGGCGCAGCACCATCGTCACGTACAGCTTCGTCGTCTCGTAGGGCGGCAGACCGCCGTACTTCTCGACGGCGCCCGGACCGGCGTGATAGCCGGCGATGACCTTCACCAGCTCCTCGTCCGAGCACACCAGCGTCCGGTCGGTGTCGCGGCCGTCCTCGTCGGCGACCGCGGGCGTGCGGCAGAAACGGCGCGCCAGCACCTGCAGGTAGCGCGAGCCGCCCATGATGTTCTGGCGCGGATCGAAGGCGTCCGTCACGCCCATCAGGCGACCCGTGTCCGGCATCAGCTGCATCAGCCCCTGGGCGCCCACGCTCGAAACCACGTGCGGATCGAAGTCCGACTCGGTCTTGATGACGGCGCGGACCAGCGCCTCGGGGATGCCGTAGTACATCTGCTGATCGAAGATGTCCTGATCGTAGCGGGCATAGCGGGCCGGTGAGCTGTCGCGTGGCGGGACCACGTCGGTGCGCCCCCGCAAGGCGGCGGCCTTGCCCGGGCCGGTCTTCAACCAGACCTTCCAGGCGTCGCCGACCGGGCGCATGTTCGTGAACTCGACCACGCCGTCCGCGCGCTCGCGCGCCCAGAAGGTGCCGGCATCCGCGGACGAGGCGCCGCGCGAGCCCCCGCCTCGGTTCGAGAACTCGACCGTGCCGTTCGAGCGCATGCGATGCCGCACCTCGGCCCCGGCGTGCCCAGGCAGACCGACGGCCAGGACCGCGCCGGCCAGGGGTACGCAGAGGCGGCGCCAGCGGAACATCTCGACTTTCAGCGTAACACAAACCTCTGGCCGGTCCCGGGACCTCTCCGGGCTCGGGATGAGCTAGAGCGGTGCTAGATTCGGACCCTCGTGCCTGCCCAATCATCGGCCTCCGCGCCCGAATCCGAACTCCTGGAAACCGACTACCTGGTCATCGGCTCCGGCCTGGCCGGGCTGGGCTTCGCGCTGGCGGCCTCACGGCACGGCCGGGTCATGATCGTGACCAAGCGGGCCCCCGCCGATTCGAACACGAACTACGCCCAGGGCGGCGTCGCCGCGGTGCTGGATCCGGGCGACACCTCCGACGCGCACATCGCCGACACGCTGAAGGTGGGCGATGGCCTGTGCCACGCCGACGTGGTCGAGCGCTGCGTGCGCGAGGCCCCCGCCCACATTCGCCGCTTCGCCGAGGAGATCGGGGTGGCGTTCGATCGCGACGCCGGCGGCGACTTCGTGCTGGGCCGCGAGGGGGGCCACACCGCGCGCCGCATCGTGCACGTGAAGGACATGACCGGCCGGGCCATCGAGACGGCGCTGCTGGATCGTGTGGCCGAGCGCGGAGAGCGCATCCGCATGCTGCCCGATCACATGGCCATCGATCTGCTGACCACGGCCAAGTACGGCGGCCCGAACGCCGTGTTCGGCGCCTACGTCTACGACCAGCGCACCGGCGCCATCCGCACGATCGTGGCGCGCGCGGTGGTGCTGGCGACGGGCGGCGCCGGCAAGGTGTACCTCTACACGACGAACCCGGACGTGGCGACCGGCGATGGCATCGCCATGGCCTACCGGGTGGGCGCCGCGGTGGGGAACATGGAGTTCTTCCAGTTTCACCCCACCTGCCTGTACCACCCCGCCGCCAAGTCGTTCCTGATCTCCGAAGCGCTGCGCGGCGAGGGCGGCATCTTGCGCTTGCGCGACGGCACGGCGTTCATGCCGCGTTACCACGAGATGAAGGATCTGGCGCCCCGGGACATCGTGGCCCGCGCCATCGACGCCGAGCTGAAGCGCACCGGCGACGACTTCGTGGTGCTGGACATGACCCACCTGCGGCCGGAGTTCCTGGTCGAGCGCTTCCCCACCATTCACCAGCGCTGCATGGAGCTGGGAATCGACATGCGCAAGCAGCCCATCCCGGTGGTGCCGGCCGCGCACTACAGCTGCGGCGGCGTCATCGTCGACGAGCAGGGCCGCACCAGCGTGCCCAACCTGTTCGCCGTCGGCGAGGTGGCGATGACGGGGCTGCACGGCGCCTGCCGCCTGGCCTCGAACTCGCTGCTGGAGGCGATGGTCTACGCGGCGTCGGCGGCCGAGGCCGTCCGCACGGCCGGCGTGGCGCGCCCGGCCCAGGTCATCCCCTGGACGGCCGGCGAGGCGACCACCTCCGACGAGGCGGTGGTCGTGACGCAGAACTGGGACGAGATCCGGCGCCTGATGTGGAACTACGTCGGCATCGTGCGCACCGATCGCCGGCTGGCGCGGGCCCGCCACCGCATCGACCTGATCCGCAAGGAGATCCGCGAGTACTACTGGCACGTGCTGGTCACCGGCGACCTGATCGAGCTGCGCAACATCGCGCTGGTGGCCGACCTGATCATCGAGAGCGCCATCCGCCGCCGGGAGAGCCGCGGCCTGCACTACAACCTGGACCACCTGGAACACGACCCCAGCTTCGCGCACGACACGGTGCTGGTGCGCGGGCCGGGCACGCCGGCCTGAGCCCCGCTCGCCGCCGCCCTCGTCCGGTGTGAGACCAGCGGCCGGCCGGCGCTCAGGCACGCCGGCGACGGCGTGCGACCAGCACGCCGAGGACCGCTGCCGCCAGCGTGAGCGTTGCCGAGGTCTGGCCCCCGCCGGCGTCGCACGAACAACCGCCTGCCGAGGTCGTCCCGGCCGGCGGCGTTCCTGCCCCACCTGCCCCGCTTGCCCCGCCGGTTCCGCCGGAGATGCCGCCCGAGCCCGTGACGGCCACGCCGCCGCTGCCGGTCGCGGGCGAAGCCCCGCCCGTCGCGATGATTCCCGTCCCTCCGCTGGCCGTCGCGCCCCGGCCACCGGCGCCGCCGCTGCCCGAGGTTCGCCCGCCGCTGCCGGTGGTCATGCCCGTACCGCCCGCGCCCGGCATACCGCCCGTCATCATCTTGCCCCCGGTGGCCGTCCCTGCGCTGCCCGCGCCGCCGGTAGTCCCACCCGTGCCAGGCGAGACCGCCCCGCCCGCTCCCGTCGCCGCCGCGCCGTACTCGTACGCGCCCAGATCCGGCGCCGCGCCGACGAACGGCAACCCGACGTCGGTGCCCTTGTCGATCATCCGGCTCGCGGCGACCAGCTTCAGGAAATCGACGTCGGGCAGGCTGCCGTCGGCCTTGCGCGGACCCATCGCGCCCGTGCCCTCGATGGCCATGCCCGTCATCGACACGCTGGGGTCGCTGACGCTGGCGAAGTCGCTGCTTGCCGGCGTGAGCATCAGGTCCCAGCTGTTGAACATGCTGTCCACGCCCGTCATGTTGCTGTTCTTGTTCGGGTAGCCGATGTTGTTGCGCATGATGTGCGCCATCGCGCCCGACAGCGTGATCGTCATGTCGGGCATGTCGGGCGGGCTGGCCAGCATGTTGTACTGGGTGCCGTTCATGAACGACGTGTTGTTGTACCAGCTGTTTCCGCCCGACGAGTGGTTGGCGTAAAAGCCGCTGGCCTTGTTCTTCCAGGCCACGTTGTTCTGCACCAGGTGGCGCACGCCGGTCTTGCTGCTGCCCATCTTGAAGCCGTTGCCGTTCCCGTCGCTGGGGTTGACGTCGCCATAGTTCGCGTAGCCGTTGTCGAACGCCCAGGAGCTCTCGACGGTGACCGGCACCTCCTGGTTGATCAGATCGTATCCGTCGTCCGAGTTCCACCAGGCGCGGCAGCCACGCACGATGGTCGTGGCGCCCGTGGTCTGATAGTGGACGCCGAAGCCGTCGGCGTTCTGCCCCATCCCCTGCGACGAGTTCGGATCGTAGTTGTCGTGCGCATCGCAGTTCAGCACCAGGTGCCCGCCGGCCGTCTTGCTGCCGATGAAGATCCCGTTGCCGTTGTTGTGATGCATGTCCAGTTGCTCGAAGATGTCGTAGCCGCCGCTGGTCACCGCGACGCCGTTGTTCGAGGACGTGTTCATCGGGACGCAGCAGATCTCCAGCCCCTTGAAGTGCAGGTAGCTGGCGGCGATGACGAACCCGTGCGTGTAGCCGGTGGTCGAGACGGTCATCTTCGAGAAGTCGAACAGCGGATGCTCGCCGGGATAGGCCCAGTACTTGATCCGGCTGCTGTCGGACGTGCCGCTCTTCGTGAAGTTAACGCCCGCCCCGCTGGTGGCGGGCGTGGTGATCTGGTACGTGCCGCCGCGAATCCAGACGGTGTCACCGGCCGCGGCCACGCTGACGGCCTTCTGCAACGTGGCGAAGGGCGCATCCATCGAACCAGGCGCCGCATCGTTGCCGCCCGGAGCCAGGTAGTACTCTGCGGCGCCCGCCGCGCCAGTCCACAGGAGCAGCCCCGACACGGCCAGCGCGGGCATGAACAGTCGAAGCGTCGTCCAGAACGTCCTCATCGAGATCTCCTCGTCGTCGTAACGCCGGTGCGGCCCCCGGACCTTCAGTGGCGCCTGCCCACGGAACAGGTCCGCCATTCGTGACAGGCGCGGCGACCTCTACCCGCAAGGCAACGCCATTCGCCGCATTTTCCGCGCCGTCTGGCCCCCGAGGGGCGCCCTGCCCCCCGCGCACGGTGGTTGGCACGCGGCATGCCCTTCACCGTTGCATGCGTCATCTCCTCATGGTCGTCGCGGCCGCGCTCTCGCTGTCCGCGGCAGGTTGTGTGGTGCGCGAGCGTCCCGTCGCCTACCACCATGTTGGACCGGGCCCGCGCTACGTGGCCCCTCCGCCCAGGCACGAACGCTACGAGCATCGCGATTACCGCGACGATCGCGGCTACCGCACCCGCGTCTACGTGCCCTGAACCAGCGCTACCGGTCGCGGCGGGCGTCGCTCAGAACGGCGCCACGCGCGCGCCCAGCGCGATCGCCAGCTGGCCCAGCCAGTAAACGCCCAGCGTCAGTACGGGAGCGTACTTGATCGGCTTGTCGAACCGGTCCAGGGCCAGGCTGGCGTCACCCACGTAGAACATCGCCGCGCCCAGCGCGACCGCCGACGGCAGGTCGCCGCCCGATGAGGCGACCGCCGCCACCGCTGTCACCACCATGGTGCCCAGCGCACAGGCGTAGACGACGAGGGGGGCGCGGATGCCGGCCGCGCGGGGCCACAGTCGCCGCAGCAACCAGCCGGTGACCAGGGCCGTCACCAGCGCCGCCACCGCCGCCGGCGGCGAGAGGACGTCGCGCCCCGCCACGCCCACGAAGGCAGAGATATAGGCGATGTGCGCGCCCAGGAAGATGGCCAGGCCCAGCAGGAAGGCGTTCTTGGCGGGAAGCAGCAGCGCCACGTCCCCTGCCAGCGAGAAGGCGAGCCCCAGATCGATCAGGCGGGCGAAACCCGACTGGGGCACGCCCACCACGACGAACAGCAACGCGGTCGTCAGCGGCTTGGCGATGGCGAACAGCACCTGGCGCTTCGTCAGGGCGGCCACCACGGCCGTCGCGGCACACACGGCGAACACCGCCACCACGATGCTCAGGCTGCTCATTGAAACCTCCCCCGTTCGTCGGGCGACCCGGGCGGATCAGCCGCCGGGTGCGCCGCGGGCCTTGCCGGGCCTCTTCTCGACGTTCCTGGCCACGCGGCCCGCATCACGTCACTGCTGGCCGGCCAGATCCGCCAGCCGCCTCTCGATCTCCCTCGCATCCTCCGGCGCGAACCCGCTGTTCACGTAGCGGATGATGCCCTGACGATCGATCACGTAGGACGTGGGCATCTTGTCGGGCTGAAACGTGTCCGCGATGGCGCCCTTCGGATCGTGCGCCACCGTCAGCGACCAGTGCCCCTTCGCCTCCAGGAACTTGTCGACGTTCTCGCGCTCCTGATCGACGGACACCGCCAGCACCTCGACGCCGCGCCGATGCAACCGGCCCGCGATGGCGTCCAGCATGGGCAGCTCTTGCTTGCAGGGCCCACACCAGGATGCCCAGACGTCCAGCAGCACCACCTTGCCGTGCAGCGAGGACAGGGCCAGCGTGCCGCCGCTCATGCGGTCGACCGTGATGTCCGGCGCCGGCCGGCCCACGTCCGCCAGGCCGCTGGCCGCGCCTCGCCCGCTGCCGGCGCTTTGCCCGCTTCCCGTGGCGCAGCCAGCCAGCACCGCCCCCACGCCCCCCAGGGCGATCGCCAGCGCGCTTGCCCTCGCGACCTCCCCGGCCCGCCGTCCTCTCACTTGGCCAGCTCTTCCTTGATCCACTCGCGCAGGCTCTCGGTGTCCTTCGCGTCGGTGTACTCGCGGCCGTTGATGAACAGCGTCGGGGTGGAGGACAGGCCCAGGGTCGTCCCGTCGGTGCGGTCCTTCTGCACGTGGGCCTTGGTCTTCGGGTCCTCGAGGTCGGTCCGGAACTTCGTCACGTCCAGGCCGGTCTCCTTGGCGTACTTCTCCATCTCGGCCGGGCTCAGGCTGTCCTGATTCTCCCATAGCTTGTCCTGGAACTGCCAGAACTTCCCCTGCTTCTGCGCCGCCACGGCCGCCTCGGCGGCCAGGCGCGCGTTCGTGTGCTGGGGCAGCGGGTAGTGCTTGAAGTAGATGCGCACCTCCTTGCGAAACTCGTCGAGGATCTGCCGCAGAACCGGCTGGAATCGCTTGCAATGCGGGCACTCGTAGTCCGCGAACTCGACCAGCGTCACCTTCGCGCTGGGGTTCCCCTCCATGGGCGCGTCCGAGACGTCGATGAACTTCGCCTCCGTCGAGCGGTAACGCTTCTCCAGCGAATCCCCGATCTCGGACTGCGTGTAGCCCTGGTCGGCGAGCCGTGCCACGTACTTCACCGCGTTCAGGTCGCGGTGACAGCCACCGTCAGGCTTCTTCGCGGAGGCGCTCAGGCTCTCGCCCTTGCCGCAGACCGACGGCTCGCTGTTGATGACGCGGAAGAAGATCTTCCTCGCCAGCTCGTCCAGCTTCGACACGTCGACGCCGGGCGGCGCCGTCTGGTCTCCTGCCTCGCCTGAGGCTGGCTTGGCGCCCTTGTCGGCGGCCGGCGGCGTGGCCACGGGCGCCGATTGCGCCGGGGGCGGGTTCTTCGCGCACGCGGGGGCGGTGATCGCGGCGACGAGGAGGGCGGCGTGGAGCAGACTGCGGGCGAGGCTCGCGGGGCGCATGCGCGGTAGATATAGGAATACGCGTCGACCCCGTCAACCAAGCAGGGCTCGGTGGACGCTCCAGGCGCGCTCCCCGGTCCGGTCGTTCGGCCCTGGTGCACCGACTGCGCGAGCCCGGACCTGTGTCCGGTGGGGCGGCGATCGGGGGCCGCCGGCCGGAACGCCACCGATCTACGCCAAACCGTTGAGGTCGTCGTTGACGTGCCGGGCGGTCACCACTATAAACGCCCTCGGCGCGCAAGGCGCCCAACACGATGTCATCCGACTACATCTCTGCCGCTCTCATGATCCTGGTCAGCGTCGGATTCGCGCTGGCCCTGACCGCCGCCGCCAAGTACCTGGGGCCTGGCCGAAAAAGCAAGGCCAAGGACTACCCGTACGAGTGCGGGTCCGACGTCATCGGCAGCCCGCGGGCGCGCTTCGAGATCAAGTTCTACCAGGTCGCGATTCTCTTCCTGGTGTTCGACATCGAAACGGCGTTTCTGTACCCGTGGGCGCTGCGCTTCCGCTCGCTCTCCTGCGCGGGCGCGCTGGACGCCGCGGGCGTTTGCACCTCCGGCGGGTCATTCTTCGGCCTGACGGAGATCCTGGTGTTCATGGGCATCTTGATCGTCGCGCTCGCCTACGTCTGGCGGAAGCGCGCCGTCGGTTGGGAGTAGCCACATGGGTCTCGAAATCTACAACTCCACCGTCCAGGCCGCGGTCAACTGGGCGCGGAAGTTCTCGCTGTTCCAGTACCCGTTCGTCACCGCCTGCTGCGGCATGGAGTTCATGTCCACCGCGGCCCCCAAGTACGACCTGGCGCGCTTCGGCGCCGAGTTTCCTCGGTTCTCGCCCCGCCAGGCCGATCTGCTGATCATCGTCGGCACCATCACCGAGCGTCAGGGCCCCGCCCTGCGCCGCATCTACGATCAGATGTGCGAGCCCAAGTGGGTGGTCGCCTTCGGCGTGTGCGCCTCGACGGGCGGCTTCTACCAGAACTACTCGACGATGCCGGGCGCCGATCAGGTGGTGCCGGTGGACGTCTACATCCCCGGCTGTCCGCCCCGCCCCGAGCAGGTGCTGGACGCCCTGATCCTGCTGCAGGAGCGCATCCAGCGCGGCGAGGGGCATAGCCAGATCGTGCTCAAGGCCGAGGCCGGTCACGACGTGCCGATCGCGGCCATCCGCCCGCGCGACAAGGGTCCCCAGCCCGCACCGCTCGGCACGCAGCCGCACGCGGTCCGTCCCGAAGGCGCCAAGTAGAGGACGACAAGGAATGTCCCAACTCATCCTGGACCGCCTGGTCGCGACGTTCACGGGCGGGGAGCTCGAACAGATTGGCTCGCAGCACGGCAACGAGTGGGCGCGCGTGCGCCGCGACGCCTGGCGCGCCGTGGCCACCTTCCTGCGCGACGATCCCGCCTGCGACCTGAAGATGCCCACCGACCTGACGGCCGTCGACCGGGTCAGCCGCGAGCCGCGCTTCGACGTCGTGGTGCACCTGTACTCGGTGACGAAGAAGCACCGCGTGCGCCTGTACGCCGGCGTACCGGAGGACGACTGCACCGTGGACAGTCTGGTGTCCGTATGGCCGGGCATGGACTGGTTCGAGCGCGAAGCGTACGACCTGTACGGCGTGCGCTTCCGGGGCCACCCCGATCTGCGGCGCATCCTGATGTACCCGGAGTTCGTCGGCCATCCCCTGCGCAAGGACTACCCGAAGGAGAAGCGGCAGCCGCTGATCCGGCGCAGCGGGTTTCCAGGAAAGCCCGAGTGACGGCCGGAGTGACGGCCTCAGTCAGCCCGGGGTTGACCGCCCGCCGCGGCCGGCAGGCCCCCATCGGACAACGATAAAGCCGAAAGCACTCTCATGGACACGACGCTCACACCCTCCTCGTCCACCGCGCCCACGGGAACCCGCCGCGTCGTACTCGGCGTGCAGGAACCGGAGGACATGGATCTTCCGACCGATCCCATTCCCCTGAACATGGGACCGTCCCACCCCGCCATGCACGGCACTGTGCGCATGGTGCTGGACGTCGAGGGGGAGAAGATCAGCAACGTCGACATCCAGATCGGGTACCTGCACCGCTGCTTCGAGAAGGAGTCGGAGTACGCCACGTACACGCAGATCTTCCCGTACACCGACCGGCTGAACTACGTGTCGCCGATGCTGAACAACATCGGCTACGCCATGGCGGTCGAGACGCTGCTGGGCATCACCGACAAGATCCCCGAGCGCGCCCAGTTCGTGCGCGTGATCGTGGGCGAGATGTCGCGCATGACGGACCACATGACGTGCCTGGGCGCCGGCGCCATGGAACTGGGCGCGTTCACGGTGTTCCTCTACATGCTGAAGGCGCGTGAGTGGTTCTACGAGATGCTCGAGGAGATCTCGGGCGCGCGCCTGACCCACAGCTACATGCGCATCGGCGGCCTGTCCGCCGACCTGCCCGACGGGCTGACCACCAGGCTGCTGGACGTGATCCAGCAAACCCGGGTCGTGGTCGAGGAGTGCGGCAAGCTGCTGAACCGCAACCGCATCTTCCGCGACCGCATGGACGGGATCGGGATCATCACCAAGGACGAGGCGATCGCCTGGGGCGTGACCGGTCCGGTGGGTCGCTCGACCGGCCTGGAGTACGACGTCCGCAAGGATCACCCTTACCTGGTCTACGATCGTTTCGACTTCGACGTGCCGGTGGGCTCCGTGGGCGACAACTTCGACCGCTACATGTGCCGGGTCGAGGAGATCGCGCAGTCGATGCGGATCATCGAGCAGGCCATCGCCAAGATGCCGGCCGGTCCCGTCATGGTCGACGATCCCCGCCTGCGCCTGCCCACGAAGACCGAGACCTACAACTCGATCGAGGCGATGATCGCCCACTTCAAGGTGATCATGGACGGCATCCACGTGCCGCCGGGCGAGGTCTACTCGTTCACCGAGGCGGGCAACGGCGAGCTGGGCTTCTACATCGTGTCCGACGGCACGGGGCGTCCCTGGAAGTGTCGGGTGCGCCCCCCTTGCTTCGCGAACGTCGCCATTCTGCCCAAGGTGCTGCCGGGGCTGTTCATCGCGGACATCGTCCCCACCTTCGGCATGATCAACATGATCGGCGGCGAGTGCGATCGCTGAGGCGCCCGACTGGGCTCGCACCGCGTGGACTCTAGCTTCGAGGACTTTCATGTCTGAGACGACCGACGGACAGAAGACGACACTGACGATGATGACGGGGGCGCCGGTGCCGGCGCCCGCCGAGCCGCTGTACGCCACGGGCGCGCCCGCCCCGGTCGGCCAGCCCGGCACCGAGATGGTGACGGTCACCATCGACGGCAAGTCGATGCAGGTGCCGAAGGGGACGAACCTGCTCGAGGCCTGCAATCACGCGGGCGCCGACGTGCCGTTCTTCTGCTATCACCCGGGCCTCTCCTCCCCCGCGGTGTGCCGGCAGTGCCTGGTCGACGTGAAGGGGCAGCCCAAGCCGGTGCCCTCCTGCTACACGCCGGTGGCCGACAAGATGGAGGTGATCACCGCCTCGCCGCGCGTGCTGGACATCCGCCGGCAGATGCTGGAGTTCACGCTGCTGAACCACCCCATCGACTGCCCGATCTGCGACAAGGCAGGCGAGTGCACGCTGCAGAAGCAGTACTTCGACTGGGACGCGAAGTACGCCCGCAACGACGGCATCAAGGTCCACAAGGCCAAGCACGTCGACATCGGCAAGCACATCGTGCTGGATCAAGAGCGCTGCATCCTGTGCACGCGCTGCATCCGCGTCTGCGCCGAGGTGGCGCAGCAGCCCGAGCTGACCATGGCCCAGCGCGGGGATCACGAGGTGCTGACCACCGCGCCCGGCAAGCGGCTGGACAACCCGTACTCGCTGAACACCGTGGACGTCTGCCCGGTGGGGGCCCTGACCTCGAAGGACTTCCGGTTCACCATGCGCGCCTGGGAGCTGCAGGCGACGCCGTCGGTCTGTCCCGGCTGCGCCACCGGCTGCAACGTCGAGGTGCACACCTCGCGCGAGCAGATCTACCGGCTGGTCCCGCGCGAGAACCCCTACGTCAACCAGTACTGGATGTGCGACGAAGGGCGCTTCACCTACAAGCGCATCTACGACGACCGGTTGGGCCAGCCCATGTCGGGCGGCGAGCTGGTGGAGTGGGATCGCGCGCTGGAGGACGCGGCGCGGTTGCTGCGCGCCGCGGTCGATCAGGGCGCCGGCAAGGTCGGCGTGGTCTTCTCCGCCCAGTCGACGAACGAGGACCTGTACGCCCTCTCCCGCCTGGCGTTCGATAGCCTGGGCGTCACGCGCGCCTACGTGGCGGGGCTGGACCAGGGCTGGAGCGACAACATCCTGGTCAGCGCCGACAAGAATCCGAACACGGCGGGGGCCATCGCCATCGGCGGCGGCCGCCTGAAGAGCCTGATGGACCTGGCCAACGACGTGAAGAGCGGCGCCATCACCACGCTGCTGGTGGTCGGGGAGCGGGGCGTGCTGGGCGACGGCGGGACCAGCGCCCTTCCCATCAGCAAGCTGCAGGCGCTGATCGTGCTGGGCTGGCGCAAGGGCCCGCTGGTGAACGCGGCGCACGTGGCGCTGCCGCTGGCCGACTGGGCCGAGATCGACGGCACGTTCACCAATCGTCAGGGCACCGTGCAGCGCATCCGCGCCGCCGTGCCGCCGGCCGGCGACGCGCTGCCGGGCTGGGAGATCGTCACGCTGCTGGCGCACCGCCTGGGCATGCCGCTGGAGTTCGGCGGTCGCCCGTCGACCTCTCCGCCTTCGGCGCGGGCCGTGTTCCTCGAGGCCAGGGAGAAGATGGCCTTCATGAAGAACGCCGACTGGGGACGGACGTCGCTGCCGATCCAGCTTCGCTTCGCCAACTCCCGAGGGTAAATGCAGATGGGCTACGGAACGCTGCTGTTCTCGACCCTGGCCGGCCTGGCCAAGGTCCTGTTCATGATCCTGGCTTTCTTGATGCCGGTGGCGTCGATCCTGACCTGGCTGGAGCGCCGGCAGTCGTCGATGATGCAGGACCGGCTGGGTCCGAACCGCGCCAACATCGGGCCGTTCAAGGCTTGGGGCATCACGCACTTCCTCGCCGACGCGCTGAAGTTCATGTTCAAGGAAGACTTCGTGCCGCCCATGGCGCACAAGTTCCTGTTCATGTGGGCGCCCGTCATGGCCATGGCGCCCGCGCTGATCGTGGCGGCCATCGTGCCGTTCGGCCCTCCCCTGTGCTGGGGACAGCTGCTGGAGGTGGGCGCCACGTGCAACCAGCCCGTGCCGCTGCAGATTGCCCGTCTGGACATCGGCATGCTGTTCTACTTCGCCATCGCCTCGCTGTCGGTGTACGGCGCGACGCTGGCCGGCTGGGCCTCGCACAACAAGTGGGCGATGATGGGCGGCCTGCGCGCCAGCTCGCAGATGATGTCGTACGAGGTCACGATGGGCATGGCCGTGCTGGGGTCGTTCCTGGTGTACGGCTCCCTCGAGCCGGGCGCCATCGGCGACTTCCAGACCCACTTCTTGAACTTCGACAACTTTCGCTCCAGCTGGGGCATCTTCTGCCAGCCGGTGGGCTTCCTGCTGTTTCTCACGGCCGCCATCGCCGAGACCAAGCGCACGCCGTTCGACATCCCCGAGGGCGAGCCCGAGATCATCGGCTACTTCGTCGAGTATTCGGGCCTGCGCTTCGGGCTGTTCTTCCTGGGTGAGTTCCTGGAGATCGTCACCTCCAGTGCCATCATGATCACGCTGTTCTTCGGCGGCTGGCACTGGGGCCCGTACATCGACGGCTTCCTGATGTCCCACCTGCCGAACGCCGCGTTCGTGCTGGTCATGTTCTCGCTGTGGGCCGTCAAGGTCTTCATGTTCTGCGCGTTCCAGCTTTTGATCCGCTGGTCGCTGCCCCGCTTCCGGTCCGACCAGCTGATGCAGCTGGGGTGGCAGCGCCTGCTGCCGCTGTCGATCGCCAACGTCGTCGCGACGGCGATCATCGTGCTTTGGGCACAGATGTGAGCTAAGGAGAGATCGTCATGGCCGTCGGAGTCAAAGTCGTCACCCGCCCGGGAAGCCTGAGCCAGCAGCTGTACCTGCCCGCCATCGCCGAGGGCATGGGCGTGACCTTCAAGCACTTCGTGAAGAACTTCTTCGGCAACCTGGTGGGGATGCGGAAGAAGACCGACATCCAGACCATCGAATACCCCGAGGAGACGAAGAAGTACCCGGCCCGTCACCGGGGCCTGCACCGGCTGATGTTGCGCGAGGACGGCCAGACCCGCTGCGTGGCCTGCATGATGTGCCCCACCGTCTGCCCCGCCCACTGCATCACCATCGTCCCCGAAGAGGCGCCCGACGGCAGCATCGAGAAGCGCCCCAAGATCTTCGAGATCGACGAGCTGCGCTGCGTGGTGTGCGGCCTGTGCGCCGAGGCGTGCCCCTGCGACGCCATCCGCATGGACACGCTGGAGCACGCCAAGCCGGTCTACAGGCGAACCGACGCGATCCTGGACCGCGAGGAGCTGCTGTCGCGTGGCGCGAAGTCCGTCGCCGTCCAGGGCGGCGTGGGCGCCTTCTGGCGCGAGAAGGTGGCGGCGGTGCCCCAGACGCAGCCCGACGCCGCCGTGCTGCCTGCTGGCCCCCCGGCCGGGCCCACGCCGGTCGCGACCTTCCAGCGCGCCAAGCTCGATCAAGAGTCCGATCAGACGCCGATCAAAGGCTGATCGAAGACTGATCCCGGCGCCCCGCCGGCCACCCGGGGAATAAACCCCATGACCGCCGTTCCCCTCAGGGGGGGAACTGGAGCGCGGTATGGGTCGCACGAACGTTCTGCCGATCGCGGTGGTGGGGCTGCTCGCCTTTTCGGGCGGCCGCGCGTCGCAGCGGGCCGACCGCGCGGAGAAGAACGGCGAGATCAGCAAGGCCGTCCGGCACCAGTCGTCCAGCAGCGCCCCGTCACCCCTTTCGGCGCAGCCGGCGGCACCGCCAGCCCCCGCCTCCGCGGACCCAACCACCGGCCCTGCAGCGGCAGTGCCGCCGCCGCCCCCCTGCGATGCCACGCGCCCGTTGTTCCAGATGGCGGCCGATTTTCCCGCCACCGTGCACCGCCACGATTGCACGCTGTCGATCGAGCAGGGTAAGCCCGCCCTGCACGTCGTGCTGGCCACGCTGGTGAACCCGCTGGTGGCCGGCTTCTCCAGCGACTTCGACCGGGCCATCGAGTCGATCGAGCGCGCCGCGCAGACACGCAGCTACGTGCTGCATCGCCACTGGTTTCCCTGGGAGGAGAAGCACCTGGTCGAGGGAAAGGACAGGCCAGGCTGGCTGGTGTTCCGGCGCGCTTCCGGCCACGGCGAGGAGCTGTTGCTGATCCTGGTCGTCGGCGAACATCCGTCGACCGGCATCGACACGACCGAGCTGCACACGGCGTTGTACGACGCGGCGGGCATCCTGCCTTACGCCGCGGACAGCACCCCGCTGCTGGTGCTGGGGCCCTACTTCTCGGGCACGGGCGTCTCGCTGGCGCAGCAGCTGCGCGCCTGGTGCGCCGGCGTCGACGACAAGGCCCATCCGCTATGCCACGAGCGGGCGCTGGTCGCGGTGTCGGGCAGCGCCACCGTGCCCAGGACCCAGGCGGTGCTGGAGGAGCTGGGCGCCGGGGCGGTCTTCGCCAAGAGCGACTTCCAGGCGACGGTGCTCCCGGACGAGCTGCTCCGGGCGGGCATGCGGCGGTTCCTGCACGAGCAACTGGGGAACGACAAGGACGAGGTGGCCGACCTCACCGAGGCCAGCACCGAATACGGCGAGTCAGCGGCGG
>Ga0207652_10001313_pt1 | contig 22078 bp, 18 predicted proteins | sample KBSC63BmetaG_FD_184334 | JGI IMG/M metagenome (GOLD analysis project Ga0207652, IMG submission 184334) | Corn rhizosphere microbial communities from Kellogg Biological Station, Michigan, USA - KBS C6-3B metaG (SPAdes) (version 2) | ecosystem: Host-associated > Plants > Roots > Rhizosphere ... | reverse complement strand
ACTGTTTGAACAGAGCCAGTCACTGGCCAAATTGAAACCCGGAGCCATCGTCTCCGGCACCGTCGTAGAGATCCGCCCCGATGTGGTGGTGGTGAACGCCGGACTGAAATCGGAAGGCATCGTGCCGATCGAGCAGTTCAGGAGCGAAAACGGCGACCTGGAAGTGTCCGTGGGCGACGAAGTCAAGGTCGCGCTAGACGCCATCGAAAACGGTTTCGGCGAAACCATGCTGTCGCGCGAGAAGGCCAAGCGCTCGATGGTGTGGGACGAGCTGGAAAGCGCGTTCGAGCAGGAAGAGGCCGTCACCGGCCGTATCAATGGCAAGGTCAAGGGCGGTTTCACCGTCGACATCCGCGACGTGCGCGCGTTCCTGCCGGGTTCGCTGGTGGACGTGCGTCCGGTGCGCGATCCGGCCTACCTCGAAGGCAAGGATCTCGAATTCAAGATCATCAAGCTTGACCGCAAGCGCAACAACGTGGTGGTGAGCCGCCGCGCCGTGGTCGAAAGCGAGCACTCCGAGGAGCGCGAACAGCTTCTGGAGAAGCTGCAGGAAGGCGCGATCCTGCACGGCGTGGTCAAGAACCTCACCGACTACGGTGCGTTCGTGGACCTCGGCGGCATCGACGGCCTGCTGCACATTACCGACATGGCGTGGAAGCGCGTGCGCCATCCGTCGGAAGTCGTCAATGTCGGCGACGAGCTGGACGTGCGCGTGCTGAAGTTCGACCGCGAGCGCAACCGCGTCTCGCTGGGCCTGAAGCAGCTCGGCGACGATCCGTGGGTCAGCATCACCCGCCGTTATCCGTCCGGCACCCGCCTGTTCGGCAAAGTCTCGAATGTCACCGACTACGGCTGCTTCGTGGAGCTGGAGCCGGGCGTCGAAGGCCTGGTGCACGTGTCCGAGATGGACTGGACCAACAAGAACGTCAATCCGGCCAAGGTGGTGCAGGTTGGCGACGAAGTCGAAGTGATGGTGCTGGACGTCGACGAAGAGCGCCGCCGCATCAGCTTGGGCATGAAGCAGACCCAGTCGAATCCGTGGGAAGCCTTCGCGGCGACCTTCAAGAAGGGCGACAAGGTCCACGGCGCGATCAAGTCGATCACCGACTTCGGCATCTTCGTCGGCCTGGACGGCGGCATCGATGGTCTGGTGCACCTGTCCGATATTTCCTGGCAGGGCAATGGCGAGGAACTGGTCCGCGACTTCAAGAAGGGCGAGGAAGTCGACGCCGTGGTACTGGCGGTCGATCCGGAGCGCGAGCGCATCAGCCTCGGCATCAAGCAGCTCGAACAGGATCCGTTCGGCCAGTTCATGGCCGCGCATCCGCGCGGTGCGATCCTGACCGGCACGGTGCGGGAAGTCGACGCCAAGGGTGCGGTAGTCGACCTCGCCGACGGGATCGAAGGTTATCTTTCGGCGCGCGATTTCTCGAAGGACCGCATCGATGACCTCAGCCAGCACCTCAAGGCGGGCGAGCAGGTCGAGGCCAAGTTCATCGGCATGGACCGCAAGGGCCGCATGTTGCAGCTCTCGATCCGCGCCAAGGACGAGGACGAGATGGCCGAGACGCTGTCCGAGTACCAGAACCAGCACGCCGATCGCAGCACCACCAAGTTGGGGGCTCTGCTGAAAGAGCAGTTGAACAAGTCAGAGTAAGTCTATATAAGGGCTTGTGTTTTTTGCGACACGACGGCGCCGTCCGCGGATGCGGGCGGTGCCGTGGAATGGGAGCGCCCGTGCGCGCCCGTCCGTCCGTCCGTCCTCAAGGTCACCGCACGTTGCCATCCATGACGAAATCCGAATTGATCGCCGCGCTCGCGGAACGCCAGAAGCACCTGGCGTTTGCGGACGTCGAATTGGCGGTGCGCAATGTGATCGAGCAGATGAGCATGGCGCTTGCGAGCGGCGACCGCATCGAGATCCGCGGCTTCGGCAGTTTCTCGTTGCACTACCGGCCACCGCGCACAGGCCGCAATCCCAAGACCGGCACGGCCGTGGCGCTGCCGGGCAAGCATGTTCCGCACTTCAAGCCGGGCAAGGAATTGCGGCAACGGGTCAATGAAGGCCGCGACGGCACGCCGTGAGTCGGACCTTGGCCGCGGCGGCGGATCGATGATTCCCGACTTCCCGTGCAGCCGCGCCACCTGCGGCAACGAATGCCGGACGCGGCGCCGGAGAGATCGGTGAACTTCCTTTCCGCAGACCCTTTGCTGTTGTTGCTCCTGCTGCTGCCGCTGGTTGGCTGGTTGGGCTGGATCATCGGCCGCCATGCCACCGCGCGCCGCTCGGGCGCACGGGTGACCGAACTTTCCTCGCACTACTTCCGCGGCCTCAACTATCTGCTCAACGAGCAGCCGGACAAGGCCATCGAAGTCTTCATGAAGCTGGCCGAGTTCAACCGCGATACGGTGGAAACCCACCTCGCGCTCGGCAACCTGTTTCGTCGTCGCGGTGAAGTGGATCGCGCGATCCGCGTGCACCAGCATCTGGTCAGCCGCTCCAATCTTTCCGAAGCCGAACGCACCGTCGCGCTGCTGGAACTGGGCGAGGACTACATGCGCGCAGGGCTGCTCGACCGTGCCGAGGCGCTGTTCGACGACCTGGTCGCGATGGACGCGCATGCGCCGTCGGCGCTCAGGCACCTGATCGCGATCTACCAGCACGAACGCGACTGGCACAAGGCCATCGGCCACGCGCGCCGGCTGGAGAAGATGACCGGCGAATCGCAGGCCGCGACGATCGCGCAATTCCAGTGCGAGCTGGCCGAACAGTCGCGCCAGCATGGTGCGCGCGCCGAGGCGCGCGCCTACCTCGACGAGGCGTTCGCCAGCCAGCCGGGCTGCGTGCGCGGCTACATGATCAGCGGACACCTGTTTGCGGAAGAGGGCCGCTGGAACGAAGCCGTGCTGGCGTTCGAACAGGCGGTCGACGCGGATGTCGATTTCGTTCCGGAAATCCTGCCGCCGCTGCTGGACGCCTACGCGCACGCGGGCGAGATGGATCGCGCCGAAAAATTCCTCGGACATGTCGTGGATCGCTATCACGGCATCACGCCGGTGCTGGCCCTGACCGATCTTTACCACAAGCGCGAGGGCGAGCGCGCCGCCATCGATTTCCTGACCGGCCAGTTGCGCCAGCGGCCCTCGGTACGCGGGATGATGGCTTTGATCGATGCCACCATGAGCCGGACCGAAGGCGAAGCCCGCGAGAACTTCCTTATTCTGCGCGACCTGACCCACAAATTGTTGGAAGGCCGCGCGATGTACCGCTGCAATCACTGCGGCTTCGGTGCCAAGGCACATCATTGGCAATGCCCAAGCTGCAAGAGCTGGGGCACGGTGCGACCCATTCACAGCGTCGTGAGTGAGTAATCGTGGGCGGTGCTTACGGCTTGGCGGTCGTCGTATTGTTCGCGATCGTCACTGCCGGTGCGCTGATCCTGTCGCTGGTCGTGACATCACTTGCGCTGGTTTACGCCCGTCGTCGCGGTCTGCTGGATCTTCCCGGCAAACGTCGTTCGCACACGCGCGCGACGCCGCGTGGCGGCGGGATGGGCATCGTCGCGGCGATGGTGCTGGCGGGATTGCCTGCGTGGCACGGGTTGGACGCTGCGGCCAGTCCGGTGCGCGTCGGCGCGATTGCGCTGGCGATCCTGGCGGTCGCCCTGATCGGCTGGCGCGATGACCATACGCCGCTGTCGGTGCTGCCGCGTTTGACCGTGCATGTCCTTGCGGCGTTGTTGGCCGGTGCCGCCGTACTCGCGCCGGGGCCGTGGTCCGGCGCCTTCGGATGGATGGCGTTGCTTCCGCTCGCCGTGGTGCTGGTCGGCTTCATCAACGCGCACAACTTCATGGATGGCATCGACGGCATCCTGGGTCAACAGGGTTTGTTCGTGATGCTGGGCTACGGGCTGCTGGCGACCTGGCTGGGCCGGACGGGTCTTGCCGCGTTCGCGTTCGCTTCGGCGGCGGGGTGCCTCGGCTTCCTGTTGTTCAATTTTCCGCCGGCGCGCATTTTCATGGGCGACGTGGGATCGGGCGCGCTGGGGCTCGCGCTGGGCGCGGTCGCCGCGCTGCTCGTTCAGCGTGATCCTGCCATGCTGTGGGGGTGCTCGATCCTGCCTTCGGCGTTCCTGGTGGACAGCGGACTGACCCTTGCGCGCCGCGTGTTCGGTGGCCAGCGCTGGTACGCACCGCATCGGCAGCACCTGTATCAGTGGCTGGTGCGGGTAAACTGGAGCCATGCGCGCACGGACGTCGCTTACATGATCTGGAATCTTGCGGTGGTCGCGCCGCTGGCGTGGCTGGCAGTGCGCTGGCCGGCGCAGGGCCTGTGGTGCGCGGTTGCGGCGTACGCACTCGCGGCGGGCGTCTGGTATGCCGGCAAGCGTGCCTGTCTTGCCGCAGCCACGGGAAGCAAGCTGCATGAAGCCGCCTAGTCTCGCCGGAAGGATCCATCCCCGTACCGCGGTCGTGGTCCACGATCTTGCGGTGACGCTGCTGGCGTGGTGGCTGGCCAATACGCTGCGCTATGCGATGCTGCCCTATGGCCAGCAACTCGACCTGTTGAGCTGGCAGACGCTGATCGTGCTCGGCGTGCAGGCCGCGATGTTCTTCTGGACCGGCCTGTACAGGGGCCTGTGGCGTTTCGCGAGCGTGCCCGACTTGTGGAACATCCTGCGCGCCGTCGTCGCGGGCGCCGTGGTGATCTATCTCGCGTTGTTCCTGTACAACCGCATGTACGGCATTTCGCGTTCGGTGCTGCTGATCTATCCGGTGCTGCTGGCAATTTTCCTGGGCGCGCCGCGGCTTGCCTATCGTTACTGGAAGGACAGCCAACTCGACCTGTTCCATGCCAAGCACAGCCATCGCGTGCTGGTGATCGGTGCGGGGCGCGCGGGCGAAGCGCTGGTGCGTGACCTGCGCCGCGATTCGCGCTACGTTCCGGCGGGTTTCATCGACGACGATACCTCGCTGCGCGGTTCGCGCCTGCACGGTGTACCGGTGCTGGGCGGCACCGACAGGCTGGCTGAACTCGCGCGCCGGGTTGGCGCGGAGATGCTGTTGATCGCGATGCCGTCGGCCGACAAGGACGAAATGCGCCACGTGGTCAGCCTGTGCGAAGCCACGGGCTTGCCTTTTCGTACCGTGCCGCGGCTCGACGACGTGGTTTCCGGCCGCGCGCAATTCAACGAACTGAAGGAAGTCGCGATCGAGGATTTGCTCGGCCGCGATCCGGTGAAACTGGAATGGAACGCGATCCGGCGCGGCCTCACCGGGCAGCGTGTGCTGGTCACCGGCGGCGGCGGTTCGATCGGCTCGGAACTGTGCCGGCAGATCGCGCGCCTCGGCGCGTCCGAACTCACGATCCTCGAGCTTTCGGAATACAACCTTTACCGCATCGAACGGGAGCTGCGCGCGCAATATCCGGAGTTGTTGTTGCGCTGCCTGATCGGCGACTGCGGCGATGCCGCCGCGTGCACCAACGCCTTTGCGCTCGCGAAGCCGCAGCGCGTGTTCCATGCCGCCGCGTACAAGCACGTGCCGCTGTTGCAGGACCAGTTGCGCGAGGCGTTCCGCAACAATGCGCTGACCACGCGCACGGTGGCCGAACATGCAGTGCGGCACGGCGTCGAGAGTTTCGTGCTGATCTCGACCGACAAGGCCGTGAACCCGACCAGCGTGATGGGCGCCTGCAAGCGCGTCGCGGAAATCATCTGCCAGATCGCCGCCGAAGGCGCGGCGACGAAGTTTGTCACCGTGCGATTCGGCAACGTGCTGGATTCGGCGGGCTCGGTGGTGCCGCTGTTCCGCAGCCAGATTGCGGAAGGCGGTCCGGTGACCGTGACGCATCCGGAAATTTCGCGCTACTTCATGACCATTCCGGAAGCCTGCCAGTTGATCCTGCAGGCCATGGCGATGGGCAAGGGCGGTGAAACCTTCGCGCTCGACATGGGCGAGCCGATCCGTATCCGCGACCTTGCCGAGCAGATGATCCGCCTGGCCGGCAAGCAGCCCGGACGGGACATTTCCATTCTTTATACTGGCCTGCGTCCGGGCGAAAAGCTGTTCGAGGAGTTGTTCCACCCGCTCGAGAATTACCACGACACGTCGCACCCCAAGATCTTCGAGGCCGCACCGCGCCAGCAATCCGCCGCATTGGTCGCGGCACAACTCGCGCGGGCCACCGAAGCGGTGCAACGCTTCGACGAGGAAACCCTGCGGCATTGCGTGGCCGCGCTGCTGCCTGCCTTCCGTTGGGAATCGGGCGAGCCGGTGCAGACTGCCGACGTGGTTTCATTGTTTAGCGATCGTCCATGATCGCTGTTTCGCCAAACGCATTTGAAACGCTGGACCGCTTTGGTCCCGGCAGCACCAGAACGGGCTTGCCCGCCCTGACTTTCCACGACAGCCGCTTCGAACGGCTTTTTTGAAGTCGCAAAATCAAGGACAAGACGTGACTCGATTGCGCAAGGTCGTATTTCCCGTTGCAGGTTTGGGTACCCGTTTTCTTCCCGCCACCAAGGTCGTCGCCAAGGAAATGTTGCCGGTGCTGGATCGTCCGTTGATCCAGTACGCGGTGGACGAAGCCGTCGATGCCGGCGCCGACACGCTGATCTTCGTCACCAACCGCTACAAGCATTCGATCGCCGACTATTTCGATTCGGCCTACGAACTGGAAGAAACGCTGGAGCGCGCCGGCAAGCGCGAGTTGCTGGCCATGGTGCAGGGGCTTCTACCGCCGCACGTTCGCTGTGTTTACGTCACCCAGGAACAAGCATTGGGCCTCGGCCACGCGGTGCTGTGCGCCAAGCCCGTGGTCGGCGACGAACCGTTCGGCATCGTCCTGCCCGACGACCTGATCGTGAACGATGGCCCGGGCGCGCTGCGCCAGATGGCCGAACGCGCGGCCGACGGCAAGACCGGCGTGCTCGCGGTCGAGGAAGTGCCGCACGCCGACACCGGCAAGTACGGCATCGTCGATGTCGATGGCAGCGGTGATCGCATCCGCCACATGGTGGAGAAGCCGAAGCCCGCGGATGCACCGTCCAACCTGGCGGTGGTCGGGCGTTACGTGCTGCCGTCGCGCATCTTCGACCTGCTGGAACAAACCACCCCCGGCGCGGGTGGCGAAATCCAGTTGACCGACGCGATCGCGGCGCTGCTCGAGGAAACACCGGTACTGGCGCATCGCTTCGCGGGCACGCGTTTCGATTGCGGCAACAAGGCCGGCATGGTGCGCGCGACCTTGCACTTCGCGTCTGTCGATCCCGAATTGCGTCATCTGGTCGGTCGCTAGGAAGCAAGGCTTTCCGGGACTCGCCAGGCAACAGCCGCTATCCTCCGCGCATGACGCCGGAAACCTGGTACGCCGCAAGCGCTCGTCCGTTCGAATCGTTGCCGCCGCTGGACGGTGGGTGCGAAGCGCGCGTGGCGATCGTCGGCGGCGGCTATGCAGGCGTGTGCCTGGCGCTCGGTCTTGCCGAGCGTGGCGTGCGCGACGTGGTGCTGCTGGAGAGCCACGGGATCGGCCACGGTGCCTCCGGCCGCAACGGCGGCTTCGTGTTTGGCGGCTATTCGCTGGGCGAGGACGCGTTGCTCGATCAGCTCGGCGCCGAGCGCGCACGGCGTTTGTACGGCGCCACTACCGCTGCCGTGGACCTGATCCGCCGGCGTATCGCGAGCTACGCGATCGAGTGCGATGCAGTGGACGCGGGCGTGATCTGGGCGAACTGGTTTCGCGATCCCGATGTCCTGCGCACGCGCCAGCGCCTGTTGAAGGAAGCCTACGGCGTCGAATGGGAATGGTTGCCGGAAGAGCAGCTTCGCAGCGTGATCCACAGCAGGCGTTATCACGACGGTTTGTTCGAGCGGAATGCGCTGCACCTGCATCCGATCGATTACCTGCACGGCATGGTGCGCGCGGCGCAAGGGCAGGGTGTGCGTTTCCACGAGCATTCTCGCGTGCAGCGCATCGAGCGCGATGGCGTCCAATGGCGGGTGAGGACCGCAGGCGGTGAGGTCAAGGCGCAGACCGTGGTGCTGGCGTGTGGTGGTTATCTCGCCGGGCTCGAGCGCGAGGTCGACCGGGCGATATTGCCGATCGCCACCTACGTGATGACGACCGAGCCGCTCGGCACACGCATGCAGGAGTGCCTGCACACCGAGGCTGCGATCTACGACACCCGCTTCGCGTTCGATTATTACCGGCCGCTCAAGGACACGCGCTTGCTGTGGGGCGGACGCATCTCCATCCGCAATCGTTCGGCCGCGGCCGTGAAGAAGCTGCTGATGCGCGATCTGTTGCGCGTGTTCCCGCAGCTCGAAGGCGTGAAGATCGATCACGCCTGGTCCGGCCTGATGAGCTATGCGCGCCACCAGATGCCGCAACTCGGCACGCGCGGCGATGGCCTGTGGTGGATGCAGGCCTTCGGGGGACACGGCACCGCGCCGACCTGCGCTGCGGGTGAATTGCTGGCCGATGCGATCGCCGAGGGTGGCGAGGGCTGGCGCGAATTCTCGTCATGGGGGCTGCAATCGGCCTGGCGTCCGCTCGGGTATCTTGGCGCGCAGGCGCAGTATTGGTGGCTCGAAGCCAGGGATCGCTGGAAGTCGATGCTGGAAGGCTGATCGGCCGCGGTCGGCGTCAGTCCATGTCGCAAAACGCTGCGAAATGGTGTTTTTCCATACCTGAGTGTTGAATGGTTGGAGAGCCGCCATGCGTAGTGTCTTGATCCTTGTTTACGGCGTGCTGTGCTACGCCGTGTTCTTCCTGACGTTCCTGTATGCGATCGCCTTTGTCGCCGATGTTCCTTTGGTGCCGCATACCGTCAATCGGGGATTTGCCACGGCCAGCCTTTCGCAAGCGGTGGTGATCGACGCAGTCCTGCTCGGCATCTTCGCAATGCAGCACAGCGGGATGGCGCGTCGCAGTTTCAAGAAGTGGCTGGCGGGGTGGATGAGCCCATCCATCGAGCGCAGCACCTACGTATTGCTGGCCAGCGTCGCACTGATCCTGTTGTTCTGGCAATGGCGTCCGCTGCCGGGCGTGATCTGGAATGTGACGGCGCCGTGGGCGGTCTATCTGCTCTACGCCTTGTCCGCGCTGGGCTGGTTGCTGGTGTTGTCCGCCACTTTCGTCATCGATCATTTCGATTTGTTCGGGCTGCGCCAGGTCTGGGGCACGCTGCCGGGGAAGAGCTATGCGCCCCCCGAGTTCAAGGACCATTTCTACTACCGCATGGTCCGCCATCCCCTCTATCTCGGGTTCGTGATCGCGTTCTGGGCGACGCCGATGATGTCGTCGGGGCACCTGTTGTTCGCGATCGCCACGACGGGCTACATCCTTGCTGCGATCCAATTGGAAGAACGCGACCTGATTGTCGAGCACGGCGAGGATTATCGGCGCTACCGCCAGCGCGTACCCATGATCTGTCCGTGGCCGCGGCCCGCGCGGCGAACCGAACGCGATTTCGTCCCGTCGCGGCGCTAGCGCCCGAACGCGACTCCGGCACAATGGCCCGGCGGGAATCGCCCGTGCCCTCGGGACAAGTCGATGCCGGTCAAATCCTTGCGCACGGCCAGCGGGCCACGGCGCTGGTGCGAGTCAGCGTTGCTGGTTGGCATGATGCTTGCCGCCACCGCGGGGTTCGCCCGGCCATCGAATGATGCACAGGCGGGGCAGACGCGCCTCGGCAACACCACCGTGGCGGCCACCTGGAAAGTGCAGGGTGGCATGTTGTTTGGCCTCGTCGTCACGGATGAACGGAACAAGGCCACGATCGAGGTGACCGATCCGTTTTCGGTGACCCTCAAGGACGGCAGCACCATCGGAGCCGCGGACTTCCGGCTGCAGGGCGGTTTGCATGAAGTCGCGCTGCCCGTGAATGCCAGCGCGTCGCGTCTGGCCGAACGCATTCCCGGCAAGGCCGTGGAGGGTACGTTCCTTGGGCCGCAACGCAATCTTCGCCTCGACTGGAAGCTGGTTCAGCGTGACGGTTCGGATTACCTGCGCGAGATCGTCACGCTCACCGCATTGGACGAAGACGCGCCGATCACCAAGGTTTCACTGTTCGGCGCCAACGCGCGCGACGCGATCGTGCAAGGTTCGGTCGATGGCTCGCCGGTGGTGTCGCACGACGACTGGCTGGGTTTCGAGCACCCGATGTCGAAGGCCGACGCGTGGCGCGGCAAGGTGAAACTGTGGATCGAGCGCACGCTGCCGCTGGTGAAGGGGCAGTCGGTGACGTACTCGGCGGTGATCGGCGTCGCGCATGCCGGGCAGATGCGGCGCGACTTTGCGGCGTACATCGAACGCGAACGGGCGCATCCGTACCGCCCGTTCCTGCATTACAACTCGTGGTACGACATCGGCTACTTCACGCCGTACACCGAAGCCGAGGCGCTGGATCGCATCAACACGTTCGGCATGGAACTGGTCGAGAAGCGTGGCGTGAAAATGGATTCGTTCCTGTTCGACGACGGCTGGGACGATTACAGCGGAAGCTGGAATTTTTCGAAGGCGTTCCCGCACGGATTCGTGCCGCTGTGCAAAGCGGCGAAGCAATACGGCGCTGCGCCGGGCGTGTGGCTGTCGCCGTGGGGCGGTTACGGCAAGCCGCACGACGAGCGCATCGCCAACGGCCGCAAGCTCGGCTACGAAATCGTCGACGACGGCTTTGCGTTGTCGGGCCCCGAATACTGGAAGCGCTTCCACGAAGTGGTGATGACGCTGCTCGACGAGGATTGCATCAACCAGTTCAAGTTCGACGGCACCGGCAACGTCGACAGTGTTTATCCGGGCAGCCGGTTCGACAGCGATTTCGCGGCCGCAATCCAGTTGATCAGCGACATTCGCGCCGACAAGCCGAATACGTTCATCAATCTCACCACCGGCACCTGGGCTTCGCCGTTCTGGCTGAAGTTTGCCGATTCGATCTGGCGCAGCGGCTACGACCACAACTTCGCGGGCGTCGGCCCCAAGCGCGAACAGTGGATCACCTACCGCGACGAACAGACCTACCGCAACATCGTGGAGAAGGGGCCTTTGTTCCCGATCAATTCGCTGATGCTGCACGGGATCATCTACGCACAGCACGCGGTGGGGCTGGACACCGATCCCAGCCATGACTTCGACAACGAAGTGCATTCCTATTTCGCGACCGGCACCGATTTGCAGGAGATGTACATCACGCCGAAGCTATTGACCGATGCGGATTGGGACACACTGGCCGAGGCGGCCAGGTGGTCGCGCGCGAACGCCGACGTGCTGCGCGACACCCACTGGATCGGCGGCGATCCAGGGCGGCTGGACGTCTACGGCTGGGCAGCGTGGTCGCCGCAAAAGGCGTTCATCACGCTGCGCAATCCGGATGACAAGCCGCAGCTTGCGATCCTGGACGCAGGCCGGCAGCTGCAGTTGCCGAAAGGTGCCGCGCGCTCGTTCAACGTGAGGGATGTCTGGCACACCGGCGGCAACGATGTGCCGCAAACGCTGGACGCCGATCAGGCAACCACGATCATGCTGCATCCTTTCGAGGTGTTGACGCTGCAACTTACGCCTGTGAGATAGGTAAGCGACGACAACGTGCTCCTGTAGGTCGGTGCTGAGCGCAGCGAAGCCCGACGATAGATGCGATTCGACCGCTCACCACCGCGGTTCACGTTTTTTGGGATCTGTTGGGCTTCTCCCGGAACAAGTCCGGGATCAGCCCAACCTACGAATTCTTGTAGGTTGGTGCTGAGCGCAGCGAAGCCCAACGACAGACTCGATTCGACCGCTCGCCACCGCGGTTCACGTTTTTTGGGATCTGTTGGGCTTCTCCCGGAACAAGTCCGGGATCAGCCCAACCTACGAATTCTTGTAGGTTGGTGCTGAGCGCAGCGAAGCCCAACGACAGACTCGATTCGATTGCGGCGCCGCTGGATTTCCGAACCCTCACCCTAGCGCTACGCGCTCGGCCTTCGGCCGCCTCTCCCGGAGGGAGAGGGGAACCGCGTCCCGGTATCCTCCGCCCATGGACTGGAACATCCTCTGGTACGTCATTGCCGGCATCATCATTGCCGCCGGTTTCGTGGCTTCGATCCTGCCGAATCTGCCCGGCATCCCCATGATGTTCGGCGGCATGCTGCTGGCCGCGTGGGCGGGACATTTCGAAGCGATTCCCATTTGGGTGATCGTGTTCCTGGCGCTGCTGGCAGCGTTCTCGATCGTGTTCGATTTCGTCGCGGGCAGCTATGGCGCGAAACGCTACGGCGCCAGCAAGGCGGCGGTATGGGGCGCGTTCATCGGCACGATCGCGGGACTGTTCTTCGGCATTCCCGGCATAATCCTCGGACCGTTCGTCGGTGCGGTCATCGGGCAACTCGCGAGCGGCAGCCGTGTCGAACACGCCGCGCGCGTGGGCGTCGGCACATGGATCGGGTTGCTGATCGGCACCGCGATCAAAATCGCCACCGCGTTCATGATGCTGGGAATATTTGCACTGGCATTGCTACTCTGAACCCGGCTCGACCGCACCGGTCACTCCCTACAGGAAGCTTCAGGAATGCAAGTACCACTCTGGATCTGGCTGGCCACGGTTGCCGGCATCATCGCGCTGCTGGCGCTCAGCTTTTTTACCCACATCCGCAATGCCCACGAACCGTCCCTCAAGGAGGCCGGCGCCTGGACGGCGTTCTTCGTGTCGCTGTCGATCCTGTTCGGGCTGGGCCTGACGACGGTCTGGGGCCGCGATCGGGGGATCGAATTTTTCGCGGGCTACATCACCGAATACAGCCTGTCGATCGACAACCTGTTCGTGTTCGTGGTCATCATGTCGAGCTTCGCGGTGCCGCGCGCGTTCCAGCAGAAGGTGCTGCTGATCGGCATCATCATTGCGCTGGTCCTGCGCACGATCTTCATCCTGATCGGCGCCGCGGCGATCGCCCACTTCAGCTGGGTGTTCTACCTGTTCGGCCTGTTCCTGATCCTGACGGCGGCCAAGCTGGCTTTCGAAAAGCACGATGGCGACGAGGCATACGAGCCCAACATCCTCGTCCGTACCGCGCAAAAGGTCCTGCCGTTCACCACGGAATACGATGGGGCCAACATGTCCACCGTCGTCGACGGCAAGCGCTATTTCACGCCCATGATGATGGTGATGATCGCCATCGGCATGACCGACATCCTGTTCGCGCTCGACTCGATTCCGGCCATTTACGGGCTTACCGACGTCCCCTACATCGTGTTCGCGACCAATGCCTTCGCGCTGCTTGGATTGGTCGAACTGTATTTCCTGATCGGCGGCCTGATCAAGCGACTGGTGTACCTGAGCTTCGGGCTGGCGCTGGTGCTGGGCTTCATCGGCATCAAGCTGATCATCGAGGCCATGCACGGCAACAGCCTGCCGTTCCTCAACGGCGGCGAGCCCATCCACCTGGTCCCGGCGATCCCGACCTGGCTGTCGCTGGTGATCATCCTCTCGATCCTGGCCGTGACCACCATTGCCAGCCTGCTCAAGAGCCGCCGCGATGAGGCCCGATCGACAACGGGCTGACTTGCGGGTGGACAAGCCGCGCCGGCAAGGATCCGTCAGCGCGCGTCAGCGACAGGCGCCTTGGGCGCGCAATGCGTGCAGGGCGCGCTCCACGACCGCATCGACGTCATCGTCGGCGGTGTCGAGCGCGATCGTTCGCGGCTCGCCGCGGTCGGGTTCCTCCAAGGCTCGCAACTGGCTGTCCAGCAGGGTTGCCGACATGAACGGGTGGTGGCGCGTTTGCAATCGGCGTTCGAGTTCGGTGCGCGGCACGCGCAGATATAGAAACCATACCTGCGGTCGATGTTCGCGCAAGAAATCGCGGTAGCGCCGCTTCAGCGCGGAACACGCAATGACGGCCGGTATGCTTTCACGAGAACGCGCGTCCATCCAGCGCGCGATGGCCGCCAGCCAAGGCGCACGGTCGGCATCGTCGAGCGGTTCGCCGGCGCGCATCTTCTCGATGTTGGCGGGACCGTGGAACTCGTCGCCGTCCCGATAACCCCAATCCAGGCGTGCCGCGAGGGCGCGTCCGACTGTGGTCTTGCCGGAACCCGAAACGCCCATCACGACTACGAACGGAGCCGGCATGTCGTGTCGCGTAGATGCAGTCACTTCCTCTGCGGTCACATCTCAGCGGCGGTCAATGGCGGCCGGATGTTGCTTCACAGCAAGACCTGCGGGTGGAGAAGCCGTGATGCTAGGCAGCATGTATGCCATGCTGTAGCCCTGTATGGGCGCGTCGTTATAGAAGCCGCTCTTCCGGGATTTGCTTCGGCCGCTCACGTGGTGGGTACCACAGCTATCGGTGCAGGCCCAGATCGTACCGGCGGGATGTGTAATTTGAATCGAGGCCGGATGCAGGTCCCGCAGCAGGTACCCGGCTGGCGTGATCATTGTCCCGAAAGGGCTGATTTTCGCCTGACCTGCGTGCAGATTGCCCATCAAGACAACGATCCTCATCCTCGGGTGATCGCGGTGAAAGGTCCGGATGGCGCGCGAAATGTCTTGATTGTCATCGGCTGTGTTTCCGAGCGTGGCGGGAACGAGAGTGAACACTGCCACCGGCAATCCGTGCTGTTTCAATTTGCGCACATATCTGATGAGGTCAAACATTGCGCGACTTGAGCGGCCATCGCCTCCCAACCAGAACCGCCCCGAGAGAAGCCGCTTCTCGGCAGACGGGGCTCCGTCGGATGCCAGATAACGATCAATGGGTTCCTGCTCGGTTACTGGCAGCTCCAATCCAAGCGCGACAGGTCCGGATTCGGCAATAGCGCAAACGATCCTTCCCACTAGCGCCGGCGACTCTGTCGCGCCATGCAACTCACCGAATAAAAGGAGGCGCGCAGCAGGCATACCGTGCGGAGCCTTGCATGCGATGCCGCGTGCAAAACTGGCGCTGCACGCGAGAGCCAGAATGACGCCTATTGCGAAAAGAAAATGTTGCCGCATGGAAGCCTCGATTACCTCCGTTCCTTTCGGCAAATCCAACTCACACCATCTCGAAAATCCCCGCGGCGCCCATGCCGGTGCCGATGCACATCGTGACCATGCCGTACTTCTGCTGCTTGCGGCGCATGCCGTGGACCAGCGTGGCGATCCGGATGGAGCCGGTGGCGCCGAGCGGATGACCGAGCGCGATCGCGCCGCCTTCGGGGTTCACCTTGTCGGGATCGAGACCGAGGTCCTTGATGACCGCGAGCGACTGTGCGGCGAAGGCTTCGTTCAACTCGATCCACTCGAGCTGGTCCTGCTTGATGCCGGTCCGCCGCAGTGCTTTCGGAATCGCTTCCTTGGGCCCGATGCCCATGATGTCCGGGGCCACGCCGGCCACGGAGAACCCGACGAAGCGCGCGAGCGGCGTCAGGCCGTAATCCTTGATGGCCTGTTCGCTGGCCAGCAGCACCGCGCCGGCGCCGTCGGACATCTGCGACGAATTGCCGGCGGTGACGCTGCCGTCGCGCTTGAACACGGGCCGGAGTTTCGCCAGCGCCTCGGCACTGGTATCGCGGCGCGGGCCCTCGTCGTTCTCGATCACGCGGCGGTCTTCCTTGACGCCGCGCGAGCGCAAGTCGGGATAGCGATCGTCGAGCGGATAGGGCGCGATCTCTTCCTTGAAGTTGCCGGCGTCCTGCGCGGCGATCGCGCGCTGGTGGCTGCGCAGAGCGAAGGCATCCTGTTCCTCGCGGCTGATCTTCCAGCGGTCGGCGACGTTCTCGGCGGTGATGCCCATGCCGTAGGCGATGCCGATGTTGTCATCCTTGAAGATCTCGGGATTCATCACGGGATGGAAACCCATCATCGGCACCATGCTCATGGACTCGGTGCCGCCGGCCAGCACGAGATCCGATTCGCCCAATCGAATGGTGTTGGCCGCGATCGCGACCGACTGCAGGCCGGACGAGCAGAAGCGGTTGATGGTCATGCCGGGAATGGAATCCGGCAGGCCCGCGAGCAGCGCCCCGATGCGCGCAACGTTCATGCCTTGCTCGGCCTCAGGCATGGCGCAGCCGATCACCACGTCGCTGATGCGATTGACGTCGATGCCCGCGCATTCGTCCAGCGTTTCGCGCAGCACGTGCGCCAGCATGTCGTCGGGACGGGTGTGACGGAACACGCCGCGCGGTGCCTTGCCGACTGGCGTGCGCTTGGCGGCGACGATGTAGGCGTCCTGAATTTGTTTGCTCATGGTGGATTCTCTTTGTCGTCATTCCCGCGAAAGCGGGAATCCAGTGTCTTTTGATCTGGAGAATGGACCCCGTGTCATCGGCCATCCGTGGCCTGCACGGGGTGAGTACATCCTGTACTCAATTCCTGAGTGGTTTACCAGTCGCCATCGTGTGCGCGATTCGTTCCTGGGTCTTGGCCATCTGCGCCAGTTCCATGAAGTGGTGGCGTTCGAGATCGAGCAGCCATTGCGCATCGACAGTGCTGCCGCGTTCGATGTTGCCGCCGCACAAGGTGTCGGCGATGCGGCTGGCGATTTCCATGTCGTGCTCGGAAATGAATTTGCCCGCCAGCATGTTCACCAGTTGCGCCTTGATGGTCGCGGTGCCGACGTCGCCCGCGACGTGCGTGGCCTGCGGCAGCGGCGGGCGCCAGCCCGATTCGGCCAGCGACGCGGCGACGTTCTTCGCGACGTACAGAAGTTCGTTGGCGTTGAACACCACCACATCGGTTTCGCGCAGCAGGCCGAACTGTTTGGCTTCCAGCGCGCTGCCGGAAGCCTTGGCCATCGCCACCGTTTCGAAATAGCGCTTGATGTGGTCGAACGGATCGTCGCCTGTGGTGGCGCGCGCACAACGCTCCGCGATTTCCTTCAGGCCGCCGCCAGCGGGCAGCAGGCCCACGCCGGCTTCCACGAGGCCGATGTAGCTTTCAAGTGCCGCGACCGTACGTGCCGTGTGCATTTGCAATTCGCAACCGCCGCCGAGGCACAGCCCGCGCACGGCCGCGACGGTCGGAACCAGGCCGTGCTGCACCCGCATCGTCGCGCGCTGGAAATTGGCGATCATCGCTTCGAGCTGTGAAACCTTGCCTTCCTTCAAGAGCGCCAGCACGCCCTTGAGGTTGGCGCCGGCCGAGAACACCGGGCCCGATTGCCACACCACCAGCGCCTTCAGTTGCTGCTCGGCCAGGCCGACCGCGTGCTGGATGCCGTCCAGCACCTGGTCGTCGAAGGTGCACATCTTGGTCTTGAAGCTGATGATGCCGACGTCGTCGCCACCCAGCGTCCATAGGCGGATGCCGTCGTTCTCCCAGACCGTCGTGCCTTGGTCGAATTTCTCGCCGATCAGCGCGTCGGGGAACAACTGACGCTTGTAAACCGCGGCGGACGAGCGCGGCACGTCTTTCTTTTCGCGCGGCGAGTACGAGCCGTCCGCGAAATGCACGCCCTTGCGACCGTCACTGACCCAGGCGGGCAGGGGCGCCTTGCTCATTGCCTTGCCGGCCGCGATGTCCTCGGCTATCGCCTTCGCGACGGTTTGCCAGTCTGCGGCCTGCCACGTTTCGAACGGCCCGAGTTTCCAGCCGTAACCCCAGCGGATCGCGAAATCCACGTCGCGCGCCGTTTCGGCAATGCCTTCGAGGTGGTACGCGGTGTAATGGAACAGGTCGCGGAAGCACGCCCACAGGAACTGCGCCTGCGGATCTTTCGACTCACGCAGCTTGGCGAACTTTTCGGCAGGATTCTTGATCGCCAGGATCGCGGCGACTTCATCGGAAGCCTTTTGTTCGGACGTGCGGTAGTCCTGCTTCGCAAGATCGAGTACCTGGATCTCCTTGCCGGCCTTGCGGTAGAAACCCGCGCCCACCTTCGCCCCCAGCGCGCCCTTTTCGATCAATGCCGAAAGCCAATCCGGCGACTTGAAGTGTTCGTGCCACGGATCACCGGGCAAGGTATCGGCCATGGTCTTGATGACGTGTGCCATGGTGTCGAGACCGACGACGTCGGCAGTACGATAGGTCGCCGACTTGGGGCGACCGATGGCCGGACCGGTCAGCGCGTCCACCGCGTCGAAGCCCAGCTTGAATTGCGTGGTGTGGTGCATCGTCGACAAGATCGAAAACACGCCGATGCGGTTGCCGATGAAATTGGGCGTGTCCTTCGCGAACACCACGCCCTTGCCCAGCGTGGAGGTGAGGAACGCTTCCAACCCTTCGAGCAATTTGGGGTCGGTTGCCTTGCCGGGAATCACCTCGACCAGGTGCATGTAGCGCGGCGGATTGAAGAAATGCACGCCGCAGAATCGATGGCGCAGGTTTTCCGGCAATGCCTCGGCGAGCTTGTTGATCGACAGGCCCGAGGTATTGCTGGCAAGGATGGTGTGTTCGGGGATGTGCGCAGCGACCTTCTTGTATAAGTCGAGCTTCCAGTCCATCCGTTCGGCGATCGCCTCGATCACGAAATCGCAATCCTTCAGTGCGGCGAGGTTCTCGTCGTAATCGGCGGGCACAATGGCGCTTGCGAGTTCCTTCACCGCCAGCGGCGCGGGCGACATCTTGCCGAGGTGCTGGATGGCCTTGACGGCGATACCGTTCTTCGGCCCTTCCTTGGCGGCGAGGTCGAACAACACCGTTTCGATGCCGGCGTTGGCGAGGTGCGCCGCAATCTGCGCGCCCATCACGCCGGCGCCCAGCACGGCGGCTTTGCGAATGCGAAGGTTGTCAGACATGAAAACTCCGAACTGAAGTGGAAACAGTTATTGCGTTGATCGGAATCGGTGGTTTCGGATAGCCGGAGCCAAAACCGATTCCGGGTTCAATCGCCATGAAGCTGGCGATTGCCCCGGAATGACGAGCTCTTCGTTTCGACCCCGTTCACTGCGTTCGCTACGCCGGACACGAACGGTGGGTCGATACGCCGTCAAGCCCGCAAGCCCGCGGCGGTGAAATGGATCAGGTGCTTGGCCATCTGTTCGCGGTGCGCGCGTTCACTTTCGCCGCTGCGGCGCTTGATCATGCCGAAATCCGCCATGGCATACGTGAGGGCACCGACTGCGATGTCCAGCCGCCAGTACAATTCCTGTTTGTCGAGCTGCGGCAGCAATCGCGCGAACGCCGCCGCGAAATCCTTGAGCACGTAACCGTAGTTGTCCGACAGGAACGTGCGGAGGTTGCTGTTGTGTTCGGCGAATGCACGTGCCAGCACGCGCATGAACACCGACCCGCCTTCGCGGTCCAGCGATAGTTCCAGCGCCGGCGTGATGAACGCGTCGAGCAGGTCTTCGAGGGTGACCGAATCGGACTTGGCGAGCTCGGCCAGGCGTTCGAGACGGCGATCGCTCAGTTGATCCAGCCGGCGCCGGAAAACCTCTTCGATCAGATTGTTCTTGGAACCGAAGTGGTAATTGACCGCGGCAAGATTGACCTTGGCGGTTGCGGTCACCTGGCGCAGCGAAGCCGCGGCGAAACCGCGTTCCGCGAACAATTCCTCGGCGGCGCCCAGGATGCGCTGGCGGGTTGAGAATTGCGGGTTGTCGCGCATGCCCGTGCTCGTTTCAAACAAACGTTTGAAGTCTAAGCTGAACAACCATCCCGGTCAAACGGCCCTCCGCCCTTGGCCCAGGCCGCGCCGTTGAGCTAGAATCTTTCACTCTTTTGTGAGCTAACTCCGCATTTTGCGCGGGTTTTTCAGGATATGCTCACGAACCCGCGTGGGTTTCGTGTGCATTTTTTTATCTTTCATCAGCAAGTCGAGGAAAACATGGCGCTGGAGCGCACCCTTTCGATCATCAAACCCGATGCCGTCGCCAAGAACGTGGTCGGGCAGATTTACGCACGTTTCGAGAACGCCGGCCTGAAGGTGATCGCGGCCAAGATGAAACAGCTCTCGCGTGCGGAAGCGGAAGGTTTCTACGCGGTGCATCGCGAGCGTCCGTTCTTCAAGCCGCTGGTCGAGTTCATGGTGTCCGGCCCGGTGATGATCCAGGTGCTGGAAGGCGAGGGCGCCATCGCGAAGAATCGCGAGTTGATGGGGGCCACCAATCCGAAGGAAGCGGCCGCGGGAACCATCCGCGCGGATTTCGCACAAAGCATCGACGCCAACGCGGTGCACGGCTCGGACGGCCCGGACACCGCGCGTTTCGAAATCGGTTATTTCTTTGCCGCGACGGAGCTCTGCCCGCGCGGGTAATTTGCTTTTCGGGGAATGCACATGGCCGACATGGCCCGTGCCAATCTGCTGGACTTCGATCGCCAAGGAATGCGTGACTTCTTCGCCGGCCTCGGCGAGAAGCCTTATCGCGCCGATCAGGTGATGAAGTGGATCTACCACCGCCTCGAAAGCGATTTCGGGGCGATGACCGATCTCGGCAAGTCGCTGCGCGAAAAACTTCCCGAAGTGGCAGTGGTCGCGCCGCCCAAGGCCTTGCTGGACAAGGCTTCCAGTGACGGCACCCGCAAATGGCTGCTGGGCATGGATGCGGGCAACGCGGTCGAGACCGTGTACATCCCGGAGCCGACGCGCGGCACGCTGTGCGTGTCCTCGCAGATCGGCTGCGGTTTGAACTGCCGGTTCTGTTCCACCGGCACGCAAGGCTTCAACCGCAACCTTGCCGCGTCCGAAATCATCGGACAGGTGTGGCACGCGGCGAAGCAACTCGGCAACATCACCCACCAGCAGCGCCGCATCACCAACGTGGTGATGATGGGCATGGGCGAGCCGCTCTTGAACTTCGACAACGTCGTCAGGGCCATGAGCCTGATGCGCGATGACCTTGGCTTCGGACTGGCCTCGAAACGCGTGACGCTTTCGACGGCTGGCGTGGTGCCAATGATCGACAAGCTCGGCGAAGTCGCCGACGTGTCGCTGGCCGTCTCGCTGCATGCGCCCAACGACGAGTTGCGCACGCAACTGGTGCCGCTCAACAAGCGCTGGGGCATCGACGAGCTGCTGGACGCCTGCGCGCGTTACGTCGCGCGCAAGCCGCGCGCGACGATCACCTTCGAATACACGTTGATGAAAGGCATCAACGACACGCCGGTGCTGGCGAAGCAACTCGTCAAACTGATGCGCCGGCTGCCGGCCAAGGTCAACCTGATTCCGTTCAATCCCTTCCCGGGCACGCAGTACGAGCGTTCGGACGAAACCGCGATCCGCGATTTCCAGACCATCCTGTTGAACGCCGGCGTGCAGGCGATGGTGCGCCGTACCCGCGGCGAGGACATCGACGCCGCGTGCGGGCAGTTGAAGGGCAAGGTGGCGGACCGCACCCGCCGCCACGCGGAGTTCCAGCGCCGCGTCGAAGCGGCCACGCACCCGGAGATCCACGCCCATGCTGCATAAGTCAGTCCTGGTGTCGGCAGCGATGGTGCTCGCGTTGGGGTTGGCGGCGTGCAAGCACGATCCGGCGATCATCGATTACCCGACGCCGATGAGCAACCTCAAGCAGGCGCCGCGCGACAGCGCCAAGGAAGACAAGCAGTCGGCCGCGCAGACGCACACGCAGCTCGCGGTGGCCTACATGGGCCAGAACAACCTGAAGGATGCCGAGACCGCGCTCAAGAAGGCGTTGAGCTTCGACGACAAGTACATCCCGGCGCATACGATGCTGGCGATCCTCGAGTGGCGCATCAATCGGCTGCCGGACGCCGACAAGGAATTTCGTGCCGCGATCGCGCTGGATCCGTCCAACGGCGACACCAACAACAATTACGGCAAGTTCCTGTGCGAGACCGGCAAGCAGCAGGATGCGATGCGCTATTTCAAGCGCGCGCTGGCCGACCCGTTCTACAAGACGCCGGCGGTGGCCAACACCAATGCCGGCACCTGCCTCCTGAAGAGCAACGATTACGCCGGCGCCGAAGCCTACCTGCGCAAGGCGTTGGAGATCGAGCCGAATTACAGCACGGCTTTGCTGGCCATGGCTGATCTCGATTACCGCAAAGGCGACGCGTTCAAGGCGCGTGGCTATCTGCAGCAGTTCGAGGCCGCTGGCGCGGCCACACCCGATTCACTGCTTCTCGGTTACCGCATCGCCACTCGTCTTGGTGACAAGGAAACTGCCGCCAATTACTCCAGTCGCCTGCAGGATCAGTTCCCGAATTCGGCGCAG
>Ga0207652_10001311_pt1 | contig 22103 bp, 25 predicted proteins | sample KBSC63BmetaG_FD_184334 | JGI IMG/M metagenome (GOLD analysis project Ga0207652, IMG submission 184334) | Corn rhizosphere microbial communities from Kellogg Biological Station, Michigan, USA - KBS C6-3B metaG (SPAdes) (version 2) | ecosystem: Host-associated > Plants > Roots > Rhizosphere ... | reverse complement strand
TGCGCAGCTCGATGGCCGCGCCGCAATCGAGCCGGACCTCGACGCGAGAGAGAGTCGTGAGTAAATCTGCTTCTAAGTCCACTAATCGAGAAGACGATCACGTCTCCGCAGTTCCTCGCTCCGCGTTCGACCGCTCGCGCACCGACGGGCGAACTCGCTTGCAACAATCGCCTCGACGAGATCCGTGAGTCCTCGAGCGTAATCCTCGCGGATCTGCTGAGTCTTGGCGCCGGCGAGCGCCCCTCTACTGAACGGACACTCGGACCTTACCAGAGCGCCCTCGGGAAGGTCGAATCGTAATCTCTACGTCTCGACCAAACCGGGTGAGCGTGCGAAGCAGCCGTTCCGCGGAGAATCCGGTCAGCTTGCCCGTTGAGATTAGCGAAAGCTGCGACGGCGCGTCGCGGACGATGAAGGAGGCCTCGGTCTGCGTCAGCCCGCGGTCGCGAATGATGCGCGCGATCTCCTTCGCGAGCGGTGCTTTCTTGATCACTTCCTCGCGCTCACGGCGCGCACGAGCTCTAGCCATCATCGGGTCCGGTTGAGTGAACCGAAAAGCTAATTCGCCGATGGCAGATATCAGAGGCTACAGGCCGCGAAGCTTGCAATAGCGTTCATAGAATTCAGCAGCGACCTGCCACGGTTCGGGGCCGAGGCCAAACAATGCCGGCGCGGTCATCGTCAAGCGGGCGCCGTTCGCGAGTGGCAGCTGCAGCTTACGCTGATCACGGTTCACCTCGAGCACGTCGGGATCCTGACCTGCGGCGATCATCCGGATTTGGAGTTCGCCGACCACGCGCTCGAGGAAGTCGCTCATTCAGCAGATCCGTCGGCGTCGGCGCTCGCTTGGGCGATCGCTTTTGTGGCATCCCACCACTCAGCGACAAGGCGTTGCAGCTCGATCGGCGACTGCGTTCCGATGTACGGTGGCCCGAGGTGCTCGACGCCCATCGGATCCGTCAGCTTCCACCGGATCTCGCGGGACGATGACGCGTCATCCGTGCTGTGGGCCGTACAGCTGAACAGCGTGCCGTCGCGGGCCGTGACGATGATTGTCGGCAAATGATACAGCGGCGTGTCTCTGGGCATTGTGGCGGGCGCTCGCTCGAGCGAGGTGACGGAACGTCGGCCAGGGCGCGATCAAAGGAGGGAACGGCGCGGCCGAACCTATCGCGAACTCGGCAGAAGCGCAAACACTAGAACGACCAATCTGCTGAGTGAGTGTCAGTGTCGTCGGACTGGTAGAATTGCTCCAAGAACCACCCGACCATGTCAGTGACAAGTCGCTCCATCGCATCAAGCCGAACGTTCGCGAGGTCGGAGCGGGCTGCAAGAAGCGAGCGTCGACGCTTCCAAGTCAGAAAGAAGCAGCTCGGCCGGATCCGGACAGGAGATAGTCCGCGACATCGCGCGCGACGGCGGCCGATCTAGAGTCGGTGTCTCACATAGTCGAGGGCCAACGCGAGACGATCCGTTGGTGCGAGCGGCTCGCCGGGAACCTGACGGCTCGTACGTCACCATCGGTCTTGCGATTGACAAATGCCCGCCGAGCAGCGAGTGCCGCCGCGGTGGCCGCCGTTCCGAACAAGGCAGCGCGCTTCGGATGCAGAACGGCTTGCGTGTACGCGCTCCGCTCGAGGACGTGCCCGTCGAAATGTCCGCGCTCGCCGCCATCGTGCATGACCGGTTCGTACAGGTTGTCCGCATGATCGTCACGAATCGGAATCGCGGTCCTTTGCGAATCAAACATCTTGTGTTTGATGTGCTTGGTGGTGCGTCGCAGCGAGAGTCTGTCTCCGAGGCTCGCGAGTCTGCTCATGCCGCCGATGGTGATCTCGCGAAGCGAGCGTTCGGCAGCGGTGAGAATCGCGCGGGCAGCCACATCGGGAGCGTAGACTGGCGGAATCGGCCGCGGCTCGACGCCAAGAAACGATCTGGCCTTTTCGAAGAGGGGCGTGTCCATACTGCATGGCTTTACGAGTGTAACGGAGATCGGTACTCCTGCCTCTTCGAGCTCCAACCGCAGCGTGTTGGTGAACGTTTCTATGGCGTGCTTCGTCGCGCAGTAGTTGCCTTGGAACGGAATGGCGCTGTCGGCGGCGGCGCTTGCGACGTTGATGAGAGCACCACCGCGGGTGCGCAGCAGCAGTACGGCGGTGAGTATCCCGTGAACCTGGCCCCAGTAGTTCACGTCGAACTGGCGGCGGAGATCCGCAAGTGGGGTATCGGTGCACCGGCCATAGACGGACACACCGGCGTTGTTGATCCAAGAGTCGACGGGGCCGAATTCGGCGACGGCGGCTGCGCCGAGGGCTTCTACTTGTCGCGCGTCCGCGACATCCGTGACGCGGTAAATTGCCCGCCCGCCTCGTTCGCGAATCACACGCACTGCTGCCGCAAGGTCCGGCTCGTTCCGCGCGGCGAGCACGACGCGGGCGCCGCTCGCGGCAGCACGCTTGGCGGTGACGAGGCCGATGCCGCTCGACGCGCCGGTGATGACGACGACCTGTTCCCGCAGCGGCCTCAATCGCATTTCCATTGTCGTACCTCCGCACGGAACGCACGCGAGGCGCGTGCCAGGCATGGCGCGCCTGGCGTGCGTTCTGCACTCCGACGCGCTCATGCCACACGCTGCCGTACGATCCAACGAACGCTACGCTTGGCACGGTCAGTCCCTACTCATCACAGACGTGAACGGCGAATGCGACGAAGCGGCGCCAATCAGCGGATTTTATTTCCGAGAGGCGCGCTTTCTTCGACGGTTAGGCTTGCGGATTAACGGTACCACTCCGTGGCTATGTGAAGATGCGGTGATATCACCACGCGACCTGCTCTTCGCGTATACGTTCCCGGAGGTGGCACGCTACGGCGGCGGCGGTACCGGCCAATCAGACGACGACACTCCGGAGGACGATCATGGCCTCCCGCAGCGTGCTATCGACATTCGACTGCGATACCATGTCGGGCTCGGCGCGTTGAATGCTGATGCAGTCGTCGCGAATCGATCGCCACAGAAGGTGTTGACCTTCGACTTATCGTGGATTCTCGAAGCCGACTTCTCCGACATTCAGGAGACGTTCGGCGAACACCGCCAGCAGTCCGCCGAAATTCGCACCATCCCGGACGGCCACCGGCTGACGATCGAGTACGCGCATGAGCGCCTGCCGTACCGCGCGATCATCGAGGCACACGGCGCCGACTGGCGCGCGAACCCGCTCGGGTTCGCATCGACGATCGCGCTTCAGCCGGGCGAAAGTATTGCGCTTGGATTTCGGATCGTGCCGGTCGACTACATCGACGCCTACGACGACACAGCCGTCGCCAAGCGTGAACGCGCCTGGCAAGAGTGGTCGGACGCGCTGCTGCGGGTTCGCATTCCCGGAAACACGATTGCTCAGGCCACGGTCGAGGCGAACATCAGTGACATCGCGTCCTTTCCGCTCCTCCAGGGTGCGCGCGACGAATGGCTGGCGCCTCAGGCTGGCGTTCCGCTCTATCCGGCCCTGTTTGGCCGAGATGCATTTACGACGGGTTGGCAGGCGGCAATCATCGACGGAGGCGAGCTCACGAGTGCGGGCCTGTCGCGGCTGGGCCGCATGCAGAGCGATCGAGTGAACGATTGGACCGACGAAGAACCCGGGCGCATTCCATATCAGGTCCGACAGGGGCCGCTGGCTCGACTCAATCTCAATCCGTATTCCGCATACTACGCCGATTTCGCGAGCCCGATGATGTTCGTCATCGCGCTCGCGCACTCCTTTGCCTGGTCGGGCGACAAGGAGTGTGTGCGTCGTTCGTGGGATGTGGCGCGCCGAATCATGGATTGGGCACGCGACTTCGGCGATCGAGACAAGGACGGGTATCTCGAGTATCTGACACGCTCCTCGGCGGGTACAAAGAATCAAGGGTGGAAGGACAGCGGGAACGCGGTGCTCTACGAAGACGGCAGACCGGTACCGGCCCCTCTCGGCACGTGCGAGCTACAAGGGTATTGGTTCGCGGCGCAGCAGATGATGGCCGCGCTGTCCTGGGTGATGGACGACCACGCTGGCGCGAAGGCGTACTGGCACAGCGCGATGTCACTCAAGGAACGATTCAACCGCGATTGGTGGATCGCCGAGCACGACTACTTCGCGCTCGCGATGGATCCCGACAAGCGACTCGTGCGAGCGCTGACGTCGAATGTCGGACAGTGTATCGGTACAGGAATCATCGACGATGAGCATCTACCTCGCGTCGTCGGGAGGATGTTTGCGCCCGATCTGTTCAGTGGATGGGGCATTCGCACGCTGTCGACGGAGGATCGAGCGTACAGCCCGATCGACTATCATCTCGGAAGCGTCTGGGCGGTGGAGAACGCGTCGATCGTATTTGGTTTGCGACGCTTCGGCTTCGAGCAACGTGCGGCAGATCTGTCGAAGGCGCTGTTCGATCTGGCGGCACTCTATACCGGCTATCGCATTCCTGAAACGATCGGCGGCTACGCTCGTGCCGAATGGCCGACGCCCGGCGCGTATCCGCGCGCCAACACCCCGCAACTCTGGAACGCGAGCGTCTTCCCGATGCTCTTACAATCTCTGCTGGGCCTGCAGCCCGTCGCACCGTTATCGCTGCTCGTCATCGATCCCGTGCTTCCGGAGTGGCTTCCGGAGATCATTCTCGAAGGTTTGCGATTGGGTGGAGCGACCGCAACGCTCCGATTCTGGCGCACGGAAAATGGCGACGCGCACGGCGAGATCGTCCACAAGCGAGGCACGCTTCATCTCGTGCGACAGCCACCGATCGAGTCGCTGAGCGCCAAGGCATCCGACCGTTTCAGCGCGTTAGTCGACACGCTTCGACACTAACGCGCGATTGCCATTTGCCCGCCGCTGCTCGCCGTCTTCGACGAGGGTGCTTGGGCGCTTGACCGATCCTGATGATGCGGCGGTTGAGAATTCGCCTGAGCACCGCGGTGTCGCTGAGATCACCGGCGCGCGAGGCAAGGGCATCGGCCACCGCTCGTCACGGCAGAATTCCGGGCGCAGTGCGTCGATCGAGATTAGGATGACGTGCTCCGTCGATGGCCCGGTCATCAACGTGTACGAGTTTCGCTAGGTGTGATCGTTTTATACATGCGCCCGCAATTCGCGACTTTCTTGCGCCCTTCATCGCCATCGAACGCGGTTCAGGCGCAACACGTCGCCGCCCAGGTCGCGCCGGAGCGGGTTCAGGTTGTTATGGGTCAGCATTCTTGCCTTCAAAGTCTGATGGTTCTCTTCGAAGAAGAGCTGTAGGGAGATGCGGCCGCAACTCTATCCCCCATCGCATCCACTCGAGTTGTCTTGGATCGGCTCGCGTCACCTCGAGCTCGCCGTGTTCGCTTCCTATACGATTGCTAGTCCGAGGCCAAGACCGCGACGACCGCCGCTGCGCGCCTGCCGGAAGCGATCGAAGATGTGCGGTAACTCATCGGCTGGGATCCCCGATCGAGCAGAGGAACGAGATCGTGCGTCCTGCTCGTCTACGCCAGCTCTCTAACCACGCCGAGGGGTGTCACCGGGTCCGTCGCGTCGCGATACTTGAAGGGTGTCGGCCGCGCAACATCGTACCGACCGACCTCGGCACGTCGAACGCACTATCCCGGTCCACCCATCGTGAGCACAGTGCAAGCCCGATCCCACGTCGCGGCGACCATGCCTTCCGCGGCGCCAGCCGCGCACGTCCACACCCGCTTCAGGGTCATCGGGGCGGTTAGCTTCACGCACCTGCTCAACGACATGATGCAGTCGGTGATCGTCACGATCTACCCTTTGCTCAAGGACGAGTTCGCACTCAGCTTCGCCCAAATTGGCCTGATCACACTGACCTTCCAGTTGACGGCGTCGTTGCTGCAGCCGGTGGTGGGGACGGTCACCGACCGCCGCCCGTTGCCGTACTCACTCCCGTTCGGAATGTGCTTCACGCTGAGCGGCCTCGTGTTGTTGTCGGTGGCGTCGTCGTATACCGTGCTTCTCATTTCGGTGGCGCTGATCGGCTGCGGCTCGTCGGTGTTCCATCCGGAATCGTCGCGCGTCGCGCGTATGGCGTCGGGTGGACGCTATGGCCTTGCCCAGTCGCTGTTCCAAATCGGCGGCAACACGGGCCAGGCTCTGGGGCCGGTATTCGCAGCCGCTATCATCCTGAAGCTGGGGCGCTCGCGCGCGAGTTGGTTCGGGTTGGCGGCCCTGTTGTCGATCGTCATCCTGTTGCAGGTGAGTCGATGGTACCAGCATCACATCAATGAACGCGTGCGAACGCACGCGGCGGGCGAAGCGTCGCGCTTTCCAGCTCCCGTCGTTCGGCATACCGTGGGGATCCTGCTTGTGCTGATGTTCTCCAAGTTCTTCTACCTCGCCAGCATTAGCAGCTATTACGAGTTCTATCTAATCCATCGCTTCGGGCTTTCCGCGCATGCGGCGGCCAATTTGCTGGCGGCGTTCCTCTTCGCCGTCGCCGCGGGTACGCTCATTGGCGGTCCGCTCGGGGATCGCGTTGGCCGCAGGCGGGTGATCTGGTTCTCCATCGTCGGCTGCGCGCCCTTCACGCTCCTGCTGCCGTACGTGGGCCTCGGATGGACGGTGACATTGAGCATCGTGATCGGCCTGGTACTCGCGTCGGCGTTTCCGGCGATCATCGTCTATGCGCAGGACATGCTGGCGCATCGAATTGGCATGGTGTCGGGCCTGTTTTACGGCTTCAGCTTCGGCTTGGGCGGCCTCGGCGCCGCGGTACTTGGCCTGCTCGCCGATCACTTCGGCATAGACGTCGTGTACAAAGTGTGCGCGTTCCTGCCGCTGCTGGGATTGCTCGCGGCATTCCTGCCGGATGTGCGACCGCCCGAGCAGATGAAGCTGGTGGTGGTCGACGACGCATGATGGGTGGAATGACTAAAAGGGCCGCAATCTGGCGGCCGGAACGGCTTGCGACATTAGCCAATCTGGACTGACCACGAGATGCCGTGACGTAGGGCGCGTGGTGAGTGGCCGTCGATCGCAGCGGTGCACGAGCGAGTGAACGTCGCGGCATACTTCGGCGACAGCAGCGCCAGCGACGTGGTGAACTCTATCTGCAAGTGACGCTGCGGTCGCCGGACGGGTGCGCAGCTGACCTCACATGCTGGCGATCGCCCCGGGCACTGTCGCTTGCTCGCTCATCCACCTGACGCCGCGGGGGCGATCAGAGTCAGCAGGAAGAGGCCGCCCTCGTTCGAGCTGACATCGTGCCGAACGCCGCCTTCGAGGGCCATAAGCCCGCCAGCCGCGAGCGTGCGCACCTCACCGCTCGCGTGCACGACGATCGTCCCTTCGAGCGCGTGGATGGTAATCGGCCCCTCGGCGACATGCTCATGCATTCCGCCACCCGGGCGGACGCCGATCAACGTCAGCCGCAGCGGACCTTCCTTGACAAGCGTGCGCGCGATGCGCGAACGCCCGCCGTCCAGCTTCGCTCGAACGGTGCGCATCTCATCGACGAGGTCGAAAGCGAGTACGGTGCCAGCGAGCGTGCGATGTACTGGACTTATGATGCGATCCGACTTGTGATCTCTTGACTCTCCATCATAGTGGAGACGTCGAGTTTCCGTCCGCGCATGTGATATGCCGGGCGCTGCGGTACTCTGGGCTACCGTTGCAACTCTTCTTCCGCGACGGAGAGCGAGCGCATTCATCTCTCGTGATCGAGGAGGCTTGAGTTTGGCTTCTGTCGCGGTTGCCGACGCTCCACCCAAGCGTGCATGAGGCGCCAACGCAGCAGCGATCAGATCTGGCCCGACTTGTCGCGAAGCACTGAGAGTCGGCAAGCGTGAGAGCACTCAGAATCATGCCGCGTGTTGCGATCGGAACGATCATCGCCGAGCGGACGCCGATCGCGCGCAAACAGGGCGGACTGTTCGTCGGTTCTCGGCCACCTTCACGAGCATGTCATCGGTCGCGACCGTCGCGAAATGAGGTTCGCCAGTTCGGATGACCGCGGCGACGCCTGCATCCGCTTCAGGCGACGGTTGGAATTTCACGACAACGTTTTGCACCCATCGCGTTTTATCGGGATCGCAATGCGCGACCGCCAATCGCTTGATGTCGTCGCCCATGAACAAGTCGACCGCGCACCAATCCGCGAAGCTTGGAACCGCGAGCGGTGCGATGGCGCTCGTCGTGGTCTCGTAGTCGAGCGACGATGCAACACGCGACGGGCCTCGGCAAAGAGACGCCGGGGCGTTCCTCACTCGCCACTGCGCGAGTCCCTGACGCTCGATGATCCGCCATGACCTTCGGCGTCGTGGCCCTGCTGGCGTGGGTTGTGCGCATTCATGCGTTGATGCCACGCGCGAGGACTGGTTGCCGTACCGCAAGTCTGTTCACGCGCTCGCCGACGCGGGCGATTCACGATCGTGCTCGCGCGTATCAGACTCGTCAACGATTCATCTCGATTGCGTACACCGCGACCTGAGCCGTCGTAGGACTCTTCGTATGACACGAGGTTCTCGATCGCGACATGCGCCGAGAGTCACGACGCACGCGATTGCAGTCCAACCGCCGTATCGACTTGACTTGACGGTGACAGCGTTGCGTCGCACAGCAACGAATGTCGTCGACGTGTACACGCCGGACGGTCATTGTCTTCGCGCGCTCGACGGACGGACCGGACCGGTGATCGTGAGCGTCACGCAGCCGAGGCGCAACGCACTGTCGGTCGCCGTGAAAGGCAACGCAAGCGAAGCGACGCGAGCCCTCGCAAGCGTTCGTCGCATGCTTGGCACCGAGCGCGACCTCTCCAGCTTCCATCGACACGCGCGGACGGTCGCGTGGTTGGCGCCCCTCGCGCGACGGTTGCGCGGCATCCGTCCTCCACGATACCCCACTTTGTTTGCAGCGCTTCGGCGCGCGGCCGAAGCCATCGCGTCGGGTGCGCTTAGCGAAGCGATGCTCGAAGAACAATCCAGCGACGAAGCAGGCGTCCTGCTGCAAGGGATCAAGGGCATCGGCCCGTGGACGGCCGCCGTGATTCTTCTGCGCGGGCTCGGACGGATCGACGTATTTCCTGGGAAGGACAGCGGTGTGGCAGCGAACGCCACGCTCGCGGCTGGCCGGCCGGTGAACGTCGAGCGTCTGGTGGAGCAACTCGGACCTCAGCGCGGCATGCTCTATTTCTGCCTGCTTCTCGCGCGATTGGACGCGCGTGGCGAGATCGGCCGTGCGTCCGACGTGACGTCATGAAACTCCACTGGGTACCTCGCCGCCACCGTGGCCGTCTCCGCGGTGTTCACCGCCTATTCATGAGGAGGCACAAATGAAGAGTGCCACGATCCTCGGCGCACGCTGGCTGCTGCTCCCCAGCGACCGCGGTTCGCCGGGCCGGCAAGCCCACGCGATGGCAATGCTGCAGCGATCCCGTCCGTGGAACCCGCCTGTCGCGGGGCTCGCTATGTTGCTCGGCTTGGTCACCCTCGGCGTGGGGGTAGCGTGTCGGGCGGACACGCCCGCACCCCAAACGGTGATCATGGATGCGGGCCGCTACGAACCCGCAGCGTCCACGGTGCGCGTCGGAGACGCGATCACGTGGATCAACAAGGATCTCGTTCCGCACACGGTCACCTCGCAGGCCGGCGGCTTCGACTCCGGCGCGATCGCACCTGGCGCCTCGTGGACATTTACAGCGACGCGACCTGGGGAGTTTCCGTATACGTGCACGTTTCACCCGATAATGCAGGCGGTGCTGCATGTGAGGTGACACGCGACGACAACGCTTGTGAGGATGCCCGCATGGCGCATCCCACCTCCTCGGAAATCCTTGTTCGCGACCTGCCGCTTGTGACTAGGCGTTCGTTCCGCGCGGTCATATCCACGATCGCAAGCACCGAGTTCGTGCCGCCGACCTCGCCGGCCCCTTAACGCTCGATCTCCGGTTCTTCGGCGAGGATTCGATTCACCTCGTCCGCGGTCGACTGTCGCGACGTGACGAACGTAAATGTCCCGCCTCGAGATCTCGGAGCGCGACTTCGGCGTACGGCGCAGCTGACGGCCATGCTGCGGGACTTCCTCGACGGCGGCCGCATATCCAACGGCGAGCGTGCCGCCAACCTTCCGCTCGACACCGGCAGGATTTGTGGGAGGCTCGGCCGAGTTATCGCCTGTGTGGGCGTGGGCATCCACGAGAGTTGGGTGCTCCTCTCCAACCGAGTGTACCGCGCTGGCCGGCCCGTCCGTCGAGGTGACGCGACATGTGACGCCCTCATCGGTCCGAGGGCCGCCGGTGGCTCGTCGATGCCACTGCGGGAAAGATCTCTCGCAGGTCGCTCGGAAGTTGAATGCGTATGTCGTCGATCTGCCCGGCGCTGACGCTCTGCGCGAGCGCAGCCCCGACGGCGTCGACGACGTGTGCGGCGCGCGTTGGCTCGACGTCGAGGCGGCGGGCGAGCTCCCTCTCAATGATGTCGCGAGTGACTGTCTTATCCGGGCCTGGCGGTGCCGCGTGCAAGGTTGGCTGTAACAGTGAGGGGAGCTGCGAGATGAGATCGTCGGCCTCGTCGGGCGTGAGTCGCCGCACTATGGAATCGAGCACGACTTCGAGCGCGGCCTCCGCCTCCGCGGCTGCGTCGATGCCGGCATCGGCCTGCAGTTGGTTGACCAATCGGCGATACGTCGCCTCCGCGCGCGCCGCACTGCGTTTACGCGCTGGTGAGCGACTGCTTTCCGCCGGCCCCCCTTCACCGATCTGTGCCTGGATGATGGCGGTCAGACGATCGATGGGCGCGGCCTCGTCGAGCAGCAGATCGTCGAGCGTGACAATGCCGACGAGGCGCTCACCTTCGACGAGCGGAATCCGTCGGACCTTTCGTGTCTGCATGAGTCGAATCGCACGAGCCTGACTGTCCGTCGGTGCGAGCGTCGCGACACCTGTGCTCATCACCTCGCTGATCGTCGTGGCTTTCGGATCCAGCCCCCTTCCGACGACGCGCACCGCAAGGTCCCGGTCCGTCACGATCCCGACGACGCGTCCCTTGTCGGCGACAATCACCGCACCGATGTTGTTGGATTCGATTGCGCGAGCCGCTTCGAGCACCGGAGCGTCGGCTGACAGCGCCACCATGCGGGGGCTTACATACCATTTGAGAGACATATCATCACTCGCTGATGAGCATCCGGATTTCGTGATATAAACCGGGGCGAGCGGCTCGCTGCTATACGTTCATACATCGACACATCGACACATCGGCACATCAGCACATCAGCAAATCAGTGTCGGTCGCGGCGCCTGGTGTTGGTTCAAGCGCTGCCACGTCTCGAGCGCCGGAGGCCCGCGGAGCGAGCACGTTATATGCCGCGCACGCCGCGAGCGGGTGACGGGCGGAAAAAGCGCACGTCTCACGGTTTTTCACATTTCGATGACGGGCGCAACGCTCGGTGGAACGAGCTCTTGTCGACCCGATACCGATGGCGATGCTGCTTTTCGCGATGCGGCGCGGCGAACATCGGTGGCGCCTACCGTTCGACCGACATGGGACGAGCTGGCGTCTTGAGCTTCCTTTGCCGGAGTGCCAGAGCACACCGCGTGTCGTGGATCTGGCGATCACGGCCGGGCCGGATCACAAGCCGGAAATGGCCGAAGCAGGTGGCGCGCATCACACCACTGGGATGGGGATGATCATGGCGCAATCGGACGAGATCGTGGTCCGGACAAAGGCAGCCGGGTTCCGGACGGAAATCATCGCCGGGGGGCATACCCTGATCGCCGACGAGCCCACGTCACTCGGCGGGACCGGCGGCGGGCCGACGCCCTATGACTATCTGGCCGCCGCGCTCGGCGCATGCACTTCGATGACGATATGGCTATACGCCAATCGCAGGGGTTGGGCGCTGAAGGAGATCACCGTGCGGCTCCGGCACAGCCGAGTTCACGAGAGAGATTGTGAGGACTGCGAGAGAGATGAGGTGGGAATCGACCGACTCGAGCGCGACGTCGAGCTGAGTGGGCACCTCACGCCCGAGCAGCGCCTAGGCCTCCTCCGCCTCGCTGATCGTTGTCCGGTCGCGCAGACCCTCGCCCGCGGCATCCGCGTCGTGCCGCTGCCGGAGGTCGCGGCCACGTCTCCGACTGATGATTGAGACTAGGCACGCTATTTACGCTCGGTGGAGAAAGCATGGCGAGGTGCACCGACCGCGGCCTCGGCATTGATCGGCGCCGTGTATTTGAACACCGGCGTGCTCTCAACCCGCCGACGCCGCCTCGTCCGTCTGGAGCGCCGCCGACTCGACGACGCGGACATCCGCCGCGACGGTGTCGCCTCTTCGATGGCGATCAAAATCGCCGGGCACGATCTCAAACGCAGTGACCACACAGTGAGCTTTGCCGTCGCGAATGACGGATCGTGTCATCGGCAACCACAGTCGCAGCGACGGCGGCTGCTGCCCGCGATTCTTGCACAAAGCTGATCGTCGCGTTGAAAACGACGACCGCGAAAATGACGAAGGCCATGTACGGGAGCAGTTCGTCGCGTTCGTAAACCCATAGCTCGTCGAGATCGCCATGGCGAGGAGGGCGAGCATGACGAACGCGTCGTTGAATTGCGAGAGGAAGCGTCGCCACGCCGGCTGCGATTTCTCGGCCAAGAGTTCGTTCGCTCCGTGTGACTCGAGCCGTGCGCGCTACCTCACGCCGCAGTCCTGAGCGAAGGTCGGCTCGCCTACCAGCTCTTTCGGAAAGAATTCTCGAGCCCGCGATGGAACCGGCTCGCGCGGCTGGGCGCGAACTTTCAGTGGCCGCTGGGGCGAGCACTGGATCCCGCGTATCGCGACCTCATGTAGGTCGAAGCGCTGATCGGGAAAGCCACGGTCGTGACGATGCCGCCGAGCACCACGGATGCGTTTCGCGACCACGGCGCCGTTGCATGCACTGTCGACGCAAACCATCGCTAAGGCTGTGTCGGTGATAGATCGTGTCGAGGGCGCGGGCGTTTCAGTGCGCGATGTGACCGCCAGACCCTCACTGATGGTATGGTCGGCTTTGAGTATTCCTTGAACGCGGTGCTCAAGCGACCGCGGCAGAGGGCCCGGGAGCTCGATATCGATCGACTCCGCGGAGTCTGAGCAATCCCGCATCGAGCGGCCCCGCATCCCGAGTAGCCTCCCGCGCGTTCACATTCCAAGCGTGGCGCTGTACAGCACGGATTGCTTTCACGAGACTTTCCCGCATCGCACCCGAGGCGAAGCCGACGAGACTTGGTCACTCGAATGTTCCGGCCTGTGGCAGGAAGGTTGCTGTGGCCCGGCGCCATTCAACGATGTGACACATCGTCCACCAGGGGAGGTACGAATGAAGGCGCCCATCATCATTTGCGCAGGTTGGCTGCTCCTTCCAATCAGTGGGGTTCGGAGTCAGGCGCTGAACGATGCACAGATTGCGTCGATCGTTGTCACTGCAAACCAGGTTGACATCGACGCCGGAAAGCTCGCGCTAACGATGTCACGCAACGCCGACGTCAAGGCCTTTGCGCAGCGGATGATCACCGATCACTCTGCTGTCCTCAAGGCAGGCGGCGAGCTCCTGGCGAAACTCAACGTCACGCCGCAGGACAATCCGACGAGCCAGAGCCTCCAGTCGGATGGGGATAAGAACCTCGCGCATCTCAAGAGTCTCGAAGGCGCGGCTTTCGACAAGGCATACATGAATCGAGAGGTGGCCTATCATGCCCAGGTGATCGGCGCACTCGACAAGACGCTGATTCCAAACACGACGAATCCGGAGTTCAAGGCGTTGCTCGTCAAGGCGCGACCGACCTTCATCGCCCACCTCGAGGAAGCCAAGCGCATTCAAGCATCGCTCGGAAAGAAGTGATGGCGCAACACTGAAGCGCCGGCCTTTGAAGCGCCGGCCTTTGCGCCCGCCTGTCGCCTGGTATGTAGTGTTCGTGTGCCTCGTCTTATTCGGCGCGGGCATGGCCACGCGATCGCGAGGCCCCTGCGTCTTTTACGGTGACGATAGCTCGATTCGAGCGGGCGCTGCCGGTCATGAAAGCCGGTGATGCGATAACGTGGATCAACAAGAACCGCGTGCCGCACACCGCGACATCGCGAACTCGGTCCTTGACCCGGCGCGATCGACCTCGGCGTGTCCCGGAAATACACGCGAAGCAAGCGGGCGACTTTCCATTTTTACCTGCGTACTCCACAGACCGTGTATTCCACCCAACGATGACGGCGTTGCTACGGGTGAAGTGACTTACGGTTGACGTTGCTCGAGCCGAATCCCTAGGAGAACCGAGCGATGAGCGAAACGGAGAGGACACATCGTCGGACGATGCACTGCGCGAGGCCGCCGTCGCAGCAGGCGATGCGGAAGTTCAGTTGCCACCGAGCGACGACGGGCCGGTCCTCGATGAGTCGACGCAATCGAGAATGCGGTTCCCGCTGTCGGTTACGTAGAGTGATTCTCGTGCTGATGACCGCCGGGTAGGACGGGAAGGCCACAGGGTGGTACTAAAGGCGCATTGTCGTTCGTCGCCCGCTCTCGCCACCGTATGATCCGCGGCACGGCGCCGCAAGCCCACCGAACTCTTTCGGGAGGCACATCAGTGAGACGCTTCATTCAATCTGCGACGCGCGTTGCAACCGGACTGTGCGTCGTCGCCGGAATCGCGCTGTTCCCCGCCGCGAACGCGCAGACGCAAAACGACGCATCACGACCCGGCAAGACGGGGGAATGGGTGACGCCGGCCGGCGATTACTCCAGCACGCGGTTCAGCACTCTGAATCAGATCACCACGGCCAACGTGCAGAATCTCAAAGAGGTATGGAGCTATACGACCGGCATCAAGGACGGCCATGAAGGGCAACCGCTCGTCGTCGGCACCACGATGTACATCGTCACGCCCTGGCCCAACAAGCTCATCGCGTTCGACCTCACGAAGAAAGGACCGGCGAAGCTCTGGGAGTCCGCCGTCAACGTCGATCCCGCGTCATTCGGAAAGGCGTGCTGCGACGCGGTGAACCGTGGCGCGTCCTACGCCGACGGAAAGGTCATCTACAACACGCTCGATGTTCGCACGATTGCCGTCGATGCCAAGACGGGATCCGTGGTGTGGGACACGAAGCTTGGCGATGCGAACATCGGTGAGACGATTACGATGGCGCCGATCGTCGTGAAGAATCGCGTCATCGTTGGTGTGAGCGGTGGAGAGATGGGCGTCTGGGGATGGGCCGCGGGGCTAGACCTCGCCACCGGCAAGGAGGTTTGGCGCGCGCGCAGCACCGGCCCGGATGCAACAGCGCTGCTCGCGTCCGATTTCAAGCCGTTCTACGCCTTCATGCAGGGCAAGGACATGGGCGTGACGAGCTGGCGCGGAGAGCAATGGAAGACGGGCGGCGCGGCGCCATGGGGATGGGTGTCGTACGACCCGCAGCTCGAACTCGTTTACTTCGGCACTTCGAATCCCGGGGTGTGGAATCCCGACATGCGTCCGGGCGACAATCTCTGGGCGTCGACGATCTGGGCACGCAATCCGGCCACCGGCATGGCGAAATGGGCGTATCAGATGACGCCGCATGACATGTGGGACTTCGATGGCACCAACGAGAACATCCTCGCCGATCTGACTTTCGATGGCCGGTTGCGGAAGGCGCTCGTTCATTTCGATCGCAACGGTTTCGCGTACACGATCGATCGAACGTCCGGTGAAGTGCTCGTCGCGGCTCCATTCCAACCGGTCAATTGGGCAAGCAAGGTCGACCTGCAGTCGGGCCGTCCCGTGCTCAACCCAGAGAAGATGACGCACCAGGGTCGGTTGACGACGAACATCTGCCCTTCCTCGAGCGGCGCGAAGGATGAGCAACCGGCGGCCTATTCGCCCGAAACGCGTCTGTTCTACGTGCCATCTACGAACCTGTGCATGGATTACGGCGGCATGGAAGCGAAGTACATCGCCGGCACACCGTACGTCGGCGCGGCGGTGCGAATGTTTGCGCCCGCCGGCGGCGACGAAACGCGCGGGGAATTCTTTGCATGGGATGCGGTCGCGGGGAAAAAAGTTTGGAACATTACCGAAAAATTCCCTGTGTGGTCCGGCACGCTCGCGACGGCAGGCGGTCTGGTGTTTTATGGAACGCTCGATGGTGATTTCAAGGCGGTCGATGCCAAGAGCGGCCGCGTGCTCTGGAAGACGCACTTCGAGTCTGGAATAGTGGGCAACCCGATCACGTACGTCGGTCCGGATGGAAAGCAGTATATCGCGATCTACTCCGGCGTCGGTGGCTGGCTAGGCGCCATTGTTCCGGGCAACCTTTCACTCGATGATCCGTGGGCCGCGCTCGGCGCCGTGGGTGCGGTGCGGGATCTGCCCAAAGCGACGAAAGCGGGCGGCGCGCTTCACATCTTCGTGCTGCCATGAGAACCCCGGACCCATGGCAGCCGCTGTCGCTGGTGATGCTCACGCTGACCATCTTCGCCGCCGCTCCCGTGCCGGCGCAGCAGGTACCGACGGTACCGAAGGCGGTGGCGGCGCTGCGCGTGTGCGCCGATCCGAACAATCTTCCATTCTCGAACAGCGCCGGCGACGGATTCGAGAACAGGATAGCGTCGCTGTTGGGTCGCGAGCTCGGGCTGCCCGTTGAATACACATGGGTTCCGCAGGCCCGAGGCTTCGTGCGCAAGTCGCTGAACGCCGGCGTTTGTGACGTCATCATGGGAGTGCCGAGTGATTATGGTCCACTCCGCACGACCAAGCCGTACTATCGCTCGAGCTACGCGCTGGTGTACCGCGCCGACGCCACATTCCGCGTGGCGTCGCTTGATGCGCCGGCGCTCCGCGGCGTCCGGATCGGCCTCCAGGTGATCGGCGACGACTACTACAACACGCCGCCGGCTCAGGCGCTCGCCGCGCGCGGCATTGTGGACAACGTCACGGGATTTCCGATCTTCGGGAACTACGCGCTGCCCAATCCAGAGTCACGGATCATTGATGCCGTGTCTTCCCGTGAGATCGATGTCGCGATCGCATGGGGGCCGCTCGCGGGATACTTCGCCGCCCGCGCGCCCGTCGCGATGACCGTCGTTGCCCTGCCTGGTTTGCAGGACTCTGCGGGCGGTCCGATTGCATTCGATATCGCGATCGGCGTCCGCCGGACCAGCACGATACTCGCTGAGATTCTCGATCAGCTTCTCGAGAAGCGCCGTGGCGATATCGCAACCATTCTCGCCGAGTACCATGTGCCACTCACGAGACCATGAGCAACGCTCTCACGCTGTCGGAGGAATTCGTGCATCGACATCGCATGATCGCCGCCATCACGTTCGCTGTCGCGACGCTCCCCGGATGCAAAGGCTCTCCGCACGCGGAGAAGGGTAGTCTCGAACCAAGCGCCGAAAGTACGACGCTCACGCCGGCTGGCCGACCGCTGACCGTCGCCGAACAAGGGCGCGTGCTTTTCATGGACAACAACTGCGTCGGCTGCCACGGCGGACTGGCTGGAGGCGGCATGGGACCCAGCCTGCGCGACACTGTCTGGAAATACGGGGGCAGCGATTCGTCCATCTACCATTCCATCAACGATGGCCGACCGATGGGGATGCCTGTGTGGGGCCGCAAGTTGAGCCCGATCCAGATCAAAACCCTCGTGAGCTACATCGAGACGATGCGAACGCCGAATGAGCCAAAGTTCTTCTGGATCGATACGGCAGCGAGCCGGGCGCGATGAGCATGGATGCGCGGCTCGCGCAGCCGAACGGTTTGGCGTCCGGAGTCACTCATCGTCCCATCGCAATGTGGCATCCAGACCTGTCGATCGCCGCGCTCCGGATCGCTATCGGCCTGTTTTTCCTCAAGGCGCTGTGGACAAAAATGGACGGCGTACTAATCGCGGGTGCGGTGCCATTCCTGGATGTGCACGAGCGCTGGATCAGCCTCATGCCGAAGATCGTAGCGCGACAAACGGCCGAGAATCCGATCGGCTGGTACAAGCTATTCCTCGATCACATCGTCATCCCGCACACGATCCTCTTTGCTCATCTCACCGCGTGGGGCGAAACGCTCGTCGGCGTTTCATTGACGCTCGGATTGCTGAGTGGGTGCGGTGCGATTGGTGGCCTGCTCTTGAGTGTGAGCTACGGTCTCGCGGCGCAGCATCTCTCGCCGGCGTCCTTCGGCTTGCATTACTTACTTGTGGCGGCGATGCCGGTGCTCTTTCTTGCGCGGTCGGGCAAGGTACTGGGGCTGGACGCTGTGATCGCCCGCCGCGCCCACCAATCCTGGCTGACGGCAAGACCGTGGAGCTGAATCGGGGGGGCGTCCGCGTCCCGCGGATCGTTATAGGGATCTTCATACTCACCGCTTGCGGAGCCCGCCAGGACGCGACACCTGCGCCGAGTCGGAGTCCAGCGAAAGGTGAGCCTGGCGATCTGGTGTACATCTCGAACGAAGATTCGCGCAATCTCACGGTCATTGACGCACGAGGTGATAGCGTTATTGCCACGATCGGGGTCGGCATGCGTCCACGCGGTGTAAAGGTAAGCCCAGATGGAAAACGCGTGTACGTGGCGCTCAGCGGCTCGCCGAAATGTCCGCCGACGATGCCGGACGAGGAATGCGAGAAGTTGAAGACCGACCGCAGTCAGGATGGCATCGCCGTCGTGGATGCCATCAGTCGAAAACTCGTCGCGGTATTTCCCGCGGGATCCGATCCCGAGACGTTCGATGTGAGCGCTGACGGTAGGCGGCTGTTCGTCTCGAATGAGGATGCAGGAACTGCCACCATTGTCGATCTCATCTCCGGCCGGACCATCGCCACGGCGAAGGTCGGCCGAGAGCCTGAAGGAGTGACGCTGAGCCCTGACGGAAAAACGTTCTGGGTCACGGGAGAAACCGATCACGACATCACGGCCAGCGATGCGGCGAGCGGCGAGGCGATCGCTCGCATCGCCACGCAAGGCAAACGGCCCAGGGCGATCGGATTTCTACCGGACGGCAGCAAGGCGTACGTGAGCAACGAGGCGAGCGGCACCGTTTCGGTCATCGCTCCATCGTCACGACACGTGCGTCGCGTAATTGTGCTTCCTGATGGCGCCCGGCCGATGGGGATCGCGGTGGCACCGGACGGCGGGCGCGTCTACGTGTCGACCGGTCGTGGCGGGACGGTGATCGTCATCGATCCGAATTCAGACTCGGTGATCGCGGCCGTCCGCGTTGGTCGACGCCCATGGGGCGTCGGGCTCACGCGGGACGGAGGAAAACTGTACACGGCGAATGGCCCGGGGAACGACGTCACCGTGATCGACACGAAGACCATGAAGGTGGTCCGGACCCTTGCGGCCGGCTCAAGTCCATGGGGCATCGCGCTCGGGCGTAGGCCGAGGTGATCCGGATCAACGCCGTTTCTCCCCGCAGGCCCGGACCGCACGCGCGGGTCGCGTCGGCGTGTGGCGACGACTCATCAAAGTTCTCGCACGCCGATTGAGTAGCGTCTTAGCACCGCGGCATCGCTGATTTCATGGCCGCATCGCGGATAGGAGCGTGACACGGCCACTTTGCTTGGAGGCATCGTCGCTCCCGCATTCTTGCGAATCAGTTTGTCACCAGACCCGGTCGCGTTGTTGCGCGAGGCGGAAACTGAGTCCGTACATTTGCTCGCTCGTTGGCGTTCGCGCCATTGCGTCACCCGATTCGTACGGCATGCGCGATCTAGGATCGTCTCGATGTGCCATTCCGTCGGACTGATCGAATGAACGCGCGCATACCGGCGCGTGAGTATCTGAAATGCAAACGGTCGTTGACCGCGATTTGATCGATCACTTCTGATTTGCTGCAACGACGCCACTGATGCAACCGCGACACCTCCGGCATCGAGTGACAGACGGACGGCACCGGCCAAGCCGATGAGATCAATCGTGCTTCTCCCTATCGATGAGTCGGACAAGGAGATAGTGAACTTCGCGATGTCGCCCGGCAGCTCGACAAGCTCGTTCAGAGTCCCGCGACGTGGGAGGTCCTCGATGGCGCAGACGTCGCTGGAGTATTGCTACACGACATCGAGGTGCACGGCGCTCGTTTCGTGGTCATGGCCACGCAAGCCCCGAGTGATGTGGGTAGAGCCATTCACGGAAGCGTCGCGGAAAGGCTCGTGGCGAATCGCCGCAGCCCATCATCCTCGTCCCGCCTCGGGCGGATTATCTCAGCGGAAGGAGGCTTCGGTTCCGTCGCGTACTCGTACCGCTCGACGGTTCCGCATCCCTTCTCGTTGTCGTACATCTCCTCACTCTCCCGCGTGCCCGCGACTTGGAATGCGTCCTTATCCACGCTGCCGATTCGCGTCACGCAAAGCGATTCGCGACTCCGCTTGACAGTCCTGAAAGTCGCAACACCGAGGCGGACGATGCCGGAGCGCGAGGGCGCGTCGAGGGCGCGTCGCCGCCGTCGTCGTCGAGGCGGCCTTGTACGAGGTTGCCGAAAGACTCCGTCGCGTTGGTGCCACCGTGGAAGTTCGCGTCGTGGAATCCGACGATCCTGGCGCCGTGATTCTCGATGCAGTCCGCAATGACCTCGTGGAGCTGATCGCCATGACCACGCGGGGCGCGAGTGGGATAACGCGGTTTCTGCTCGGGAGCGTCGCCGAAGTGGTTGTGCGCCGGAACGAGATTCCCGTGATGCTGGCTACGCGCTAATCGAAGTGGAGGCGCCTGCGTCCGCACTGGCCAACGTCGATCTGCACGACATCGCATGGTTTGCCGCGGACGCGGCGCTCGATCGCCTCGATTCGCGCCGCTCCGGGCTGCTCGACGAAGAGGTGGAGCGCCGTCGCGGGCAGTTCGGCCGGAACGAGGTCTCGCATGAGAAGCCGCCTTAGTGGTACGTCCAGCTGTGGCACGCGCAGGAATCGCGATCGACCAAAGCCGCCGAGGCGCTGCGGCGCTGCCAGATTGGCCACGCGCGGCATCACGACAATCGAGCAGTTGGTCTTGGTCGGAGACCACGTGGCGCAAATGCTGCTCGATCTCGCGAAAGCGAACGACGTCGACCTGATTGCCCTCGTGATGCATGGGCGCGGGATGGCGCCTTTCGTCGTGGGAAGTGTGGCCGACAAGATCCTTCGCGGGAGCATGATACCGCTCCTCGTGTGTCGTCGTGTCCCATAGTCGTCAAAAAATAGTCGACGTCTTTCGCGTGATCTCGCCAAATCCAACCGGCGCTCGGTGCGGGCGCGCCACCGCGCACCGCGCGAGCGTTCTTCCGCTGAGATCGCGAGCACGTGATCGATCGCATCGAGCCGGCGCTCGATGCGGCCGAAGTTGAGCGCCGATTCCTCGCGGTGCGCTTTTACCTCGGCGGCGACGGTGTCTTCGTGTGCTCCAACTCCTGCCGCCACACACCCAGACGGTAGATGAGCACAGTGACCGTGCCGAGGACGCCGGCGATGCCGATCCAGCGCGCGGCGGTTTCGAGCGACCAGACCGGCGCGCCCCACGATTGCAGCGCGCCGAGCCACGCGATGGAGGAGAGCAGGGTGCTCTTCATGCTCAACCTCGAGCGCGCCGCGAGTCGGCGCCGTGGCTGTCGCGAAAGCGAATGCGTCCCTTGCGGCCTTGAACGATCAACTCGCTCCGGTTCGCTCGCGCGACGAAGCGTGCGATCGTGATTGCGAGCCGCTGACGGATGGGTGGCACGAGGTGCGCATTCACGCCCTCCTCCTTGATCGAGAAGTGCGAACCATGCCGCACGACCCAGACGTTGGGTCCGAGGTTGCCGCGCGCCATCATACGCCCGTCGGCGCTGGCGTTGGTGCTGGAGCCGGCGTGGGCGCCGGCGTCGGCGCCGATGGAGCTGACGGCGGTGCAGCTGCCGCGCGACCCGTGGAGCGTGGGACGCGCTTCACGAGATTCCAGTTGCGCAAGAGCGCCGGATCGTCCTTGAGCGCGCTCTTCACGAACGCGTCGAGGATGTGCACGATCTTGCGGCCATCGGAGAGCTTCTGCTTGAGGCCGACGGTCGCACCGCTGCGGCGACCGCGATTCGACGTGCGCTCGCTGATCGCGCTGGTCATGGCATCGGTCGCCGCGGTGAGCTGCGCGACGAAGTCCGTGGGCAGGCCGCCGCGATGAACACG
>Ga0207652_10001310_pt1 | contig 22105 bp, 16 predicted proteins | sample KBSC63BmetaG_FD_184334 | JGI IMG/M metagenome (GOLD analysis project Ga0207652, IMG submission 184334) | Corn rhizosphere microbial communities from Kellogg Biological Station, Michigan, USA - KBS C6-3B metaG (SPAdes) (version 2) | ecosystem: Host-associated > Plants > Roots > Rhizosphere ... | reverse complement strand
AGTTTTCGCCGCCGCAAGCGCTCGAAAGCTTCTTGCGCAGCTTGCAGATGAACACGTCGATGATCTTCAGTTCGGGCTCGTCCATGCCGCCGTAAAGGTGGTTGAGGAACATTTCCTTCGTCAGCGTGGTGCCCTTGCGGAGCGACAGGAGCTCCAGCATCGCGTATTCCTTGCCGGTCAGGTGCACCCGCGCGCCGTCGACTTCCACCGTCTTGGCATCGAGGTTCACGGCGAGCTTGCCGGTGCGGATGACCGACTGGCTGTGACCCTTCGAACGGCGCACCACCGCGTGAATGCGGGCGACGAGCTCGTCGCGGTGGAACGGCTTGGTGACGTAATCGTCGGCGCCGAAGCCGAAGCTGCGGATCTTCGAGTCCATCTCGGCGATGCCGGAGAGGATCAGGACCGGCGTCTGCACTTTGGCGACGCGCAGCTTCTTGAGCACGTCGTACCCGTGCATGTCGGGCAAGTTCAGGTCGAGCAGGATGATATCGTAATCATACAGCTTGCCGAGGTCCAAGCCCTCCTCGCCCAAGTCGGTCGAGTAGACATTGAAACCTTCCGTCGTAAGCATGAGTTCGATCGCCTTGGCGGTCGTCGGCTCGTCTTCGATCAGCAGCACGCGCATGGCATTGCCCCCTACATAAACCCCGTTGGTAACGTCTCGCTAACGGGTGTTGCCCGCTATTAACCAAGTGAGGTCTCAACGAAAAAGGTTAATAATTGGTGTAAAAGGTTAACGGCAGAGGCGAGTCTTTTGGGCAACACCGTGTTTTTGCGGGGTTTGCCCGTCGGCCCGAGGAACCGGCGGGGCGAATCACCCTAACCGGCCATCTTCAGCTTCTTCTGCCGCCGCCGCTGGACCGAGCTGCCGATGCCGATCGCTTCACGATACTTGGCTACCGTGCGCCGGGCGAGGTCGTAACCCTTCTCGCGCAGCAGCTCGACGAGCTTGTCGTCGCTGAGGATGTCGTCGGCGGCTTCCGAATCGCACAACGCGCGGATCTGCGCCTTGACCGCTTCGGCCGAGACCGCGCCCTCCGCCTCGCCGCCGTCGGCATCGGCGACTCGGGCCACGCCGCTGGTGAAGAAGTACTTCAGCTCGAACGTTCCGCGGTCGCAGTGGAGGTACTTGTTGCTGGTCACTCGGCTGACGGTCGATTCGTGCATCTCGATCGCTTCGGCGACTGTGCGCAAGGTCAGCGGCCGCAGCATCGAGACGCCCTGGCGGAAGAACCCGTCCTGCTGCTTCACGATTTCCGCGGCGACTTTGAGAATGGTCTTCTGCCGCTGGTCCAGGGCCTTGATCAGCCAGTTGGCGTCGGCCAGCTTTTCCCCGAGCCATGACTTCGACCCCTTGTCGTGACAGCCGTCGCGCAACTCGACGTAGTACCGCCGGTTGACGATCAGCCGGGGCAATGTCGCTTCGTTGAGGGCAATGGACCACGCGCCTTTCGCGCCCGGCGTGACGAGGATGTCGGGCACCACCGGCTCGCGCTCGCCGCCGCCCAACTTGAGGCCGGGCTTGGGGTCGTAGCCGCGCAGCTCGGCCAGCATGTCGGCGAAATCCTCGTCGTCGACGTCGCACATCCGCTTGAGGCGGGCGAACTCGCCGCGGGCGACGAGGTCGAGGTTGTCGATCAGCCGCGCCATGCACGGGTCGTAGCGATCGGCCTCCCTGGCCTGGAGCGCGAGGCATTCGGACAAGGTCCGCGCGCCCACGCCGGTGGGATCGAGCGACTGAACGATTGCGAGCCCGTGCTCGGCCTGGGCGAGGGTGATGCCGAGATCGCCGGCGACCTCGCGGAGCGGCACGGGCAGGTAGCCCGCTTCGTCGAGCAAGCCGATCAGGTAGCGGGCGACGAACTCGCACTTCGCGTCGGGCGCTGCCGCCCCCACCTGGGCTTCGAGATGCTCGGCCAGCGTGGGCGCGTCATCGGCGCGCTCGGCGATGTCCGGCAGGTCCTCCTCGCCGCCGCCGCCCGAGGCTTGAGCCGACCAGTCGCCGGTGTCGCGATCGCGGTCGAGCGTGTCGGGGTCGATGTCGAGCGGCGCATCCGCCTCGCCGCGGCCGCGCTCGATCAGCTGGTCGGCGGTCGGGTCCTCCGGCGCTTCCTCGCGCACTTCGTCAGCCGTGCGCTCGCGCTCCATGCGCGTCTCGCCGGCTTCGAGCAGGGGATTGGTCTCCAGCGCCTCGCCGATGAACGCCTCGATCTCGAGGTTCGACAGCGCCAGCAGCTTGATCGCCTGCTGCAGCTGCGGCGTCATCACCAGCGATTGCGACTGACGCAGGTCTAGGCGCGGACCCAAAGCCATCGTTTAGCCGGGCATGAGTTCACGCGGAGACGCGGAGACGCGGAGAAAGAAAGGATTAGCGCTCGCAGAGGCGCAGAGGCGCAGAGGTGGGCGGCGAGAGAGATTGCGGCGAAGCCGCCCTCTTCCACAGAGCCTTTGCGATTTCTCACTCAAGGCAGGCGAATTGCCGCTTCGCGGCACAAACAGCCTCTCTGCGCCTCTGCGCCTCTGCGAGCGCCTTTCCCTCCGCGTCTCCGCGTCTCCGCGTGAAACTGGATCGCAGCAAATCACAGCGTGAAGCTCTCGCCGAGGTACAGCCGGCGCACGTTCTCGTCGGCGACCAGCTGTTCAGGACTGCCGGCGAACAGCACCTGGCCGCCGTAGATGATGCAGGCGCGGTCGACGATGTCGAGCGTCTCGCGCACGTTGTGGTCGGTGATCAGCACGCCGATGCCGCGCCGCTTGAGGTCCTTGATGAGATCGCGGATGTCGTTGATCGACAGCGGGTCGATGCCGGCGAACGGCTCGTCGAGCAGCATGATCATCGGCTTGGCGGCCAGCGCGCGGGCGATCTCGCAGCGGCGCCGCTCGCCGCCCGACAACGCCATCGCCGGGCTGTCCCGCAGTTTGGTGAGGTGAAACTCGTCGAGCAGCTTGTCGAGCTCGGCGAGCCGCGTCTCCTTGTCCGGCTCGACCATCTCCAGCACGCAGGCGATGTTCTGCGCCACCGTCATGCCGCGGAAGATGCTCGTTTCCTGCGGCAGGTAGCCGAGCCCGAGGATCGCACGGCGGTACATCGGCAGCTTCGTCACATCGACGCCGTCCATCAGGATGCGGCCCGAGTCCGGGCGGACGAGGCCCATGATCGAATAGAAGCACGTCGTCTTGCCGGCGCCGTTGGGCCCGAGCAGGCCGAGGACTTCGCCCTTGCCGACGGTCAGCGAAACGTCGCTCAAAACGTTGCGCTTGTCGTAGCTCTTGGCGATCGAAATGACCTCGAGTCCGCCCTGCGGAATCGGCGGAGCGGCGTTGGCGGGGGCTTCGGCCATCTTCGCGGCAAGCTCGCCGGTGTCGAGCGGGCGGGTATCGATATCGTCCATCGCGTCGCCGTTTATCACGGAAAACCTCGCTTTGAAGCCCGATTGGCAAGATTCCTGCATGGCGTTTCGCAATTGCGCCGGAACGTGCGCCCGCGCGGGCGATTATCCCGCTTGCCAGCGCCGCGAGGATCTGGAATATTCGCGTTGGGCAAGGAGAGATGCTTGATGGCCAAGGCGCTGTGGGAATCCTCCGTCGACGAGAGCGGCAAGAGCCGCAAGCTGGTCGACTGGAAACGACGGATGAGCGACCACGTCGCTTACGCCTTGCTCGTCTACACCGGCTTGCAGATCTTCGTGACCATGGGCGCACTGAAGAGCGAGCATGGCTCGATCCTGCCCTATTTCGGCCTCGTGCTGCTCGTGCTGGCGATCATCCCCGGATGCCGGATGTTCGAACGGCGCTGGGAACGCCTCGGTGAAACCGATGTCGGCAGCGAAGAGCTGAGGCCCCTGTTTACGCGCGATGTCGCCGTGCTGTGGCTCGCCGCCCTGGGTCTGCCCTTCCTCGTCACGGGCGTGATCAAGGTCCTGTTGCAGCTCTTCTGAGCGGCCGGCCGCGGGAACCAATTCCCGCTCCGAGCCGCTTTCCTCGCCATGAAGGCGAGCCGTATAATACTCCTCACCCTCGCCGCGTTTGCCTTGATCACCCCGGTGGCGGCACCTGCGGTGCAGATTCTCCCCGCCGCCAAGCCTTCGGCAAAGCCGGCCCCCAGTCCCAGCCCGACCGGCACAATCGACGCCCAGGCGGTGGCCGGATCGGACACGCGAATCGGGCAGCGCATCCGCGGGATATTTTCCGAGCTGCCGAGCCTTGCGCGGGTGAAGGTGGCGACGAACCAGGGCGTCGTCACGCTCTCGGGAACGGTCGATAGCTCGGCGGACAAGGCCAAGGCCGAAGGGATCGCCGGTCGCGTCGCGGGCGTCGTCACGGTCGAGAACAAGATCGCCCGCGACAAGTCGGTCGACACCAGCGTCGCCGGGCTGAAGAAAGTCTCCGACAAGTTCGCCGGCCTGCTCAGCGGCCTGCCGCTGTTCGGCGTGGCCGTGCTGGTCGGGTTGCTCATAGCGATGATCGGCTATGGCATCGCCCGCTTCCAGGGCCTGTGGCGGCGGCTCACCGGCAATCCGTTCCTCGCCGAGCTGATCGGCAGCGCGATCCGCTTCATCTTCGTCCTCGGCGGCATAATCGCGGCCTTGAACATGCTCGGCGCCGGGGCGCTGCTCGGCGCAGTGCTCGGCGGCGCCGGGGTGATCGGCCTCGCCCTCGGCTTCGCGATGAAGGACACGATCGAGAACTACGTGTCCTCGCTGATGCTGAGCTTGCGCCAGCCGTTCCGCGCCAACGACAAGGTCCGCATCGACGATTGCGAAGGCCGCGTGGTCAGCCTGACGACCCGCGCGACGCTGCTGATGACCGACGACGGCAACCACTTGCGCCTGCCCAATTCCAAGGTCTTCAAGGCGGTCATCGTCAATTACACGCGCAATCCCCAGCGCCGCTTCAAGTTCATCCTGCAGATCGACACCAAGGCCGATCCGGCGCAAGCCCGCCATTGCGGCTATCGTGCGTTGAAGGCGCTCGATTTCGTGCTCGAAACCCCGGCGCCGTCGGCGGTGGTCAAGGACATGCTCTATCCCAACATCGCGATCGAGTTCGTCGGCTGGGTCGACCAGACAAAGACCGATTTCGGCAAAGGGCGCAGCAAGGCGCTCGAAGCGGTCAAGCGGGCTCTGGAGGAAGACGGCCTGGCCATTCCCGACCCGATCACTCACGTGCAGATGGACGCGAACGAGAGCGCGCCGCCTCCGGCTCCGCCGCCACAGCCGCCAGCGACCAGAACCGAAAGCGCCGAGGAAAACGACGTCAGCCCCGAGCACGCGGTGACCAACCTCGTGCACGAGGAACGGCAGGACGCGGGGCCGAAGAAAGACCTGCTCGACGCCAGCCGCCCGCAGGAGTGAGCTAGGCTTTCGCGGCCTTCGCCCGCTCGATCGCTTCGACCACGATCCGCCGCGCGTCGGCCGCGTCGCCCCACTTGCCGACGCGGACCCACTTGTCCGCTTCGAGGTCCTTGTAGTGGGTAAAGAAGTGCTCGACCTGCTGCAGCACGATCGAGGGCAGGTCCTGCCGCTCGCCGACATCGGAGTAATACGGGAAGGTCGTATCGACCGGCACGCAGATCAGCTTCTCGTCGCCGCCGTGCTCGTCCTCGAGGTTGAGGACGCCGATCGGCCGGGCGCGGACCACGCAGCCGGGGATGAACGGGCTGCGGGCGATGACCAGCGCGTCGAGCGGGTCGCCATCGGGCGAAAGCGTGTGCGGCACGAAGCCGTAGTTGGCCGGATAGCGCATCGGCGTGTGCAGGATGCGGTCGACGAACAGCGCGCCGCTCTCCTTGTCGAATTCGTATTTCACCGGTTCGCCGCCGACCGGGACTTCGATGATGACGTTGAGGCTTTCGGGCGGATTGTCGCCCGTGGGGATCAGATCGATGCGCATGGCGCGCGCCCTAGCGGCCCCCTCGCGCGATGGCGAGGCGGGAATTGCGACTCGCTGGAAAAAGGTCCAGATTGACTTTGACAAAGTCCGCGAAGGAGCGCGCGGGCGACAGGAGAGAGCAGCATGCACGTAGGTCTGGCCACCGGATTCGCTTATCAGGGCCGCAGCAGCGGAACGGATGCCGATTTCATCCGCGAGGAAGTGGAGAACCTGGTCCTGGCCGACGAGCTCGGCTTCGATTCGGTGTGGATCACCGAGCACCACTTCACCGATTATTCGATGTCCAACGATCCGCTGCAATTGCTGACCTACATTGCCGGCAAGACCCGCCACGTGAAGCTCGGCACCCAGTGCATCATCGTGCCGTGGCACAATCCGGTGCGCACCGCCGAGGCGATCGTCAACCTCGACATCCTCTCGAACGGCCGCGCGATCCTCGGCTTCGGCGGCGGGCTGGCGCAGCACGAGTTCGCGGGCCTCGGTATCGACATGGCGACCAGCCGCGATCGCTACAACGACGGGCTGGAGATGATCTGCACCGCGCTGGAAACCGGCGTGATCGAAGGCAAGGGCGTGTTCTCGCACATCGCGCGGAGCGAGCTGCGCCCGCGGCCGATCAAGAGCTTCGAAGGGCGCAAGTTCTGCGGCTCGCTCTCGGGCAACTCGATGTACACCGCCGCCAAGATGGGCTGCGGAAACATGGTGCTGATGCTGCCCCAGCGCGGCAAGGACGTCGCGCCCGACAAGTACACCGAGGTGTGGAAGGAAGTGAACGGCGCGGATTCGAACCCGCCGGCGCCGATGCTCAGCGGCAACTTCTACATCGACGAGGATGCCGGTTACGCCGAAGCCCAGGGCCGCAAGTACCTCGGCAACACGATGCGCGCGGCGATCAAGAACTACGGCCTCGATACCCCGGGCAAGTTCCCGCTGATCAAGGGCTACGAGCACTACGAGAAGATGGTCCTCGCGCCCGAGGCGATCGAGCCTTACGTCGAGGACTTCTCGAAAGGCGCGGTCACCGGCACCCCGCAGATGATTCTCGAGCGGTTGTGGGAGCTCAAGGAAATCTTCAAGCCGCAGGGCTTCTTCCCGCACGTCTATTTCGGCGGCATGCCGAAGGAAGAAGCGCGCAAGAACATCAAGCTGTTCGCCGAGAAGGTCATGCCCGAGCTGAAGAGCTGGGAAGCCGACGTCTCGATCGACGACCGCTTCCTGGAGGCGGCCGAGTAAGAGCCTCCCCTCCCGCTTGCGGGAGGGGGAATTATCCGGCCCCGCCGATGACGTTGATCGTGAACGCAATCACCCCGATGCTGAACAGGAACGCGAAGAAGGAATGCAGCAGCGCCACCTGGCGGATGCCGGAAGCGGTGATGTTGCAGTCCGATGTCTGGAACGTCATGCCGAGGGTGAAGGCGAAGTAGACGAAGTCGGCGTAGCTCGGCGCGTCGGTCTCGGGGAAGTCGATGCCGCCCATGTCGCCGTCGGTTTCTTCGCTGCGCGTGTACCAGGCGTGGGCGTAATGCAGCGCGTAGACCGAGTTGGCGAATAGCCAGATGGCCAGCAATGTCGCGACGAGCTTTACCAGCGAGACGATCTGGCCCTGGCGCGCCCCCTGAAGTTCGCCTGCGATCGCCACCATCGCGACGATCGTCAGCAGGCTGGTGACGACCAGGACCAGCGGCCGGTTGGCATCGTTGCTCGCGGCGTGCTTGCGGATGATCTCGGCGCTGCTGTCACCGAGCAACGGTATCAGCGAGATCAGGAACACCACCGCGCCCGCATCGAAGGCGATCGCCGCGGCGTCGGCCCATTTGGCCGAGGGCAAAGCCGCGCGATAGGCGAAATAGCCGCCGATCAGCACGACGAGGAAGAGTAGGTAGCGCCATGGCGCGAGCCTGTTGCCAATGGTCGGCGTTTCGTTCGCCTTTTCGGGAGCTTGGGTCACGCCCGCCGGTGTAGCCGGGGTTCGGCGCCAGCGCGAGAGACTAGTCGCTATCGTGATCCTTGTCCGCGTTCGGCACATCCGGCGGCAGCGGGCCGGTGCGCGGCGCCAGCAGGCGGTCGAGCGGCTGTTCGCCCGGCGCGGCGGGCTCGATCCACGGATAGCGCAGGCCGCCGTGGTAATCGACCGGCACCGTCACGAAGCGGTCGCCGCGCTTGACCAGCAGGTCGATCGGCGCCTTGCCGCCTTTCGCCGCGGTTACCGCATCTTCGATCGTATCCGCGTCGTAGGCCTTGCCGTTGACGGCCATCACTTGCGCGCCGGTGACGATGCCGGCGTTGAACGCCGGGCTGTTCCACAGCGTGCCGGTGACCTTGCCCTCCTTGTCGAGCGAGAAGCCGAGCGAATAATCGAGGTTGGTCGACTTGCGGCCCTTGTTGCGCGCCGCGGTGTAGGGATTGGGCCTGTCCTTCCAGACGAACTTGTAGCCGGCCATTTCGATGCCCCTGACCGGCGCGGGCTGGTTGGGCCGGTAGAAGCGGTCCTTGAGAAAAGTCGCCCAGTCGTAAGCATACACGCCGTTGAGCGCGGCGACGACATCGTCGAACGTGTAAGTCAGCTGGCCGATATCGCCCGGCCGCACGCCGAAGAAGGCCTTGGCGAAATCGTCGATGCCTCGCACGCCCTTGGTCCCCCGGCGGATGATCTGGTCGACCTCGAGCCAGACCAGCATGCCTTCGTTGTAATAGTCTTCGTTGCGGCTGAGGTCGTCGTACGGCTGGGGCCGGCGGTATTCGAAGATCGGGTCGTTGGTCGTGTCTTCGACCGAGCGCCACTGGCGGCCGGCCTGGGTCGAGTAATAGCCGGCGGAATTGGCGATCTCGCCGAGCACGTCGGCCTTGGTCTGCGTCCCCGAACGGGCCGAGAGGACATGCCCCCAGAACTGGTCCTGCCCTTCGTAGACCCACAGCAGGCTGTCCTGCATCTTCTGGCGGAAGTCCGGCGTCCACAAGTCGGCCGGGCGGCGATACTTGCCGTCCCAGCTGTGGTTGAACTCGTGGGCGAGGACGTTGCGATCCCAGTCCTGTTCCTTCCACCGGATCAGGCTCGTCGGGTTGAGCGAGCTCTCGTTGGAGCGCTGATGCTCGAGCCCGATGTCGCCCAGCGTGTCGCTCAGCGAGATGAGGAAGTCGTAGTGGTCGAAGTGGAACGCGCCGTGCGCGGCATAAGCTTCGTCCACCAGCTTGCTGAGCCGCGCGAGGCCCTGCGGCGGCAGGTCGAGTTGCTTGGCGTCGTCGGCAACGACGTCGAACTTGACGTTGTGGCCGAGATCGAACTGCCGCGCGTAAAGCCCGGCCAGGATCGGCGAATCGACCAGCTGCTCGTAATCGACCTTGCGCCAGGTCAGCGTGTCGCCGGCGCGCTGCTGGCCGTCGAGCGCGGTGAACACCTGCCAGCCGTGCGGCACCGTCACGCTCGGCACGACCGGAATCTGCCGCACGAAGTAGCCGGCGGGATAGAAGCTCATCTTGTCCCACTGCAGGCTGAGCATTTCGGGCGTCATCACGATGCGCCCTTCGCTGGCCTGGAGTGGCGAGGTGTGGACGAATTTCGCCGTCACTTCGGTCGCGCCGGCCGGGACCGGGACGTGGAAGGCGAACGTCTCGAGCGGATCGCGAGTCCAGGCCAGCTCCTTGCCGTTGGCGAGGAAGTGGACGTCGGCGATCAGGTTCATGTCGCCCTTCGGGCCGTGCTCGCCGGGTATCCATTCGGGCAGCTGCAGGATCAGCTCGCGCTGGCCGGCGGGGACGGGCACGGTCTCGGTGACGCGGAAGACGCCGCGCTGGACATCGGTCGCGTCGATCTTGAGGCCGATCGTGCCCGGATAGGGAATGTCGCGCGCGGCCGGGATCGTGCTCACGGCCGCGACCGGCTGGGGCGCCGAGCGCGGGACTTGCCCGACAGCGGCGGACGCGGTGGCTGCGAGGAGCAGCGAGGCGAGGGGGATTGCGACCCGAGAATCAAGTTTCATTGGAAACCGCCCTTGCCGTCATCGCCATAGAACCGCAACCCTTCCGTGTGCCCGCTTTGCGAACGCCGCCAATCGGGCTAAGCGCGCCCGCACCATGAGCAACGTCGAAACCCCTCGCCCGATCCGCGGCACGCAGGATATCTTCGGTCCGGAGGCCGAAGCCTTCGCGTTCGTGGTCGAGACTTTCGAGCGGGTGCGCAAGCTCTACCGCTTCCGCCGGGTCGAGATGCCGGTGTTCGAGAAGACCGAGGTGTTCTCCCGCTCGCTCGGCGAGACGACCGATGTCGTCTCCAAGGAAATGTACTCGTTCGAGGATCGCGGCGGCGAATCCTTGACGTTGCGGCCGGAGTTCACCGCCGGCATCGCCCGCGCCTATCTCACCGACGGCTGGCAGCAGTACGCGCCGTTGAAGGTCGCGACCCACGGCCCGCTGTTCCGCTACGAGCGCCCGCAGAAAGGCCGCTACCGGCAGTTCCACCAGCTCGACGCCGAGATCATCGGCGCTGGGGAACCTCAAGCAGATGTCGAGCTGCTGGCGATGGCGGACCAGCTGCTGAAGGAGCTGGGCATCGCCGATGGTGTGACCTTGCAGCTCAACACTTTGGGCGATGCGGAAAGCCGCGAAGGCTGGCGCGCGGCGCTGATCTCGTATTTCCGCGCGCATCGCGGCGAGCTGTCGGAAGACAGCCAGGATCGCCTCGACCGCAACCCGCTGCGCATCCTCGACAGCAAGGACCCGCGCGACAAGCCGTTCGTCGCCGATGCGCCGAAGATCGACGATTACCTGTCGGCCGAGGCGCAGGCCTATTTCGGCAAAGTCTGCGAGGGCCTGCAGGCCGCCGGCGTCGCGTGGACGCGAGCCCCGGCGCTGGTCCGTGGCCTCGACTATTACCGCCACACCGCGTTCGAGTTTGTCACCGACCGTCTGGGCGCGCAGGGGACCGTTCTGGGCGGCGGGCGGTATGACGGGCTGATCGAAACGCTGGGTGGGCCGCACACACCGGCGGTTGGCTGGGCCGCGGGGATCGAGCGGCTGGCGATGTTGGCTGTAGACACGCCGAGGCCGGCCCAGAGAGAAACATTAGTCGTCTTAGCAGATGGGCAATCAGCAGTTCCCAAGGCGATCGCGCTGGCGAGTTATCTACGAACGACCTGGGACGACTTGATTCGGGAAATCAACCGTGAGCGGTGGAGACGTGACTATGCGATCGACATTGGGACCGAACTCGATGCGGTAGACTTGAGCTTTAAGGTCAATCAGCGGAAGCAGTTTGAAAAAGCCAAAAAGGAAGGCGCCTCAGTCATTGTGACGGTTCGCGATGATGGTTCGTCATCACCGAAGTCCATGTTGGTTTCGAGTCATCGAACGGCCAAGGACATGGAAAAGGGTGCGCTGGGAATGCACGCGCTCTGGTCAACCGTAGAAGTGCGCTTGATGGGCGAAGAATTCAGCTTGGCCCGAGATCAACTGATCCGGCTTCCAGAATGACCATCCCCGAAGAGCGCCTGGCGCAAATTTCGCATCGGTTTGCCGAGCTCGAAGCGCGCCTCGCTTCGGGCACGCTGGCGGCGGACGAGTTCGTCGCCGCGAGCCGCGATTATGCCGAGCTGGAGCCGGTGGCCAAAGTCGCCGCCGAGGTGCGCGAGATGCGGGTGGAGATCGCCGAGCTCGCCGCCATGGCGGACGATCCCGAAATGGGAGCGCTGGCCCGCGAAGAGCTCGGCGAGCTGCGCCAGAAACTTCCCGACGCCGAGCACCGCCTCGCCATCGCCATGCTGCCGCGCGACAGCGCCGATGCGCGCCCGGCGATGCTCGAAATCCGCGCCGGCACTGGCGGCGACGAGGCGGCGCTGTTCGCGGCGAACTTGTTCCGCATGTACGAAGGCTACGCCGCCGAGCAGGGCTGGAAGGTCGAGACCGTCAGCCTCAACGCCAACGACCTCGGCGGGTTCAAGGAGATCGTCGCGCAGGTCAACGGCACCGGCGTGTTCGCCAAGATGAAGTTCGAGAGCGGCGTCCACCGCGTGCAGCGCGTGCCGGTGACCGAAAGCGGCGGGCGCATCCACACTTCCGCGGCGACCGTCGCCGTGCTGCCCGAGCCGAGCGAAGTCGAAGTGCAGATCGACGACAAGGACTTGCGGGTCGACATCTACCGCTCCTCGGGGGCCGGGGGCCAGCACGTCAACAAGACCGATTCGGCCGTGCGCCTGACGCACTTGCCGACCGGCATCGTGGTGGCGATGCAGGACGAGCGCAGCCAGCACCGCAACCGTGCCAAGGCGATGGATGTGCTGCGCGCGCGGATTTACGAGAAGATGCGCAGCGAGGCCCACGGCGCCGAGGCTGAGGCGCGCCGTGCGATGGTCGGTTCGGGCGACCGCTCCGAACGCATCCGCACGTACAATTTCCCGCAAGGCCGGGTGACCGACCACCGCATCGGCCTGACCCTGCACAAGCTGCCCGAGGTCCTTTCCGGCAATGGCCTCGGTGAAATGATCGACGCGCTGATCGCCGAGGACGAAGCCAAGCGGCTCGCCGCGATGGATGGCTGAAGCCCCTCCCCTTCAGGGGAGGGGTTGGGGTGGGGCTTGTGCCGCCATCGTGACATTCCCCACCCCCTTCCCCTCCCCTGAAGGGGAGGGGTGATGAAAGTAGCCGAAGCCCTCCGGCACGCCGCCCTGCGCCTCGCGGCCGTATCCGACACCGCGCGGCTCGATGCGGAACTGTTGATGGCCCACGCGCTCGGGGTTTCGCGTTCCGAACTGCTCCTTCGCCGCGGCGGCGACCCCGCGCCCGAGGAGTTCGGGCTCCTTGTCGCGCGCCGCCTGACGCACGAGCCGGTCGCGCAAATCCTCGGCCGCAAGGAATTCTACGGCCGCAGCTTCCTCGTCGGCCGTGACGTCCTGACCCCGCGGCCCGACAGCGAGACGGTCATTTCGGCGGCCCTTGAAGCCTGCCCGGCCGCGACGCGGATACTCGACTGCGGCACCGGATCGGGGGCGCTGCTGCTGACGCTGCTGGCGGAAATGCCCGGCTCGACCGGCGTCGGCACCGACCGTTCGCCCGAAGCGCTGGCGGTGGCGGCGGACAACGCCGAGCGGCTCGGTCTCGCGCCGCGCGCGGATCTCCGCCTGGCGGACTGGCATCAGCCGGGCTGGGCGGAGGCGCTCGGCCCATTCGACCTGATCGTCGCCAACCCGCCTTACGTCGAGACGAGCGCCGAGCTGCCTCGCTCGGTCCGCGACTACGAGCCGGCCGGCGCGCTTTATGCCGGGCCGGAGGGGCTCGACGATTACCGCATCCTGACTCCGCAACTGGCCGCCCTGCTGAGGCCTGACGGTGTCGCGGTGCTGGAAATCGGCGCTACTCAGGCCGATCCCGTCGGCGCGATTGCGGCAGGCGCCGGTTTCCACAGCGATTTGCGCCGCGATCTGGCGGATCGTCCCCGGGCCTTGGTACTGCGGCGCTCCTGCGATTAGGACTTGTTTAATCCGGACGGAGTCATTACCTCTGGCAGTGACCGGCGGCGCATGGACCCTTAAGTCCCGCGCCGGGTCAACTCCATCATTTGCGTGAGATGCGGCGGAAGGTCCGCTGCTGGAATGTGCAGAGGTGGGAACCACGGAGCGCGTTTCGCACCGTGGCGAGGGGTTACGGCCATCCGGCGGATCCGGACGGCCGCACATAACAAGGAAGCTTATTCCCTTGAACAACAACAACCGTAACAACAATCGCCGGCGCGGGCGCAACAACCGTGGCGGCCAGGGCGGCGGCAACCAGGGCAACCGGATCGACAGCCGGGCGCGCGGCAATGCCCCGCAGATGCTCGAAAAGTACAAGAAGATGGCGCACGACGCCTCCTTGAACGGCGACCGGGTGCAGACCGAATATTACCTGCAGTTCGCCGACCACTATTTCCGCGTGATCGCCGACAGCCGGACCCAGCGCGACGAGCAGCAGCCGCAGAATCGTGCGCGGGGCAACGATCGCGACCAGGACGAATACGGCTCCGACTACGACAGCGAGTTCGACAACAGCTCGAACCGCAACGAGCGCGATCGCGCCTATCGCGACGCCGACGAGCAGGACGAAGGCCAGCGTGCCAGCGAAGGCGAAGAAGCCTCGCGGGCCGAGGAAGAAAACCCGTTCGTCCGCGAGACTCAGCCGCGTCGCAACAGCGAGAGCCGCAACGAAGGGCGCGAAAGCCGCCCGCGCAACGGCCGCGCCAACGGCAACCCACGCGCCGAGCCGCGCGAGCAGGAAAGCTTCGGCGGGCTCGACCCGGCAAGCCTGCCCCCGGCCATTGGCGCCGTCGAGGCAGCGGGCGACCAGGAAGAAGCGCCGAAGCCCCGCCGCCGCGCGCGCAAGCCGCGTGCTGCCGACGGCGGCGAGACGCTCGAAACGGTCGGCTAAAGCCGGTTTAAGGCTCGACGCCCGGGCGCTTACCCGGCTAACGGTCGTGCCCGGTGCCGGGCTTGAGCAAAATCTTCGACACGATCGTGGCGCGGCCGCGCTGGCTCGCGCCGGCGTTCGGCGTGCTGGCGGCCACAGGGTTCCAGCCTCTGGGCCTGTGGCCTGTAGGATTGCTGGCGATGGGCGCGTTCGTCGTCCTCGTCGAGCGGGCGCCCGGCTGGCGCGGCGCCGCATGGCTCGGCTGGCTCTTCGGGCTGGCGCATTTCACGTTCGCCAATAGCTGGATCGCCACCGCCTTCACTTACCAGGCGCAGATGCCCGCCGCGCTCGGCTGGGCCGCGGTGCCGCTGCTGTCGCTTTATCTCGCGGTCTATCCGGCCATCGCCGCCGCGGCGGCCAAAGTCGTGGCGAAGCCGGGGAACCGGCTGTCGCTGGTGCTGGCGTTCGCCGGATGCTGGACCGTGTCCGAGTGGCTGCGCGGCTGGGTCTTCACCGGCTTCCCGTGGGACCCGTTCGGGGTGACACTGCTCGGCGGCTTCACCCGGCCGGGCCTCGCCGCGCTGGCGCCGTGGCTGGGCACTTACGCGCTTTCGGGCCTGGCGGTCATGCTCGGCGGCGGAGTGGTGCTGGCCCTGCGCGAACGGCGCTGGGTGCCGGCGGGGATCGCCGGGCTGCTGCTGGCTTGCGGAATGCTCTTTCCTGCCGGGAAGGGCGCGCAAGGCACGGTGCATTTCACGCTGGTGCAGCCGGACATTCCACAGCCCCAGCTCGACGATCAGCAGCGCTACGAAGCGAATTTCCAGAAGACCGCCGGGCTCTCGCTGCCGAAACAGCCGGGCACGCGTCGGCTGGTGCTCTGGCCCGAATCCGGTGTGCCGGACTTCCTCCGCGAGGGCTATCCGCAGCGCTACTACAACGCCGAAACCGCGTTCGCCAATCCGGTGCTCGCGCGGCAGCGTCTCGGCCGGGTGATCGGCCCGGGCGGCCTGCTTCTGACCGGCACCATCGACCTGCAGCTCGACCACGGCGAGGCGACCGGCGCGTACAACGCGGTGACCGGCATCGATTCCGCCGGCGCCATCGTCGCCAGCTACGACAAGGCGCACCTGGTGCCCTACGGCGAATACCTCGCGCTCAAGTGGCTGCTCGAGCCGCTCGGCGCGCGCCGGCTGGTGGCCGGCTCGCTCGACTTCATTCCCGGTCCCGGCCCGCGCACGCTCGATCTCGGGCCGTGGGGCAAGGCCGGGGTGCAGGTGTGCTACGAGATCGTCTTTTCCGGCCACGTGGTCGATCGCAACCATCGCCCGGACTATATCTTCAACCCGTCGAACGACGGCTGGTTCGGCGCGTTCGGCCCGCCCCAACACCTCGCCCAGGCGCGGCTGAGGGCGATCGAGGAGGGCCTGCCGGTCCTGCGCGCGACGACCACCGGCATCAGCGCGGTGATCGACGCCCGCGGCGTGGTGCGGCAGCATCTGCCGCTACGGCGCGCGGGGCGCATCGACGGCCTGATCCCGCCCGCCGCGCCGCCGACGCTGTTCGCGATGCTCGGCAATATTCTGCCGCTTGCCTGGGCGGTGCTTATTCTATTGCTGGCCCGCGTTGCCATCCGCGGGCGCGCCGGTTAGACCCCGGCGGCGAAAGACCCGTCCGGGCGAAGTCAATCTCAGCAGAGGACCGCAACTCAAATGCGCAACAGCTACCTGTTCACGTCGGAAAGCGTGTCGGAAGGCCATCCCGACAAGGTCTCGGACCAGATTTCCGATTCCATTGTCGACCTGTTCCTCTCGAAAGACCCCGAGGCGCGCGTGGCCTGCGAGACGCTGACGACCACGCAGCTGGTAGTGCTGGCGGGCGAGATCCGCTGCAAAGGCGTCTACGAGAACGGCGAATGGGCTCCCGGCGCGCTCGAGGAAATCGAGCAGGCGGTGCGCAACACGGTCAAGGAAATCGGCTACGAGCAGGATGGCTTCCACTGGAAGACCCTGCGCTTCGAGAACAACCTTCACGGCCAGTCGGCCCACATCGCGCAAGGCGTCGACGCCGGCGAGAACAAGGATGAAGGCGCCGGCGACCAGGGCATCATGTTCGGCTTCGCCTGCGACGACACGCCCGACCTGATGCCCGCGACGCTGTACTACAGCCACAAGATCCTCGAGCGCATGGCTGCCGACCGCCATTCCGGCGCGGCGCCGTTCCTCGAGCCCGACACCAAGAGCCAGGTCACGCTGCGCTACGCCAACGGCAAGCCGGTGGCGGCAACCGCAATCGTCGTCTCGACCCAGCACGCCAAAGGCTACGACGCGGGCGACAAGGAAGCCGAGCTCCACGCTTACGTGAAGAAGGTCGTCGCCGATGTCCTCCCGGCCGACTTGCTCAGCGACGAGACCGAGTACCACATCAACCCGACCGGTAGCTTCGAGATCGGCGGGCCTGACGGCGACGCTGGCCTTACCGGGCGCAAGATCATCGTCGACACGTACGGCGGCGCGGCCCCGCACGGCGGCGGCGCGTTCAGCGGCAAGGACCCGACCAAAGTCGATCGCTCGGCCGCCTACATCTCGCGCTACCTCGCCAAGAACGTCGTCGCGGCCGGCCTCGCCAAGCGCTGCACGATCCAGCTCGCTTACGCCATCGGCGTGTCGAAGCCGCTGTCGCTCTATGTCGACACCCACGGCACGGGCACGGTCGGCGACGATGTGATCGAAGCGGCGATCGGCAAGATCGGCAAGCTCGGCGGCCTGACCCCGCGCGCGATCCGCACCCACCTCGGCCTCAACAAGCCGATCTACAAGAAGACCGCCGCCTACGGCCACTTCGGCCGTCAGGCCGAAGGCGACTTCTTCCCGTGGGAGCGGACCGACCTCGTCGAGGACCTGAAGGCGGCCGTCGGCTGACGCCTTACCCCTCCACCACCCTCCGGGCGGTCCCCCTCCCCATTTGTCCTGCGGAAAAATGGGGAGGATCTTCGTAACCGATCCTCCCCATTTTCCCCCTGAGCTTGTCGAAGGGGCAAATGGGGAGGTGGCAGACGCCGCAGGCGGCTGACGGAGGGGTATAAGGTCACACCTTCAAGTTCAGCGTCAGGCGCACGTCGCGCCCCGCCAGCGGGGCGTAGTCCTTCAGCAGGCTGGTCGAGCGGCGGGCGTCGACGTCGAACAGGTTGTCGCCGGCGAGCGACAGCGTCAGGTCAGGGCGGTCGGCGAACGGGTGCCAGTCGACGCTGGCGTTGACCAGCGTGAAGCCCCCAGTCGGCAGTTCGTTCGGCGCGGTGCTGCGGTGGGTGAAATCGTGTTCCACTTCCACGCGTCCGCTGACAGGCCCGCGGCTGCCCGCAAGCGCGCCCTTCAGGCGCAAGGGCGGGATCAGCGGCGCCGGGCCGAAGTTGCGGATGCGCACGCGGGTGGCGTCGGCCTGGCCCTCGACACCCCACCTCACCCCCGCCGCCTCGCCGAGGTTGACGTCCGCATCCACTTCGAAGCCGGTGTAGCTCGCCCGCCCCTGGCGCGCGGCGTAGACCGGCAGGTCGTCGCGCACCTCGCCGGTCGGGGCCTGGTAGAGGAAGTTCGAGAAGTGGCTGCCATACGCCGTGGCGGTGAGGTTGAAGCCGCCCCCGCTGTGGCTCACCGTCGCTTCGAAACCGACGCTCTTTTCCGCTGAGAGATCGGGATCGCCGAGCTCGAAGCTGGCGTTGCCGCCGTGCGGGCCGTCGGCGAACAGCTCGTCGGCCGAAGGCGCGCGCACGGAACGCGCGGCGTTCAGGCCGAAGCGCCAGCCCGGCATCACTTCGTAACTGCCGCCGAGCGAGGCGGAAAAGGTCGAGAACCGCCGCTCCCGCGCCGGATTGCCGACCACCGCGCTGGCGTCGGCCGACAGGTCGCTGCGCTCGAAACGCCCGCCGGCCTCGAGCTTGAGCGGGCCGTCGTGCCAGTGCTGCACGGTGAACAGGCCGAGCGTTCGGTTCGCCGTCGGCGGGAGGTATTGCTCGTCGCCGTCGATGTGCTGCTTCACGTCGAGGTATTGCACGCCCGACTGGCCGCCCCAGCCGCCGTTGTCGCGCTGCACCAGGTCGGCGCGCAACTCGCCGCCCCTGGAGAACACCGAACTGCCGATCGTGCCGTCCTCGTCGATCTCGTCGTGATGATAGTCGGCGTAGGCGCCACGCAGCTTGAGCTGGCTGAACGGCCCGTCGAGGGCGATCTCCGCGCGCCCGTCATAACGCATCTGGTGCACGTCGATGTGGGTCACTTCCGCCTCGATCGCCGGGTCGAGCGAATAGCGGATCGGCACGCCGTAGTTCGCCGTATGGCGCGAGACCGAGAAGCCCACGTTGCTGCCGCCGTCGATCCACGCCAGCGCGCCGGCGACGTCGAACGTGCGCCCGTCGCTGTTGGGCAGCACGCCCTTGAGATCGGCGAGGGCCGGGATCGCGGGATCGGCGCTCGCCGCCGCCTCTTGGCGCAAGGGCTGCGACAGGACATGGCCGCCGATGTGGAGGTCGTCGTTATGCGTGTAGCTGGCGTCGGCGTGGGCGACGAAATTACCGCCGAGCGGCACGTCGATCTCGCTGTTGGCCAGCACTTCATCGGCCGCCGTGGCGAAGCCGGCGAGGGCCTGGACCGATACCGCGCCGTCCGGTTCGCGCCTCGGAATGCGCGAATCGATCACGTTGACCACCCCGCCGATCGCCGACGAACCGTAAAGCAGCGCCGCCGGGCCGTGCAGCACCTCGATGCTTTGCGCGGTCAGCGGATCGATCGCCACCGCGTGGTCGCTGCTCGAGGCTGAGACGTCGAGCGAGCCGATCCCATCGGTGAGGATCAGCAGCCGCTCGCCCGAAAGGCCGCGCAGCACCGGCCGCGCGACGTTGGGGCCGGAACCGGAGGTGGAGACGCCCGGCTGCCTGGCCAGCGTCTCGCCGATCGTCGGGCGCACATTGCGCGCCAGCGAGTCGCCGCCGAGCACATCGACCTTGCCGAGGATGTCGTCGCTGCGGGTGTGAGTGCCCGTGACAACGATTTCGGCGCTGGCCGCGGCGTCGGCGGGCGCCGCGGCCGGCGCCGTGGCTGCGGCATCCTGCGCATGGGCCACGTGAGAAACGAGCGCGAAAGCTGTCGCGCCGGCGAGCAAAAGGGAACGCATCGATGATAACTCCGGACATCGGGGAGCCGGGCGGCGCACCGTCCCGGCTTGACGCAACGCGCGGGGATCGCCGCTAAAGCGGCCGGCGCGTCGGCGAACGATGGGGAGCTATTGCGGCGGCGCGCGGCTTTGCCAGTTATGCGCTGACGCGAACACGCCGAGGGCGCGGAGCACCGCCGCGCCCGCCCAAAGCGGCAGGGCCGGCGGCGCGGGCAGCACGATCGCCGTGGGCAGCAAGTATGCCCCCGCCGTTGCCGCTTCCTGGCAAAGCGGGCAGTCGGCGGGGTCGCTGCCGCCCCCCGTGTCGGGTGCCCGCAGGGTCTGCCCGTGCGGCCCCGCCAGGGCCGCCGCGCGCGCCTTCGCGGTAAAGTGAACGTGCGTCTGAACCGCAGTGCCCTGGACCAGCAGACAGGCGAGCAGCAGCGATACCAGCGCCGGAGGCCAGGCCCGGGCGAGGGCGGAAACCAGCCGGAGCGCCTCGAGGGCGTAAAGGGGTGACCTGGGTTTCATCACAAGCAAGGCGTGAGCAATGGGCTCAGTCGCCGCTCGCGATACAACATATCATCTGGCGGTCAAGAGACGCGTCGCGCGAAACAATGAGCGCGGAAAAATCCCCGCCCGCAAGCGGCAGGAGACAAGCGGACCATTGAATTCGCCGCCGGCGCGGCGTGCTCCGCCCGGGCGCGGTCGGCCCAGCAGGTGCCTTCGCGCATCAGCCGATCAGGGTCGTTTGGGCACGCGGCGAATGTCTTCGTACCGGAAGAAGAAACCATTTTCCTACAGACCTTCTCTTGTGGCTTATGCTCGGAATGGCCCGCTCTCGTTTTCCCCGTTCGCTTCGCCCGTGGCCGAACTGCGGCCGCGGCTGGGTCCAAGTGGCGAATTTTGACGCTGCGAAAAATTTCGCAAAGTGTCGCCATGGCCTCGCAAACTGTTGGAATTGCGGGTTTTTCCAAGGCGACACCGGGCGACAGGTGTCTCCCACTGTCTCCCGATGTGTCGCCGGTGTCGCCAGCTTTCGACCAAGGCCGGGCACGGTTCGTCCAACGGCGGCGGGCTGCTTGCTCAGCGCCGCGCAGGCGCTAGGCTGCGGCATTCGCCGCGCTCGCGGCCAAAGGGGACTGAAAGAATGCTAGCTATCGACCGCCGGGGCGTGCTCGCCCTTTCCACCGCTCTTCCGTTTGCCGCCGCCGCTGGGCCGTCGCTGGCGCAAGCCGCCGGGGCTGCCGCTTCCTCGGGCGCGGCGTGGGACCTGACCGACCTCTATCCCGACGCCGCCGCCTGGGACGCGGCGCGCAAGAACGTGCTCGCCGCGCTGCCGCGGCTCAAGGCTTACCGCGGCCATCTCGGTGACAGCGCCGAGGCGATGGCCAAGGCGCTGAGCGACATTTCCGACGTGCAGAAGGCCGACGCCCGCGTCTACGTCTACGCCGAGCTCAGCGCGGACGCCGACTTGCGCGTCTCCGCCAACGAGGCGCGCCGGGGCCAGGCGCAGGACATGGACGCCGCGCTCGGCGAAGCGACCGCGTGGGTCGCGCCCGAGGTCCTCTCGCTCGGCAAGGACAAAGTCGAAAGCTTCATCGCCCAGAGCCCGGTGCTGCAGAAGCGCTTCGCCTTTTCCTTGCGCAACACGCTGCGCACCGCGGCGCACACGCTCGACGCCAAGGGCGAAGCGATCCTCGCCGCCTCGGCCGCGCCGCTCGCCGGGCCGGAGACGATCCGCGGGCAGATCGTCTCGGCCGATATCCCGTGGCCGACGGTAACGCTGTCCGACGGCCGCACCCAGCGGCTCGACGATCAGGGCTACACCCTCACTCGCGACGCGCCGAACCGCGACGACCGCAAGAAGGTGTTCCAGACCTTCTTCACGACATACGGCGACTACAACCACTCGCTCGGCGCGGCGTATGCGGCCAAGATCAAGGGCGACATCTTCCGCGCCAAGTCGCGCAATTACCCGACCAGTCTCGCCTATGCGCTCGATGGGCCAAACATCCCCGAGAGCGTCTACCGCACCCTAGTCTCGGAATGCGACGCGGGCCTGCCGCAGCTGCACCGCTACTGGGACTTGCGCCAGAAGATGCTCGGCCTGCCGGACATCGGCTATTACGACATCTATCCGCCGCTGGTGCGGCTCGACCGCAAGTTCACCCTGCCGGAAATGCGCACGACGGTGCTCCAGGCGCTGGCGCCGCTCGGGCCGGACTACGTCGCCGAGCTGGCGAAAGACACCGCGGCGAAGTGGATGGACCCGCTGCCGCGGCCGGGCAAAGCCTCGGGCGCCTACATGGAAGGCAGCGCCTACGACGTGCACCCCTACCTGCTGCTCAACCTCGGCGAGGACTACGAGGGCATGAGCACGTTCGCCCACGAATGGGGCCATGCGATGCACACCCGGCTGGCTCACGATGCCCAGCCGTTCGACCTTGCCAACTACGCGACTTTCATCGCCGAGATCGCCTCGACCTGTAACGAGGTCCTGCTCGCCGAATACATGTTCAGCCGGGCCAAGACCAAGCAGGAGAAAGTGTTCTACCTCGGCCAGAAGCTCGAAAACCTGCGCGGCACGTTCTTCCGCCAGACCCAGTTCGCCGAGTTCGAGTTGAAGGCACACGAGCTGGCCGAAGCGGGCGAGGGCGTCTCGGGCGAGAAATTCAGCCAGACCTACATGGACATC